>Ga0316220_1000421_pt1 | contig 63004 bp, 54 predicted proteins | sample TBH18005metaG_FD_203632 | JGI IMG/M metagenome (GOLD analysis project Ga0316220, IMG submission 203632) | Freshwater microbial communities from Trout Bog Lake, Wisconsin, USA - TBH18005 | ecosystem: Environmental > Aquatic > Freshwater > Lake > Hypolimnion/Profundal zone | place: USA: Wisconsin... | reverse complement strand
TGCCGGGGATGCACGGGGATGGACGGGGATGGAAAGGGATGAAAGAGGTCAGATGAACGGCCAACGACGATAACTCGGCTCAACCACCGGCAGGCCGGAACGCTATGGTTTTGTTACCACTTCTAAGTCTTTTTCTTCAAGTGGCCGAAATGCCCACTTGTGCCGGCCCCCGGAGGCCGGACCGGCAGGTCTGTCCCAACAAAGGCTTCGCCAGTGTGGGTCGAGGCCTTCCCTCAAATCCGTGAAGAACCCAAAAAAAGCACTTGTACGAACAGGATCGCCCTTAGAGCAGCTGTTCGAGGAAGCTGCCGGGGGTCACGTAGCCCTCGAAGCGGTCGGGGCCGGTGCTGAGGTAGGCGATCGGGGTGTCGACGCTGGCGCAGAGCGCGTCAAGGTAGGTGCGGGCCTCGGCGGGCAGGCTGGCCGGGTCGGTGATGCCGCGGGTGGGCTTGGACCAGCCCTTGAAGAACGTCACTTCGGGCTTGATCTCGTCCCAGTCGGTGACGCAGGCGGGGATGCGGGTGGAGACCCGGCCCTCGCCGTCCCGGTAGCCGGTGACCAGGCCGACCTGGTCGAAGCCGTCCAGCACGTCCAGCTTCATGAGGCCCAGGCCGTCCACGCCGTTGACCCGGCAGGCGTGGCCGGTGATGACCGCGTCGAACCAGCCGCAGCGGCGGGGCCGGCCGGTGGTGGTGCCGAATTCGCGGCCGACCTGGCGCAGCTGCTCGCCGGTGGCGTCCAGAAGCTCGCTGGGCATGGGGCCGGCGCCGACCCGGGTGGTGTAGGCCTTGGCCACGCCCAGCACATGGGTGAGGGCCTTGGGCGGCAGCCCCGTGCCGGTGAACAGGCCACCGATGCTGCAGTTGGAACTGGTGACGTAGGGGTAGGTGCCGTGGTCGATGTCCAGAAGGGTGGCCTGGGCCCCCTCGAACAGGATCGACTCGCCCCGCCGCCAGGCGGACCAGAGGTAGTCCTGGATATCGCCGATCATCGGCAGCAGGGGCTGGGCGATGGCGAGCAGGTTGGCGGTGGTGTCGGCCAGGCTGGCGAGCCCCGAATCGGCCCCCAGGAGGTGCTGGATTTCGTGGTAGCTGTGGCTGATGCGGTCGGCGAGGGTGTCCGGATGGAGCAGGTCGCCCATGCGCACGCCCATCCGCGCGGCCTTCATTTCGTAGGCGGGGCCGATGCCCCGGCCGGTGGTGCCGATCTTGTTGGAGCCGCCCTCGCGCCACTTGTCCAGGGCGATGTGGTGGGGGAGAATGATGTGTGCTTTATCGGAAATCAGGAGCCGGCCGGCCAGGTCGAAGCCCCGGGCCCGGAGCCGCTCCAGTTCCTGCAGGAAGACCTCCAGGTTGAGCACCACTCCCGATCCAACCACAAGAAAACATTGAGGATGGAGTGCGCCGCTGGGCACCTGGTGAAGGGCGATGCTGACGCCGTCCACCACCACGGTGTGGCCGGCGTTGTTGCCGCCCTGGAAGCGGACCACGTTCTTGAAGCGAGCGCTCAACAGGTCGACCAGTTTGCCTTTGCCCTCATCCCCCCACTGCAGTCCGAGGATGGCCAGATTCTCCGAAAGACCACGCATGCGTTCACTCCCGTTCTCCAGAATACCGTGGCCAGGGCCCATCTCCCAGCAGGAAGTCCAGGAACCAAAACGGGACACAAAGCCCGGATGAGGCTACCCTTTAAAGTCAGGTTCCGGCCCCATTCCGGGGTCGGGGCAATCCTAGAATCCGGGGTGTCACCGTGTTCGAAAAGTTCACTGAAAAAGCCCGCCGCGTCATGTTCTTCGCCCGCTATGAGGCCAGCCAGTTCGGTTCCGAGAGCATCCAGAGCGGACACCTTCTGCTGGGCCTGCTGCGGGAGGCCGAAAAGACCTCCATCCAGCTGCTGGACCGCATGGGGGTCCAGACCAACCTCCTGCGCGAGCGCCTGATCTCCGCCCTCAGCCCGCGCGACAAGCGGATGACGCCCAGCTCCACCAGCATCGACATCCCGATGGAGGAGGAGGTCAAGCGCATCCTGCAGCACGCCACCCAGGAGAGCGCCAAGCTCAACCACAAGCACGTGGGCGCCGAGCACCTGCTGCTGGGCATGCTGAAGGAGGAGCAGGGCCTGGCCGGCCGCCTCCTGAAGGAAGCCGGGGCCGACCTCATCGCCGCCAAGGAGATCCTCCTGGAAGCCACCAAGGAGGAGAAGATCGCCAAGAAGAAGAAGGAGCATCCGCTCCTGGCCGAGTTCGCCCGGAACCTGTCGGAACTGGCCGAGCGCGGCATCTTCGACAACCTGATCGGCCGGGAGACCGAGGTCGACCGGATCATCCAGATCCTCAGCCGCCGGCGCAAGAACAACCCGATCCTGCTGGGCGAGGCGGGGGTCGGCAAGACCGCCATCGTCGAGGGCCTGGCCCAGAAGATCTTCGAGGGGCTGGTGCCGCCCAGCCTGGCGGATAAGCGCATCTACGCGCTGGACCTGAGCCTGGTGGTGGCCGGCACCAAGTACCGCGGCCAGTTCGAGGAGCGGCTGAAGTCGATCATCGCCGAGGCTTCCAAGGATCCCGCGGTGGTGCTGTTCATCGACGAGATCCACAGCATCATCGGCACCGGCGCGGCCGAAGGCAGCCTGGACGCCGCCAACATCCTCAAGCCGGCCCTGAGCCGGGGCGAGATCCAGTGCATCGGCGCGACCACCCACAAGGAATTCGCCAAGTACATCGACAAGGACCGCAGCCTGGTGCGGCGCTTCCAGCCGGTCAACGTGGCTCCGCCCGACGAGGCCGAGACGCTCCGCATCCTGGAGGGCATCCGCAGCCGCTACGAGCTGTTCCATCGGGTGCGCTACAGCCCGGCGACACTCCTGGCCTCGGTCTACCTGTCCAACCGCTACATCACCGACCGCTCCCTGCCCGACAAGGCCATCGACCTGCTGGACGAGGCCGGCGCCCGGGTCAAGCTGCGCGGCGGCGCCGCGGTGGGCGAGAGCCACAAGGCCGAGGAGGAGCTGCACCGGGTCATCAACGAGATGAACGAGGCGGTGCTCAACCGCGACTTCGAGCGCGCCGTGCTCCTGCGCCAGAAGGAAGTCCAGCTGCGCGAGCAGCTCACCGGCACCGAAGGGGAGCTGTCCGAGGAGGACTACGAGAACTTCGCGGAAGTGGCCGAATCCGACATCGAGGACGTGGTCGCCTCCTGGACCGGCATCCCGGTGCGGGCGCTGAAGAACGAGGAGAAGGCCAACCTCGCCCACATGGAGGAGCACATCAACGAACGGGTCATCGGCCAGACCGAGGCGGTCAGCGCCGTCAGCCGGGCCGTGCGCCGGGCCCGGACCGGGCTCAAGAACCCCAACCGGCCCATGGGCTCGTTCCTGTTCCTGGGACCCACCGGCGTGGGCAAGACCGAACTGGCCAAGACCCTGGCCGGGTTCCTGTTCGGCGATCCGAAGAAAATGACCCGGTTCGACATGTCCGAGTTCATGGAAAAGCACGAAGTCTCCAAGCTGCTCGGGGCCCCTCCGGGGTACGTGGGCTATGAGGAAGGCGGCATGCTGACCGACCGCATCCGGCGCAACCCCTACTGCGTCATCCTCTTCGATGAAATGGAAAAGGCCCATCCGGACCTGATGAACGTGCTCCTGCAGATCTTCGACGATGGCCAGGCCACGGATGCCTTCGGGAACCAAGTGGACTTCAAGAACACAATTATCATCATGACCTCCAATGTGGGCAGCCGGGAACTCCTCCCGGACAAGAACCTGGGGTTCGGGGAGAAGGATGACCGTCCGGATGCCAAGACAGGGGATGCCCTCAAGGTGCTCAAGCGCACCTTCCCGCCCGAATTCCTCAACCGCATCGACGAGATCGTGGTCTTCAACCGCCTCGGGGACGAGGAGCTGCGCAAGATCGTGCGGCTGCTCATCGCCGACCTCAACCACACCCTCGAGAAGTTCCACCTGGTGGTCACCCTCACCGACGGGGCCTGCGACTGGCTGGTCCGCACCACGGTGCGGGACCGGGCCTACGGGGCACGCCCCCTGCGCCGGGCCATCCAGAAGCAGGTGGAGGACCCCCTGGCCGAGCTCATGGTCGCCCAGGAGGCGGTCCCCGCCGGGACCGTCCATTTCGACGTGGTTGATGATAAACTCGTTCCTTTGTTCACCGAGACGCCTTCCCCCGCCGAACCGCAGCTCACCGAGGTCCAGGGTTGACCGCCAGGCCGACCCGTTGCACCGCCTGATTGGGCGGCACTCCGGACCGAAGCCCCCCATCCCGGGGACCTCCAGGGATCATCCGATGGCCGCTTCGGTCTAGGGAATTGAATGCTCGACCTTATGTAATGGATTATGAATGAGATTGCCCGACCCCTCGCAGAGCCAGATCCCCGTGCGCCCCCTCCTGCAACGCTGGGCCCGGGGCCTGACGCCCTTCGCCGTGGCGGCAGCCCTCGGGTCGGTCCCCCTGCAGGCCCAGGACTCGGCGATCATCACCAAGATCGAGGTCACCGGGGCCCAGAAGCAGACGCCGGAAACCATCATCTTCAAGACCGGGCTCAAGGAGGGGGACGACCTCCGCACCATCGACCTCTCGGCCATCCTGGCCAAGCTGTGGGCGACCAATTCCTTCGATGACATCAAGTTCGAGACCGAGGACGAGGACAACGGCAAGAAGCTGCTGATCGTCGTGAAAGAGCGCCCGCTGATCAAGGAGGTCGATTACCGCGGCGGCACGGAGATCGGGATCTCGTCGATCAAGGACAAGATCAAGGAGAAGCACCTGGATGTCCATCCGGACACCGTCTACGACCCGGAGACCGCCCGCAAGATCAAGGACCTGATCGTCGACCAGTGCGGCGAGAAGGGCTTCCGCAACCCGGTGATCGACGTGACCCTGGAACAGATCGGCCCGACCGTCTCGCGCCTGGTGTTCGACATCAAGGAAGGCGGCAAGGTCCGCATCTACAATGTGAGCTTTCGCGGCAACAAGGCCATCGGCTCCGCCGCGCTGCGCCGGGCCATGGCCAAGACCCGCAAGCACTGGATGTTCAGCTGGCTGACCTCGCACGACCTGCTGGTCGACAAGAACATGGAGGAGGATCTCCTGAGCGTCAAGAAGGCCTACTGGCGCCTGGGCTACAAGGATGTCTTCGTGGGCAAGCCGACCATCGAGGTGGTGGACCACACCACCGCCGCCCAGAAGAAGACCAACGAAAAGCGCATCAAGAACGCGAAGTCGCCCAAGTACGACCTGCGGGCCACGCTCAACATCCCGATCCTGGAGGGCGAGGCCTTCTTCCAGGGCACCTTCAAGGTCGAGGGCAATGACAAGGTCATGAAGGGCAAGGCCGGCGAGGACTTCTACCGGCACAAGATCGGCGAGATCCGCCGCGACCACAACTTCCTGGCCAAGGTCTTCAGCATCAAGCCGGTGGTGACCGACCCCAAGGAGACCGAGAACCGGCCCTTCGACCTGGACGCCCTGAACGAGGGGGTCGACAAGATCAAGGAGGCCTACGGCAACCTCGGCTACATCATGTTCCACGCGGAAAAGAAGATGGAAGTCCGCGAGGCGAACGGGGTCAAGAAGGTGGATGTCACCCTGAAGGTCGACGAGGGCGAGCTCTACACCATCCGCCACCTGAATTTCGAGGGCAACACCACCACCAAGGACAAGGTCCTGCGCCGGGCCATGATGATCAAGGAGGGCGACCCCTTCCAGACCGAGGCCTTCAAGGATTCCTTCACCGGCCTGGGCCAGCTGGGCTTCTTCGATGTCAAGACGTCCGAGCCCAAGGTCGACCTGGTGCCGGACAAGCCCCAGGTGGACATCACCATCAAGGGCGAGGAGGCCGGCGTCAACGAGGTGCTGTTCCAGGGCGGCTACGGCTCGGTCCTGGGCTTCTCCCTGGGTGCCAGCTTCTCCACCCGCAACCTGGGCGGCGGCGGCGAGACCCTCTCGCTCAGCTACAACGGCGGCAAGTACCAGCGGATGGCTTCGATCTCCTACACCGAGCCGTACATCTTCGACCTGCCGTACTCCCTCACCACCAGCCTTTCGGACGGGGCCACGTCCTACGACGCCAGCCGGGTCGGCGCGGCCTACGCCTACAAGCAGCTCACCCGCAGTGTCGGCGTCTCGATGGGAACGCGCCTGAGCACCTTCATCACCGGCCCGTCCTGGCTGTTCTTCACCACCTACAACGTGGGCTACAACTTCCGCATCCTGCAGATCGAGGGTGGCCGGAACTACTATTTCCGCGACACCACCCCCCAGCTCACCTCCACGGTGAACAACTTCATCACCTACAGCACGGTCAACCACCCGTTCAAGCCCACCAACGGCACCAAGCTGTCGTTCGGCCTGGAGTACGGCGGCTGGCAGTTCGGCGGGGACCGGCCCTTCTACCGCACCACCTTCGATGTGGCCAAGTGGACCAACCTGGGTGAGCGGCACATCTTCGGGTTCAACGGATCCTGGGGCTACCTGCGCAACCTGTCCAACAGCGATATCGCCATCTGGGACCTGTACCGGCCCGGCGGCGAGAACACCATCCGCGGCTACATGTTCGGCCAGGTGGGCACGGCCCGGCTGGACAACACCAACAACATGGTGGTCGTGGGCGGCAACAAGCAGGTCATCCTCAACGGCGAGTACCAGTTCAAGATCGCCGACCAGTTCCGCCTGGTGGGCTTCTACGACGCCGGCGACGCCTGGGCCCAGGGCGTGCCCATGTTCTCCGAGGGCCTGCGCCGGAGCGCGGGCATCGAGTTCCGCTTCTTCCTGCCCATCAGCCCGGCTCCCCTGCGGCTGATCTGGGCCCGCAAGCTCAACCCCTACCCGTTCGACGCCGAGGGGAAGACCCAGTTCCAGTTCAGCATCGGCACGACCTTCTAGCCCGGCCCCCCGCCCCCAACCCCTCGTCTGGAGCCACCATGCGATTCATGAAATTCCTCCTGCCCCTGGCTGCCGTCTGCACCCTCGCCGCCCAGGAGCCGCCGACGCCCCGGCTCGCCGTCATCGTGATGGACCGGGTGGTCCAGAACACCTCCCGCGGCCACCAGCTGTTCTCCGAGCTCGAGGCCCTGGACAAGAAGATCCAGGAGAAGCTCAAGGGCCTGGACGACACCATGAACCAGCTCAAGAACCAGCTGTCCTCGCCCTCCACGGCCGACTCCGCCCGGGAGACCCTCCAGCGCCAGCTGCGGGAGGCCGAGTTCGCCTTCAAGACCGGCCAGGACGACGCCCGCGCCGAATTCCAGAAGACCCAGCAGAAGATCACCCAGCAGTTCCTGCAGGAAGTCGGCCCGATCGTCGAGACCCTGGCCAAGGAGCAGAAGCTCCAGCTTGTCCTCAACTACCAGCAGGGCGTGATGTTCTGGATGGAGGAGGGCTGGAGCCTGGCCTTCACCAACGAGGTCGCCAAGCGCTACGACGCCAAGTACGCCCCCGACGCCCCCGCGCCCAAGCCCGCCGCCCCCAAGCCCGCCATCAAGAAGTAGGGTTCATCCCCGCCCGGTCGAGCCGTAGCCGCCTTCGCCGCGGCCGGTTTCGCCCAGGGCCTCGAGGCCGCTTTCCGGGCGCCAGTCCCAATCCGGCACCGGGCTCAGCAGGAACTGGGCGATGCGCTCGCCCCGGGCCAGGTAGAACGGGATGGGGCCGAGGTTGACCAGCAGCACGGAGACCTCGCCCCGGTAGTCGGCGTCGATGGTGCCCGGGGCGTTCAGCACGGTCACGCCATGCTTGAAGGCCAGCCCGGAGCGCGGCCGCACCTGGCCCTCGTAGCCCGGCGGGATCGCCATGATCAGGCCGGTGGGCACCAGCCGGCGCTCCCCGGGGGCCAGGGTCCAGGTCTCGGCCTCGGGGATCGCGGCCCGCAGATCAAGGCCCGCCGCATGTTCCGTCGCCCGTTCCGGCAGGGGCAGGCCGAGGCTGTGCGGCAGGCAGTGGATCGGCACGTGGATCATAGGGCCTCCAGGAGGATGGCCAGGCTCAGAGGGCCGCTCTGGAGGGCGGCCACGCCATGGCGCAGGCGGTGGTGGCGGAGCTGGTGGGCCAGGGTCACCAGGCGGCGCGCGCCCTCCGCGCCCAGGGCCAGCCCGGGAGGCCCGCCCCGGCGGTTGGCGGCGAGCTCGGGCCAGGCCTCCGGGCATTCCAGTTCGAAACGGTGGATCTGGCCCAGGGTCAGGCCGGCTCCGGCCAGGACCCGACGGAGGGCCTCGGCCTCATCCACGCCCATGGCGAACCCGGCGAGGCGCGCCAGGGGCGGGCGGCTGGCGGCCTGGCGCTCGGAGCCGAGCAGGAGCAGGGCCGCGCCGTCGCCCGGCAGGAGTTCGCCGGCGGGTGCCGGGTCATCGGGTTCCGGGCCGAAGGTCTCCTGGCCGGCCGGAGGGTCCTCCCGGGCCTCCGGGCGCCGGCCGGGACCGGGCCAGTCGGCATCCCCGAGCAGCGCGTCCAGGACCGGGGCGGTGCCCATGCGCGTGCCCCAGCGGGCCGAGGGCAGAAGGTAGGGGGCGCTGCTGGCGCTCTCCATGCCTCCGGCCAGCGCCAGCTCGGCCCCGCCCCGGGCGGCCATCAGCACGGCCAGGAAACCGGAGGCCAGGCCCTGGTTCAGGGTCATGGCCGGCAGGGCGGGGGGGAGCCCGCTCCGGCGCGCGGCCTGCCCGGCCGGATCGGGGCCCGCACCGGCCTGCACCGCCTGGCCCAGGATGAGTTCCTCCACCCGGCCGGGATCGAGGCCGGCCAGCAGCGGGCCGATGAGGGCTCCGGCCAGCTCGGGGGCGGTCCGGCCCTTCAGGGACCCGCCCAGGGCCCCGAAGGGGGTCCGGCGGGCATCGAGAATGAACGTGGGCAAGGGGGCTCCGGCAGGATGATCCAACATAGCATCGATGGTCCTAACCCTCCGCGGCCCCTCGCACGTTACCTGAAGCGACGGGGAGGGTCCCACCATGATCAAGAGTCGCGCCTGGATCGCGTTGGCTTTATGCGCCGGGCTGGGGGCGGCCGCGGGCGGGGACCCGGGCAATCGGACCGAGACCCGGGCGGAGAAGCTGGCCTTCGGCGCCAAGCTCTGGGTGAAGAACCGCAACGGCGGAATCAAGGTGAACGGCTGGGACAAGGAGGAGGTGGCCCTCAGCGCGCAGATCCGGGACAGCCCCAAGCGCAAGATCGAACTGGTGATCCAGCGCCCGGGCGGCGACCTGGACATCGAGGCCCGCTTCGAACAGCCGGTGGTGTCCTTCAGCTTCGGCTTCGCCTCAAGCCCGCGGTGCGAGATGACCCTCAACGTCCCCCGCCGGCTGGCGGCCTTCTTCCGCACCACCAACGGCAAGGTCTCCGTCACCACCCTCGACGGCTACGCCCGCTGCGAGACCACCAACGGCGACATCACCCTGAAGGACATCGCCGGCGAGGTCCTGGCCGAGACCACCAACGGCACCCTGGAAGCCACCGGCCTGCGGGCCCGGATCAAGGGCGGCACCACCAACGGCAGCATCCACCTCGAGGATGTCCAGGGCGGCGTGGCCCTGGAGACCACCAACGGCAGCATCAGCGCCCACGGCCTGGACGGCTGGGGCGAGGGGATCAAGCTGGAGAGCACCAACGGCGACATCGACGTGGTCCTGGGCAAGGCGGCCGGCGAGATCCGGGCCGAGAACACCAACGGCAGCCTGGACATCAAGGTGACGGGGGCGCAGGCGGTGGAGATCACCAAGCATTCGGCCCGGTTGAAGGTGCCCGGCCGGGACCAGCCCATCAAGCTGGAGACCACCAACGGCAGCATCTCGGTCCGGTAGGCCCGGCAGGTGAGGTAATCTGGACCCATGCGGGTGCCTCCCTTCCGATCGATCCTGAGCCTCCTCCTGGGCGCGGCCTGCGCGGCCCAGAGCGTGCAGGCGCCGCCGGTGGTGGACCGGACCCTGGCCAACGGGATCCGGGTCCTGATCGTGGAGCGGCCGGGCACCGGGGTGGTGCGGGCCGGGATCTTCGTGCTGGGAGGCCGGGCGGCCACCGGCGGCCTGCCGCCGGCCGCGGCCGACCTGCTGGCTCAGAGCCTGTTCCGGCGGGTGCTGCCGCGGGCGGCGCAGCAGGAACTCGAACCGGCCCTGCGCAGCGAGGAAGCGTCCTTCGAGGCCCTCCGCCTGGACCGGTTGCGCCAGGAGCGGCGGCCGGACCGGGAACCCTCGGCCGAGCTCCCGGCCCTCCAGGCGATGCACCGCGAGGCCCTCGCGGCCATCCAGTCCAAGGTGGCCCCGGTGGACGCCTGGGACGATCTGGACGCCCTGGGGGGCACCCGGCGGGTGCTGGAAGTGGGTGCGGACTACCTGTCCGCCGCCCTGGACCTGCCCACCGACCAGCTGGCGGCCTGGGCCCAGCTGGCCGCCCAGGATCTGGCCGCGCCGCGCCTGGGCCGGTTCCCGCTGGAACGGGAGCGGCTGCTCCAGGAGCTGGACCGGGGCCAGGCGCCCTGCGCACCCTCGACCTCGGTGCTCCTGTCCATGGCCCTTTCGGGCGGGGTCTACGCCCAGGCGGAGGAATTCCAGCGGGCCGAGGTGGAGGCCCTCACCTCGTCGGATCTGGCCGGATTGGCCGGGCAGCTGCTGGTGCCCGGCCGGCTCGCCCTGGTGTTCGTCGGCGATGCGGACCACGAGACCCTCCTGCCGGTCCTGGAACGCAGCTTCGCCAAGCTGGGCCAGGGCGCGGCCCGGACCGAGGCCCGGTTCCAGGATGACCAGCCGGTGAGCGCCCTGGAGTCCCCGGCGGGCCGGCGGATGTTCGTGAGTACCACCGGGGAGACCCGGGTCATCTTCGGCTGGCGGATTCCGCCGGCCAACCATCCCGATGGACCGGCCATCCGGGTGCTCGCCCAGATCCTGGCCGGCGGCCCCAGCGCCCGGCTGAATCAGGGCCTGGTGGACGGGCGGGGCCTGGCCCGGACCCTCACCCTCGCCACGGGCGTGCCCGGGGAGCGGGACATGAACCTGCTGGTCATCAACGCCCAGCCCGCCGAGGGGCATGCCCTGGCCGAACTGGAGCAGGCCATCGAAGGCGAAGTGCTGCGCCTGCAGAACGAACCCCTCCCGGAAGCGGAGGTCCGGCGGGCCCAGGTCCAGCTCGAGTCCCAGGAGATCCAGATGCAGGACGATGCCGGCGTGCTGGCGCGGGCGCTGGGCCTGGCCCACTGCCAGGGCGGCGACTGGCGGCTGGCCTTCCGGTCGCTGAACGCCGCCCAGCAGCTCCGCCCCTCCGAGATCCAGGCCGCGGCCCGGGCCTATCTGGTGCCGCCGCGGATGACGGTGGCCCAGTTCGCCCCCGACCCCCTGCTCCTGCCGATGGACCGCACCGAGGGCCGGCTGCTGCAGGCGCTGACGGTCCTGGTCACCCGCCGGGTCTCGGACCCGGTGGCGGCCCAGGGGGTGCTGCGCGAGGCCCTGCGCCAGCTGCGCATGCTCTCCGCCGCCGAGCGCCAGCAGATGCTGAAGCTGCTGGAAGCCCAGGTGCCCCGATGAGGCGGCTGGCCCTGACCGCGGCGATCTGCCTGGCCGGGACCCTGCTCCCGGCCCAGGTCCAGGAATTCCGCCTGCCCTCGGGGCTGCGCTGCCTCCTGCTGGAGAAGCACGAGCAGCCCCTGATCCGGGTCGCCCTGAGCTGCCGCTGGGAGCCCGCCGATGAGCCGGCCCGCAAGCCCGGCCTGGAGGGGTTCCTGGCCGCGATGCTGCGGGCAGGGGGGGCCGGCCCCTATACCCGGGCCGAGTTCAACCGGGCCCTGGACGAGCTGGGCCTCACCCTGGGCTTCCAGAGCCGGCGCACCGGCCTGCGCTGGACCCTCGCCACCGACAGCCGCAACCAGGAGCCTGCGCTCGAACTGCTGGCCCATGCGGTGTTCCGGCCGGTCTTCGATCCGGCCCTGGTGGCCGCCCAGCGCCGGATCCTGTCCCGGCAGCTGCTCGGGGCCTCGCCCTGGGAGCGGGGCCAGAGCACCTTCCTGTGGAGCCTGGGCGACCCGGGGGTGGAACTGGTCCCCACCGGAACCGAGCTCAAGGCCATGGAATTCGACGATCTCCAGGCGTTCCGCCGGCAGGTGGTGCGGCCCGAGAATGCGACCCTGGTGCTCCAGGGGGATCTCAGCCTGGTCCAGGCCAAGGAACTGGTGAACCTCCATTTTGGGCTCTGGGGGCCGGCGCCCCAGGCCCGGTCCGGGGAGGCCGCCGCCGAGTCGGAGCCACCCGCCCGGCTCCTGGCGGTCCTGGATCCCAGCCCCGACGCCGAGCTGTGGGCGGGCCGGGAGACCGGCGCCTGCCCGCCGGCGGTGGCGGAACTCCTGGGCCTGCTCCTGGAGCATCTGCCCCAGGGCGCGGGTCCCGGATTCCGGAGCACCGGCAGTTGCGCGGCGGGGGCCGCCATGGTGGTCCGGGTCAAGGCCGGCCCGGCCGACCGGGAGGGCCTGGCCGCCGCCCTGGAGGCCGTCCTGTCCCGGCTGCGGGCCGGGGTCACCGCCCAGGACCTGGACCGGCTCCGGCAGCGCTGGAAGGCCCGCAGGACGGCCCTTGCCCTGCACCCCCAGGACCTGGTCCGGACCCTGGCCGACGGCGGCCTGGATCCCGCCCTGGAGGCCAAGGTGGACGCGATGCGCACCGAGGATTTCAACGCCGCCCTGAAGTCCCTGCTGGCCCCCGGGGCCCTGCGCTTCCTCCTGCTGGGCGGCGACGCCCGGGTCGCCCAGGCCGCCGAGAAGGCCGGCTACGGCCCGGCCACCCTGATGCTGCCGATGCCGTAGTTTTCGGGCATGCTGGCAGGCGCCGTTCGGTCCAAGCTGCAGATTTCAGACGCCGAACCGGCTGGCCAGGTCGAGGTAGCGGGCGAGGATGCCCTGGATCACTTCGGCGGGCAGGGAGGGGGCGGGGGGCTGCTTGTTCCAGTCGGGCAGGGTCTCCAGGTAGTCGCGGAGGAACTGCTTGTCCAGGCTGGGCGGGTTGGCGCCGGGGCGCCAGGTGTCGGCCAGCCAGTAGCGGCTGGAATCCGGGGTGAGCACCTCGTCGATGAGGATCAGGCTGCCGTCCTCCAGGCAGCCGAATTCGAACTTGGTGTCGGCCAGGATGATGCCCCGCTCCAGGGCGAGTTCGCAGCCGCGCCGGTAGATGGCCAGGCTCAGGTCGCGGACCTGGATGGCCCGGTCATGGCCGACCAGGTTGGCCATGGTGGCGAAGTCGATGTTCTCGTCGTGGCCCTGCTCGGCCTTGGTGGAGGGGGTGTAGATCGGCTCGGGGAGCCGGTCGGCGATCCGCAGCCCGGGCGGCAGCGGGATGCCGCAGATGGCGCCGGTGGCCTGGTAGTCCTTGAGGCCCGATCCCGCCAGGTAGCCGCGGACGACGCACTCCACCGGCAGGGGGGCGGTCTTGCGGACGAGGATGGCGCGGTCCCGCAGGAGCTCGGCGAAGGGCGCCAGCTGGGCCGGGAAATCCTCCACCCGGGTGGCTTCCAGGTGGTTGGGCAGGATGTCGCGGGTGGCGTCGAACCAGAAGTTGGCCACCTGGGTGAGGATCCGCCCCTTGCCGGGAATGCCGTCGGGCATGATGCAGTCGAACGCCGAGATCCGGTCCGTGGCCACGATCAGCAGGCTGGCGCCGAGGTCGTAGACATCCCGGACCTTGCCGCGGCGGAAGGCGGGCAGGGGCAGGTCGGTGGCGAGCAGTGCGGACTGGGGGGTCATGGCGGCCTCGATCAGGGGGTGAACGGCAGTTCGGGGATCTGCCGGGGCGTGGGGGCCAGCCAATGCAGGCCCATGGGCAGGAGCTGGTAGCGGTTCTGGACGTTCACCCAGCGGGCCAGCTCCGATTCCCGGACCGCGTCGCCCTGGCCGGTCACCGGCAGGCCGTGGTCGACGCAGAAGGCGTCCACCTCGCCGGGGGAGACGGCCAGCAGGGCCGGGAGCAGCTCGATGGGGATGGTGTTCTCGCCGGGCGACGGCTGCAGGGTCCGGAAATCGAAGGTCTCCCGCAGCACCGAGAGGGTGGCCTCCCGGTCCAGTTCCAGGGCGGCGTCCAGGTGCGGGAACGGGTCCAGGCCGGCCAGGGCGCGGGCCTGGGCGGCGCCCAGGTGGGCCAGGGGGTGCACGGGGGTGGTCTTCAGGATCCGGGCGAACGCCTCGCCGGCCTCCTGGGGCCGGCCCAGGCTGATCAGGCATTCGCCCCGGCGCAGCAGGGCCTCGGGATCGGCCGGGGCGATGGCCAGGAGCCGGTCGGTGACCTCCAGCAGCTCCTCGACCATCCCCTCCTGGCGCAGCAGCATGGCCAGGTTGTTCAGGGCCGCGACGTGGTGCGGGGCGAGCAGCAGGAGCCGCTCCAGGAGCTCGATGGCATGGCCGGGATCGCCCTCCTGTTCCGCCCGCTGGGTCCAGTCCCAGAGCACGTCGGCCTGGCGCGCCACCGGGTGGTAGAGGGTGCCGCGGCGCTCGTCGGTGGGGTGCAGGAGCTGGGTGCGGACCCAGGTGTAGCGGCCGGGATTGCGGCCGTCGGGGCCGTCCAGCTCGTCCTCGATGGCCCGGATGACGATCTTCAGGCCGTGGTCCCACAGGTTCGGGATGGGCATCTGGACGTGGGTCTGGAGCTCCCGGCGCAGCGGCTGGAGCGGCTCGCCGGTGCGGCCCAGGTGCAGCTTCAGGCGCAGGAACCGCAGGTCGCCGGGGGGATCGGCCACGATCCGCACCCGCAGGGCCAGCTCGCCGGTGTCCGGGTCGAAGCCGTCGAGGAGGAGGTACTGGAGTTGCGCCCGCATCCCATGAGATTAGCAAAGGTAGTTGACCTTGGCGGGGTTCGCCATGAAGATTGGGATGTTCCCGGTACAAGTGTGCCGATTGAAAGGAACTGCATGGAACTGCGAGTTCTTGGCTGTTCGGGTGGGGAAGCCGAAGGCAACCGGCTCACGTGCCTCCTGGTGAACGGCCGCGTCGCCATCGACGCCGGCAGCCTGACCCAGGCCCTGACCAGCGCCGAGCAGGTCGAGATCCGCCAGATCTTCATCAGCCACTCGCACCTGGACCACATCTGCACGCTGCCGTTCTTCACCAAGAACATCTTCGGCCACACCGAGGTGCCGGTGCAGATCCACGCCCTGCCCGAGACCCTGGACGCCCTGCGCCGGCACCTGTTCAACGACGAGCTTTGGCCGGACTTCTCGGTGATCCCGAGTCCCGACAAGCCCATCATCCGCTTTTCCGAGATCGTGCCCGGCGTGACCTACGAGGCCGAGGGCCTGCGCATCACCCCGGTGCTGGTGAACCATCTGGTGCCCTGCGTCGGCTACCGGGTCGAGGACGACCACTCGGCCTTCGTGTTCAGCTCCGACACGGCCGAGACCGACGCCGTCTACGAGCTGGCCAACGCCACCCCCAACCTGAAACTGTTCATCACCGAGGCCAGCTTCCCCAACGAACAGGCCTGGCTGGCCGAGGCCTCCAAGCACCTGACGCCGGAAAAGCTGGGCCGGGAACTCAAGAAGCTCAAGCCGAACGTGCCGGTGGGGATCTACCACCTGACGCCGGGCGACAGGGCGGTCATGCTGCCGCAGCTGAAGGCGATCCGGGACAAGCGGCTGAAGGTCCTCGACCAGGACACCTGCTATAGCTGGTAGCGGAACCTGACGGAAAAAGGCCGGGACGAGTCCCGGCCTTCGCGGGTAGGGCGGATTTCAGTGGCCGATGGGCCTGCCGGCGGCCTGCAGGCGGATGAGGCTGGCTTCGAGCCGGGCCTGGGCCTGGTCCAGGTCGTCCTCGGTCTCGGCGTCCTTGACCAGCTTGAGGGCGCGGGTGCGGGCGGATTCGGCCCGGTCCACGTCGATCATGTCCACGGTCTCGCTGACCCGGGCCAGGATGGTGACGTGCTCGGGGCCGACCTCGGCGAAGCCGCCGAAGACGGTCAGCCAGTGCTTCTGGTCGTTCTGGGTGTAGTAGACCAGCCCGTCGCCCAGGGGCGTGACCAGGGGCGTGTGGCCGGGCAGGATGCCGTAGTAGCCCAGGCGCGCGGTCGGGAACTGCAGATCCGAGACCTGGGCGGAGAACACCCGCCGTTCGGGGGTCAGCACTTCGAGGAGGATGGAATCGGTCATGGCAGCCTCAAGCCTGAGCCAGTTTTTCCGCCTTGGCCACGGCCTCCTCGATGCCGCCGACCATGTAGAAGGCCTGCTCGGGGAGGTGGTCCCACTTGCCGTCGCAGATCTCGGCGAAGCCGCGGATGGTGTCCTCGAGCTTCACGTACTTGCCTTCCATGCCCGAGAAGGTGGTGGCCACGAAGAAGGGCTGGCTGAGGAAGCGCTGGAGCTTGCGGGCCCGGGCCACGACCAGCTTGTCGTCGTCGGAGAGCTCGTCCATGCCCAGGATGGCGATGATGTCCTGGAGTTCCTTGTACTTCTGCAGGTTCATCTTGACCCGCATGGCGGTGTTGTAGTGCAGGTCGCCCAGCACGCGGGGGTCCATCAGGCGGGAGGTGGAGGCCAGGGGATCCACGGCGGGGTAGATGCCCAGGGCGCTCAGCTCGCGGGAGAGGTTGGTGGTGGCGTCCAGGTGGGCGAAGGTGGTGGCGGGCGCCGGGTCGGTGTAGTCGTCGGCGGGCACGTAGACGGCCTGCACGGAGGTGATGGAGCCCTTCTTGGTGGAGGTGATGCGCTCCTGCAGTTCGCCCATCTCGGTGGCCAGGGTGGGCTGGTAGCCCACGGCCGACGGCATGCGGCCCAGCAGGGCGGACACTTCCGAGCCGGCCTGGGTGAAGCGGAAGATGTTGTCGATGAACAGCAGCACGTCCTTGCCCTCGGCGTCGCGGAAATACTCGGCGACGGTCAGGCCGGTCAGGGCGACCCGGGCGCGGGCGCCGGGAGGCTCGGTCATCTGGCCGTAGATCAGGGCCACCTTGCTCTCGGCGATGTTGTCCTTGTTGATGACGCCGGAATCCATCATCTCGACCCAGAGGTCGTTGCCCTCGCGGGTGCGCTCGCCGACGCCGGCGAACACCGACAGGCCGCCGTGGCCCTTGGCCAGGTTGTTGATGAGCTCCATGATCAGCACGGTCTTGCCCACGCCGGCGCCGCCGAACAGGCCGGTCTTGCCGCCCTTGGCGTAGGGCTCGAGCAGGTCGATGACCTTGATGCCGGTCTCGAACATCTCGGCGGTGGTGTTCAGCTCGTCGAACTTGGGGGCCTCCCGGTGCATGGGCAGGGTGGTCTTGTTGCCCAGGGGGCCGCGCTCGTCGACCGGGTCGCCGACCACGTTGATGATCCGGCCCAGGGTCTCGGGACCCACGGGCACCTGGATCGGGCCGCCGGTGTCGGTGACGACCTGGCCGCGCACCATGCCCTCGGTGGGCTGCATGGCCACGCAGCGGACCCGGTTCTCGCCCAGGTGCTGCTGCACTTCCAGGGTCACGGAGTGGGTCTCGCCGGAACCGGTGATGTCGGCGATGTCGGTGCGCAGGGCGTTGAGGATCTCCGGAAGGTGTTCCGGGAATTCCACGTCCACGGCGGGGCCGACGATGGCGATGACGCGGCCTTGTTTCATTTCACTCATGGCGTACCTCGGTCGGAAAGGGGGATCAGGCGTTGGCGCCGGACACGATCTCGATGATCTGGTTGGTGATGGAGGCCTGGCGCAGCTTGTTCATGTTGAGCGTGAGCCGGTCGATCATGTCGGCGGCGTTGGTGCTGGCCTTGTCCATGGCGGCCATGCGGGCGCCGTGCTCGCTGGCGGTGCTCTCCAGGAGCGCGCGCAGGACGGTGGTCTCGATGAACCGGGGCAGCAGCGCGTTGAGCACCTCGGCCGGCGTGGGCTCGAGCAGGGGCGGCACGGCCGGGGCGTCGTGGGCCTGGCCGAGCTCCATGGGGAACACCCGCAGGACGGCGGGAACCTGCGCCAGGGCCGACACGAAGTCGTTGTGCACAAGGTAGAGGGCGTCGATCTCGCCGCGCTCGTACTGGGCCGCGGCATCCTCGGCGATGGCCTGGGCCAGGGCCGGAAGGCCCGGCAGGGCCACGCCCAGGTGATCGGCGGCGTAGGCCAGGCCCTGCTTCTTGGCCCAGTCTGCGGCGCGCCGGCCGACCACGTCCAGGTGCGCGATCTTCGCCTTCGTCCCCGCCACGAAGGCGGTGGCCTGCTTGAGCACGTTGGCGTTGAAGCCGCCGCACAGGCCCTTGTCGCTGGCGATCACCACCACGCGGATGTTGACCTCCTCCCGGGGGGCCAGGAAGGCCAGGGCGATCGGGCTGTGGATGGTCTCGCCCAGCTCTTCCGAGCTGGACACCACATCCCTGACCACGTCCAGCATCTTGGCCGCGTAGGGCCGGAGGGCCATCAAGGCTTCCTGGGATTTCCGCAGCTTGACCGCGGAGATCATCTTCATGGCCTTGGTGACCTGCTGGGTATTCTTCACCGACCGGATGCGGCGGCGAATGTCCTGGAGACCGGCCATGGGTTATGCTCCCGCGGGCAGGTTGAGGGAAGCCTGGAAAGTCTCCTTGAACGTGGTGACCTGGGTCTTCAGGGCGGCCTTGGAGTCGTCGGAGAGGACCTTGGTGTCCCGGATGGTCCGGAGCAGTTCGGGAGCGTTGATATCCAGGTAGGCGTGCAGCTCGGTCTCGAAGCGGCGGCACTGGTTGACCGGCAGGTTGTCCAGGAAGCCGCCGGTGGCGGCCCAGATGGTGATCACCTGCTTCTCCACCGGCATGGGCACGTACTGGGGCTGCTTGAGGATCTCCACCAGGCGCTGGCCGCGGTTGAGCTGGGCCAGGGTCGACTTGTCCAGGTCGGAGCCGAACTGGGAGAAGGCCGCCAGCTCGCGATACTGGGCGAGCTCGAGCTTGATCGAGCCGGCCACCTGCTTCATGGCCTTGACCTGGGCGGCGCCGCCGACGCGGCTGACCGAGATGCCCACGTTCAGGGCCGGGCGGACGCCGGCGTTGAACAGGTCGGACTCCAGGAATATCTGGCCGTCGGTGATGGAGATGACGTTGGTCGGGATGTAGGCCGAGACGTCGCCGGCCTGGGTCTCGATGATCGGCAGGGCGGTCATGGAGCCGCCGCCGCGGGCCTTGCTGAGCTTGGAGGCGCGTTCCAGGAGGCGGCTGTGGAGGTAGAAGACGTCGCCGGGATACGCCTCGCGGCCGGGAGGGCGCCGCACCAGCAGGGAGATCTCGCGGTAGGCCACGGCCTGCTTGGAAAGGTCGTCGTAGATGGCGAGCACATGCTGGCCCGGGTTGTCGGGGCCGGCGGGCTTGCCGTCGACGCCGTGCCACATGAAGTACTCGCCCAGGGCGGCGCCGGTCATGGGGGCCAGGAACAGCAGGGGCGCGGGCTCGGAGGCGGTGGCGGCGACCACGATGGTGTGGCCCATGGCGTCGAACTCCTCCAGGGTCTTGACCACCTGGGCGACCGTGGACCGCTTCTGGCCGATGGCGACGTAGATGCAGATGACCCCGTTGCCCTTCTGGTTGATGATCGTGTCGAGGGCGACGGCGGTCTTGCCGGTCTGGCGGTCGCCGATGATCAGCTCGCGCTGGCCGCGGCCGATCGGGATCAGGGCGTCGATGGCCTTGAGGCCGGTCTGCATGGGCTGGGCCACGCTCTCGCGGTCGACGATGCCCGGGGCGATGCGCTCGATCGGGTTACGGGCGGCGGCGGCGATGGGGCCCTTGCCGTCGATGGGGTTGCCCAGGGCGTCCACCACGCGGCCGACGTAGGCCGGGCCGACCGGCACGGACATGATCTTCGAGGTGCGCTTGACGGTGTCGCCTTCCTTGATGGCGCTGGTCTCGCCCAGGAGGATGATGCCGACATTGTCCTCCTCCAGGTTGAAGGCCAGGCCCATGACCCCGTGGGGCAGTTCCAGCAGCTCGCCGGACATGACCTTCTCGAGGCCGTGGGCCCGGGCGATGCCGTCGCCCACGCTGATGACCGTCCCGATCTCGGAAACGTCCACCTGGGCGTCGAAGCCCTCGATCTGGCTGCGGATGATGCGGGAAATCTCTTCCGCGCGAATGTCCATGCGTTCCTCCGAAATTCCGGGACGGGGTTTAGGCAGAAAGGAGTCGGGCCTTCAGGAGCCGGAGCTGGCCCTGGAGGGAGGCGTCGTAGACGGTGGAGCCCACCTGCACCTTGACGCCGCCCAGGATGGCGGGATCGGGGGACCAGCGCAGGCGGATGGTCTTGCCGGTGCGCTGGGCGAGCGATGCGGCCAGGGCGGTGGTCTGGGGCCCGGACAGGGCCTGGGAGCTGACCACCTTGGCCTCCACCACGTTGGTCAGCTCGTCCACGATCTCCGCATAGGCCTCGGCGATCTCGTGGATCAGGCTGAGCCGCGCGGCATGCGAGACCACGGTGAAGAAGTGCCGGACCGTCGGGCTCATCCCGCCCTCGGCCAGGATGGCGTCGAAGGCCGCGGCCTTGCGGGCCGGAGCGAGAAGGGGGTAGAAGGCCAGCCGGGCCATGTCCGGGTTGGTCCGGACCAGGGCCGAGATCTCGGCAAGTTCCTGCTTGTAGCGCTCGAGATTGCCGTCCTTGACGGCGATCTCGGCCAGGGCCTTGGCGTAGCGCCGGGCTACGAGGCGGTGGCTCATTTGGCACCTCCGACCTGCTGGATGGACCGGTCGAGGACCCGGGACGCCACGTCCCCGGCCACCTGGTTCTGCAGGCGCCGGGTGGCGCCTTCCACGGCCAGTTCCGCCACCAGGTCGCGCAGTTCCGCTTCGGCGGCGCGCTTCTGGTAGTCGATCTCGGCCAGGGTCTGGGCGAGGATCTGGGCGGCCTCGCCCTGGGCGGCCTGGATGATCCGCTCCTTCTCGGTCTGGGCCTCGGTCTCCGCCTTGGCCATGATCCCCTCCAGCTCGGCCTGGAGCCCGGTCATGCGGGCCTCCAGCTCGCGGATCTGGGTGTCGGCCTCGGCCTTCTCGCGCTCGGCCTGGCTGAGCTTGTCCTCGAGCTCCTTGGCCCGGGCCTTGAAGGCGCTGGCCAGGGCCCCCTTGAGGAGGAAGAAGATCAGCCCGGCGAACAGGGCGAAGTTGAACAGCTGGATGCCGAACTGGCCGGGCCGCTGGAGGTCGTGGCCCATGAGCTTGATCTCGGGCGGCTCGGGGGCCTCGCCCGCGGCCTCGTGGCCTTTGGCTTCATGGGTTTCATGCCCTTCGGGCTTGGCGCCCTCCTGGGTCTGGGGATGTTCGGCGGGCGCCTGGGCGCGCAGGGCCGGCAGGCCGGTTGCGAGGCCGGTGACGAGGGCGAGGAGGAGGAAGGGGCGGATCATCTTCATCGCCTAGGCCTCCCTGAGAAGATGGGCGACCATGGAATCGGCGAGGGCGTCCACCTGGGCCATGAGGTCGGCCCGGGCCGCGGCGCGGGCGGTCTGCAATTCAGCCAGGGCCTGGGTGCGCCGGCCGGTGGCCTCCTGGCGGGCCTTCTCCAGCAGGGCCTGGCGTTCCTGGGTGGCGGCGGCGGCGAGCGCCTTGCGATGCTCGAAGGCCCGGGTGCGCAGGTCCTTGAGCCGGGCGGCGTAGTCGCCCTGGCGGCGCTCGACGAGCGCGGCGGCTTCGGCCCGGCGGTTGGCGCCGGACTGGATGGCCTCCTCGCGGTCGTCCATGACCTTGATGATGGGCTTGAAGAATACGAATTTGAGGAAGATGAACAGGGCGGTGACCAGGGCCACCACGAACACCAGGGAGACCGGGTCCACCTGCATGGGATCCGGCAGGGTCTGCATGAAACCCTTGGGCTCGCCGCCACCCATGAGCAGGACCCCGCTTCCGGCTAACGATGTCAGAACATCTGGTACCAAGGGTCCCTCCGATTCCATGCGTTTTCCCTGCACCGGGACCGCCTTGGGGGGCAGGGTTGAATCGTCCGGGAGTAGGGAGCCAGACATTCTCTCAAGATCCCGCCCGTATCTCAAGCCAGGGATTTGCGCCTTGACGCAGGGGGGGTCCTGTGAGAGGATCAATGTTCGGCGATACGGGCGATTAGCTCAGTCGGTAGAGCAGCTGCTTTACACGCAGCATGTCGGCGGTTCGAGTCCGTCATCGCCCACCAGAAATGGTGAATTTGAAAACCAGTGACAGCAAGGGGTTGTAGCTCAGTCGGTTAGAGTGACGGCCTGTCACGCCGTAGGTCGCGGGTTCGAGCCCCGTCAGCCCCGCCAGTAGTAGACGCGCTCTCCGCCCCGGGGGGCGCGTTTTTTTTTACCTCCGTTCCCCAAGGGAAACCGCCATGAAACTCCCGCTCGTAGCCCTGTGCGGCCGGCCAAACGTAGGTAAGTCAACCCTATTCAATCGGATCACCCGGACCCGGGCGGCCCTGGTCCATGACCTGCCGGGCATGACCCGGGATCGCAGCTACGGGCGGGTCACCTGCCTGTCCGAGGCCGGCGAGGCCGAGGAGCTGTTCGACCTGGTGGACACCGGCGGCCTGGATTTCGAGGGCGACGACGTCATCACCCAGGGCATCACCCGGATCGCCGAGGGGGCCATGCAGGAGGCCCACGTGCTGCTGCTCATGGTGGACGCCCATGACGGCTGGAACCCCGGCGACGCCGAGATCGCCGCCCGGATCCGCACCCAGGGCAAGCCGGCCATCCTGGTGGTCAACAAGATCGACGGCGTGCGCGGGGGCTCCCCGGACGGCGCCTTCTACGAGCTGGGCTTCGACCAGGTGCACGTGATCTCCGCCAGCCACGGCGACGGGGTGCCCGAGCTGCTGGACAGCATCCGGGCCCTGCTGCCGTTCCACCGGACCCCCGAGGAGGCCGAGCAGCACGATCCCGGAGACGAACTCCGGTTCGCCATCATCGGCCGGCCCAACGTCGGCAAATCCTCCCTCACCAACCGGCTGCTGGGCTACGAGCGGAGCCTGGTGAGCGACATCGCCGGCACCACCCGGGACACGGTGGACACGGTGTTCCAGGTCGAGGAGCGGATCTACCGGCTGATCGACACCGCCGGCATCCGGCGCAAGGGCAAGACCCACGAGGGCGCCGAGAAGCTGTCCATTCTCAAGGCCAAGCAGGCCATGGCCCGGGCCGACGTGTCGCTGCTTCTGATCGACGCGGTGGAGGGGGTCACCCACCAGGACGCGGTCATCGCCGGCTACGCCCACGAGGCCGGCGCCGCGGTGATCCTGGTGGTCAACAAGTGGGACCTGGTCGACAAGGACACCTTCACCTCCCTGGCCGTGGAGGACAAGATCCGCCAGGACCTGGGCTTCCTGCACCACGCCCCGATGATCTTCCTGTCGGCTCTGACCGGCCAGCGGGTCTCCAAGGTGTTTGCGCTCATCCACCAGGTGGCCGACGCCCACGCCCGCCGCATCTCCACCGGCAAGCTGAACCAGTTCCTGCGCGATTCGGTCTCCCACTTCGCCCCGCCCTCGGTGGACGGCAAGCTGCCCAAGCTCTACTTCATGACCCAGGTGGGCGTGCGGCCCCCCAGCTTCGTCATCAAGACCAACACCGACCGGGACCTGCACTTCAGCTACCAGCGCTACCTGGAGAACCGCCTGCGCGAGGAATACGGCTTCGTGGGCACCCCCATCCGCCTGGCCTTCCGCCGGCGCGGCGTCGGCGAGGGCGAGGAGCAGGTGGCCAAGGTCCGCCGGATCCTGGATCCCGGCGAAGGCCTCAAGCCCCGCAAGGGCGCGTCGGCCGCCGGCCATTCCTCCCGCGGCCCCGCGGACAGCCCGGTCCGGGCCTACCGCCGGCACAAGCCGGAAGCCGCCGGGCCGGGCGAGCCCAACGAGGCTCCGGCCCCGGCGGTCGAGCGACCGGTCCGTAAACCCCGGGTGAAGGCGGTGACCGACCGCCCGGCCCGGCCGGCCCGTGCCGCCCGCCCGGTCAAGGGCGGCGCCCCCGCCACCCGTTCGCCCAAGAGCGGCGCCGCCACCGCCCGCCCGGCCCGCACCGCCCGGGTCAAGACCACGACGTCCGCGGCAAGGCCGGCAAGGCGGGCCAAGCGGCCGGTGAGCAAAAAGAAATAGATGCAGGGCAGGAGTCGCGAAGGTTGATTCCGTCCAGCGTGAGCCCTGAGGCGGGCGGAATTTCCGGGCACAGGCGGGTCTTCCGGGCCTTCCCACGCGATTTGGGCTGCCGGCAGGCATTGGCAGGTGGGAGATGACCGGGTTATCCTCTCCCATCCCTTGTTTCCCAAATGCCCCGACCAGGTGCTTGCTGCTTCTGCTGTTGCAATTGCTTCGGAAAAGGCTCCTGGAGCGGCCATGAAGTTTATTCGAAATGGGATTTTGCCAGCCTGCTTTGCCACGAAAATCTTCCTGAAGATCCTTCCCTGGGCTTCCGCCTGCCTGGTCCTGGCGTCCCTTGCCTGTGGAGGCGGTGGAGGTGCCGGCGCTGCTGACAATTCAAAGCCAACCGCAACCCTTACCGTTGATCAGGGCACCACCATCCAACCCCTTTCATCCGGGATCGTCCGCCTGAAGGACGCACCCTCGGGGGGGACGGCAACCTGGCAGATCGTTGCGCAGACTTCATCCGCACAATTGATTTCCACCGCCCAGGACCATGCCGAATTCCTACCCACAACCAATCAACTTGGTACCTTTCAAATTCAATGCAATGTTAATTATCCAAGTGGTGCCAGCGTCACTGCCCAAGTCGAGATAAACGTTGTCTTGAAATCGGCAACGGATGGAAACCTGGCCTACCCGCGCTACGAGCACATTCAGACGGCCCTCGGGGATGGGCGGCCCCTGGTTTCGGGCGGCGTGGTCATGTGCAATGGCGGGGCCTACTTCCCAAGTGCGGAGGTATACGATCCGGGCACCCGTCATTTCCGGCAGACCACCGGATATATGCAACGGGCACGCCGGGGCTACACCGTCACCCCGTTGCTGGATGGCACCCTCCTGCTGGCGGGCGGATTTGATGGTGGGCCTCCCGGGATGGGCCTCCTCCACGATTCAGAGATATACGACCCTGCCACCGACGCGTTCCAGCTCGTGGCCGCTCCCCTCACCACCGGGCATTCGGACCATTGCGCCTGCCGGCTTCTGGACGGGAGGGTATTGGTGGTCGGAGGGGTTGTCGGGGACAGCCTATCAACGGCCGTGCTCCCTTCGGCAGAAATCTTCGATCCAGGGACCAAGACCTGGAATGCCACCAAAGGGCTCCCGAATTTTGCGCGCCGTTTTGGCCATTGCGAACGGCTTCCGAATGGGCAGGTCCTGGTATTCGGTGGCCGGCCATTCCTGGGTTCAGATCTGGTAGGTCAGGCTGAACTCTTCGATCCCCAAACCGGGGAATTCACCCTTGCCAGTGAAATGATGGTGCCCCGTCTGGCATTCTCCACGGTGGTTCTGGGCGACGGGCGAATCCTCATTCTCGGCGGGTTGGGGGATTCTGGCGTGTGTGCCGACGTCGAAATCTACGACCCCGGCGCCGGGACGTTCCGTCTGGTTTCGCCAATGGCCCAGGCCCGCTGCTGGTTTACGGCCACCCCAATCGCCGGCAGCGATGACGTCCTGTTGGCGGGGGGTGGGGATCCCAATTCCTATACGCTTTCCAGCCTGGAAAGGTACAACCCGGTAATTGGCACAAGTGAGCTTCTCCCGGCATCCCTGTCGGTCAGCGTCCAGAACCTTGCCGCGTCCTCCATGGCGGACGGGACCATCATTCTCACGGGCGGCATCAATGCCACGGGTGCAGGGCCGAGCAACCTCGTCCAGATTTTCAACCCATCCAACAACACCCTCTCCTTGAACCAATGAATCGAAAGGGGGTTGGCTAGAACAATACCCGCAGGGCCTGGCGGGCGAATTCCGAATAGGTCAGTTCCCCGCACATGCGGCGTCCCATGCCGACCATGGCATGCCGGTGCTTCACCCCCAGGCGGTAGGCGAGCGTAGGCATTCCGAAAAAGACCCGGGCGATCCGGCGCGCCCAGATCATTTCGGCGCCCCATTGGCGGTGGATCTGCCGGGTGTACCCGGCCAGGGCCTCCGGTCCGGCCGCCAGGGCCGCGTGGATGGCGTCGGCGGCCAGGGCCCCGGACAGGATGGCGGGGAGGATGCCCGCACCGGTGAAGGGGTCGACAAGGCAGGCGGCCTCGCCGGCGACCAGGGCCCGGTGCCCGTGCAGGGTCTGGTTGCCGTCCCACAGGTGGAGGGGATGGCCCGCCACCCGGACATCATGGAGCCCGAACCCGGCGGCGTAGCGGGCCACGGGCCCGCGCAGGTCCACCCGCGGGGAGCCCCGGAAGAAGGCGCCCCCCAGGGACCATCCGTCCGCCTTGGGGAAGTTCCACAGGTAGCCCTGGCGGATGGTGCCGAAATCCAGGTGGGCCACGTCCGTTTCGGTCATGGCGCAGGGCGGTTCCCCTTCGAGGCCGCCGATCACCTTGCGCTTCAGGGGCGGGAAGCCGGCGGCACGGGCGGACCGGCCCAGGGCGCCGTCGGCCGCGATCAGAAAGCGGGCGCACAGCGGGCCCTCCGGGGTTTCCAGCGTCCACCCGTCCGGCTCGGGGAGCAGGCGGTTCCAGCCCAGGCCGTCCCGCAGGGCGGCCCCCTGGGCCTGGGCCTGCCGCACGATCAGCTCATCGAACACCGCCCGCCGCACCATGAGCAGGGGCTCCTGGGTGCCCAGGTCCCCCTCCACCGGGTCCCCCATGCGCCAGGTGGCCCGGAAGCGGGTGACCCGGGCCGAGACCGCCGGAGCCAGGTCGAAATCCAGCCAGCGGGACACCTGGGGCGGGACCCCGCCGCCGCAGGGCTTGGGCCGGGGCAGCGGGCGGGCTTCCAGGAGGAGCACCCGGCGGCCGCGGCGGGCCAGGTGGTAGGCCGCGGTGGCGCCCGCCGGACCCGCGCCGATGATGATGCAGTCGTGCCTTTCAGGCATGGCGGGAGGGGGAGGCCGGGTTCATGGGAATTCATGTTATCCGGGTTCGGCTCCCGGGGCCCCGGGACGCGAGAGCGGTCAGAACACGCCCTGGGTGACCCCCCCATCCACCTGCAGGGAAACCCCGGTCAGATAGCTCGCCCGCTCGCTGCACAGGAACGCGATCACCTCGCCGATCTCCTCGGGCCGGCCCATGCGGCCCATGGGGATGGCCGCGGCGGACTTTTCGAAGTACTGGTCCAGGGTGATGCCCTCCTTGGCGGCCCGGACCTGGCCCAGGTGGGTCTGGCGGTCGGTGCGGATGTGGCCGGGCAGGAGGGCGTTGACCAGGACGTTGTCGGCGGCGAACTCGGTGGCCATGTTCCGGGTCATGGCGGACAGGCCGGCGCGCAGGGTGCTGCTGATGGTGAGCAGCGGCAGGGGCTGCTTGGCCACCAGGGAGGTGATGTGGACGATCCGGCCCCATCGCCGGGCGCGCATGCCGGGCAGCACCAGGCGGCTCATCCGGACAACATTCAGGAGGGTGGACTGGACGCCGCCCTCCCACTGGGCCTCGGTGAGGTCCATGAAGGTGGCGGCGGGGGGGCCGCCGGTGTTGGTGACCAGGATGTCGACCTGGCCGAAGGCCTCCAGGGTGGCCTTGTACCAGGCCTCGAGGGCGGCGGGCTGGCTGACGTCGCAAGCCACGGCCACCACCGCCCCGCCCAGCTCGGCCCGGGCGGCTTCCAGCGCGGCCGGGTCGCGGCCGCAGATGGAGACCCGGCAGCCCTCCTTCAGCAGGGCGGCCGCGGCGGCCCGCCCCAGGCCCTTGCTGGCGGCCGCCACCATCGCCACGCGGCCCTCGATGCCCAGATCCATGTGCCACCCCCGGACCTCCCAGGCTGCCACAAGGCGGCCTCCGGGGGCAGCGGGAAAGAGTGACGAAGGTCCTCGGATCGCACGCTAGGATTGGGGATTGTGTAAATTTTCAACAAGGACCCGCGCATGCCCGAGACCCTGAAACGATCCCTGCGCGACTCGGTCGCGGCCCGCTGGACCTCGCTGCTGATCGTGTCGTTCACGATGCTTTGCGGCTACTACGTGGCCGACGTCATGTCCCCGCTCAAGCCCCTGATCGAGCAGCAGCTGAAATGGACCAGCGCGGAGTACGGGTTCTTCACCGGCGCCTATGCCTGGTTCAACGTGTTCCTGGGCATGCTGATCTTCGGCGGGATCATCCTGGACAAGATGGGCGCCCGCTTCACCGGCATCCTCTCCAGCGCCCTGATGGTGGTGGGCTGCGGAATCAAGTGGTGGGCGGTGAGCACCCACGCCCTGGACCACACCCTGATCCTGCACATCAAGGGCCAGGTGCTGGTGGCCTCGCTGGGCTTCGCCACCTTCGGCGTCGGCATCGAGATCATCGGGGTCACCGCCACCAAGGTCATCGCCCGCTGGTTCAAGGGCTACGAGATCGCCCTGGCCATGGGCCTGCAGGTCGGCACGGCGCGCATCGGCACGGCCCTGGCCCTGGGCCTGGGCGGGCCCATCGCGGTCTACTTCAACCGCTCCGTGGCGGCGCCGGTCCTGCTGGGGGTGATCCTCCTGGCCATCGGGCTGGTGGCCTACATCTTCTACTGCGCCATGGACCGCAAGCTGGACCGGACCGAAGAGGACAGCGGCCAGAGCAGCGAGGACGAGGAGGCCTTCCGGCTCTCCGACATCGGCGAGATCCTGCGGATCAAGGGCTTCTGGTACATCACGATCCTCTGCGCCCTGTTCTACTCGGCGGTGTTCCCCTTCCTCAAGTACGCCCCTGACCTCATGGTCCAGAAGTTCCACGTGAAGGAGAGCCTGGCCGGGGCCATCCCGAGCATCCTGCCGTTCGCCACCATCCCGCTCACCATCGTGTTCGGCAGCTACTACGACCGCAAGGGCAAGGGCGCCACCCTCATGATCATCGGTTCCCTGCTGCTGGTGGCGGTGCACTTCGTGTTCACCGTGCCGCTGCTGAACAACTGGCTGGTGGCCCTGGCGGCGACGATCGTCCTGGGCTTCGGGTTCTCCCTGGTGCCCTCGGCCATGTGGCCCTCGATCCCCAAGTTCATCCCGCACCGCCAGCTGGGCACCGCCTACGCGCTGATCTTCTGGACCCAGAACCTGGTGGCCCTGTGGGGCGTGCCCTACCTGATCGGGTGGGTGCTGGACACCTACTGCGTCACCGGCACCCGCACCGTCGACGGGCTGACCAGCCCGGCCTACAACTACGCCCTGCCCATGGTGATCTTCACCGCCCTGGGGATCCTGTCGGTTTTGTTCGCGCTGCTGCTCAAGCGCGAGGACAGGATCCGCGGCTTCGGCCTGGAACTACCCTGCCGCGAACAATAACCTATACGAGGCGGGTCCAGGGCCCGGCGTTGAAGACCCGGGTGTAGCCCTCCCGCTCCAGGAACTGCTTGGCCATGCCGCTGCGGCCGCCGCTGGCGCAGCAGAGCAGGACCGGCCGGGTCCGGTCGATCTCCTGGATCCGGGCCTGGAGCTGGTCCAGGGGGATGTTGACGCTCCCGGGCACGTGCCCCTGCCCGAACTCGGCGGGGGTGCGCACGTCCACCACCGGGGCGCCATCGGCCTTCAGCTGGTCAAGTTCGTCCATGTCTGCGGACTCCTCGGAAAAAGAACAGGATCAGTCTCCACACGAACAGGATGCCAAAAACCAGGCTGAGGAGGATAGCCGCTTTGCCCAGGAACATTGAAAGCCTTCCGTGTCGAGTCTTGAAGATATCCTGGATCGGTCCCTCCGGAGGGAACCCCCGATGCTCGACCGGCTAGGCAAGTTCACCTTGACGGCGCTCCTTGGCAAGGGGGCGATGGGCGAGGTCTACCTGGCGCAGGACCCGCAGATCGGCCGGGTGGTGGCGATCAAGACCATCCGGGCGGACCTCGCCGAGGGCGCGGACGTCCGCGAGCGGTTCCGCCGCGAGGCCCAGGCGGCCGGCCTGCTCAGCCATCCCAACCTGGTCACGGTCTACGAGTTCGGCGAGCAGGACGGGCTGCTGTTCCTGGCCATGGAATACGTGGAGGGCCAGAGCCTGCAGGCCCTGCTTGCCGCCAAATCCCTGTCCCGGGACGACCTGCTGGAAATCCTGGCGCAGGTCTGCGACGGCCTGGACTACGCCCACCGGCACGGCATCGTCCACCGGGACGTCAAGCCCGCCAACGTCATGGTGGTCCGGGATGATGGGCGGATCACCGCCAAGGTCATGGATTTCGGCGTCGCCCGCATGGCCGGCTCGGATCTCACCGAGACCGGGATGGTGATGGGCACCGTCAGCTACATGGCCCCGGAATACCTCATCGACGGGGTCGCCAGCCCCGCTTCGGACCAGTTCGCCGTGGGGGTGATGCTCTGCGAGGGGCTGATCGGCCGCAACCCGTACCGGGGCGAGACCACCGGCGCCGTGGTGCACAAGATCATCCACGAGACCGATCCGCTGACCCGGCCCGAGGTGGCCGCGCTGGACGAAGGGCTGCAGGGGATCCTGCGCACGGCCCTGGCCCGGGACCCCCTGGGGCGCTTCCCCTCCGCCGCCGACCTGGCCCGGGCCCTGCGCGCCGCCCGGGCCGGGGCGGGCGAGGAGCTGACCACCTACCTCGCCCGCGCGTCGACCCGGCCCACCCGCCGGCCGGGCAGATCCCGGTGGCCCTGGCTGCTGGCCTCCGCCGCGCTGGCTGCGGTCCTCCTGCTGGGCGCCCTGGCGATGCCGCGGCTGCGGGCGGCCCGCGATCCCCAGCCGCAGCCGGCCGTGCCGGCCAATCTGGCCGGCAACCCCATCGTCCTGGACGAGGCGGCGCGGCTCTGCGAGAGCCGGCCGGAGGACGCCCTGCGCCTGGCCGAGTCGGTCCTGGCCGAGGAGCCGGGCAGCGCGGTGGCCTGGGCCCTCAAGCTGGCCTGCCTCTACCGCCTGGACCGCATGGTGGACTTCGGGGAGGCCCTCCAGGCCGCCCGGGACCATGCCGTCCGGCCCGCGGACCTGCTGGCGGTCAAGGCCTTCAAGGCCGTCCTGGAGCGCGACCGGGAGCACCGGCGGCTGCCGGAGGCCCTGCGCAATTCCCTGCTCAACCCCTGACGCCGGAGGAGACCGCCCATGCCCACCCTCGAACAACGCGCCCGCGCCATCCGGCTGGTGTGCTCCGACGTGGACGGGGTGCTCACCGACGGCTCCCTGCACTATGGCGCCGGCCCCAGCCACACCAAGGCCTTCAACGTCCGGGACGGGGCGGCGATCAAGTGGCTGCAGCGGGCCGGAATCCCGGTGGCGTTCATCTCGGGGCTGGACACACCGGCCACCCTGCGCCGCGCCGAGGATCTGCAGGTGGTGGACTGCTACGCCGGCCATCTGGCCAAGCTGCCGGTCCTCGAGCAGCTCTGCGCCAAGTATGGCCTGCGCCCGGAGGAGGTCGCCCACCTGGGCGACGACCTGGCGGATCTGCCCCTGCTGACCCGGGTCGGGCTGGCCTGCTGTCCCGCCGACGCGGCGCCGGAGGTGCGGGGAAAAGCCCACTGGGTGGTGCCGGTGGCCGGCGGCCGGGGGGTGCTGCGCGCGGTCGCGGAGGCCATCCTGAAGGCCCAGGGGCAATGGGATGCGGTCGTGGCTTCGTACTGAGTAGACTGGACGTATCCACAGGAACCGCCATGGCCAAAACGCGCAGGACACTTGCAACCGCAGCGGGACTCCTGCTGACCGCCGCCCTGGGGGCCCAGCAGACCGAACCCGCCACCCTGGGGGCCCAGGTCCGGCTGACCTTCCCCTCTCCGGGGCTGGGCGGAAGCCTGGTGATGGAGGAGGATTTCACCGACAACTGGGTGGGCATCCGGGGCCGCCTCGACCTGGGCGCGGACCTCTGGACCTGGAAGGGGGTGGCCCGGAACGGGAACGGCAGCGGGACCGCCAAGGCCATGCACCTGAGCGGCGAGATGGTGAAGATGCTGCGGCCCGGCGGCGATCCGGTCACCCTGGGCCCCTATGTGACGCTGGGCGCGGGGCTGTACCAATGGTCCTTCAACGAGGACACCGCCACCGGCCAGGTGGGCCGCAGGGCCGGGCACGGCGGGGGCACGGTCGGGGTCGGCTGGCGCTTCACCCGGACCCTGGACGGGGAGTTCAAGGTGCTCGCCAGCCAGCTCGATCCCGGCACCTCGGTGCTGGCCCTGATGGCCATGGCTACCTGGCGGTTCTGAGCAGGTGCTCGGCGACCCGGGCCGCGGCGCCGGGTTCCCCCAGACGGGCACGGATGCCGGCCAGTTCCCCGCGCATCCGGGCGGCCGTGGCGGGGTCCAGCAGGTTCTTGAGTTCCGCGCCGAGCCGGGCGGGGTTCACCGCTTCCTGAACGAGTTCGGGGACCACCCATTTCCCGGCCACCACATTGGCCAGGCCGAACCAGGGGATCCGGACGAACTTCCTGGCGAAGTAGAAGGTCAGCGGGCTCAGCTTGTAGATGATGGCGAAGGGGGTGCCCAGCAGGGCCGTCTCGAGGGTGGCGGTGCCCGAGCAGACCAGGGCCGCGTCGGCGTAGGCCCGGGCGGCGTAGCCCAGGCCCTGGACCAGCCGGATCGGGGCGCCGCGCAGGTCGAGGGCGGCCGGATCCAGGGTCGGGGCCACGGGCAGCACCCACTGCACGGGCGGTCCGTCCCAGGCCAGGACCATCGCCACCAGGGGCGGCAGCAGCCGGTCCAGCTCATTCCGGCGGCTGCCCGGAAGCAGGGCCACCAGGGGCCGCCCCGGATCCAGCCCGGTGCGGTCGAAGAACTCGGCCCGGCCCAGTTCCGGCACCACCGTCTCGATGAGCGGGTTGCCCACCCACAGGGCCTCCACGGGCAGGCCCTGGAACAATCCCGGCTCGAAATCGAACAGGCAGTATAGGGTGTCCAGCAGGCGGCCCAGTTCGGGGATGCGCCCGGCCTTCCACGCCCACACCTGGGGGCAGACGTACCAGTGCAGCCGCACCCCGGGCAGGGCCTTGCGCAGGGCCCTGGCCAGCCGCAGATTGAAGCCGGGGTAGTCGATCAGGAGGACCGTGCCCACCTGCTCCTCCCGGGCCGCCGCCAGGATCTCCTGGAACAGCCTGCGCAGCCGCGGCAGATGGCGGAGCACCTCGACGAAGCCGACCACCGCCAGGTCGCGCACGTCGGCGAGCTTGCGGTCCAGATGGGGACTCATGTGCGAACCGCCCACGCCGAGGATGCGCAGCTCCGGCCGGCGCGCCTTGAGCTCGCGCAGGAGTTCGCCGCCGTGGAGGTCGCCCGAGGCCTCCCCGGCCACCACCAGCAGGGGCTTCATGGGGCCTCCGGGAGGTGCACGGCGGGGTCCGGGGCGGCCTCCAGGCCTGCCGGGAAGAACACCGGCGGCCAGGCTTCGGCCAGGGCCGCCAGGGCACCCCGGGCCGGGGCCGGCTCCCGGACCGGGACGGCCAGGTTCCAGTGGTAGCCCAGGGCCTGCAGCCCGGCCAGATCATCGCCGGGGCCGCCCACGGCGCAGAACAGGCGGTCGGAGATGGCTTCCAGATCCCCGGCCACCCCGGGATCCCAGCAGAACCCGACGGCCTCTCCATGCACGTCCCGGAGGGTCCGGACCAGTTCGGCGGCCGCGCCCGGGAGGGGCCGCAGGGCCAGCTTCACGCCGGTGCCATGGGTGAGTTCGAGCAGCCCTTCCAGGACGGACAGGAAGCCGGAGGCCGCCATCCGGCCGCCCGGGGCGCCCGCGGCCAGGACCAGGAAATCCACCTCCAGGCGGGCCCGCAGGGCCGCCATGACGGCCTCCCCCAGGGCGGCGTCCCAGGCCTGGGGCGGAAAGTGCAGGGCGTGCACGGGGCGGCCCGGCCAGCCCGGGTGGGCCCGGCCCTGCCAGGCCAGTTCCACCGCCGGGAACCCGGACCACGGGGCGGCATCGAATTCGGAAGGGATCAGGGGCACGAATTGCATCAGGTGATTATCATGGAGCACGGAGGCAGCCATGGCCCGAGTTTTCACGCTGGATGAAGCCCGGAAGGTCCTGCCTGGGGTCCAGGCCGTGACCCGGCCGGTTTTCGAACTTGCCTCCAGCCTCGCCGAGGAGCTCCAGGCTTCCGAGGATCGCCGGGACGATGTCCAGGTGGAGGCGCTGCAGATCCGCCTGGAAGTGCTCATGGAGAGCTGGACCGAAGCGGTGCGCGAACTGGGTCCGGACGTGAAGGGTCCGTGGCTGGTGGATTTCGATTCCGGCGACGGCTACTGGTGCTGGGCCTTCCCCGAGGAGGACCTGGATCACTGGCACAGCTACGAGGGCGGCTTCTCCTCGCGGGTGCCGGTGGCCATGAAGCCGGAGGTCCGGCGGGGGTGAGCGGGGAACCGGCCAGCTTCCGGGAGGCGGTCTGCGCCGCGGTGGCCCGGGTGCCCCGGGGCGCGCTGGCCAGCTACAAGCAGATCGCCTGGATGGTCGGGTATCCCCGCCGGCCCCGGCAGGTGGGCATGGTGCTGCGCGGGCTGCCGGAGGATACCGACCTGCCCTGGCACCGGATCGTCAACAGCTTGGGCTACGTGCCCAGCCGGGGCCGCTGGTGGGGCGCCATGCGGCAGATCGAACGGCTGCGGGCCGAGGGGATCGAGGTGGATGATCTGGGCAACGTGGACCTGGCCCGCTACGGCTGGAACGGCGACGACGGCCCGCCGGGATTTTGAGAATGGGTCCAGGAATCAATTAAAAATTGAAATAAATAATGTTTAAACACAGGCGCGAGGTTGACATTCCCAACCCTGGGCCTATTGTCGGCACATTGAATCACGCTGCCAGGTCGGTACACGGTCCGTTTCCACGAATCTCCCATTTCATTGCCAAGGAGGCGCCCCATGCCCACCCAGCCGGGCTCCATCTGGAAGACCATGCAGGAAAAGGGGTATTCCCGGCGGGAGTTCCTCCAGTTCTGCAGCCTGGCCGCCGCCGCGGCGGGGGTGAGCACCGAGGCCACGGCCCAGGTGGTCAAGGCCTTCGAGCGGAAGGAACGGCCGCCGGTGGTATGGCTGCACTTCCAGGAGTGCACCTGCTGCAGCGAGTCGTTCATCCGGGGGTCCCACCCGATCGTGGCCGACGTGCTCCTGGACGCCCTGAGCCTGGACTACACCGAAACCCTCCAGGCCGCCGCCGGCGAGGCGGCGGAGAAGTGCCTGCACGACACGATCAAGAAGTACCCCGGCAAATACATCCTGCTGGTGGAGGGCTCGGTGCCCACCGGGGCGGACGGCGTCTACTGCTGCATCGGCGGACGCTCCGCGCTGGAGATCCTGAAGGAGACCGCCAGGGATGCCGCGGCCGTGATCGCCTGGGGCAACTGCGCTTCCTTCGGCTGCGTCCAGGCCGCCAAGCCCAATCCCACGGGCGCCACCCCCATCAGCAAGCTGATCGGCAAGCCGGTGATCAACGTGCCGGGCTGCCCGCCCATCGCCGATGTCATGGCCGCCGTGGTGACCCACCTGCTGGTGTTCGGCCGGGCCCCGGAACTGGACGCCCAGGGCCGGCCCCGGGAATTCTACGGCCGGCGGGTGCATGACACCTGCTACCGGCGCCCGTACTACGACGCCGGCCTGTTCGTGGAGGCCTTCGACGACGACCATGCGCGCAAGGGCTACTGCCTCTACAAGATGGGTTGCCGCGGCCCGGTCACCTTCAACGCCTGCGCGGTGACCAAGTGGAACGAGCACACCAGCTATCCGATCCAGTCCGGGCACGGCTGCCTGGGCTGCAGCGAGAACGCCTTCTGGGACAACGGGCCGTTCTACCAGCACCTGCCCAAATTCCCCGGGTTCGGCATCGAATCCACGGCCGACACCATCGGCGCCGCCCTGGCGGTGGGGGTGGGGGTCGGGATCGCCGCCCACGCGGTCAGCACCAACATCCGCAAGCGCAAGCTCATCCACGAGAACGTGGAGGAGTCGGTCACGGAATCTCCTGAGCAGCAATAGGTGGAACCATGAGCAACCGCATCGTCATTGATCCCGTCACCCGCATCGAGGGCCACCTGCGCATCGAGGCGGTCATCGAGAACGGCATGGTCACCGACGCCTACAGCGCCGGCACCATGGTCCGGGGCATCGAGAAGATCCTCAAGGGCCGCGACCCGCGCGACGCCTGGGCGTTCACCGAGCGGGTCTGCGGAGTCTGCACCACGGTCCACGCCCTGGCCAGCTGCCGGTCGGTGGAGGACGCCCTGGGCATCACCGTGCCGAAGAACGCCGAACTGGTGCGCAACCTGATGTTCTGCGCCCAGTACGTGCAGGACCACGTGGTCCACTTCTACCACCTGCATGCCCTCGACTGGGTGGACGTGGTGAGCATGCTCAAGGCCGACCCGGTCGCCACGTCCAGACTGGCCCAGTCCCTGAGCCCCTACGCCAAGTCCAGCCCCGGGCATTTCGCGGCGGTGCAGTCCCGGCTCAAGGGCTTCGTGGAGAGCGGCCAGCTCGGGATCTTCGCCAACGGCTACTGGGGCCACAAGGCCTACAAGCTGCCGCCGGAAGTGAACCTGCTGGCGGTCTCGCACTACCTGGACGCCCTGGAGTGGCAGAAGGAGATCGTCAAGATCCACGCCATCTTCGGCGGCAAGAACCCGCACCCGAACTACCTGGTGGGCGGCGTGCCGTGCTCGTTCAACCTGGAGGAGGTCAACGCCATCAACAGCGAAAGGCTCAACCAGGTGGCCAGCATCATCAAGGAGGCCATCGAATTCGTCGAGCAGGTCTACGTGCCCGACCTGCTGGCCATCGCCGGGTTCTACAAGGACTGGGCGGGCATCGGCGGCGGCCTGGACAACTACCTGGCCTACGGCGACCTGCCCACCCGCGGCTACAACGATCCGGCCTCGTTCCTGCTGCCCCGCGGCGCCATCCTGGGCCGCAACCTCAACGAGATCCATGAGGTCAACGGCAAGGCGGAGAAGGAGATCGAGGAGTACATCGCGCACTCCTGGTACAAGTACGGCGGGGGCGACGGGGTCGGCCTGCACCCCTTCGCCGGGGAGACCGAGTTCAACTACACCGGCCCGATGCCGCCCTACCAGCAGCTGAACGTGGAGGGCAAGTACTCCTGGCTGAAGACCCCGCGCTGGAAGGGCCACGCCATGGAAGTCGGCCCCCTGGCCCGGATGCTGGTGGCCTACGCCAAGGGCAGCACCGATGTGAAGGAGCTGGTGGGGGTCGTGCTGAAGAAGCTGGATGTGCCCATCACCGCCCTGTTCTCCACCCTGGGCCGGACCGCCGCGCGGGGCGTGGAGACCCAGGTGGTGGCCCACTGGATGAAGGGGTTCTACGACGAGCTGGTCACCAACCTCAAGAACAACGAGACCCGGACCCACACCCGCTTCCACTGGGATCCCGAGACCTGGCCCGCTACCGCCGAGGGCGTGGGCATGACCGAGGCGCCCCGGGGGGCCCTCGCCCACTGGATCAGGATCAAGGACAAGGCCATCGACAACTACCAGCTGGTGGTCCCCAGCACCTGGAACGCCTCGCCCAGGGACGCCCAGGGCCAGAGATCGGCCTACGAGGCCGCCCTGATCGGCACGCCCGTGGCGAACCCGGCCCAGCCGGTGGAGATCCTGCGCACCATCCATTCCTTCGATCCCTGCCTGGCCTGCGCCGTGCATCTCCATGATCCCCAGGGCCGGCACATCCACCAGGTCACGTTCTCCTGAAGGGGAGGCCGCCATGCCCGCAAGCGCCGCCACCTACCGCCGGATCTACGTCTGGGAGTTCCCGGTGCGGGCCTTCCACTGGATCAACGGCCTGGCCATCACCGTGCTGGGCGTGACCGGCCTGCTCATCGGCCACCCGTTCACGGTGGTCACGGCCGAGGAGGCCTCCTACCAGTACTGGTTCGGGACGGTCCGCTTCCTGCACTTCGCGGCCGGCTGGATCTTCCTGGTGAACATGCTGGCCCGGATCTACTGGGGCTTCGCGGGCAACCGCTACGCCAGCTGGAAGCAGTTCATCCCGACCTCGTCCCGGTGGGTCAGGGACATCGGCGAAGTGCTGCGGGTGGACATCCTCCAGACCCGGGCCAAGGGAGCCATCCACGTGGGCCACAACCACCTGGCCGGGTTCATCTACTTCCTGACCTTCTGGGCCTTCCTGTTCCAGGCCCTGACCGGGTTCGCCCTCATGGGCCCCATGAGCCGGTTGGCCCTGGGCCGGGGCGCCGCCTGGATCATCCCGGTCCTGGGCGGGGACCTGCAGGTGCGCCACTGGCACCACACGATGCTCTGGTTCTATGTGCTGTTCGCCATGGTCCACATCTACCTGGTCTTCTACCACGACTATGTGGAGGGCCGCGGCACCACCTCCTCCATGGTCGGCGGATGGAAGTTCGAACGGGACGACCTTCTTGACCGCTGACACGCTGGTACTGGGCATCGGCAACCTGCTCCTGGGCGACGAGGGGGTCGGGGTGCGGGTCGTGGAGGCCCTCCAGTCCGGCCCGCCCCTGCCCGGAGGGGTGACCTGCCTGGACGGCGGCACCGGCAGCCTGGTGCTCCTGGAGCCCATGCAGGCGGTGCGCCGGCTGATCCTGGTGGACGCCACCCTCGACGGCCGCCCCGCCGGCACCCTGACGCGCCTGACGCCCCGCTACGCCGCCGACTACCCGGCCAGCCTGAGCGCCCACGACATCGGCCTGCGGGACCTGCTGGACATCTTCCACATCGGCGAGCACGGGGTGCCGGAGGTGGTGCTGTTCGCCATCTCCGTCGAGGAGATCGCCGACCTCAGCGTGGCGCTCTCGCCCGCGGTGGCGGCGGCGGTGCCGGGGGTGGTGGCAGCGATCCGGATGGAACTGGGACAGTGATCTGGCTTTCTCATCCCCGTCCATCCCTGGTCAGCAGATCCTCGGCAGCTGCTCCCCGGACGGCAGGTCGAGGATCCGATCGGTGCCCAGCCGGGTGCGCAGGATCACCGGCGCCGCCCCGCGTTCCGCCACCCGGCCGATGATCGCGGCCCCGGCCCCGTCGGGATGGGCGCGCAGGGCGGCCAGGGCGGCCTCGGCCTGGTCCCCGGGCAGGAAGATCACCAGCCGGCCCTCGCAGGCCACATAGAGCGGGTCCAGGCCCAGCAGTTCGCAGGCCGCGGCGACGGAATCGCCGATGGGGACGTCGCGCTCGCGGATGTCCAGGGTCAGGTGGCCGTCCAGGGCGATCTCGTTGAGCACGGCGCCCAGGCCGCCGCGGGTGGGGTCGCGCAGGCAGTGCAGGTCCAGGCCGGCCGCCCAGAGGGCCTCGGCCAGGCCGTGGACGGGGCCGCAGTCGCTCAGCACCGGCGATTCGAAGGCCAGGCCCTCGCGCACCGACAGCACCGCCACCCCGTGCCGGCCCAGGTCGCCCGAGACCAGGACGGCGTCGCCGGGGCGCACCCGGTCCGGGCCCACCTTGCGGCCGGCGGGCACCAGGCCCAGGCCGGTGGTGTTGATGTAGAGGCCGTCCCCCTTGCCCTTGTCGACCACCTTGGTGTCGCCGGTGACGATGCTCACGCCGCAGCGGTCGGCGGCCCGGCGCATGCTGGCCAGATGGCCGGCCAGCTCGGCCAGGGGCAGGCCCTCCTCCAGGACCAGGGCGCAGGTCAGGTAGCGGGGCTCGGCGCCGGCGCAGGCCAGGTCGTTGACGGTGCCGTAGACCGCCAGCTCGCCGATGTCCCCGCCCGGGAAGAACCGCGGCGAGACCACGAAGCTGTCGGTGGTCAGGGCCAGGGTGGCCCCGCCCAGCGCCACCACCGCGGCGTCGTGGCGGGCCTCCAGGGCCGGGTTGGCGAAGGCCGGGACGATCACCGACTCGATCAGGTTGCGCATGACCCGGCCGCCGCCGCCGTGGGCCATCTGGACGGTGTCCACGGGCAGGGGGATGGGGCAGTCCAGGCTGAACTCGGGCATCTCAGGCCTCCCCGGGGCGACGGTAGCGGTAGTAGGCGGCGCAGGCCCCCTCGCTGCTCACCATGGTGGCGCCCAGGGGGTGCTCCGGATTGCACAGGGTCCCGAAGGCCGGGCAGTCCGGGGGGCTGAGGACGCCCTGGAGCACCTCGCCGCTGCGGCAGTGGGGCGATTCGGCCCCGCCCACCGCGGATACGTCGAAGCGCTTTTCCGCGTCCAGGTCGGCGTAGCCGGCGCGCAGGGCCAGGCCGCTGGCGGGGATCATCCCCAGGCCGCGCCAGGTCCGGTCCACCACCTCGAAGACGTCGGCCAGCAGGGCCAGGGCCACCTTGTTGCCGGCCGGGTCCACCACCCGCCGGTAGGCGTTGGTCACTTCGGCCCGGCCCTCCTCGAGCTGGGTCACGCAGTCCAGGATGCCCCGGAGCAGGTCGACCGGCTCGAAGCCGGTGACCACGATGGGCACGTGGTATTTCTCGGTGAGCGGCAGGTACTCGGCCGTGCCCATCACGGCGCAGACGTGGCCCGCGGCCAGGAAGGCATCCACCTGGGCCGCTCCGGATTCCAGCAGCATCACCAGGGCCGGCGGCACCCGCACGTGGGTGACCAGGAGGCTGAAGTTGGAAAGGCCCAGCCGGCGCGCCTCCCGGACCGCCAGGGCGTTGGACGGCGCGGTGGTCTCGAAGCCCACCGCGAAGAACACCACCTCCCGGTCCGGCATCTGCCCGGCCAGCCGGACCGCGTCCAGGGCCGAGTAGACGATGCGCACGTCGCCGCCCCGGGACTTGATCCTGAACAGGTCTTCCGTGGAGCCGGGCACCCGCAGCATGTCGCCGAAGGAGCAGAACACCACCCCGGGCCGGGCGGCGATGGCCAGCGCCTTGTCGATGAAGGCCACCGGAGTCACGCAGACCGGGCAGCCCGGGCCGTGGATGAGGCGGATCCCTTCGGGCAGCAGGTGGTCGATGCCGAAGCGCATGATGCTGTGGGTCTGGCCGCCGCAGACCTCCATGAGCGTCCAGGGGCGGGTGACCCGGCGCCGCAGGGCCTCCACCAGGGGCCGGACGGCCTCCCCGTCCCGGAATTCGTCGAGGAATTTCATGGGCGCTCCCGAGGGACTTCATGATCACCGGTTTGCGGGCGGGAGGCCACCCAGGCCTGGCCCAGGGAGAGGCCCCCGTCGTTGGCGGGGTAGCGGGCCGGCCGGATCACCCGGAACCCGCGCGCGGCCAGCCGCCGCTCGCACAGCTCGGCCAGGAGCCGGTTCTGGAAGCAGCCGCCGGTGAGCACCACCTGCTCCAGGCCGGCGTCCTCGGCGAAGGCCAGGGCCAGGCCGGCCAGGGCGGCGTGGAACCGGCGGGCGATGGCGGGGAGGGGCTCACCCCGGCGCAGGTCGCCCAGCAGGGCCTGGACCATGGGGCCGGGGTCGGCTTGGCCGCCGGCCAGGGGGAAGGGGTAGGCGCCGGCGGCGGGGCTCAGGCGGGCCTGGAATTCGAGGGCCATGGCGGCCTGGCCCTCGAATCCGGCACCGGTACGCAGGCCGGACAGGCTTGCGACCGCATCGAACAACCGGCCCATGCTGGAACAGCGCGGGGCATTGACCCCACGTTCGGTGGCCTGCCTCAGGACCACCAGCTCGGCCGCGGTGAAAGTGGCCGCGGCCGGGCCGGGTTCGCCGAGCAGTTCCAGGCACAGGCCCAGGGCGGAACGGCGGGGCTCGCGCACCGCCTTTTCTCCGCCCGGCAGGGGGAAGGTGCGCAGGTGGCCCACCCGCCGGAAGCCGCCGGCATCGACGACCAGGGCCTCGCCGCCCCAGACCGTGCCATCGTCGCCATGGCCGGAGCCGTCCCAGGCCAGGCCCAGGACCGGGCCGGCCAGGCCGTGCTCGGCCAGGGCCGCGGCCACATGGGCATGGTGGTGCTGGACCCGGACCAGGGGCAGGCCGAGGCGCCGGGCCAGGGACTCGGCCACCCGGGTGCTGCCGTAGTCCGGGTGAAGGTCGCAGGCCAGGCGCTCGGGGCCGGCCGCGAGGAAGGCCAGCAGATCGGTGGCGGTGCGCTCCAGCAGGGCGAGGCCCTGGGGCGAGTCCAGATCGCCCAGGTGCTGGCTGACCACCGCCTGGCCGCCGGCCAGGAGGGTCAGGGTGGCCTTGGCATGCCCGCCCAGGGCCAGCAGATCGGGCCCGTCCATGGCCAGGGGCAGGGGCGCGAAACCGCGGGCCCGGCGCAGCAGGCGCAGGCGGCCGCCCTCCAGGCGGGCGACGGAATCGTCCAGGGGGCGAAGCACCGGCCGGTCATGGGACAGGAAACCGTCGGCCAGGTCCCCGAGCCGTTCCAGGGCCTCGGCATCGTCGATGGCCATGGGCTCCTCGGAGCGGTTGCCGCTGGTGCAGACCAGAGGGCCGGCGAAATCCCCGAGCAGCAGGTGGTGCAGCGGGGTGTAGGGGAGGAAGGCGCCGAGATCGGGGTTGCCGGGGGCCACGGCCCCGGCCAGATCGGCGCCCTCCCGCCGGGGCAGAAGCAGGATCGGGGCGGCCGGGCCCTCCAGTTCCGCCCGGGCGGCGGCATCGGCCACGCAGGCGGCGGCGAGGCCCGGGAAATCCGGGAATATGACCGCGAACGGTTTCTCCGCCCGGCCCTTGCGTTTCCGGAGCCGGGCCACCGCCGGCCCGGAGCGGGCGTCCACCAGCAGCTGGTAGCCGCCCAGCCCCTTCATGGCCAGGATGCCGCCGCCGCGCAGGAGCTCCAGGGCCGCGGCCAGGGCGGCGCCGCCCGCGGGGCCTGGGCCCGAGGGGCCGCGGTAGGCGAGCCGGGGGCCGCAGTCCGGGCAGGCCACGGGCTGGGCATGGAAGCGCCGGTCCAGGGGATCCTCGAATTCCTCCGCGCAGGCCGGGCACAGGGGGAAGCCGGCCATGGCGGTGCGCGGGCGGTCGTAGGGCAGCGCGGCGATGATGGTGTAGCGTGGGCCGCAGGCGGTGCAGTTGGTGAACGGATAGCGGTGCCGGCGGGCCCAGGGATCCCGGATCTCCGCGAGGCACTCGGGGCAGGTGGCCAGGTCGGCGGGAATGGAGGGGCGGCGCGCCCCGGCCGCCTCGCTGGGCAGGATCCGGAACGGCGCGGCGCCCGCCTCCTCCGGCGCGGGCCCGGTCTGCAGCCGGTGGAAGGCGGCCGCCCGGGGCCGCTGCGACCGGAGCCGCACCTGGAAGGCGGCCAGGGCCTCCTCCGGGCCCTGGACCTCGATCAGGACCCCTTCGGGCCGGTTCTGCACCCAGCCGCCCAGGCCGAGGTCGATGGCGAGACGGTATACGAAGGGCCGGAATCCGACGCCCTGGACCACGCCCTGGACCTGGATGCGCAGGCGGGGCATCGCTAGCCGGCCGGCGCCGCGCTCCGGGCCTGGAGCCACTGGACCCAGGCGTCCAGCCCCGTTCCGGTGCGGGCGCTGGTGTGGATCACCTCCAGCCGGGGGTTGACCTTCAGGGCGTTGGCCAGGCAGGCCTCGACATCGAAATCAAGGTAGGGCAGGAGATCCACCTTGTTCAGGAGCATGAGGTCGGAGGCCGCGAACATATCGGGGTATTTGAGCGGCTTGTCCTCCCCCTCGGTGACCGAGAGGATCACCACCTTGTGCCGCTCACCCAGGTCGAAGGGGGCCGGGCAGACCAGGTTGCCGACGTTCTCGATGAACACCAGGGCGCCTTTGGGGGGCGCCAGCGCCTCGACGGCGTGGCCGACCCCGTGGGCCTCCAGGTGGCAGCCCTTGCCGGTGTTGATCTGGATGGCGGGGGCGCCGGCGGCGCGGATCCGGTCGGCGTCCCGGGAGGTCTGCTGGTCGCCTTCCACCACGACCACCGGGATCTGCCCGGCCAGCCGCTCCAGGGTCGCCACCAGCAGAGTGGTCTTGCCCGAGCCCGGGCTGGACACCAGGTTCAGGGCCAGGATCCCCTGTTCCTCGAAATATTTGCGGTTCAGGGCCGCGTAGCCGTCGTTCTTCTCCAGGAGGCTGCGCTCCAGGGAGACGCGCCGGAACCGGCCCGGGCCCTCGGCATGGCCGTGATTGTGGCCATGGGTGTGGGTGTGGGCGTGGGGGTCGGCGGTTCCGCAACCGCAGGTGGTGCACATGGGGGCTCCGATTCCGTAGCGGGAAGTCTGGCAGACCCCCGGGCTGGTGTCATCCCCACCGGGGCGACTCTCTTGTAATCCTCAATCCCAGCGGTGACAATGGCTTCCAGAATAAGGAAAGTTCATGCGTGGTTCAGGCTTGCGGTGGTTCTCCGCCATGGTCCTGGCCGCTCTTGCGGCGGTCGCGTCGCTGTGCGCCGATCCGCCCGGTCACCTGCCCACCCGCCATTTCGGGTTTCCCGAAGGTCTGACCAACCTGTCGGTACTGACCCTGGCCCAGGGGGCCGACGGCCTGGTCTACGCGGGGACCGAGGCCGGGCTGTTCCGGTTCGACGGCCGCCGGTTCGAGGATGTCCTGGTCAACGCCGAGAACAAGTTCATCACCTGCCTGCTGACCGGGCCCGACGGCCGGCTCTGGGTGGGGACCCGCAACGGCCTGGGCTATCTGGATCGGACCGGAGCGTTCCACCTGCAGGCCGACCTGCCTTCCGAGCGGATCGACTCCCTGGGCTGCGATGGCCAGGACCGGATCTGGATCGTCGAGGGCGCCCGCATCTGGGTGGGCTCGGGAGGGTCGTTCCGGGCCGTCGCCGGGCCGGCCGGGGACACCCTGGTGACGATCTTCGCCGATCCCGGCCTCCCGGAGCCCCTGGCCCTGGGGCAGAAAGGCATCTGGGCCCGGGCCGGCGAGGGCTGGATGGCCACGCCATCCAGGCTCCCCTCGCCCTCGCCCCTGGCCTTCGGCCGGGACGGGACCGGCTGGCTCTGGCTGCGGACGGCCAAGGGCTGTTACCGGATGGCGCCGGGTGGGGCCTGGAGTCCCATGCCGGAACTGGGCGGGACGATCCCCGACCACCTGGCCATGACCCGGGACCGGGAAGGCTGGCTGTGGATCCACACCGCCGAGGGCATGTACCGGTGCCGCGGCGAGCGGGTCGTGCCCATCCACGCCGCGCCCCGGGGGCAGGTGCCGATCACCGCCCTGGTGGACCGGGAAGGCTCGCCGTGGCTGGCGGCCGTGGGGGTCATCCAGGTCCTGGGCCGGGGCGCCTGGAGCATCCAGGGCAATGCCGAGGGGCTGCCCAGCGAGGTGGTATGGGCGACCGCCCGGGACGGCCAGGGCCGGCTCTGGGCGGCGACCGACGCCGGTCTGGCCTTGGCCTCTGCCGGCGGCTGGAAGGTGGTCCGCAAGGGCCAGTTCTCACGGGTCCAGCGGCATCCGGACGGCAGCATGCTGGCGGTGGGCAGCCCGGGCGGGACGCTCTTCCGGGTGGATCCAGGCACCCTGAAGGTCGAAGCGTCGCGGGCGGAATGCCTGCCCGCGACCCCGGTATCCCGGGGGCTGGGGGTCGACGCCGAGGGGGCCGTCTACATCTCGGACTTCAACAACGGGATCGCCCGGGGCCTCCGCCGGAACGGCGCATGGGTCTGGGAGCCGCTTCGCCTGGAGGGGCTGGATGCGGGCCGCCTGTTCGAGGTCGTGCAGGATTCCCGGGGCAATGTGTTCCTGCCCACCCGGGACAAGGTCTGGCTCCGCGCCGGCGGCGGCTGGGAGAGCCTGGGGGAGGTGCTGCCGCTCACGCCCCTGGCGGCCGCCCGGGAGCCCGGCGGCGACGTGTGGGTGACCTATCTGGACAAGCCGGTGCTGACCCGGCACCACCGCACGGCCGGGGGCTGGCAGTGCGTGGACCAGTGGTGGCCCTTCCCGCGCCGCGAGCGGGTGGTGATCTTCTCCCTGGCGTGCACGGACCAGGGCCGGATATGGGCCGGCACCAGCCAGGGGCTGGGCCTGCTGGACCCGGCCGGGCGCCGGAGCGTGGCCTGGATCGCCCCGGGCGAAGGGATCCCGGGGGCCGACGCCACCACCCAGGGCCTGCGCCTGGATGCCGACGGCACCCTCTGGTACGGGACCACCGAGGGCGTCGGACGCTACCGGCCCGCTCCCGGCGCCCAAGCCCTCGCCCCGCACCTGCCGGCCCTGCTCGGATGGAGCGCCCTGCCGCGGGCCAAGGGCCTGCCGGTGCTGGCGCCCGGCGGAGTCCTGGACGGCCATTTCGCCTCGCCCACGCTGTGCTCGCCCAGCACCGCCACCCTGGAGGCGCGCCTGGCCGGGGTCGACCCGGACTGGGTCCGGCTGGACGACTACCGGGTGCGCTACGCGGCCCTGCCCCACGGCGATTACCGGCTCGAAGTGCGGGCCCTCCAGGACGGCGTCCCGGGCCCGGAGACGCTGGCCCTGGCGTTCCGGGTGCTGCCGCATCCCTGGGAGACGTGGTGGGCCAGGCTCCTGGGCCTGCTGGCGGCGGCCCTGGGCGTGTCCGGGCTGGTGGTGCGCCGGAGCTGGGCCCTGCGCCGGCACAACGAGGAACTCCGGCGGATGGTGGAGCAGCGCACCCTTGAACTGCGCGAGACCAATCTCCAGCTCGAGCAGGCCTCCCGGGCCAAGAGCATGTTCCTGGCCAGCATGAGCCACGAACTGCGGACCCCGCTCAACGCCATCCTGCTCTACAGCCAGCTGCTCCTGGACGGGGCCGTGGCCCGGGGCGACGCCGAGGGCTGCCTGGACCTGGAACGGATCCGCTCGGCGGGCCAGCACCTCCTGGGGATGATCAACGGCGTCCTGGACCTGGCCAAGATCGAGGCCGGGATGATGGAGACCACGAACCTGGAGGACGTGCCGGTCGCCATCCTGCTGGCCGAGGTGGAGGACACCTTGCGGCCCCTGGCCGCGGCCCGGGGCAACCGCCTCGAGATCCGGGTGGCGCCGGGCGTCGGCGAATTCCGCACCGACCTGACCAAGCTCCGCCAGGTGCTCATCAACCTGGGCGGCAATGCGTGCAAGTTCACCGAGGGCGGCTGGGTGGCGCTGTCCGCCGCGGCCGAGGGCGGCGGCCTCAAGCTGCAGGTGCGGGACAACGGCAAGGGGATGAGCGCCGAGCAGGTCCGCCGGGTGTTCGACGCCTTCGAACAGGGCTCCGAGGAGGTCACCCGGAACTATGGGGGCACCGGCCTGGGGCTGACCATCAGCCGGCACCTGGTCCACCTCCTGCAGGGCACCCTCGAGGCCGAATCCGCCCCCGGGGAAGGCACCTGCTTCACCATCCTGCTGCCGGAACTGCCGCTGCCCGCTCCGACGGGGGTATCCTGACGCGACCCGCTCAACCGGACGCGCACTCCGCCGCTCCAAGGGTAGTGAAAAGGAGGCTTGACCATGCGACTTCGACCGTACCTGCCCCTGCTGCTGATGGTGCCGGCGATCACCGCGCCGGCCCAGATCAGCGTCAGCATCGGCCTGCCCCACCTCAACATCGGCATCAACGTCCCGTCCATGCCGGAACTGGCGCAGGTGCCGGATTCCCCGGTCTACTACGCCCCGGGCATGGACGCCAACTTCTTCTTCTACGACGGCATGTACTGGGTCTACCGGGACGACAACTGGTACGCCAGCTCCTGGTACAACGGCCCCTGGGCCGCCGTCCATCCCGAGGCGGTGCCGCTGTTCGTGCTGCGCATTCCGGTCGGCTACTACCGCCAGCCCCCGACGTTCTTCCGGGGCTGGGACGCCGGGGCTCCGCCCCGCTGGGACGACCACTGGGGCCGCGACTGGGCCCAGCGCCGGGCCGGCTGGAACCAGTGGGACCACAAGGCCGCTCCGGCGCCCGCCCAGCTGCCTTCCTACCAGCGGGATTTCCATGGCGCCAGCTACCCCCGCCCCGACCGCCAGCATGAGATCCATACCGACAACTACAGGTACCAGCCCAGGGAACCGGTGGTCCGGGACCACTACGCGATCCAGGCCGAGCACAGCCGCAGCGCGCCGCGCGATGAGGAGCACGGGCGGCGGTAGGCCGGGCGGAAATAAGTTAATAATTATCAGCATGGCTCCCTGAAAAAAACGGGGTCCCTCGGGGCCGGGGAGGAATTCGTCGTCCGCCGGGTGCATCTAATCGCCGGGCCGGTCGGCGTCCGCCCGGCCCCCATTCCGAGGAGGCCCGCCATGTCGCTGCGCTGGATTTCCCTTTCCGCCCTGCTGGTGCTCGGTTGTTCCGGGCCGATGGCCCATGTCGCCGATTACGGCGGCGCCGAGGGCTGGCCGCCCACCGTCAGTACCGTGCAGCCCAGCGCCGGTCCTGCGGGCACGGTCGTGGCCCTGGGCGGGGCCTACCTGGATGATGCCACCCAGGTTCTGATCGGTGGCGAGCCCGCCTCCTTCACCCTGGCCGGGCGGAGCCTGCAGGCGACCGTGCCGGCCGATCTCGGTCCGGGCCAGGTCCAGGTGGTCGTGCGGGTGCCCCGGGGCATGACCGCGCCCGCGACCTTCCGGGTGGTGCCCTGACCTGCGGCGTACAACCAGAGGCCCCAGGGGGTTCCTCATTTCAGTGCCGAAACCAAGGGGGCTTGACCGCCATTTTAAGTTACGTTTCCGGGGTGGAAACGTAATTAAAATGGAATCACGAACCTCCTTGGTTTCGGGAGCCCGGTCTCACTGCGGCTTATCAAGGAGATCCACGCCAAGCTCATGACGGGCGTTCGGGGCAGCGACAAGACCCCAGGGGAGTTCCGTACTTCCCAAAACTACATCGGGGTGGCCGGCGAACCCCTGGCACGAGCCCGGTTCGTGCCTCCACCTCCCGAAGAGATGTGGGAATCCCTGGACAATTTCGAGAAGTTCCTGCATGACGAGGCCCCCCTGCCGGACCTGATTCGGCTGGGCCTGGCCCACGCCCAGTTCGAAACCATCCACCCCTTTCTGGATGGCAACGGGCGGGTTGGCCGTCTGCTTATTACCTTCCTCCTCTGCGACCGGGGCATCCTCCGGCGCCCTTTGCTCTACCTGTCCCACTACTTCAAACGCTACAAGACGGAGTACAACGACCGCCTTCAAGCCATCCGGGACGCCGGAGCCTGGGAACCTTGGCTCAAATTCTTCCTCCAAGGGGTCCACGAAGTGTCTCTGGAAGCCACCAGCACGGCCCGTCGCATCATGCAGATGCGTGAACAGCACCGAGAGCTGATCGTCGCCGACCTGGGCAAGCGCACTGACCGGGGACTGAAGTTGCTGGAGAGCCTTTACGACGTCCCCGTGGTGACCGGCGCCAGCGTGGAAAAGCATACGGGCCTCAGCACTCCCAATGCCAACGCCCTGATCCAGTCCCTCGCCAGCCTGGGGCTACTCAAGGAAGTCACCGGCCAGAAACGCAACCGCCGCTACATCTACGCCCCCTACTGGGCTCTGTTCAGCGAGGACGAGGATGGTCCGCTAAAGGATGACCCGGCTGCCTGATGCGGGGAGGTTGCTGGCCGGGTGACAACCGATGGCGAAACCGAACGCCCGGGCACCGTGAAAATGCGAAGGCCCCGGAATCTATCTCCAGGGCCTTCAATTGGTTGGGGAGGAAGGATTTGAACCCTCACCTGACAGAATCAGAATCTGTTTCAATGAACCTTGAATGCCTAACTCTGGTTGCCAAGTACATAAAAAACATACACATAACTATTTTGAAGTTATGACACGTTAACCCGGATTGAGTGATTTTAGGTGACAATGGTGACAACAGAATCGCCCCCGGACGGAGTATTATTCTCTGTAGGAGTTCGGGTGGCATTCAGCATCGAGGATTTTGAAAACATGAGCCCCACCGGCAAGTTGGTGAGGCACCGGTGGGACCGGACACGCGGTATGTGGTTCCAGATGACCGGCAGAGGCGTGAAGTCCTGGCTCTACCGGGGCAAGATCAATGGGGTGTCGGTCAACCTCACGATCTGCCGTTTCGGGGAGATGAAGTTGGTCCCGGCTGAGAAGGAGTGCGACCGGCTTCGGGGTCTATGTGAACAAGGTGTTGACCCCAGGACCATCGTGGAGGAAGTTCCGCCGGTCGTAGTGGAACCGACCCGACCAACTCTCAAGCAGGTTTTTCATGAGTACCAAACAACCTATCTACCTAGAAAAGCAAAGAGATATGCCGATTATCAGGTGTGGGCCTTCAACAAGTATGTCAAGGATAAACTTGGCGCAGAGAGGCTACACGACCTAGGCGGCAACCAGTTCGATCGACTCCTGAACTCCATGGGCGAAATTGGAACTACGGCGAACAGGGTCCAAGCTATGCTCAGCAAACTATGGAACTGGGCAAGGCGGGAGTACCGTGACCTGCCACCCAACCCACTGACCGGTCGGGAGCAGTATCGCGAGGTGGCCTGTGAGCGGCGTCTCTCTACTGGTGAACTCAAGCTGTTCGGAGAAATCTACGCAAAAAGTCGAGATCCTCTCAAGGGTGCAGTCCTGTTCCTGCTGCTTACCGGTTGCCGGATTGGCGCTTTGACCTCGCTCAGGGCCGGTGCCATTCACGCTGACCACATAAGATTCCCACCGAACACTCCAGGGTTGAAACTTTGCCGCAGGGTAATCATGCCTAAGGTGGCGGCAGGGTTGCTCGGGAAACTGCCCAAGGATCTTACTTATGGTCAAGTATACGAATGCCTGGAACGGCACTACACCACTGCTGGCATCGAGAAGTTTTCTCCCCACGATCTTCGCCGCACCTGGATCAGCGTTGCCGAGGAGTTGGGGACTCCCACCCATACCGTTGACTCGATCGTCAGCCACTCGCTGGGTAAGGTCCGCGATATCTATAGCCAGCCTGAACTGGCCCCATTACTGAAGACCTCGGAGAAGGTTTCCAAGCACTTGCTGAAGACCATGGGGATCATTCAAAAATAGCAAATTCAAAATTTCAAAATTTTTTTCTCGAATTTTTTTCCAACCTCACCACTGGCCACCCTCACCACTTCCCACCGACCCTACCCCCTACCCCCCCTGGAAAAGGTGTCAAAACCTTTGCCCTGCGGTTTTTTCCGGACCTCAGATTCCACGATTTCGAAGGATCACCCGCCAATCCCTGTTGCTTGACTCGAAGGCATGGTCCTCCCCGAGAGCCTCGTAGTGGCAACCCCGGTGGCTGAACCGGCTTCGGTCATGGCCGAGGATCAGCCACTCCGGAGCCTCACTCCAGTGCGCATTGGCATACTGGTTCAGGGGTTCCTGCCAGCACCCCCATGAATTGAAATCGAAGCTGTGTTCCTGGACGACCAGCCCCTTTGGCGGAACCACCGGGAACAAGCTTGAGATCGCCCCAATGGCCTCGGTGCCCAGGGCCATGAACACCACACGGCCACCGCCGTCCAGCCTTGTCAGGATGGCCCAGATTCCATAGCTATTGCACTGGTAATCGGCAGGAGGCCGGGGAGCCTGGACCGTGCTCTCCGCCAGGAAGGGTGCCGGATTGAACTCGGCCCATGCGTGAATGCGATAGGCCGCGTAGCCATCCCGGTCCTTGAACCCGCTCTGGACGGCCTCCAGGATCTGCTCTTGCGAGATACCGTGGTCGAGGAACAGGAAGGCATGTGTGACTCCCGCCATGTGCCGCATAGGCGACCAGTCAGTGCCAGAGCCCGGATAGACGATCGCTTCTGCCAGGAATCGCTTCATCCACCGACCCGGTCCATCGTGGACATCACGGGCAGTGATCTTGCATAGCCACGATGGCACCGGCTTCTGATGATCCATCAGGAAATCGAGCATCAAGTTCCTTCGGTCTGGTTGTTCTGAGCCCCCGTTGTCCCCAGGCCCATCTCCACCATGGCAATTTGGTCCCAATGGGCCACACCGTTCTCTATCCTGTCCGCGTAGGCCACAGCCTCGGGGTCAGAGTCGAACTGGACGGCTACGTTCCAGAACATGCCATCGCGGCTCAGTTCAGATTTGATGATCAGTTCTGCCCCTGAGGGCGGTTCCCCGAATGCCCGTGCTAGCTGCTTCTTGAATGCTATGCACTCGCGGAGGTTCTGGCCAGAGAAGCCGGTGTCGCCGATCACGGCGAGTCGTTCATCGAAGGGGCCACTACAGATCAGATAGGTTTCCACTGTCATGAGCGAACCTTCAGTCCCAGCCGACCCTTGGGAATGTCCAAGGTGACGATGAATTTCCTGAGCAGGTCCGCGCCCAAGATCCACCCGGTGTCCATCCACGCCAGTCTGGAGTCAGCCACTGGCGGCAGTTTCCCAAATCGCACTGGGATGCGATGGCCACCGATCTGGACGGTCGATTCCCATAGGGCCGTGGTTATCTTGCCCCACATGAGACTCCAGTCCTCGGTCTCCCCGATAACCTTGGCGGTTTGCGGGACAGGGCCGATTTTGTAAGAAATGTTGGCTCCCGTGTCGAGGATGAAACGCGTCCCATCGTCCAGATGGCTGATGGGAGGCCCATCCTCAGCGTCCACTGGCACCCACCGGATGTCTTCGGCCTCGGGTGCACTGGTGGCGACAAGGACCGTATGTGTCCCATGGTCGATCGTCCAGATAAACCCTCCCAACAGGTTCATCCCGAGGAGGGCGTCAAACCGGACGCCCATCATTTCGAACCCCTCCTCCACAAAAGGCCGGGACAACGGACTGGGTTTGAGTGGGACTTGGAGGCCGAGAACCCGCATGACGTCCGGGCCTCCAGGCATCTGGAACCGCCAAGGACATCCGGTGTGGAGAAGGTGCGCCGAGCCATCATTTGCCAGGAGGATAGGGTACCGGCCATCTTGGAGGAGTTCGAACCGCTGAACCATAGCCTCAGGGCTTGGTGGCTCTACTTCTTTCTTCATACAGTCCCCTTATGAAGGGACGCAAAGCCCCGAATCTGCTTGGCCTTCTGCTTTCCAGGGAGAGCGGACCGTTTCTCCTCCTCACAGGCTTCCATCAAGATTTGCTGGTTGATTGAGCCGATCTCTGCCGCTCTTTGCAACGAGTCCAGGAAGGCCAAGCGGGTACGACCACCAGAGAAGTCGTACTTCTGAGCGACCGTGGAGAGGTCCAGTTCCTTGTGGCCGGGGATCGGGGCCTTCTGGAACAACGACTCCCACAGGCGTTTCCGGACCTCTTTGGTTGGGGCCTGGAACTCCATCCGAAACATAATCCGCCTTTCCAATGCGGGATCGAGGCCATCAGCGTGGTTGCTGGTGAAGCAAAGCACCCCTGAAAAAGTGTCAAGCTCGCGCAGCCACGTATTCACCACATTTATATGAAACCGAGCAGTTGACCCCTCGGCACTTCGCCGGTCCATCAGCATGGAATCGGCCTCATCAAGCAAGAGGAGCATCGGCTTCCCCCTCGTGCTGGACAGGAACTTGTGGATACGATTTTCCGTTTCTCCCACGTACGGCGATACAAGCTCCGCCGCCTCCATACGCATCAAGGGGAGGCTGAGTTCGTGGGCCAGAACCTCTGCAGCCATACTTTTGCCGGTTCCGCTGGGGCCATGAAACAACAAAATACCCTGCGCTCTCCCGACAAGACCGGGGTCCAGATTCCAGCGGGAGAGCAGGGCGGAGCGGCCTCGGATCGACTGGAGAATTCGAGTGAACCTCCCCATGGTCTCAGGCTCCAGACACAGTTCCTGAATGGTGCGCTGTGGCAGTACCCGTTGGGCGTACTCGGTGCCTTGGGACTCATCGATAGGTTCGAGAAGGAGTTCGCCCAGGCGGTATTGAATCTGGGCGGGAGTCATTTCCTTCCACGCGACCGCCTGGGCCACCTTCTTCACCGCATCGATAATTTGGCCCGGTGGGGCGTCCAGTTCAGCCATCTCGACAGGATTGAGCGATCGGAGTGCACTGGTCTGATCGTTCAAAAGTTTGGTCCAGAACTGAATACTGGCCTCAGTTTCCAGGGGTGCGAAGTCCAGGACTATGTCCGCACGAGCCTCCAGCTTAAGAGCCAGATTTTTCTCGCCAGGACGGAGGAATATCCAGCCCGGATGTGTGCAGATCATCTGCCAGTCCTCTTCGTCATTGTGTTTGCCGATGTTCACAAGGAGGCAGTTTCCCGGCTGCGGCCCATCAGACATGTTGGTGCGCCGGAGCGGCTTACCCAGTCTCATGGCGACCGCCTCAGCCACGGACCGGCGTCCGCTCTGAAGCGGCCCCTTCAGATAGACCCAGAAGGGGCGGTCCGTGGGCGGAGGGTTGCGGAGCAGGTCGTTGAGGGTGTCACGCACACCCACCGGCAGGACCAAATGGTCCAGGGAAGTGACCTCAGCATCTTCCTGGGCCGTCTGGAGGCCCAGCAAGGGGCCAAGGGCGCTGATGTTCATGCTCAGGTCGGTCCGGAGGAACCTAGAGACGGTGATGGAGTTTCCGCCCCCGCGAACCCGGTTGGCCCAGTCATTTTCGACAAAGAGATAGCCACGGGTCCGCAGAGGGGCATCAACAGCCAGCCGCTTTGCCAGTTCGAAAATACCCGCAGGGGCTGGCAGGGACGGGCACAGGTGGCGGAGGAGGCATTTCCCATCCAGGTCCTCTCCTGTCTGGAAGGGGCTGGGGTTGAGATTGCCTTGGGTGTGGACCAGGTGGGCGATCGCCAGAAGGAGGATGCGGTGGGACAGCCCATCGAGTCCGAGCGCCTCGGTACGGAGCCACGGGGGTGCTCCGGGCTCACCCTTTCGTCCCAGAAGGGACTGCCATTCTGCTTCCCCACATTGGGCGGTCACCCAGGCGATGAGGTGGGTGGTAAAGGGATCGAGTTCCCCGCCACCCTTCAGGCGAATCTTCGCTGGCCTTTTCCGGGGAGGTCGGCGAAGTGGTGGACCACTTGGGGGAGGATCGATCCGGGGCGGATTGGAGGCTTCTTTCTGGTCTGCGACAATTTCACGAAGTTTCAAGCCCTGCCGCATCGATCTCCTGGTGGGAACAGAATGGCTCCACCTACTAATGTACCGGTCAGAATTGAAGTTTGTACAGGGTTTTCTTGAAAAGTGCCCAGCTTGCAAAAGTGCCACTTTTTGGGGCGCATGGCCAATACCGGGTAGAACGCCAGTTTCTGACAGACCAGTGATGGCAATATGTACCAGTCCAATCCAGCCACGGAGGTGATCAATGAATCAGGTCCACCACATCCGGGTGCCAGAATATTCTTGTAACGAATACCGTAGCCTTGGATTTCAACGCCACCTTTTCAATTTTCTCCAAAAGGGCGGACAGGAAGCACTGAGATTGAGGGTTGAAAGTCGGAGCAGGGCGAGTGGCACCATGCCCCGTTGGCTCAAGGACGCTAGCGAAATTGAATTTTTAGGGTACGGGGTCGAACCGGGAGATTTAATGTTTGAAGCTCCTGCCTTGGGGGCAATCATGCAGAGTGATGATCGGTCACCTCTGTTTGCGCCCTCATGGTTGCCAACCCAATCAGTTCTGGAACTCCTTGAAGGCAGCATCCAGGATGCACTTTCCACCTCTCCCGATAGCGAGTGGCTTGATGATGGCCTATTGGACACAATTGATACGGAGTTAAGGCCAATATTCAAACGGTTCTCTTCCATAGAGTGGCGGAATGGGAGAGAAGTCAAAGTAAGCCGCGAGTCACTTCACAGTTTCAGTGCCCTTCGTCAAAAAACACCCGTTCCACAAGAGTGCAGAATTTACGGGAAACTTGAAGCTATCCGTCATTCAGACCATGCCTTTGCACTGGTGCTTGAGGACAAGCATGTCATCCGGGGAGTGGCCATGCCCGACTTGGATGAGAAACTGAAGAAACAGTGGGGTACCATGGTGGTTGTACATGGAGAGGCTGTCTTTAGGCCATCCAAGACCCTGCTTAGAATTGAGGCTCGTGATATTGAACCGGCCCAACCAAAAGACATAGTCTTTTCCTACATACCCCAACCACTTTTTTCCGAGATCGAGATTGAGAGCTTCACTGAACCTCAGGGTAAAGGTGGGATCAGATCCATATTTGGCAAATGGCCTGGGACTGAAACTGAAGAAGAAATTATCGCTGCCCTTAGGAAGATGCGATGACAACCCAACCGATCCTCCTCGATACATGCGCCTTGGTTTATATCTTGAGGGGAACTTCCACTGGCGAAGAGATCATCAAGACCCATCACCTCAATGAACGTAAGGACAAACCGCTCGTATCTACAGTTTCAGCAGGTGAACTGTTAGCCCTGATCGCTCAATGGAACTGGGGAGAAGCCAAGATCAAAGCAACCCATGAACTCCTTCGGAAGCTTGTCCTTGTCCCAGTAACTACGGGAACAATTAAGGACGTCTACGGTGAATTAATGAATTTCTCAATGCAAAAAGGGTACCCTCTTGGTCAAAATGACCACTGGATCGCAGCGACCGCCAAGGTGACTGGTGCTCTGATGGTCACTACCGACAAGGATTTTGATGGCTTGCACGAAGACGGTAAGGTAGAACGAATTCTCCACGTCCTCGTAGAAAGTAAGGCTGCTTCAGGGCACAGGCGGAAGCAGTCAAAAGGTCACTAGCTTTAAGCTGCCAGAGGGAAATTCCAGGTTGTAGCACAGGAAACCACCCTGTGGCTCGGTGTCCAACCGGGCTACAGCCTGGGTAGCCACTTTGCTCCTCTGGTCGGTTCCATATTTTTCAGGCATCCAAGTGTCAAGACAGGGTTGTATTTTTTCATCTTGACATATTCCGATCAGGGTTTTAGAATTCAAATAGACATTTTGATCGGAGGCTTGATGGCACTGGTGGGTTACATCCGGGTGAGTACGATTGGGCAGAACGTAGAGCGCCAGCTTGATGGCCTGACCCTGGATGAGACCTTCACGGACCGGGTCAGTGGGAAAAGCATGGAGCGTCCCGCCCTCCAGGAGATGCTCAGGTTCGTCAGAAGGGGCGATGAGGTGCTTGTCCATTCCATGGACCGGCTGGCCCGGAACCTCGGTGACCTCCTGCACCTTGTGAAGGCACTCACCGGCAAGGGCGTCCGGGTGACGTTCAGGAAGGAGGCCCTGACATTCACAGGGGAGGACTCTCCTATGGCCACACTGATGCTCAGCATCATCGGTGCTGTCGCTTCCTTCGAGCGCAGCATGATCCGCGACCGGCAGCTAGAGGGGATTGCCATCGCCAAAGCCAAGGGCGTCTATAAGGGCGGGAAACCGAAGCTGAACCCTGATCAGGTGGCCCAACTCTGCCACTTGGCCTATGCGGGTGAGAAGAAGGCAGTGCTGGCGCGTCAGTTCGGCATCAGTAGGGAGACCCTCTACTCTTACCTCCGTACCGGTCCTGGTAGTCATCACCAAGGTCGGTCCGATCAGTAGGGGCGGGGTTCAGACACTGATTGCGCTCCTAAACCAACGGATGTGCGGTGCCGGAGGAGATGTTTTCGAATCGCAGTGTCGGATACGCCCAACCTCCTGCCAGTTTCGCGGTACCCCAGCACGGTCACCATCTCTTCCAGCCGATCAGTAGAAGGCCAGTGGATTTTTGAAAACTGAACAGGTTGTGGGATGCGTTTGGCATTGCATGAACGGCATCGGGTTGAGCGAGGGAGGATTGGTCTCCCGCAATCCAGACATCTCCCGGATTTTGCTTCACAGGCGGGGCACCGGGATACAAGCTGGCAACAAGAACAGCGATACATGTAGAACCCTCAGAACGCCCTCTATATGAGCGTTTGGAAGTCCGATTTCCGATGCTGGGAAAATTCTGAGAACAATTCGCAGGTTTCGGGACCCCGATGGTCAGTGTTTGACCCCAGCCGAAGCCGGGTTGGGTTGTAGAGTAGATGAAACCACTCAGCTTGCGGGGCCAGCTTCCTCTACTCCCCGACTCCAGCCATCCCTGCCAAACCATTAATAAATTTGATGATACGGCGTCAGTTCAACAAACTGGGACCCTTAGATGTCAAACCCATTCTTCGAGCGCCCGATTCTCAATTCACCCTACGAGCGACCCTCCCTGCACTGGGAGTTGGACTCAAATGGTCAACCTACCCAAAAAATTTCTGAGTTCAGGCGCAGGGCCGATTTCATCACGCCCATCCCAAAGCCCAAGAAGCAAGGCAACAAGAAAGGGCAAGGAGCAATCCAACCGCTCCTCATTTCGGATGATGTAGAGGAGTTGTCCACTACCAGCCAGAAGTACGACCCCACAGCCATCATCAACGCAGTGCGCGATCAGGTGGACCGTTGGCGCACCCTCTCAAACCCCAAGGAGTGGGGTGTCACCCCTGAGACGGAACGCCTACTTAAACACTGGCGGCACCACAAATTCAGCGGCCTCCGTCCCTTTTTCTGCCAGATCGAGGCTGTAGAGACTGCCATCTGGCTGACCGAGGTGGCACCGACTGCCGGTAAAAAGGCCAAGGATTTCCTGGAGCATCTGGAAAACGCCAACCGGGATGCCAACCCGGAGATTATGCGACTTGCCCTGAAATTGGCCACCGGTGCGGGTAAGACCACGGTCATGGCCATGCTCATCGCATGGCAGACGGTGAATGCTGTGCGCTACCCCAACAGCAAGAGATTCACCCGTGGGTTCCTTATCATCGCACCAGGCTTGACCATCAAGGACCGCCTTCGGGTCCTTCAGCCGAACGATCCGGATTCCTACTACGGCAACCGCGAACTTGTCCCCCAGGACATGGTGGATGAGATCAAACGGGCCAAGATCGTCATCACGAACTACCACGCCTTCAAACTCCGTGAGCGTATTGATATTTCCAAGGGAGGGAGATCCCTGCTTCAGGGGCGTGGCGAGGCCCTGAACACGCTGGAGACAGAAGGCCAGATGATCCAGCGCGTGATGCCGGATCTCATGGGCATGAAGAACATCCTGGTGATCAACGATGAGGCACACCACTGCTACCGGGAGAAACCTATCCCTGAGGAGGAGGTTGACCTAAGCGGGGACGAGAAGAAGGAGGCCGAGGACAACAACGCAGCGGCCAGAGTCTGGATCTCAGGCATCGAGGTGGTAAACCGAAACCTGGGAGTCATCCGGGTAATTGATCTCTCCGCCACCCCTTTCTTCCTCAGCGGCTCCGGCTACGTGGAAGGCACCCTGTTCCCGTGGGCCATGAGTGACTTCTCCCTGATGGACGCCATCGAGTGCGGGATCGTCAAACTGCCCCGCGTACCTGTAGCCGACAACATTCCGGATGGTGAGGTTCCCGTCTTCCGTGATCTCTGGAAACACATCGGCAAGGAGATGCCCAAGAAGGGCCGAGGCAAGAGCGGGTCTCTTGATCCCCTGAAGTTGCCCACGCGGCTCCTGACCGCCTTGGAGGCCCTCTACGGCCACTACAAAGAGACCTATGAACTTTGGATGCAATCGGGAGTCCGGGTCCCACCTTGCTTCATCGTGGTCTGCAACAACACCTCCGCCTCCAAGCTGGTCTACGACTATGTTTCCGGATGGCAACGCGAAATGGAAGGCGGGACCAGCCAGTTTGAAAATGGCCGCCTTGAGCTATTCCGGAACTTTGATGAAAACGGCACCCCCTTGGCACGGCCCCGCACACTTCTGATTGACAGTGAACAACTGGAATCCGGGGAGGCACTGGACGACAAGTTCAGAACCATGGCAGCGGATGAGATCGAAAGGTTCCGGCGGGAGATCATCGAGCGTACCGGGGATATTCGCCAAGGCGAGAACCTCACTGACCAGGATCTGCTCCGGGAGGCGATGAATACAGTTGGGAAGGTGGGCACCCTTGGGGAATCCATCCGTTGCGTGGTGTCGGTCTCCATGCTCACTGAAGGATGGGACGCCAATACGGTCACTCATGTGCTGGGGGTCCGGGCCTTCGGAACCCAGTTGCTCTGTGAGCAGGTCATTGGTCGGGCACTTAGGCGGCAGTCCTACGAACTGAATGAAGAAGGTCTCTTCAATGTCGAGTATGCCGATGTGCTGGGCATCCCCTTCGACTTCAACGCCAAGCCTGTGATAGCCCCGCCCCAGCCTCCCCGAGAAACCATCCAGGTGAAAGCTATTAGCCCTGAACGGGATGCTCTGGAGATCACCTTCCCCAGAGTCCAGGGCTATCGGGTGGAACTGCCAGAGGAGCGCCTTGAGGCGAACTTCAACGATGAATCCGTCCTGGAACTCACGCCGCTCTTGATTGGTCCTTCTCATACCAGCAACGAGGGCATCATCGGCGAGGGCGTGGATCTGAACCTAATCCACACCGGGGACCTGCGCTACTCCACCCTGGTCTATGAACTGACTAAACGTTTGCTCTACAACAAGTGGCGAGATGCAGGGGATGAACCCAAACTTCACCTCTTTGGCCAGTTGAAGCGCATCACCAAGACTTGGCTGGACACTTGCTTGAAGTGTAAAGGTGACACCTACCCTGCCCAGTTGATGTACCCGTCACTGGCGGATATGGCCTGTGAGAAGATTACTGCGGCCATTACCAGGGCAGAGATGGGGAGGAGGCCCATCAAGGCCCTGCTAGATCCATACAACCCAGAAGGAACCACCCTAGGTGTAAAGTTCAACACCTCCAAGACTCTGCGCTGGCAGACCAATGCGGGTCGGAGCCACATCAACTGGGTCATCCTTGACAGCGAATGGGAGACAGAGTTCTGCCGGGTGGCTGAACTCCATCCCAAGGTCAGGTCCTACGTTAAGAATCACAACCTCGGCCTAGAAGTCCCGTACCGGTATGGCTCAGAGATGCGGATCTACCGGCCTGATTTTATCGTTCGGGTAGAAGACGGCCACGGAGAGGATGATCTCCTGAACCTCATTGTGGAGATCAAGGGCTACCGCCTGGAGGATGCGAAGGAGAAGAAGGCCACCATGGACACCTACTGGGTGCCGGGCGTGAATCACCTCGGCCAATTCGGTCGCTGGGCCTTCGCCGAATTCACAGATGTTTTCCAGATGCAGCACGACTTTGCCGCCAAAGTCGAAGCCGAGTTCAACAAGATGATTGATACCGTGGCGGTTGAACCCGCTGCCCAAGGAAAGTAGCCATGGCTAAGATGTCCACCCCCATCCAGGTCGAGACCCTTAAGCACCAGGACGCCACCAGAAAAAACATCCCGACCGCAGAGTACCAATCGTTGATGCAGAAAGAGAATGCTAGCCCTGTCCATGTGGCTTACGAGCGCAGGAATAAGGACTTAGACCCGCAGTTGGTGTGGCGGGGGAAGGACATAAAGGACTGGTCGGATCTGGTGGTTCAGGCACCTCCCCTTTACATCCAAGAGAAGGTTCACGCCAAGGTCTTGATAGACGATTTACTCAAGCAGACCAGCGATGCCAAGGCTGCGAAGTCAGCGGCCGGTTCCGGATTCCAGCCGGACCTCTTTGGTGACTTCAACGGTGTTCCTGAAGGAGCCGACAAGACCGACTTCTACCACCATGATGCGCACTGGACCAATCGTATGATCCTGGGTGACAGCCTCCAAGTCATGGCTTCACTTGCCGAGCGGGAAGGCTTGCGGGGCAAGGTGCAGTGCATTTTCATCGACCCACCCTACGGTATCAAGTTTAACTCCAACTTCCAGTGGTCAACGACCAGTACGAAGGTAACAGATGGTAAGCCTGATCACATCACGCGCGAACCAGAGCAGGTTAAAGCCTTTCGTGATACATGGCGTGATGGCATACATAGCTACATGACTTACCTTCGTGATCGCCTCACAGTTGCTAGGGATCTGCTCACCGAAACAGGCTCTATATTCGTGCAGATTGGTGATGAAAATGTTCATCGGGTCCGAGCACTTATGGAGGAGGTTTTTGGAGAAGATAATTTCTGTGGTCAAATATTTTTTAAAAAGACCAGCGGAGCCGGAAGTCCTGGAGAATTAACTACTGTTGCCGCTGTGGGTGATTATCTGCTTTGGTTCGCCAAATCATTCCCAGCGAAAAAATTTAGAAGTCCCCTGATTGAAAAAATTTTTGGAGGTGATGGCGCTTCTGCCTACCGTCTCATTCGCGATGAGTATGGAATTGTCAGTTCAATTCCAAAAGAAAAATATGACTCGTTGACCCAAGCAGAGTTGGATAGGGTTTGCAGGATTGACAACATCACATCACAAACGGGTGTTGAAAAAACTCGGTTCCCAGTTCATATAGAAGGTGAAATATTTACCCCCAACAAGGGTGTATGGAAAACCGGTGCAGAAGGCATGGCTCGTCTATTGAAGGCATCTCGTGTTTCCAAAGGTAAAGCCGCCATAGGGTATATACGTCAACTATCTGACTTCGCAGCAATAAAATTAAATAACAGCTGGGATGACACAACTATTAGTGGAGCATCTGATAAGTTTTATGTCGTCCAGACGAGTGAGAAAGTGATCCAACGATGCATCCTTATGGTCACTGATCCCGGTGACCTTGTGTTAGACCCGACCTGCGGTTCTGGTACGACCGCTTTCGTCGCCGAACAATGGGGTCGCCGCTGGATAACAATTGATACGTCAAGAGTTGCTCTTGCCCTTGCTCGTGCACGGGTTATGGGCGCCAAGTTCCCATATTACCTACTTGCGGATTCCCCGGAAGGACAGGTAAAAGAGGCTCAAATTACTCGTACAGTTACTTCTTCCAAACTCACGCGTGGGGACATCCGTCATGGGTTCGTCTATGAGCGTCTGCCACACATAACATTGAAGAGCATTGCAAACAACGCAGAGATAGAAGTGATTTGGGAGAGATACCAGGGAATTCTTGACCCCCTTCGTAGCCAGATTAACAAGGTCTTAGGCAAGAGTTGGCAAGAATGGGAAATCCCTAAGGAGTGTGGAATTAACTGGCCTGTAGATGCCAAGAAGATTCATGGCCAATGGTGGAAACAAAGGTCCGCCAGACAACGTGAGATTGACGCATCCATAGCTGCGAAGGCTGAATCCGAGTACCTCTACGATAAACCCTACGAGGACCGGAAAAAGGTCCGTGTGGCGGGTCCCTTCACTGTGGAGAGCATCACTCCCCATCGTGTCTTGGGAGTGGATGAGAACGATGAACTAATTGATGGGGCTATTGAGGCTAAGACAGGTTATACCGTGGAGCGGGACTTCCCCCAAATGATCCTGGAGAACCTCCGGACCGCTGGGGTTCAGCAAGCCCATAAGGAGGACCGAATCACCTTCACCTCCCTCATCCCCTGGCCGGGAACAATGGTCTGCGCTAAGGGAACTTACAGGGAAGGAGGAGATAACGGCCCTGAGAAGACGATAGAGTCCCAGGTAGTGGTGTAACAGGCGGATAGGCAGACAGATGGCCACCGTTTCCCGTATGTTTGGTTTTGCGAAACGAACATAGGAGCGGAAAACGATGGCCAGAGAAAGTGTGGAGGGTC
>Ga0316220_1000413_pt1 | contig 63475 bp, 66 predicted proteins | sample TBH18005metaG_FD_203632 | JGI IMG/M metagenome (GOLD analysis project Ga0316220, IMG submission 203632) | Freshwater microbial communities from Trout Bog Lake, Wisconsin, USA - TBH18005 | ecosystem: Environmental > Aquatic > Freshwater > Lake > Hypolimnion/Profundal zone | place: USA: Wisconsin... | reverse complement strand
ACCTTCGAATAAAACAAAGCGTTGGCTATAATTTCTGTATAGAATTATTTTTCTTTTCTCTAAGTCTTCGATTAAAGTAGAAGCATTTTTTATTCCTAAACACTTTTCTGAGTAACTAACTAGAAAAGGTTTATCGAGTATTGATCCTGCCTGAGAATTAATATTTAATAATCCAACAGTCTTAATTATTTTAGAATAATCAATTATGTGTTTTTCAAAAGAAGCTTCAACATTTTCCAGTGCCGTCTTTATTGATTTCCAAGCACTAAAATCAGGGTTGTATCTTGAATTAAGGAAAGAGAAATAATTGAAAATAAGATATTCATATACATCGGGAATAGTATAAAAACCATCTTTTGACTGAACATGCTGAAACAATCCTGTATGATCTGTTGACTCTAAAAATGAAAAAAGGGATCGTTCATTTTGACCGTATTTCTGCAATGAAAGCGTAAGTATGTATGCAGAAATTGCATCTAATGGAAATAATTTTTCAGCAATTTCTTTAATATAGTCTTCATTAATATTAAATGCCTTTGATTTGACTAACAAACTAATTGCAGAAGTAATTTCTTTAGCATATTTTTTTGTTGAGGGTCTTTCACTTAAATGCTCAGATGCTAAAAACAAAAGTTGTTCTACTGGCTCATTAAAAGTTACTTCTCTAAACCGACCTTTAACTTTTGTCCACTCTTGTTTCTGAGATTGACTTAATCCCAAAGCGTAGGCATCAAAATTTTGATGAATCGTTGTAAATAAAACAATATTTACATCAGGATTATTTACAAACTCAGCAAGTTGTTGAATAAAGTACAACTCCTTTTCAGGCTCATTTTGAGAAGCGTGTTCTAAGAATTTACCAAACTCATCAATAACTAAAAATAGGATTGGATTTTTCTTGCCTAAATCGTGGTACTTATTAAATATTTCTGAGAATATATTTTCAGTAACATTTTTATTGTTCTTGATTTCAAAAGTTTCAGCAAATGCTTCTCTTAAAGATTTGTATTCTCCAACAATATTTATAAAATCAATAGTTGGATTTGGTAAAAGGTTAATTCCAAAATGTTTCTTTTTCCCAGATATACTTTGCTGGAATGCCCATAAAAAAGCTGATTTACCTGTACCATAAGACCCAATAATATTAAATGACCTAACGCCCTTTTTAAAATCGTTTGCAATTTGACTCACAACACGAATAGCATTAGGAGTAGGAATATAATTTAATTCCTTTTCGCTATCACGAATGATATTTACTGATGTTGTGAATTTAGTTGCCATAGTAATTGTTCAATATCTCGAATTTATTAGGTTTACTTTTAAACTGCACTTCTTTTATACCTGCATGGTCATTAAATACTATTCCGTATTTTTTATACTTCGAATTCTTAGATATACTTTCAATCTTATTTACTAACCCTGTTCTACCAATAGCAAATACACTTCCAACTTGATCTTTTTCTTGTTCTAAAGTGTAAAGACTTATCGACTTATCAAAATTGTCTTTGTCTAAAATTCCATACAACAAAACTTCCTCTGGAATTTCTGTTTTATCATCTGAAACAACAGAAAAGAAAGAATTTGGTTTATCATTTACTCTGCGCTTTTCTTCTTGAATAATATTTAATTCAGTAAGTAAGCCTGAAAAAGTATCTTCTTTGTCTTTGCTTTGAGCATCAGTCCGGATATACATTTTTGTTAAGACTTCAAAATCTGTTGAGACAGTATTTTTATTTATTTGAGAGATATTTAATTCTTCAGATTTGCGTAAAACAAAAGCAATAAAATTATCTTTTGTAAACTCGATTTTTTCTCTTCTAAACTCATTAAAAATTAAGCTATAAATAGAGGCAATATTTTGAGTTACTAACTGATAATGAAGGAGCCAAAGTGTAGCTTCATCTTCTAAGTATGGATCTTTCCCTTTGTCATCAAGGATGTATTCAGCAAAGTCTGTAAGATTTCCATCTTTGTCTAAAATCCCAAAAGCTTTCATCCAAAAGCTTATTGCAGCAACCATGTTTTTACCCACGCCCAATTCAACTACCGCATCTTCATTAGAAAATTTATTGCCCTTTTTTACAAATTCATAGCCTTTTTTAAGCCACAAATGCCGACAATGAAAAGTATCATGACCGGAAAAAGTCAGCTTATTTGATATTTTTGGTTCAACTACTTCAGCCATTAATTTAGGTTTAAAAAAGTTCGCTAAATGAATTAGTAAATTTATGTTCTTGCCTACAATTAAGTGTAATTGTTTATAAACATTGATAACGGCTTAGAGATATAACCACTATTGATTTTTTTATAAATTGATATATAAAAATGTGAATAAAATTCAGGTGGGTGAGGCTAATGAAAGATGATTCTAACTTTTTAAGGCGATCCGACATGTTGTACCTATGTTGTACCAAATAAAAAAAGCCGCTCAATTGAGCGGCTTGTAATCCGTGCCCCAGGCGGGACTTGAACCCGCACGGCCGTTGCTGACCACAGGATTTTAAGTCCTGCGTGTCTACCAGTTCCACCACCAGGGCATCCAAAAAAAATTCCATCATTAAAGATGGAAAATTCTGGAGCGGAAGACCGGGCTCGAACCGGCCACCCCGACCTTGGCAAGGTCGTGCTCTACCAAATGAGCTACTTCCGCATTTTATTTTATAAGAACTTTAATTGGGAGTGCAAATTTAGCCATCTAAAGTTCACTACAAAATTTTTTTATCCTGAAAGACTACTTGTATTTGGGTGTGTACAAGGTATTATCAGGCACTTTTACATCGGGTTTGCCCATATAACGATGTTGATACAAGTTATAGCAGCCGCCGAAAATAAAAGCAATCACTACAAATACCTGTAAATAAAATAAGAATCTTGATGAATTTACCCAGTTTTTGGTAAAGTCCTTTTCGTTTTCTATTGCTTCTTGTGACATATTGAAATTTGAGTTCTTTGCAAAAATAAGGGAGCAAATGAAATTATACGTGCTTCTTTTCAACAATTTGCCGGAAGAATTGCTTATGCCTGATAAAATGCTGCCATACGATGGTGCCATTATACACTCCACGCAATGAAATCATTGGTCTTTTTGAAGCTGGATATTCTTTTTTGCCGAAAACCCACCAACTTACTACCGCCCAATGCGCTTTTACAATGGCTTTAAAAAAATGCACATCACCTGTTACTAAACCCTTCCATGCTGAAATCGCATCCAATAAAAAACGGAATGGCAGTTTCCAGCATTTTTCTGTTAGGGGAAGGTTTTTAGTCATCATCATCAAATTATTCCTGAAGTTGAGAAATACTTTTCGTCCGCCTCTTGGCAATGTTCCTGCACCTACATGATAAACTACACTCTTTGGGCAAACGAATATCGTATATCCTGCCAACTGCATACGCCAACAGAGATCTATTTCTTCTTGATGCGCAAAAAAACTTCCGTCAAAACCATTTAATGTATGAAACAATTTACTGCGCACAAACATGGCAGCGCCGGTTGCCCAAAAGACTTCTTCGGTTGAATCGTATTGATGTTCTTCTTTTTCCAATACATCAAATATCCTTCCGCGTGAAAATGGATATCCTAAACTGTCAATCCATCCACCGCTTGCGCCTGCATATTCAAATAATTGAGGTTGATGATAAGATAATAATTTAGGCTGGCAAGCTGCGATCTTATCATCAGATTCCATCAATTCAATGATCGGTTCTATCCAATTCGCTGTTACTTCAACATCGCTGTTCAGCAGCACATAATAATCTGCTTCCACATGTTTCAATGCCCAATTATAACCGCCTGCAAAACCATCGTTCTGTGTATTTAATATAATTTCAACAGAGGGGAAATTACTACGCACAAATTCTACCGAATCGTCAATCGAAGCATTATCAGCCAATACAATTTTTTTATTGGCATAGGTTGATGCAATGACTGACGGAAGAAACCTTTCAAGATAATTTCTTCCATTAAAATTGAGAATAACTATTGCTACCGAAGGCTGCATCAAACATTCTATTTGTTTGCGAAAATAAGCTTACAAATTGTAGGAATTATTTTTTGTTTGTTAACAATTGCTTCTCATGGCAGCAATCTAAAAAATAAAGATTGCAGTAAAATTATAAGAACATGGCATTAACTTTAATCCCTTTAGTTTAAAAACCTTCAAAATATACTCATATGAAAAGGGAATTATTTTTTATTCTCTCAGCAAGTTTATTGCTGTTCAGTTTTCGCCAACAAAATGATGACGCTGCTGCCATTAAAAAATTATTGGAAAAAGAAGCTGCTACCTGGAGATCAGGCGATGTTGCAGCGCATGCAGCATGCTGGCATATACAGCCGTACAGCAGGATTTTGGTTTCAACAACAAATGGAGAAACGTTTGATGTTCCACCCGAAAATATGATCAAACCTTCAGCATCCACGGGCAATGGCGGATTTGCAGTGATCAGCAATTACAAAGTAAGCATTCATGGAAATAACGCATGGGTAAGCCACGATGAAGAATCCACTTCAAAAGATGGTAAGAAAACGTATTCTTACGAAATAAGAATTTTGGAAAAAATTAATAATGAATGGAAATTGGTTGGACAATCGATTCATATTTATGTTCCTAAAAAAACGGAATAATATTATTCTATAAACGTATCAGTCGCAGAAAGCTATAAAGCACAAGTGTGCCCCAAAGGGGTTCCTTTGGAACGACGCAACAATTGCTGAGAACAGTATTACTGCCTGTCAATAAAATATTCTGTACTTTCAATCTTCATTTTTGCAATATGAAAAAGTTATCTCTTATTTTATTTTTGATAAGCTTCTCTCTTATGAGCAATGCGCAAACTATCATTCCATTATATGATGGGATTATACCCAATAATAAACTTGTAACGAAATCCGAAATAAATAAAGGCAACGGAAGAATTGCAGGCGTAACAATACCAACTCTGACTGTTTATTTGCCTGAAAAAAAAGATTCATTCTTAACAGCTGTGATCATTTGTCCTGGCGGTGGTTATGCGGGTTTGGCAATGGAACATGAAGGAAGTGCAGTAGCAAAAACATTCAATGAAAAAGGTGTTGCCGCATTTGTATTGAAATACAGGTTACCTGCAGACAGTACTGTTAACAACAAAGAAATTGTTCCATTGCAAGATGCAGAAAGAGCCATTCAATTGGTGCGTGAAAAAGCAAAAGAATGGAATATCAATCCTGATAAGATCGGCATCATGGGATTTTCTGCAGGCGGTCATTTAGCTTCAACTTTGGGTAGTGTCTCAGTTTGAAATTATGGAAAATAAAACCAAATATAAAGTAATCGACTTGCCAAATGACGGCAAAGCTATTGAGGTAGATGGGAAATTAATTCAGGGGATACCTATAAGAGAAGATAATTTCCATTTACTCATAAATGAACTATGTAAAATGAGTGGTACTAAAAATTATGAATATCAATTAGGGGATATAAAATATTGCGGCAACCCTTCATCTAATATTAATTCAACTTCGTTATAATCTCTTTCGTAGTTAGCCACCATATAGTTATCAAATAATTCCATAAACCGTGTTCTATCGCCCTTTTCTACGAAAATATCACATACTTTAATTGCATCGCTTCTGTTGTTTTTGAAATCATAAAATAGTTGTATTACATTTCCTTTTGTTTCATCTATTACATCTAATATGACACATAAAAAGCACATATATCTACCTGCAATAAAACACATGCTATGTTGGTTTGGATATTTGGAAAGCAATTCATTTATTAATCCCTGATTTTTCATTATAAGTTTAGTATCATTCGCAGAAGCCATAATACCATCTTCACTTTTGCTGTTGATTGATAATTGTACAGACATTTTTAGTAAAATTTTTGGTTACCAAAGCTAATAATTACTTTTAACTCGAAAATATTAGCGTTAGCTGATTTCTTGTACGGGAAAACTTGGCAGTTTTTTAAACAGTTCAAAGAAATACAGACTATACGCTCACGTTAAGGCGTGGGCTTTAGTTATTTCTGGACTGTGGGTATGCCAAGTACCTCCCTACGGATTGAAGCTATTTGTCCCACGCTATTTTTATGTACATGCCTAAAGGGACTGCGGCAATAACATTACAATTATGTCAACAAATGGAGAATCAGATTTAATCAAACAAGACAACAAGATATTAACTGATGAAGAAAGGGCTTTGGTGAAAAGAAAAGTAAAATGGAATATTTTTAAGTCACAGGTTGGCATCCCCTTAATTGGAATAGTTGCGTGTTTTTTATTATCTGGATTAGCAAATTTATTGCTTCCGGTTAACGAAAATGGGAAAGATAATATTATAGTTACCCTCTTTAATTATGCCGCTGCATTTTCTATTTTATGGCTTATCAAAGGAATATTTATTTACTTGAAATTTACATCTATGTTGGGTGAAAAAAAAGGAAACTGATGGAACTATTGAATCTATAAACTAACAGTATATTAAACATATAATTTATGAAAAAATCAGTTAAGGTTATTAGATTTATTTGCATTCTCCCAAGCGCAGTATTGGCTTATTTGATTTTTAGAGGCATTATTAATTTTTCTGGGCATCTTGACTGGCGTGATGATAATGGGGAAGTTGGTTGGCAAATAAAGTACGTCCTGCCATTAATTTGCTCTGCCATTGGCGGATATGCTTTTGTTCTTTCTGGGTATTGGACTGCTCCAATGGGCAAAAAAATAGTTGCACTTATTTTATTAGTAATAATAGTTTTATTCTCTGGTATAGGTGGATTTGCAGCATACCATTATTCGCACACTGAACCAATATTAGAAGCAATTGGACAATTGGCAGGATCAGTAATAGCATACCTTAAAATAAATAATAATAGTGAGGATGTAGTATAAAATATTATTTATTTTCAGTCAGCATAACAATATCCTCAATACTCATAAGCCTTTTTATTAAGCCAGCTTGCATTGCAGGTGGCACACGTAAAGACTTATGAATCTTTACGAAGTTATAATAAACAAAGTGCAATGCAATTGCATGACAATGGTTTTCTATTTTCTTACTGAAAGCATTGGTCAATCTTGTAAAACGCCTCATGTGCATTCTCATGGTTAAATTTTGTCTTTCAACATAAGAAGTGGATATAAACTTTTCGTTTGGTTCGCCTGATACAATTCTTTTTTTACAGCCTGTATATTTTGCGGGGCTGTATCTTTTTTCATTGCTATTACTGCCATCGCTGCCGCCGTACATTTTTACAAGTTGTGCAAAGTCAATATCTAAAGCAAAAGCATCATCAACGGCTTCTAAATAAGCGTGAAGTCCGTCTGTTGTTAATTGTACTTTATTAGTTAAACGTGCCGCAACATCATACATAAATTCATGTGCTGAATCTGCATCTCTGTTACCAACAAACCATGAAACTATTAATTTACTATCTGCATCAATAGCAGTCCATGTCCATACATCCCCCGCAGTTCCGTTAGCTCTCATTTCATCAGATGCGTTTTTATCTTTTGCATAAACAAAGCTCCAAATCTCATCGGCTTGTATTCTTTCAGATTTAATACCTCTTACCTTTTCATCGTGAAATTTTTGGCAAGAAATACCAACATCAACTAACAGTTTTGTAACTGTATTGATACTTACATCTGCTATACGAGAGCATGAGCGAAGACTATTGCCTTCAACAAGTAAGGTGACTATTTGCACTCTTTTTTCTATTGGTAACTTATTCATAAAACAAAGATAATAAAAATGCTTGACCGAACAAGCATTTTGAAAAATATTTTTCTACTTATTTAAAATAAGATGAAAAAAGTGGATTAATTTTACAAAGCGGTAGCGGCGGGATTCGAACCCGCAAATCCTGACGGGATTATCGTTTTACAGACGAGTGCATATACCAATATGCGGACACTACCTTTTAGAACTTATAAAATTGCTCCTGACTTTGATGGTGGGAGCTTTTTTTATTGTTCTTATTGATAAAAGAGAAGTCAAAATGAAATATAAAGGGGGTTGCAGAAGGCTTGCAGCAGCCACACAAAAGGCAATGTGAGTAAGGCTTTCAGAATGAAAAATATTTTAAAATTATAAATTTCTTGCCCGTTTAAGCATTTCTGATAAATGTTTAGCCCAAAATTTTGCGGTAGCTTTTTCAGGTGAGTTAAAGTGATTACGAATATTATTTTCACTTATAGAATCTTTGCCGATTGTAGCAAAGTTTTCAGCTATTAGTCTAAATAAGTCCATTTTAGATTTAGTATCTATTAATTTTTCTTCATCTAACAATTTGAATAAGTAGGATAACTGCTTTACGTTTAATTTTACTTTTAGTTTTTTGGGGGAATGTAACGGCTTAATGTTAGAGGTTGATTGTTGAATAATAACAGTAGAATTAGCTTTAATAAGATCATTCTTCCATTGTTTTAAATAAGGTTGAATAATCTGTACGAACCCATTAACTACCTCTTTCACCACTTTTCCATAGTACACAATAAATTCGGAATATTCAATCACATTAGGCGTACTTTCAACACAATGGTATAGCCTATGAGTTACTTTAGTTTTAAATGGGTTGAAAAATGGTAAAAGATTATTTTTTACAATAGTTTCATATTCTACACCAACTATACGAGTAGTATCTAACCCTTTTATAAATTCATCACCAATTTCTTGTTGCTTTTTTGAAAAATCGCTAATTATCCAGTTATTGTGTTTATCTATTCGCTTTTCAATCCATGCTATATCTATTTTTTCAATTCTAACATCATTAAGCCAATTTTCTAAATACTCAAATAATTGTACTAATACATTGTGTGATGAACCGTGAATATGCTGTGTAATTTCTGTATCCATGTCAGCCTGTACCCTTTTTGTATGCTCATTATATATTTCAGGCATATTTTTACCTCTAATTGTATAGGTCGAACTCCCTGTAAAATTTTCATAAAACATTTTAATATTATCAATCTCGTAATATTCTACTAAGTCAGAAATTGCCACATTAATTAAGGGGAATACAAAAGCCATCAATAGTTACTTTAGCGGTTAAGCACTAAAAGTATAATAAACAAGCGGCAAACTGAATTATTTGGTATCTTTTTCGTGATTTTTCCATCTTTCGGTGGCAGCTTTTTTGGCTATTTCTGCCCGTCTTTTGGGAGTAAGTTTAGCGGCTCTCGCATTGCCGCCTTTTAAGCCGCCTTTCCTGCCTAAGATGGCAGCAGCAGATTTTAATTCATCTTGAAGTAAAGTTGTATCTTGTACTTCATTGGTAGCTATATCTAAAATAGCTTTTGCTCTTTTATTAACGTCAGCAGGACGGTTTGCTTTTTTGTTTGCCATGCTGCAAAGATAATAACCCCGTTGCTTATTCAGTCAAGCATGTTAAAATAGTTAACATTCAAACTGAGACACTACCCAACTTTGGGAACGCATTATAATATGATCGTGATCGATAATCCAAAAAATATCAATCTTCGCCCCGACTTTATGATACTCGTGTATCCGGTGATCAGTTTTGCCGACAGTCTTGCCCACATGGGATCCCGTGAGAATTTAATAGGCAAGAATGCCAATGCTGAAAAAATAAAATTATACTCTAATGAATTGCAAGTGACAACACAAACCCCACCTGCATTCTTGATTCATGCAGCCGATGATAAAACAGTGAAAGTGGAAAACAGTATTTTGTTTTTTGAAGCCTTACAAAAAAATAAAGTGCTGAGTGAAATGCATATTTATGAAAAAGGCGGTCATGGTTTTGGTTTGCACAATTCTACCACAAAAGATGAATGGTTCGATACTGCCATCAACTGGATGCTGACAAATAAGTTGATGAAGGGTGATATGATTAAATAAATCTGATTCTTATAACCGATGTCACCCTGAGACACTCGAAGGGTGAAGTAAGAATTGTGTTTTAAAATCATGCTCCGAGATCCTCAGCATGACATCACGTTAAGAATACATTTCTTCTCTCAATACATGAATGCGTTCATCTTCCATATATTCATCGAATGTGGTTAATCTGTCTATGATGCCTTTAGGTGTTAATTCAATTACACGATTGGCAACTGTTTGCATGAAAGTATGATCATGCGATGTCAACAACACAATGCCCGGAAAAGTTTGACAACCTTCATTAAAACTCTGAATACTTTCGAGATCCAAGTGATTGGTGGGTTGATCTAAAATTACCAAATTAGGATTTTGCAACATCATCCGGCTGATCATGCAACGCACTTTTTCACCACCGCTCAATACGTTAGTTTTCTTCATGATATCATCACCACTAAATAACATCTTTCCTAAAAATCCGCGGATAAATGGTTCATCAGCATCTGTAACATGTGCAGGAACAAATTGCCTTAACCAATCCATCAAACTCAATCCTTCTGTAAAAAAATCATTATTCTCAACAGGCAAATAAGCTTTTGTAATGGTAGTGCCCCATTCGTACTTTCCGCTGTCAGCCTGCATTTGACCGTTGATAATCTCAAAGAAATTGGTAACAGCCAAAGGATCGCGACTTAAGAATGCGATCTTCTCTCCTTTGTTGATGCTGAAAGAAACTTTATCAAATAATTTTCTGCCATCAATACTTTTGGTCAGCTTTTCAACATTCAAAATCTGATTGCCCACTTCACGCAAGGGTTGAAAAATAATACCCGGATATTTTCTGTTACTCGGTTCAATATCTTCAATGGTTAATTTTTCCAATGCTTTCTTACGCGATGTTGCCTGTTTGCTCTTTGATGCATTGGCAGAGAAACGAGCGATGAAATCCAATAAAGCTGCTCTCTTTTCTTCGGTCTTTTTATTCTTATCGTTTATCTGTCGGCTCATCAATTGAGATGATTCGTACCAGAAAGTATAATTACCAGTGAATGCTTTGATCTTTGCTCTGTCAACATCAGCCACATGCGTACAAATTGTATCCAAGAAGTGACGATCGTGACTCACCACCAACACTATATTTTCATAATCGGCTAAAAAGTTTTCTAACCAACCGATCGTTTCAATATCCAAACCATTGGTAGGCTCATCCAATAATAAAATATCAGGATTTCCAAACAATGCCTGCGCCAATAATACGCGCACTTTAAAATTACTTGGAATCTCTTTCATCAAACTTTGTTGCATACTTTCCTTCACACCCAAACTGCTTAATAAAGTTCCTGCATTACTTTCTGCTTCATAACCGCCCATTTCGCCAAACTCAGCTTCAAGATGGCCGGCTTTCATTCCGTCTTCTTCGGTAAAATCTTCTTTTGCATAAATGGCTTCGCGTTCATGCATCACTTCCCACATTTTTTTGTGGCCCATCAACACCGTATTCAAAACCGTACATTCATCAAATTCAAATTGATTCTGTTTCAGCACCGCCATACGTTCGCCGGGTGTAATTTCAACGGTTCCTTTATTTGGTTCTATCTCGCCGCTCAATATTTTTAAGAATGTAGATTTACCTGCACCATTGGCGCCGATCACGCCATAACAATTACCTTTAATGAAATTGATATTCACTTCATCAAACAATACCCGCTTGCCGTACGCAAGGGTAATATTTCTTGCACTGATCATTGACTGTTCCTTATTTTGAATTAAGCCGCAAAAGTAAGGTTTAGCAACCGTATTTTGGAGATGATATTTATGTTATGCAACTGTAGCTGAAATGATTGAAATATGCCTGTTTTGTCAAAATTTCTACTATCAATCACTACTCAACAGGTTACCAACAATTCTTACAACATCGTATCTTGCACTTATGGCAAAAACAAAAAAAGCAGCACTGCCTGTTATTTTAATTACGAATGATGACAGTATCAATGCACCGGGCATTAAAGCATTGGTGGAAGCAGTAAAAGATCTGGGGCGAGTTGTTGTAGTGGCTCCGGATAAACCGCAAAGCGGCATGGGACATGCGATAACGATCGGTCATCCATTGCGCATGCATAAAGTGCATTATATGGACGGAGTGGAAGCATACAGTTGCAGTGGTACACCGGTTGATTGTGTAAAAATCGCAGTGGATAAAATACTGCACCGCAAACCTGATATTTGTTTGAGCGGTATCAATCACGGTGCCAATCATTCCATCAATGTTATTTACAGCGGAACGATGAGTGCTGCCATGGAAGCAGCCATAGAAAATATACCCAGCATTGGTTTCAGCTTACTTGATTTCAGTATGGAAGCAGATTTTTCTGCATCGAAAGTGTATGTAAAGAAGATCGTGCAGAAAGTTTTATCACAGAAAAAAGTAAAACACCTGTTGTTCAATGTAAATATTCCTGCTGTGGATGAAACATTGATCAAAGGAATTAAAGTTTGCAAACAGGCTTATGCAAAATATGAAGAAGCATTTTTAGAACGCAAAGATCCAACCGGAAGAAAATATTATTGGCTTACAGGCGAGTTTGTAAATTATGATCCCGGAAAAGATACCGATGTTTGGGCTTTGAAGAATAATTATATTAGCTTGGTACCTGTACAGTTCGATCTTACCAATTATACATTGAAAAAACAAATTGAAACCAACTGGAAATTCTGATGTTCTTAACGAAAGATAATTTAAAACTCGGTTTAGCATTGGGCTTATTTGCCCCATTCATTGGTATGTTTGGATTCTATTACTGGAAGTTCAGCACTTATCCTTTAAGAGAATTCATTCTCTATCTCACCGAAGCAAAAAGTTTAATTACTGCCATGGTCACTTTTTCTTTAATGGCCAATGCCATTTTATTTACCATCTACATCAATACGCATAAGGACAAAACTGCAAAAGGTGTTTTTATTGTAACCATTGTTTATTCTGTTGCAGCATTGATCATGAAATTTGCGTTATGATTTTTTTGTGGGGCGAGCTGTAATGCTCATGGCATCTTCGTTGCGTCGCACACTTATACTCCATAGCCTTGTGCGACGGAGTACTTATACACCAAATCATTTATCACCTTGGAATTTAGTTAGTTAATAAACGTAAAAGTTATTCTTTTGAAACAACAAAAGTTATTCCTTGATTATATACACTTGCAACGTTTTCGCCATTTTGTTTTGCAGGTATCCAATTAGGTCCTTTCGAAATAACTCTTATTGCTTCTTCCGCCATTCCGTATCCGGAATCATTAGAAGTTATATTCCTAAGTGTTCCATCTTTATTAATAATGAAAGAAACAAAAACAATATACTTTCCTGTAGGTGCACCATTTTTAACTGCAATATCTCGGTTCAAATTTCTTTCTAAATATTTTTGCCATCCCTCTCTACCACCCGGAAATTCAGCAGGGACTTGAACTACAGTGAATACTTTATCATAATGTTCTGTCGAATCTTTCTTAGCAAATGTTGGTGTCACTAAAACACAACAGGTGTCTTTTTTATTCCTTTTCGTTGTTATTTCAATGACTCCATATTTTCCTGCATCTCCGTATTTATTCGCTCCAACTTCATTTTTCAGTACATTAATACTTTCTATACTTGCTGCATCCAATTTTGCTATACCAAAATCCTTGGGCATTATTTTCCCATCCAACACATACAAGGGTTTCATTTTTAATTCTACAACGCCATTCTTTCCTTCATCACCATATTTAGCTGTAGCAACTTCATCCTTTAAAACATTCATGCTGGCAATATCCATCGGATTTATTTTACTTAATTCTATATCAGGCATTTTTTTATCATCAATTACAAATAAGGGTTTGACTTGTTTTAATTTAATCAATATCACACCGTTTTTTCCTTCTTCTCCATATTTTTCAGTAGCCGCTGGATCTTTCAAAACATTTACACTTTCAATTGTATTGGGACTTATTTTGTTCATTTCATCATGCGTAATTTTTTTGCCGTCCACTAAAATTAAAGGTGGATTTCCATTTAGAAAAGTTGAATTAGTAAGAGGAATTACTTTTAGTGTTGATGATTTAGTATTGTAATTACTCCAATCACTGCCGATATCATATTTTAGAATTGAATCTTTATTAGTAACAACAACTTTAGGAGTACCAGTTCCTGAATAATCTTTTACTCTAACGGAAACAACTGGTTCATCATGTTTTCCATTATTGCCTCTCCTATACAGAATAACAACCAACGAAGTGTCATTATTCTTGTTAAAATGATTTTCTGTAAACAAAGCAACTGTCACCAATTTCTTAGCAAGCTTTGTATCAAGATGTAAAGGGCTTACATAATAATTTGCAAAGTCTGATGCTTTATAATTATCAAGAATAGAATTAGCAACACTTTTTCCATCTATCCAAACTCGATACTCATTTTCATTTTTCCATTTCGTATATAGTTCTGAGGATGGCTCTTTTCTTTGCGCCGGTAGCACCTTGTGAAATATTACTTTTGTAGCTTTTTCTTTTTGTTCAGCACTCATTCTTAAACTTATCTCATAAGCACGTTTTAATTCATAAGTTTTTGAATCTTCAACAAGAGGTAATTTACTTCCATCCTTTTTTGGAAATACATTTTTTACAATAGCCTCATACTCATCCAACTCAGCTTGCGAAACACCTGCCCCGTTTGGATTCTGCGTTGTATCTGTATTTCCGTATAAACTATTCAATAAATTTTTATTGGCTTCTTCTTTTTCCTGTTTCATCCTGAATGCAAACAACAAAACAACTACAGCCATCAAAGGCAATACAACAACTCTTCTCATATAAGAGAATCTCGGATTTTTATTATTGGTGATCATCAGTAATCTTCGTTTAATAGGTGAAAAGAAAAAAGAATTAGTCAATAAGAATTGTTGTTGCGGATAAATGGCTGCCAATAACATTTCAGCTAATGAAGCAGCATCGCCGTTATCCACCGATCTTTTATCGGCAATAAATTCATGGATCATGTACAATTCTTTTCTAGCCAGCCAAAAGAAAGGATTAAACCATCCTACTATCATCATCACCTGTACAATTACATTATCAATGCTGTGCTTTTCTTTTACATGCGTTAATTCGTGTTGCAAAATTTTTTGTCCGGTTGCTGATTGCAGATCGATCTCTTCATTCCAGAAAATATATTTGAAGAAGGAGAAAGGCGTTCCTTTTACATTGGTGAGTATTAAATACACATCGCCCAAATGATTGATCGAATATTGCTGTAATAACTTCCGAATACGGATCAACGCGAACACAAAAGAAAATAAGAAGAAGGCTGAGACTAATGCATATCCTACAGTTGCCATCATATCCCAATTCACCTGAAAACCTTTCGAAGCAATGGCTTTATCCATCACCGCGTTATAATCTGCCAAAACATAAATGAATTGCACTACAGCTTGTTGCGTTTCCATTTTATCCAACTGAATTTTGATCAGCGGAATGATGAAGGACAAAAAGAAAACAGCCAGTATATAAAACCGATTGTACTGATGAAATTTTTTATTGCGCAACACGATAAAGTAATAACACATCATGATGGCGCTGCAGATGATCACCTGCAAATCATACCAGGCAAAGCTTTTCATAGATTTTATTTTTTGTGTTTGATCTGTTGTAGCAGCAATTCAAGGTCTTTCACTTTCAGGTCTTTTTGTTTCAGCATAAAAGAAACGGCATCGGCAAAGGATCCTTCAAAATAACCTTCCACTAAATTCCGGATAGAAGACGATGAATATTCTTCCTTAGAAACCAGTGCTTCATACTGATGCACCCTTCCATGAACTTCAATGCCGACAAAACCCTTATCAATTAAAATCTTCAAAATAGTCGCCACCGTATTCGAATGTGGTTTGGGCTCAGGCTGAGCATCTACAATATCTTTTAAATAGGCTTTATCGAGTTTCCAGATCGTTTGCATGATCTGCTCTTCTGCTTTGGTCAATGGTTTGATCATTATAACTAATTTTATAGTTGAACAAAGATATAAACTAATTTTTTAGTTATACAACTATTTTTTTAGTTTTTTTTATTTTGCGCAGAAACACGGAAAGCACGGAATAAAATAATGTTTGCAGTTAATATCATTTAACTGTTGTTGTCACTCTGAGGCGCTCAAAGAGTATAAACGGAATGTTGATTATTGAATCATGTTTCGAGAGCCCCGTCCGAACGGATGTTCATCCGGGCGGGCTCAACATGACATTCCGTTCTTTAAAATAAAATCTCCGTGTTATTCTGAGCCTCCATGGCAATAAATAATTGTATTTTGCAGCGCAATGAAATACTATATCATTTCCGGTGAAGCAAGCGGCGACCTGCATGGCAGTAATCTCATTAAAGAATTATACAAACAGGATGCATCGGCTAATATCCGCTGCTGGGGAGGCGACTTAATGCAGGCTACAGGAGCCACACTCGTAAAGCATTACAGAGAATTGGCTTTTATGGGTTTTGTGGAAGTGATCAAAAATTTACCAACGATTCTCAGTAATATAAAATTTTGTAAAGAAGATATTCTGTTTTTTAATCCTGATGTGATCGTGTTGATCGATTATCCCGGTTTTAATTTACGCATTGCCGAATGGGGCAAACAAAAAGGTTTTAAGATCGTCTATTATATTTCTCCGCAGGTTTGGGCATGGAAAGAAAACCGTGTGAAGAAGATGAAACAATGCATCGATAAAATGCTTGTGATTCTTCCTTTCGAAAAAGATTATTATAAAAATAAATGGAACTGGGATGTGGAATATGTGGGGCATCCTTTGGTTGAAGTGCTTGAAGAAAGTAGGCTGAAGGCCGAAGGTGTAAGGCGTAAGGAAGAAGGTCAAAACCTTTTACCCCAAACCTTAACCCTTAAACCTTCTATTGCATTATTACCGGGAAGCCGTAAACAAGAAATAGCAAAGAAACTTCCCATCATGTTAAGTGTTGCTTCATCATTTCCCGAATATCAATTTGTCGTTGCCAAATCTCCCGGACAAGAAGATAGTTTTTATGAAACCTTCCTTAACTCCACTTTAGGGGCTGGGGGTAACATTTCGTCTGTTAGAAACGATACCTATAATTTATTAATGCAAAGCAAAGCCGCTTTAGTAACCAGCGGTACTGCAACTTTAGAAACTGCATTGTTTGCTGTTCCTGAAGTAGTTTGTTATAAAGCAGGAACATTGAGTTATGAGATCGGTAAAAGATTGGTGAATGTGAAATTCATTTCGTTGGTGAATTTGATCATGGATAAATTGGTGGTGAAAGAATTGATTCAACAAGACTTGACCACAAAAAATTTAGTGACTGAATTAAAAGAGTTATTGAATAATAAAGAACGTCAGCAACAATTACAGGAAGACTATGCAGCGCTGAAAAATATTTTATCCGCAGGCGGCCATGCATCTTCTGCAGCTGCGAAAAGTATTTATGCATTCATTAAATCCTGAGTTGTTTTGTTTTTTTAACACAGCAACAAAGTGTATAAGTGCTCCGTCGCACAAGGCTATGGAGCACAAGAGTGCGACGCAACAGGCGATGCTATAAAAAACCGCTGTTGGCAACACAATTTTTACTCCAATTATTTTTGAAGTACTTTCGTATAAACATTTACAGGATGAAAGTGAACACAATGGCCGAGTTGATGGCGAATGGCGAAACACCTGAAATTTTATTCTGGGTGGGCTGTGCCGGAAGTTTTGATGTTCGTGCACAAAAAATAACGAAAGCATTTGCGGCTATTTTAAATAAAGTGGGCATTAATTACGCGATCCTCGGAAAAGAAGAAGCCTGCACCGGCGATCCTGCAAGAAGAGCAGGCAATGAATTTTTATTTCAGATGATGGCGTATAATAATATTCAGATATTGAATGGTTATGGCATCAAGAAAATTGTAACCACCTGTCCGCATTGTTTTAATACGTTGAAGAATGAATATGCAGAATTAGGCGGCAATTATGAAGTAATTCATCACACAACTTTTTTGCAGCAATTGATTGATGAAGGCAAAATAAAATTAAAAGAAGAAGGGAGTTTTAAAGGAAAGAAAATTTCTTACCATGACAGTTGTTATTTGGGACGTGCCAATCATATTTATGAAGCGCCACGTAAAGTGTTGGAAGCACTGGATGCTGAATTGATCGAGATGAAACGCTGTAGGAGTAATGGTTTATGTTGTGGCGCAGGTGGCGCACAAATGTTCAAGGAAGATGAGCCGGGCACCAAAAGGATCAATATTGAAAGAACAGAAGAAGCATTGGAAACAGGTGCATCGGTGATAGCTGCCGCATGCCCGTTTTGTAATACGATGATGAGTGACGGTGTGAAAAGCAAAGAGAAAGAAAACGATATACAGGTTTTGGATATTGCCGAATTGATTGAACAATCAATGGCTTAAAATTATTCGTATGAAAAATTTATTCAGAAATTTTACATGGACTAAATTTTTTGCATCTGCTATAGTTTTTACGGTTGTTTCCATTTCAATTGAATGGGCTTTAGGCGGTTTTAAAGATCCTAAATTAACAACATCGACTATTGTTCTTGGCTATTTATTTAAAGGCATTTTCTTTGGTGTTCTGATGAGTTTAATTATTACAGATAGAAAATCTAAAAAAAGTAATAAAGCAGATGAAAACGAAAATTAATTGGAAAAAATTTATACTAAGCAGTTTTATTATTTTGATTTCATTTGTATTGATCGCAGATATTTTGGTCGATAGAATTTTTAAACCACAGGAATTTGACTGGAATAAAATATTTGGTTTTGAAAATCTGTTCTGGAAAGTGCTTGCTTCAATAGTTGGCGCCTATTTTTATTCGTCTGAAAGTAAAGAAGGAAAGAAATAATTCAAATAAAAATATAAGTTATGAATTTTGATTACCAACATTTGATCCCCGAAGATTTCAGCTCTGATGCAAAAGTATGGGTCTATCAAAGCAGCCGTTTATTAATGATGAGCGAAGCATTGCAATTGGAAGAAAAATTAGAAAAATTTGTTGCTGAATGGGAAAGCCATGGCGCTCCTGTAAAAGGTTATGCCAATTTATTATTCGGGCAATTCATTGTTTTTATGGCAGATGATACGGATGCAAGGATCTGTGGCCGTGCCATTGATTCTGTTGCAAGATTTGCACAGGAAATTGAGAAAGAATTTTCTATCAATTTATTAGACAGACAAACATTGGCATTTGTTGTGAAGGACAAAGTTCAGTTACTTCCATTGGCACAATTGAATTACAGTATTGAAAATAATTTTATCAATCATAATACTATTTATTTCAACAACTTGGTGGCCGATAAAAAATCATTTCTCTGCAACTGGATGATCCCCATCAAAGAAAGCTGGCTGGCATCAAGGATCATTACTTTACAAACTGTTTAATCATGTACACTGTTTACGGAATACCCAATTGTGATACGGTTAAGAAAACATTGGACTGGTTAAAAGCACATCAAATAAAATATCAGTTCCATAATTATAAAAAAGAAGGAATTACAGCTACTAAATTAAAAAGTTGGTGCAAACAGAAAGGATGGGAATTGATATTGAATAAGAAAAGCAGCACCTGGCGTGAATTAGATGCAACTGAGCAAAGTAAAATAGTAAATGAAAAAGCTGCCATTGTTTTAATGACAACTTCCACCAGTATCATTAAACGTCCTGTTATTGAAAATGAAAAAGGCGAAATAGTTGCTGTTGGGTTTGATGTGAAAGAATATGAAAATATTTTTCTTTGACCACATATATTAGAACTACTTCAACACTTCAACCAACTTAGCAGTCAATTCAGAGCCTCTTAAATTCTTCCCGATAATTTTTCCATTTGGATCGATCAACATGTTGGAAGGTATTTGTTCTATAAAATATAGTTTAGCAACTGCATTATTAAAGTATTGAAGATCGCTCACATGAGTCCATGTCAGTTTATCGTCATTGATTGCCTGCAACCAACTGCTTCTATCCTGATCCAATGATATACCTAATACAGTAAATCCTTTATTTTTAAAACTGTTGTAAGCCGCTACAACATTGGGGTTTTCGGCTCTGCATGGTCTGCACCAACTTGCCCAAAAATCGACTAGCACATATTTGCCTCTGAATGATGATAACGAAACCGGATGATTACTCGTATCATTTTGTGTAAAATCGATTGCTTGTGTTCCTATCATACCCACTTTCCCTTTGGCCATAACTTCTTCGATCAATCTTGCATAAATGCCCTGCTTTGCTGAAGGTTGTAACTGATTGTATTTTTCTTCCAGGCTATTTACATTAGGGTACAAAGGATTCACAACAAACAATACAAATGAACTTACCGGCGAAGCAGGTTTCTCTTTTACAAATTTGCCCACTTGGTCTATGACTTGATTCGTAAAAGTTTGATATTGCCTGATCAATGAATCTCTTTTCTTTCCTTGCGGTTCTGCATTTATCTTTTTAACCGTGGATGCTAATTTCTCTTTCAGCGGAATAAAGCCCTGCAAATAATAAGCATAATCGTTGTGCAGCTTGGAACCGCCTACTGTAACTGATTTCAATTTGGAGGATTCTCCGGTCACCACAACATTCTCATTGCCGATAAACATATCAACCGTTTCTTTGTGGCCGATGAAATTCAACAGATAAATATCTGCATTATCAAATTTCCCTTTCAGATTGAATTGCCCGTTATATGCATAATCTTGCGATAACGTACTTCCGTCGGCACCACTTACTAAGAAAACCAGCGTGCTGTCTTTCAAACCTTTTATATTGCCTTTAATGGTGTATCCTGTTTGTGCCGATAGAGATATCGGTAACAAAAATGCTAACAAAAATTTTTTCATGCTTATTTAGAATGGCGTTTTTGAAGTATGGAAATAACGTCTTGCAATTTATAACCTTTAGCGTTAAGTAAAACCAAATAATGAAACATCAGGTCTGCCGCTTCATTCAAAAATAATTCTTCATTATTGTCTTTCGCCTCTATCACTAATTCAACAGCTTCTTCGCCCACTTTCTGTGCAATTTTATTCATGCCCTTAGAAAATAGTCTTGCTACATACGATTCATCAACTGAAGCTTTTTTTCGCAATGCAATGATCTCTTCCAGATATAATAAAAAATTATCGCTGTGGTTTTTTTCACTCCAGCAAGTATCTGCACCTGTGTGACAAACAGGTCCTAATGGATGTACTTTAATCAATAAAGTATCATTATCGCAATCAACTGCCATGCTTCTTAATTCTAAAAAGTTACCGCTCTCCTCTCCTTTGGTCCACAAACGATTTTTGCTTCTGCTGTAAAAAGTAACTTTTCCTGTTTCTTCTGTCTTATGTAAAGCTTCTTCATTCATAAAACCAAGCATCAACACTTTGCTGGTTGCCAAATCCTGCACAATAGCAGGAACCAAACCATCACTATATTTTTTAAAGTTGATACCCCCAGCCCCTAAAGGGGAGTTATTATCTTTTTTGTGTTTCATATTTTTTATTTTACCAACACTTGTCTTTCAATTAAGCTTCGTTGCGTCGCACACTTGTACTTTATAGCTTTATGCGACGAAGTACTTGTACTGCAACAATTCTATTAATCAGATCCTTACTTCTATTTGCTGATCGTGCAAATATCGTTTCAAATCGGGAATTGCCAGTTCTTTAAAATGAAAAATACTGGCGGCCAGTGCCGCATCGGCTTTGCCTTGTTTAAATATTGTTGCAAAATGTTCCATCGTGCCGCCGCCCCCGCTTGCAATTACAGGTACAGCAAGGCTTTCGCTCAATCGCTTGGTTATATCAATGGCGAATCCCTGTTTGGTTCCATCGTGATTCATTGATGTCAATAATATCTCTCCGGTACCAAGATCAACTGCCTTTTTAGCCCAGTCGAAGCATTTAGTTTCTGTTTTAGTTCTTCCCCCATTCAAATAAACATACCATTCCCCATCTGCTTCCTGTTTCGTATCAATTGCCAAAACAACAAACTGACTTCCGAATTCATTTGCCAACTCTTTGATCAATTGCGGATTTTTATATGCAGCAGTATTGATTGAAACTTTATCTGCACCATTTTTTAAAAGAACAGATGCATCATCAATCGAACTTACTCCGCCACCAACCGTAAAAGGAATATTAATCTGACGGGCAATTCTTTTTACCAATTCACTTAATGTTTTTCTTTTCTCCACGGTTGCAGTAATATCTAAGAATACCAATTCATCTGCACCCTGATGCGCATAAAAAGCACCCAATTCAACAGGATCACCTGCATCACGAAGATCAACAAAGTTGGTGCCCTTAACGGTCCTGCCATCTTTGATATCCAAACAGGGAATAATTCTTTTAGTTAGCATTTCTAATTTGAGGTTTGAAATTTGAAATTACATACTCACTTTCTGTCTTTAAATTTTTGACCTTTGATCTCCGATTGATTTAAATAATTGATAAAACCGGCAATACTTGATGCCAACTTATCATATCCTGAATAAGCTTCTGCAAACTTTTCCTCTGAGATATACTTTAAATCCTTTGCCCTAAATAATTGGGATTTAACTTCACCACACGAGCCTTTTGAAATACTCAGGAAATTAATAAACTCTAACCTGCTTGATCGTTCAAACCCTTCAGCAATATTATCCATAACTGAGCCACTCGCTGCTCTTATTTGATCTTTAAATCTAAAATCTTTTGAAAAAGTTTCAAGATAAGTATACTCATAAATAACAAGAGCCAATCTTCTTGCTTCTTTCCAAATTTCTAAATCTTCAAATCTGGTAATGGTTGCCATAATCTCAAATTAAAAATTTCAAATCAGAAATTTGAATCCTTCCTTCATAAATGGCTTTGCCAACGATAGCTGCAGTACAGCCGATCTCTTTCAACTCCATGAGATCACTGATACTTGAAACACCGCCGCTTGCAATAAAATGAAGCTTTGGAAATTTTGCAATAATATTTTTATATAATTGGATGGATGGCCCTTCTAATTTTCCGTCTTTGCTTACATCGGTACAAAATATCTGCTGAATCCCTTTCTTTACATAGTTTCCAATGAAATCATAAATATCAATATCAGTTGTTTCTAACCAGCCGCTGACAGCAATTTTTTCGCCCTTCACATCGGCTCCCACTAAAAATTTATGTGCTCCATATTTTTTGATCCATGGAACAAATGTCTTTTCATTTTTCACTGCCATACTTCCTATTGTTGCCATTGATGCACCTGATTCGAAAATAATTTCAACATCCTTTTCTGTTTTAATGCCGCCGCCAAAATCAATGACCAAAGAAGTATTCTTCGCAATGTCTTCGAGCACTTTCCAGTTTTTAACTTTCCCGGCTTTCGCTCCATCCAGATCAACCAGATGCAAACGGTTCAAACCTGCATCTTCAAATTGTTTGGCTACTTCCAAAGGATGTTCGTTATAAATTGTTTTTTGATGATAATCGCCTTGCGTAAGTCTTACACACTTTCCATCAATTATATCTATTGCAGGAATAATGATCATTATTTTCTTTTAAATTAATTCAATAAAATTTTTCAAGATCTTTTCGCCAACCTGTGCGCTTTTTTCCGCATGAAACTGTACACCATAAAAATTATTCTTATGAATGGCTGAAGCATAAGGTTGCACATAATCTGTTGTTGCAATGGCATGTTCATTCATAGGAACATAATAACTATGCACGAAATAGCAATAACTATTTTCTGCAACGCCTTTCATTAAAGGCGACTTCAGATCATACAAAGTATTCCAACCGATCTGTGGTATCTTGAAACTATCCGAAACAAACTTTTTAACAGGCTCATCAAAAACCCCTAAACATTCCGTATCATTTTCCTCGGAATATTTACACAACAACTGCATTCCAACACAAATGCCCAACACAGGCTGTTTCAGCGATTTGATAATTTGGTCGAGATTATTTTCTTTCAAACTGCTCATCGCACTGTTTGCTTCACCAACACCCGGAAATATTACTTTATCAGCTGTTATTATTTCTTCATGGTCAGCAGTAACAAGAGCATTCACGCCAATTCTTTCCAAAGCATATAATACACTTTGAATATTACCTGCATTATATTTTATGATGACTGTTTTCATACCCCTATTCCCTGAAGGGGAATTAATTTTCTATTTTAAAAATCATTTTTAACTAATGTTCCATAATTTTATTAAACCATTAGCGGAAGTAGCTCACCCGGTAGAGCGACAGCTTCCCAAGCTGTAGGTAGCGAGTTCGAGTCTCGTCTTCCGCTCACTTTTTCAACACTTTATTTAAAAATTCTTTTGTTGTTGTTTCAATATCATTTCTATTCTCCAATGCTTTTATGAATGCGCTGCCAATAATTGCTCCGCTAGAATATTTACAAGCAGATTCAAAAGTTTGTTTGTCTTTAATTCCAAAACCAACCAAGATTGGATTGTTTAATTTATAACTTTTCAATCGCTGCAAATATTTTTCAACTGTATCGAAGTCTGTATTTCCTCCTGTTGTTGCAGAGGAGCTGACTGCATACAAAAATCCTGTACTTAATTCATCTAGTTTCTTAACTCTTTCTTCAGATGTTTCCGGTGTGATGAGAAAAATAAAATCAAGCCCATATTTCTTAATGATGGCACCGTATTCTGTTTCAAATTCATATTGCGGAAGATCAGGAAGAATCAATCCATCAATACCCACTCCTGCTGCATCTCTGCAAAAATTTTCAAAGCCGTACTGCAAAACGGGGTTCATGTATCCCATCAGGATCACAGGAATTTTAATCTCGCTACGAAAATTTTCCAACTGTTCAAATAAAACGTGGATCGTCATGCCATTATGCAAAGCCTTGCTGCTGCTGGCTTGTATCACTTCACCATCGGCAAGAGGATCGCTGTAAGGCATTCCCAATTCAATCAGATCAGCACCATTCTCTTCTAATGCTTTCATTACTTTTAATGTGCTGTTCAATTCAGGGTAGCCCGCCGTGCAATACACATTTAAAACTCTTTCTTTTTTTTCTTGAAACAATTTTCCGATCCTGCTCATTTCTTTAAATCTTTAAACATAAAATATTTTGTGTCATCTTTTTCGGTCAATGTGAAGCCTAATCTTTTATACAAGCGTTGTGCATCTATATTTATTTTCAACACTTCTAATTCAATTCGTTTCTTTTCTCTTTCCGCTTTGCAGATATACTCATTACAAATCGCCGTTCCAATCCCATTGTGCTGATATTGCGGCAGAATATATAAACTGCTGATAAATATTCTTTCTGCATCTTCTTTTACTTCAACTGTCCCTGCGTTATTTTCATCAACGATTACAATTTGAGTTTCATCAACATGAAAATTTTCTTTGTGAAACTGAATTTGAAAATCTTCATTCCAGCCCCAAATTTCTTCGATGTATTTTTTTAATACTGTTTTCTTTACTTGATAGAAAAAATCAGAATCATTATTTGTTGCTTTTCGCAATGTAAATTCCTGCATGACTTGATACTTTTGAAACGCTTTGCTGCATTATGTTGTACAGTACAAGTGTGCGACGCAACAAAAGGTTAATTTATTATTCTATGGCTTGCAACAATAAAAACTTCTCCATTTTCCCTTGAGGGGATAGGGGTTACATTGCACCCATATACGTTGCCAGATCTTTATCGCCACGACCGCTTAAACAAAGAACTACAGTATCATTTCTTTTAAATTTAATTTGCTTCAAAGCTGACAATGCATGTGCACTTTCTAATGCCGGGATGATACCTTCAATTTTTGACAATTCAAATGCAGCCTGCATCGCTTCATCATCTGTTGCACTTAAATAAGTTCCTCTGCCGCTTTTAAATAGATGTGCATGCAAAGGGCCAACACCCGGATAATCCAAACCTGCTGAAATGCTGTGCGGTTCTATAACCTGGCCGTCTTCTGTTTGCATCACCAAACTTTTACTGCCATGCAAAACACCCGGCCTGCCCAATTGCGTTGTTGCTGCACTCATGCCGCTATGCACTCCATGACCCGCTGCTTCAACCGCAATCAATTGAACAGTCGGTTCATCTAAAAAATGATAAAATGCACCGGCTGCATTACTACCACCTCCCACACATGCAACAACATGTGTAGGCAATTCGCTTCCTGTTTTTTCTTTTAACTGCCAACGTGTTTCATCACTGATCACACTTTGAAAACGCGCCACCATATCTGGATATGGGTGCGGACCAACAACACTGCCAATGATATAATGTGTATCATTTGGATTATTGATCCAATCTCTTATCGCTTCATTGGTTGCATCTTTTAAAGTTTTACTTCCGCTCTTTGCAGGAATCACTTTTGCGCCGAGCATTTTCATGCGTGCTACATTTGGAGCCTGTCGTTCAATATCTTTTTCACCCATGTACACAATGCATTCCATTCCTTTCAATGCACAAACGGTTGCAGTAGCAACGCCATGTTGACCGGCGCCTGTTTCGGCAATGATCCTTGTTTTACCTAAACGTCTTGCCAATAAAATCTGTCCAACAGTATTATTTATTTTATGTGCACCGGTGTGGCATAAATCTTCACGCTTTAAATAAATATTTGTTTGATGCAATGCACTTAAACGTTCAGCTAAAAATAAAGGCGTTGGTCTGCCCACATAATCTTTCAATAATAGCTGAAACTCTTTTTGAAAACTTGTTTCAGCAATAATGTTCAAATATTGTTCTCTTAATTCTTCCACATTGCGATGCAACATTTCGGGAATATAGGCACCACCGAACTTTCCGTAATAACCCTGTGCATCTGGCTTTTGATATGTTTCTGTTTCTATCATTTCTATTATAAGAATTTTAATTTTTTATTCCACTTTCGGTTTAAACACAACCAATCCATTGCTGTCATCAATACCAATCACCATTTGTTTTGCATCATAGCCAACGCGATAGTTTGAAATTTTTTCAACTGATTTTGAACTGTTGTACATGATAGGAATATCAGCAACTTTTTCAACCAAGCCTGCGTTATTATAACTGATATTGATATCACTTATCCTGTTCACTCTGCCATCATAAGTATAAGCAAGTCGTACACCCGCTATTGTTCCGATAGAACCATCGGCATTATAATCCACTTTTATATTACCAACCTGTACAATTTTACTGCTTGCATTGCTGGTGATCTTTCCATTGGATAAAATTTCAAAATCAACCACTTTTCCGGCCTGTGAAATATTCAGATAAAATCTTTCTGTTGCAAACCGAATAGTAAATCTTCCGTTCTGATACACAAAAAAATTTGTCTTTAATCCCATGATATTCGAACTGTCTGTAAAAGAACTATTGGTGAAAGAATCATTTGAGTTTGATGCATCAGGAATAGTTGATACTGCGTTCGATGTTGTATCTGTCAACTTTTTGTTTAAAGCTTCCAATGAATCTTTGCTGATCGGCTCAATTACAACAAATTCTCCTTTTCTCGGAGCGATCACTCCTGTTGAGATCATCTGATGTTTATATTCTGAAGGCCGCAAGGGTGATGTTGATGCTGATATATGAGTTGTAGGATCGTACACCATACCCGTTGTATCTAATCCATCCATTGCAGTTTTCATTGGTCCCGTTGGAATTGCAGTTGAGGATGTATCCGCTGTTGAGCTTGCTGCAAGAGAATCTTTAGTAAGATCCCTCTCCGGCGGAAATAATGGGTTATCCATTACGTTTGCAGGAACACCTATATTTTGTTTATATAAAGAATCTTCTGAAACAGGAACAATGGTAACAGCAGCTCCTTCTTTTGCTTCTAATTTTCCGCTGATCATTTGCGGACGAAGTGTAGTCCTTTGCGGTGGTAAACTGTATTTACTGATCATATCTTGCCCTGTCGATGGCAGAATCGCTGTTGTGTCTAAAACATCCAACTGACTATTTATTTTCTTGCCTGCAAGTGAAAATGTTGAAGCATTCTTTTTAATAGAATCTTGCGGCGTTGAAATTCCGCTTGCATCCTGATCTTTCAGATTTATCAACCGGGGGTCCACAGAATATTCATTTGCATTGCTGATTGCTGAATTTGTATTCTGTAAATCAGGAGTTGCTTTATCCTGATATTTTGCAACCGGAACAGCGTTAGGTTTTTTTTGTGCGGCAAGTGAGTCCTTTTTATTGCCCGGAAGTAAAACGACTGATTTATTTTTTTCCGGTACAATCGTCCCTGTAATCATCTGCGATTGTGCCATCGCGAATGAGCATAGATAAATTGTTACGATAAAAAGAAACCATTTACGTTTCATATACTTTCATACTGTTTTTAAATCTGTCACAAAATTTTTTATTTTTTGTACATCTTTAATTCCATGTGTTATTTCGAATCTACTGTTAACATCCACCGCGAACAAATCTTTAGCTACAGCATCCTGCGCGAATAATTTTAATTTATCCGTATCATCAGGCTGAATACCCCCGCTTAAGAAAAAGGGTTTGCGAATATTCAATCCTTTCAAGACTTCCCAATTAAATTTCTTACCAGTTCCTCCATAACCGGCTCCTTCCGTATCAAATAAAAACATATCCACCACATCCTGATAATCTTTTATTTTCCATAAAATATTATCTGGCTCACTTAAACGGAAAGCTTTTACGGTGGTAACATAGCTCGATATCTTTTCACATTCTCTCGGTGTTTCATCGCCATGCAATTGCACTAAATATAATCCGCAATCATCCACCGTTTTTAAAATATCATCAGCATACGCATTCACAAAAACGCCCACCTTATTAATGTGTCCTTTTATTTTTTTTATTTCTGTGGCAGGTACATGTTTAAAAACATACCTCGGACTCTTCGGATAAAAAATAAATCCGCAAAACTCCACGCCTATTTCATCCAATTGACGAACCTGATCCATATCTGTCATGCCGCAAACTTTTACTCTCATCCCAATTTTGTTTTTAATTGATGAACAAAATCGGCAAAGACAATCGCAGGATCGGCTTCTTTCATAAAATTTTCTCCAATCAAAAAACCCGAAAAACCGGCCTGCTTCAAAGTTACGATGGTATCTACCTTGCTGATGCCACTTTCTGTTATTGCTAACTTTTCTGTTGGTATCTTGTTAATCAGATACAACGAGGTATTGATATCGACTTCAAATGTTTTCAAATTGCGATTATTTACGCCTACAAAGTCAATATCAGCGCAAACATGACCCAATTCTTCTTCATTGTGAACTTCCAGCAACACTTCCAATCCTAAACGTTTGGCAAGACCTGCAAATTGTTTTACTTCAGAAACAGTTAAACAAGCGGCAATCAGCAAAATAATATCTGCACCAATGGATTTTGCTTCAATGATCTGGTATTCATCAATCATAAAATCTTTTCTTAAGATCGGAATATGATTGAATCTTGCTTTCAACAGATCATTTGCAATTCCGCCAAAGAATTTTTGATCTGTTAAAACTGAAATTCCCGATGCTGATTGAGCATACGCTTTTGTAACTTCTTCAACAGTTGAAATATCATTGATGACTCCTTTTGAAGGAGATCTTCTTTTGTATTCTGCAATAATTCCTGTTTTGTTTTTATCCAATAAAAATTCTCGAAGCGATAAAGTCTTTCGCTGAAATAAATCAGACATCTCCAAATCAGAAATACTCAGTTCTAACTTCTTATTTCTAACTTCTACTTTTTTATTTTCTACTATCGTTTCTAAAATATTCATCTTATTGCAACGAGATTAATTTCTGTAATGTTTGATAAGCTTTACCGCCATCCAAACTGTCTACTGCTGCGGTATAAGCATTCTCATAGGTTTTAAAGTTTCCAGTACAATGCAATGCCATTGCCGCATTGGCTAATACAACAGCATTTTGCGCAAAGCTTCCTTCGCCCTTGATTATTTTTGTAAATAATTTTGCAGCCTCTTCCACTGTATTACCGCCATAAATATCTTCCTGCGCTACCATTCTTTTACCAAGCTGTTCAGGTGTCATTATTTTTTCACCCTTGTTAGTGATCACTTTTGTATCACTTGTCAATGAAATCTCATCATATCCGTCTAAACTGTGAATAATGGTGAATGAACGATCAGTTTGCTGCAACAGGTAATTATAAATTCTTGCCATCTCCAAATTATAAACACCCACCAATTGATATGATGGTGATGCAGGATTCACCATCGGGCCCAACATGTTGAAAAATGTTCTGATGCCAAGGTTTTTTCTGATAAGTCCAACTGCTTTTAAAGCCGGGTGAAATAAGGGTGCGTGTAAAAAACAAATATTCGCTTCTTCAATTTCGCGTTTTAATTTGTTTACATCATTACTCATTTTATAGCCCAACTGTTCCATCACATTCGAAGCACCACTAACAGAGGTTGCACCATAGTTACCATGCTTTGAAACTTTTTGTCCTGCTCCTGCCACAATAAAACAACTGAGCGTTGAAATATTAAAAGTATTTTTTCCGTCGCCCCCCGTACCAACAATATCAATGGTCTTGTGATTGCCCAGATCAACCTTTACGCACAGCTCCAGCAATGCATCACGAAATCCCTGTAACTCAGCAATAGTAATACTTCGCATCAAATACACTGTTACAAAAGAAGTGACCTCGCTTTCATTGTACATGCCTTTAGAAATGTTTACCAATACCTCTCTTGCCTGCTCTCTTGTAAGCGTTTTGTGTTCGAATAAAAGTTGTAAAATCTTTTTCATTATTATTTTTTTAACCAGTTCTTCATAATTTTTTCTCCTTCAGGTGTTAATACACTTTCCGGATGAAATTGAACACCTTGAACATCAAATGTTTTGTGTTGTAATGCCATGATGAAATTATTTTCATCTCTTGCAGTTACTTCCAATTGAGTAGGGAAATTTTTATTATCAACTACCCATGAATGATAACGGCCAACTTCGATCTCTCTCGGCAATCCGTCAAACAAATGTGATTTTACATCTGTCAATTGAATCTTTGTAGCAATACCATGATATACTTGGGTTAAATTGGTGAGTACACCGCCAAAAGCCTGGCCAATGGCCTGATGTCCCAAACACACGCCCATTATGGATTTAGTGGCAGCATATTCTTTTATCAGTGGCAATAATAATCCTGCTTCTTCAGGAATGCCCGGTCCGGGTGATAAAATTATTTTATCATACTCTTTTACTTTCTCCAAAGCGATTTCATCATTACGATACACATCCACTTTTTCATGCGTTATCATTTGTACAAGATGCACCAAGTTGTAAGTGAATGAATCGTAATTATCAAAAACTAAAATGTTCATATCAAATTTTTTCTGCGATGCTGATCGCTTTTTTTAATGCCCCTAATTTATTATTCACTTCCTGTAACTCACTTTCAGGATTGCTTGCTGCAACAATTCCGGCGCCTGCCTGATAAGTGAGCGTATTATTTTTACTTAAAAATGTACGAATCATAATGGCATGATTACAACTGCCGTCAAAACCCATAAATCCTAATGCACCGCCATAATAACTGCGTGATGTGGGCTCGTATTCATCGATCAATTTCATTGCTTTAAATTTCGGTGCTCCGCTCAAAGTACCTGCAGGAAAAGTTTTCGCTAATAATAAAAAAGGATTGGTTCCTTCTTTTACATTACCGATCACTTCACTTACCAAATGAATAACGTGACTATAATAATGTACTTGTTTAAAATAATTTACATGCACTTGATCACACACCCTGCTTAGATCGTTGCGTGCCAGATCAACCAACATCACATGTTCTGCATTTTCTTTTGCATCTAATAGTAATGCTGCAGCAGCTGCCTCATCGATCTTATCATCGCCTGTTCTTTTAAAAGTTCCTGCTATTGGATGAATGATTGCTTTTCCATTTTTTATAATGATCTGACTTTCGGGTGATGAGCCCATTAATTTATAATCACCATAATCAAAGAAAAATAAATAAGGTGATGGATTTACATTTCGCAATGCACGATACACATTAAACTCATCGCCTGTAAAACTTTGCTGAAACCTGCGACTGAGGACGATTTGAAACACATCACCACGCAAACAACTTTGAATGCCTTTCTTCACCATCTCAACATACTCTTCATTTTTCATGTTTGATGTCTCTCCGCCTTTTAATGCAAATGGAAACACCGGAACATCCTTACTCTTGATCAAACTTTCAACAAAAGCTGTATCACTTTCCAATCCTGCAATAACATTTTCACACAAGAATAATTCATCTTTAAAATGATTGATCGCAATTACGTATTGATACAATCTGTATCTCATTAACGGAATAGCGTTCTGCATTTCGCCCTCAGCTTTGAGCTTAACAGTATCAAAAAATTGAACTGCATCAAATGACGCATAGCCAAATAAACCTTGTGCATATTTTGCTTCTTTCTCTGTTTCTATCATTTCAAACCGTTGCATAAAATCCCATAACTGTTGCGACACTTCCTGTACATTTTTTATATCAGCACGTTCAGGCTTTTGATTCGGGAATTTAAACTCAATACTTTTTGTAGAAGTAATTTCCATTCCAGCGATCGCATTGATGCAAATAAAACTATAACTATTTTCTGCAACATGGTGGTCGGTACTTTCCAACAAAATGGTATCTCGAAATCTGTCACGCACACGCAAATAAATTCCAACCGGTGTGTACAGATCGGCCAACATCTTTTTTACTTTGGTTTCAATTACGATCTTTTTCATTTCGCGAATATTTTTTTGTTACCGGCTTTTGTTCGTTGTTCAACTTCTGTTGCGTCGCACTCTTGTGCTACAACAAAAAACCCCGACAATTTTGTCGGGGTTTTGAAATGATATTCAACAGTATTGGCTATGCCATTACATTCCCCGATCAGAGTTTGTATGCCACCACCAATTGTTATTTAATAAATTTTGTTTCATTGCTAAGCAAAGATGTGAGATGAAATTGTTTCTGCCAAATAAATTTTATTTTAAGATAATCACTTTTCATCTGCACTTTGCCCATACATACCCGGAACAGGAATATCCAATAACCGCAAGTAAACAGATAATTGCCCGCGGTGATGCACACTGTGGCTCATTGCCCAGCTTCTAATGGCTGCTTTCTTTTTCAATTCCATAAAAATAGTGTCGCCTGATTTTACTACCCATAGCTTTTCCAATTCTTCATCGCTTACATTTTCTAATGCGGCAATAGCTTTGTAATAATGTTCTTCAAAAGTTTTTAATAATTCTTCACTCGTTGTTACAACAGAAGGAGCAAAAGGCCGGTTTGCGAAATCAACAAAATCACTTTCTAAAATATACCATCCCCAACGCAGGTTTTCTGCTATATGTGTAGCCAGTTTTGCAATGGTCATAGATTTTTCATGCGGCTTCCAATCAGGATTTTCGAAAGGAACTTTTGCTAATATTTTTCTGGTGTTTGTGGCTTCTTGTTTGATTTCTGCAAGTAATTCTGATTTTACTGACATGACAATTTGTTTGATTATTAAATTATAAAACTCCTTTTGTACTCGGCAAATGATTACTCACGGGATCGCGTTTAACAGCCATCCTAATTGCTTTTGCAAATGCTTTAAAAATAGCTTCGATCTTGTGATGTTCATTATCGCCTTTGCATTCAATATTCAAATTACATTTAGCTGCATCGCTGAATGATTTAAAGAAATGAAAAAACATTTCTGTTGGCATCTCACCAATTTTTTCACGTTTAAATTCTGCATTCCAAACCAACCAATTCCTTCCGCCGAAATCGATCAAAACTTTAGCTTCTGCTTCATCCATAGGCAAGGCAAAGCCATAACGCTCCATACCACGTTTATCTACCAATGCTTTGGCAAATGCTTCACCCAAAGCAATGCCTGTATCTTCGATCGTATGGTGTTCATCAATATGCAGATCACCTTTGGTTTCAATAGTCAGATCCATTTTACCATGTCTTGCAATTTGATCCAACATGTGATCAAAGAAACCCAAGCCCGTATGAATATTTGCTTTCCCACTTCCATCAATATTCAACTCAACTTTTATTTTTGTTTCATTGGTATTGCGTTCAAGAATCACATGACGTAAACCCAATTTTAAAAAAGCATAAATCTCTTCCCATGAAACTGTTTCTAATGCAATGAATGATTGCAATGCTGTAAGTGAATCTTTTATTTCAGCTCCCCCCAAATTCGGGTCGCTGTTTAACCAAATTGCTTTGCAATCTAAATTCTTAGCAAGTTGAACATCCGTTATTCTATCACCTATTACAAATGAATTAGCGAGGTCATACTTTTCTGTATCAAGATATTCAGTCAACATACCGACAGCCGGTTTGCGTGTCGGCAAATTTTCATGCGGAAAACTTTTATCAATAAAAACTTTTGAAAAATGAATGCCTTCATTCTCCAGGCTCTTCATTATAAAGTTGTGAACAGGCCAAAATGTTTCTTCCGGAAATGAAACCGTACCTAAGCCATCCTGATTGGTGACCATCACCAATTCATAATCCAATTCTTTGGCAATACGGTTCAGGTATTGAAACATATTGGGATAAAATTCCAACTTATCAAAACTATCGATCTGATAAGTGGGAGGTGCTTCATTAATTAAAGTACCGTCGCGGTCAATGAATAAGATTCTTTTCATTTTATTTTTTCTTGTTACGAACTGCTTTTACTTCTGCTGCAGTTACTGCACTTGCTTTATTGCCGAAACTGTTTCTTACATAAGTTAATACATCGGCGATTTGTTGGTCGTTCAGATCCGTATGCGCTGCCATATTATTTGAATAAAACTCATCTTCAATAGGGATTCGATCTGTCATGCCATGTAAAACAATGTATATTATTTTTGATTTATCGCCGAGCACATAGGATGTTTGTGAAAGAGGCGGATTAAGATGCGGTACACCGCCACCATCTGCCATGTGACAGCTTAAACAAACTTTCTCATATACTTTTTGTCCGCGATCCATTGATGCTTTCAATGACTGTGCTTTCAATAATGCTGCCGATGTAATAAAGAACAAAACCAAAACAGTTTTCTTCATGAAATATTTTTTTGCTTAATAGAGATACTAAAAGTACAAGTGTGCGACGCAAGAAAAGCTAAATAGAATTCTTGTTGCCGGTTACACATTATTTTTTATAACTTATTTTATACACTGCTCCTTTTACATCATCGGTCACATACAAAGATCCGTCAGGGCCTTGTGCCAAACCTGTTGGGCGATGTTTTGCTTTGTTAGGCGACATGAATTCATCTCCTCCTGCAAAATCATCGGCGAATATTTCCCATTCGCCGCTTGGCTTACCGTTTTTAAAAGGGACGAATGCTACCAAATAACCTTTCTGCGGTTCAGGTGCACGGTTCCAGCTTCCATGAAATGCAATGAATGCGCCATTCTTATATTTTTCAGGGAACTGATTGCCCGTATAAAATAATAATGCATTAGGTGCCATGTGCGCCGGAAAAGCAACAGTTGGGTCTTGTGCATCTTTGCCACCTTCTCTTTTACCATCACCGCCGTATTCCGGTGCTAATATTTTTTTGTGTTGAATGGGATCATAATAAATATATGGCCAGCCCGCATTACTTCCTTTGTGCAATTCGTACATGGTTTCAGCAGGCAATTCAGCACTTTGTTTTGAATCGAATAATTCTGGCCAGTTATCATGCAACTGATCACGGCCATGCTGCATCACAAATAAAGTATTGGTTTGATTATTCCAATCCAATCCCACCACATTTCTTAATCCGGTTGCATAACGGATACCATCACCGTAAGTTTGATTTAATTTATCTGCTTTGAATTGCCAGATACCACCGGCTGAATCAAGAATGGGACAAGGCATACGACCTTTACTGTGCAATGTTCTGTCCTTTTCCTGACATGCATTTGCATAAGCGCCAATGTTCACATAAATATTTCCATCATTGTCCAATGCGATGGATTTTGATTCGTGCTGATGACGATTAATCAATCCTGTAATAATTTTCTCAGGTTGATCGGGATTGATGACTTCGTTTTTATCATTCAGCTTATAACGAAAAACTTCTTCATCGGATGATGCATATAAATAACCATTCTTGATGGCGATACCGGTACCGGTATATTTTCCAAAACCAAATACAGTATCAACTATTCCATCACCATTCAGGTCTTTCATATAAAAGATCCCTTTGCCGTTATATAGTTTGCTTGACTTAACATACACATTGCCTTGTGTTGTAACAGCAATATGCCTTGCCCTTCCTATATTTTCTGAAATTTTAACAGCAGTAAAACCTGCAGGTAATTTTAATCCTGCATTCTCATCAGCAGACTTTTTAACACCGTCATTTCCGGAGGCATATGCAGCGAAAGAAATGTTTAAGCAAAAAGCATACAATAAAAATTTTTTCATTGGTTAGGTTATTTGATTGTTCTAAAGATAATTATTATAACAAGTGATTGATATTATTGTTTATCCTGTGATAAATTGAGCCAAAGCATCTACCAATATAGTGTTCTCTTGCTCTGTTCCGATAGTGATACGCAAACAATTATCGCACAATTTTACAGTAGATCTGTCACGTACCACAATTCCTTTTGTCAATAGATATTCATAAATTTTTCTGGCATCTTTTATTTTAACCAGTATAAAATTAGCATCGGAAGGATATACTTTTTCAACGATGGGAATTTGTTCAAACACTTCTCTTAAGGCTTCACGCATATCTACCAATTCTTTGATCATATCATTCACCTGTCCTACTTCTTCCAGAGCTTTTAATGCGAACTCTTGTGTAGCCTGATTGATATTATAAGGCGGCTTGACTTTATTCATCACCTTAATAATTTCTAATGAAGCAAATGCCATTCCCAAGCGCAATGCAGCTAAACCCCAGGCTTTGCTGAATGTTTGCATGATCACTAAATTCGGATACTCCGTTAATTCCTGAATGAATGTTTTTTGTTTGGCGAAATTGATATAGGCTTCATCGATAACAACAATTCCGTTGAAATTATTCAGTACGGTTAAAATATCTTCTCTGTTTATCGAATTGCCGGTTGGATTATTGGGGGAACATATCCAAATCAATTTTGTATTGGTATCAACCAAATTTTCCAAATGAATCAGATCCAATTGAAAATTTTCAAGCAAAGGAGCTTTGCGAATTTCTACATCATTGATATTTGCACTTACTTCATACATGCCGTAAGTAGGCGGACAAATAATTACATTATCTTTTTTTGGCTCACAAAAGCAGCGATATAAAAGATCGATACACTCATCACTGCCATTTCCCAGAAAAATATGCTCAGAAGTAATACCTTTTATTTTACTGATGGCATCCTTTACTGCATGTTGATATGGATCTGGATATCTGTTGTACCATTTAGTCAATGGTGATCCCAAACTGTTTTCGTTTGCATCCAAAAATACTTTTGCCTCACCACTGAATTCATCACGTGCAGATGAATAAGGTGAAAGATTTTTAATATTTTCGCGGAGTAAATTATTTAATTGAAAGTTCATTCAATTCTTAATTATTAATTATAAATTTTTAATTCTGATACTCACTGCATTCTTATGTGCATCTAATCCTTCAGCTTCTGCCATTAATTCTATCGTTTTGCCAATATTCTGCAACCCTTGCTGTGTAAGCTTTTGATAAGTTATTTTCTTAACAAAACTATCCACACTTACACCACTATAAGCTTTTGCAAAACCATTGGTTGGCAAAGTATGATTGGTGCCGCTGGCATAATCACCCACACTTTCAGGAGAATAATTTCCTAAAAATATTGAACCTGCATTAACAATTTTTTCTGCAATTGCCTCATCATCTTTACAGGAAATGATCAAATGTTCGGCAGCATATTCGTTCACTAACTCAATCGCTTCGTCTATATTTTTTACCACAATGCTTTTACTGTTTTCCAATGCTTTTTGGGCAATATTTTTTCTTGGCAATGATTCTAATTGTTTTTTTAATTCTCCCTCAACACTCTTAACTAAAGTTTCAGAACAAGTCACTAACAAAACCTGACTGTCAACACCATGCTCTGCCTGTGATAAAAGATCTGCAGCAATAAAACCTGCAACAGCTGAATCATCAGCCAACACACAAACTTCACTCGGACCGGCAGGCATGTCGATCGCAATACCATCCTGTTGTATCAATTGTTTGGCACAGGTTACATATTGATTTCCCGGGCCGAATATCTTATATACTTTCGGAACAGTTGCTGTCCCGAAAGCCATAGCAGCAATGGCTTGTACGCCGCCGATCTTGAAAATTTTTGTGCTACCAACCAACTGTGCAGCGAATAAAATAGCAGGATGCAATTTGCCTTCTTTATCAGGAGGAGAACATAAAATAATTTCTTTACACCCAGCAATTTGCGCAGGAATTCCCAACATTAAAATGGTAGAGAATAGTGGTGCCGTTCCGCCGGGAATGTATAAACCTACTTTTTCAATGCCGATACTTTTTCGCCAGCATTTTACACCGGGCATAGTTTCAATTACTTCAACATTTGAAATTTGCTGTTGATGAAATGTTGTGATATTTTTCGCTGCTTGTTGTATTGCCTGTTTTAATTCGTTCGATAATAGTGCAGCAGCTTCTCCTATTTCTTTTTCGCTCACGCTAAAATCATTCAACGATACTCCGTCAAATTCCTGTGTGAATTTCTTAACTGCAGTATCACCATTTAACTTTACTTCATTCAAAACAGTTTTTACTTTTTCCTGCAATAAAGATGTGTCAAATGCAGGCCGTAATAATAATTGTTTTTTCTCTTCAATATTTGGATAGAAATAAGTCTTCATAATTTTAATTTGCGCATCAAATGATCATCTTTTCAATCGGTACTACTAAAATCCCCTGAGCACCCGCTGCTTTCAATTGTTCAATGATTTCCCAAAACTGATCTTCGCTTAAAACACTGTGCACACTGCTCCATCCTTCTTCTGCCAAAGGCAATACAGTAGGGCTTTTCATACCGGGTAACAAGCTAATGATCTCCTTTAATTTATTATTGGGCGCATTCAACAAAATATATTTATTATTCTTCGCTTTTTTAACTGATTCAATTCTGAAAATTATTTTATCGAGGATCTTTTGTTTTTCAGTGTCTAAATTTTTGTCCTTGATCAAAACAGCTTGCGATTTCAATATAATTTCAGTTTCTTTCAATCCATTCATGAATAAAGTAGAACCACTACTCACCAGATCGCAGATCGCATCTGCCAACCCAATACCCGGCGCAATTTCAACACTGCCGCTGATCTCATGAATTTCTGCGTTGACCTTGTTTTCTTTCAAATACTTTTCAAGTATCACAGGATAACTGGTTGCGATTTTTTTCCCTTCCAAAAATGAAGCATCCGTATAAGTTTCACCTTTTCTAATTGCTATGGATAAACGGCATTTACCAAAACCTAATTTCTCTACAATTTCAACTTTTTTATTTTTTTCAAATACTACATTCTCTCCTACAAAACCAATATCTGCTACACCATCTTCGACATATTGCGGAATATCATCATCACGCAAAAAGAAAACTTCGAGCGGAAAATTGCTCGCATCTGCTTTCAGTTTATTCACACCGTTGGAAATATCAATACCGCATTCTTTCAATAATTTGATTGAATCATCATGCAGTCTTCCGCTTTTTTGAATTGCTAATTTCAGTTTCATTTCATTTGTTTTAATAGAAAAAGGGCTCACTTTGCAGTAAGCCCTTCAATGTTTTATAGTATCCACACAAAACATCAACAGCCTACCCGATGGGTAAATGATGATGATGGATATGTGTAGTTTGTTTCATAAATGAGTTGCAAAAATAATGGCAACAACATTCTTATGCAAATTTTTTATTCTGATGAGAGAAATAGGTTCTGCGGAATCATTATCTTTCCTTTTTTAATCAAGCTATTATGAAATTATCTAAACCTGTCCTATTCCTTCTATTGTTGGCAATCTCATTGAGCCTTTCAGCACAACACAAAGGCATGAAATTGGTATGGAGTGATGAATTCAATTATAAAGGCCTTCCGGATTCTGCTAAATGGAGTTATGATGTTGGTGGTAATGGCTGGGGTAATGAAGAAAGACAATATTATACAGATCATCAATTGAAGAATGCAAGGGTTGAAGACGGAAAGCTTATCATTGAGGCATATAAAGAGAAGATCGGTGCGAATGATTACAGTTCTGCAAGATTGGTAACAAAAGGCAAAGGCGATTGGCAATACGGCCGCATCGAAGTAAAAGCCAAACTTCCAAAAGGTTTGGGTACCTGGCCTGCGATCTGGATGTTGGCAAGTACCAAAGAAATTAAATGGCCTGATGATGGTGAAATTGATATCATGGAACATGTAGGTTATGACCAGGGCGTTATACATGCATCAACGCATTGCAAAAAATATTTTCATTCTATCGGCACACAAAAAACAGCCATTACAACTGTATCAGATTGCAGCGAAAAGTTTCATGTGTATTCCATGGAATGGGATACAGATTCTATTTCGATGTTCGTTGATCAGAAAAAATATTTTACAGCATATAATGAACACACCGGTAATGATGCTTGGCCATTCAATAAACCATTTCATCTGCTATTAAATATTGCCATGGGTGGATTCTGGGGCGGCTTGAAAGGAATTGATGATACCGCTTTGCCGCAAAAAATGGAAGTTGATTATGTAAGAGTGTACCAGAAAAAATAATATATCATTATTCTGAACACTGAATATTACACCCTCCGGGTGAGGGTTTACCAATGGGTTCTATGGTATAATTTGAGCCGGCTTCCGCCCAAAATACTTTTATAGTATAATAATGATGTATATACAACTGGTCACCTTTGCAACAGGTGAAATCTTTGTCAGAGTGATAGGTTTTAGCAAACATATTTGTTATGAATGCCGTAAGCATAAAAATTGCCACAACAAGTACCACCGAAAATTTCATTCTACTCAACATATTTTTAATATTTAATATTTGTTTAATTCTGATATCTGGCAATATCATTTGCCCTTCATTTACGTTAGATGATTAATTTCGGATTTTATCCCCTGAATTATTTTTGCATATCGTGATTAATAATAACAAGGCTTCGATCATTTAACGATGCAAAATAACTTCACATCAAAGATTGAGGCAATCCCTATTTCGGGGGATAAGAAAAAGTGCGATAAAACAAAAGAAAAAGCAGAATCAATGACCTCTTTTTCTGTGCTTGTGATAGTGACTTTTTTTCTGAGGATGTTTAGCAGTGACACTGTGATCAGTATGATCGGTAATAATCCTGAGGTTTTTTCTGAGCAAATTTCCGAGTAATAATAAAGCAACCGCCATCAATCCGAAAACAACTTCTGATAATTGATATTGCAGTACCAAATATTCCAAGACGACGAATAGTAGTAATAAGATTCCCTGCGTAATAATAAAATAAGGATATGATTTACGATGCAAGAATGTAACAGTTGCCGAAATCGCACTGAAAATACCAACTGCAATAATCAATATCCATCCGATAACACCAAAGTCGGTAAACGGAGAACCTTTCAGATCATCGATACTTAATTGCAACGAGCGACCGGTGTCGTCATGAATTAACATAAAACCACCGCTGAATGCAGCGATGACAATAACAATCAGAATAGCGATACAAAGTTGACGGGCAGATTTCATGGCAAGTAATTTTAATCAAAGCACCAACAAGTTACGAAGTAAACCAATGATTTTTATCAGAAAAATTTATTGCTTTACTCCTAACACTTCAATATCAAATACCATAATACTGTTTAAAGGAATGGCGGCATTCATACTTCTGATAGAATACGCCAATCCTGAAGGAATGATCAATTTGATCTTTCCTCCTACTTTACAAACCGGCAAACCGATCTGCCAACCTTTTATCAAACGTTTCAACGGAAAAACTGCAGGCTTTTCTTTTGTTTGATCGAATACCGATCCATCACTTAACAAAGAGCCCTTATAAAAAACAGTTACGGTATCATTTATATTTACAGGATCACCTGTTCCTTCTTTTATTATTTGATAATAAACACCACCGATTGAACCTGTTGTGTCGATCTTTTTATCAGCTACCGCATTCTTGATTTCCGCAATATCTTTTTTGGATTGTACTACACTATCTGCATTTCTTGTCCACACAGTTACCGGACGTTGTTTGGTTTCTGCTCTTTTAAACAAATCTCCAATATATGTACTGCCTTCTTTAAAGCCACCGTTAGATAAATAAAACCTATTATCTTCCGTACCTCCGCCAAAATCAATCCTGTCGTGAGCTCTGGCGGTTGCGTCACCTGAAAATTTAGCTTCGGTCAATTCTATCCACTTGCCGTTATTTAATTGTATCCATTGATTTCCGAAATAAGCTTTACGTTCTAACTGACCATTTACACCTGAAAAATTTTCATTGAAGGAATATAATCCGTTCAAATATTTTCCATCTTTCGGTGCTCTGAAACTTGCGATCAGTTTCCATTTTTTTATTTCAGGTAAATAAATATATCCTGTATAAACGGTCGTGTTCTTTATTGTATCTGGGATTGCATTGACCAAAAATTTATACGTACTGTCAGCATTCCATGGATAGACCCAATGACTGTGGCCACCTGTTCCTTCATTGCCAAACCCTTCTGCAATAACATCTTCACCCTTTGTTATTAATTGAACTTTGTTGCTGTCAGCAACTTTAGCTCTGTCATTTTTTTCATTACCTGCATCCCAAACAGAAAAAATAACGCGGCGCTCTTTTTCGCTATTTACCTGAATACCAAAGTAACCTCTCGAAAAACCGCATGCCATATAATAACTGTGAAGATGGTCAAAACTTTTTGGCACTGTTAGTTCATTATAGAACTGCGTCACTTTATTACTGTCATTCACAGGATATTTTAAATGAACTGATGCTGCATTTCGGCGTGGCTTTTTATTAAAATGTATTTGTGAAGAATCGATACCGTTTAATTGTAATGATTGAATATTGATGGCAAATTTTCTTTTCAAATCAGCAGAAAGTATCACGCTGTAAAATCCGGATTGAGCAATATGAACAGTGCCTGCTTTACAAACCTTATACGCATTTCCTGCAGGAACAATCACGGTAAATTTTTTATCGGCACATGCCACAGAAATTGAATTGTTGTTTTCAGCACTTTTTGCAAGAAGATTGATATCGATGTCTCCTGCGTTCGGAATATAAAAATGAAATTCGATTTTTTGTTTTGTGTCTTTCCACTGAAGAGATTTATCTTTTTTGCTGAATAAAGCATCTTCATCTTTCTCAGCAGGAATTGCATAAGCGGTGAATGCAGGAATGTTGACAGATTTTTGCGAGAATATTTCAGAGGCAATGAAAAGGCAAATACAAAGTATAAAATGTTTTCTCATAAATAAGTTTAGTAAACCAAACTTACTGAAAACAAAATCAGTTTCCGCTTAAATAATTCCGCCACCAGTAGCCTGAGTTTTTAATGGTGCGTAATTGTGTTTTAAAATCAACATGAATCAATCCGAATCTTGCACGGTAGCCTTCGGACCATTCAAAATTGTCCATCAATGTCCATGCAAAATATCCTTTGATATTTATTCCGTTCTGTTTCGCCAACAACATCGCCTGTAAATAATCCTGAAAATATTGGATACGTTGCATATCATTAACTACACCATTCTGTAAAACATCTTTAAAATAAGAACCGTTTTCTGTAACGATGATTTCTTTCACGCCCTTATATGCTGCGAAACGTTTCAGCATATTGTAAAAACTGCCTGCATTTATTTCCCAACCCATATCTGTATGAGGTACTTTTCTGTTCGCTGCTTTTACTTCTGATGCATTGATGATGGGGATGATAGGATTATGCTTCACTGTCAATGAAAAATAATTTTGAACGCCGATAAAATCAAAATCAAATTTCATCCGCTCCGTATATTTCCATGCTTTATTGTGCAGATGCAATTTATCCATCAAAGAAAAATTATCATCCGGATAGCCCATTCCCAATGAGGGTTCAATGAATAAACGGTTCAATAAAATATCCATGCGGTTGGCAGCTGCAATGTCCAATGGGTTTTGAGTAAAGGGAATGACTTCACTACAGGAAAAACTTGTGCCGATATTTGCATGAGGAACGATATTTCTAACAATACTTCCTCCTTCAGCTTGCGCCATGGCTGCATTGTGTACGGCCGGTAAAAAATTATTCAATCCTGATTTGCCCGGTGCATGTTTTCCCAAACCATAGCCCAATGATGTAAAACCCATTGGTTCGTTGAGGATGATCCAGTTCTTCACTTTATCGCCGTATTCTTCTGCACAAATCGTTACATAACGGCTAAACCAACGTAATAGGGAATGTGATGTCCATCCCCCTTCTTTTTCCAGTGCCTGCGGAAGATCCCAATGATATAATGTTACATAAGGTATCAAACCCAGCAATAAACATTCATCAATTATTTTATGATAAAATGCGATACCTTCTTTATTGATACGCCCCGTGCCTTCGGGTAAAATCCTGCTCCATGAAATAGAAAAACGGAATACGCGAAATCCCAATGCTTTTACCAATAATAAATCGTCTTTATAACGATGATAAAAATCGCAGGCTTCATAAGGTTTTCCTGCGCCGATTATTTTTCCTTGTCTTCTGGCAAAACTGTCCCAGATCGAAGGCCCTCTTCCGTCAATATTATATGCACCTTCATTCTGGGCAGCTGCCATCGCAACACCCCATAAAAAATCTTTGCCAAAGTCAGATACTTTGAATGAGTTGGTAATCAATCAGTACAGTTTCAGCAAAGTTGGCATTGTTATGTTATCGGAAAATTAATTTTTAAATAATTAATCAAACGTTTGTTTAATTCAAACATTTGTTTAATTTTGTCCTTTCGAAATCTATAAAATCATGAGTACCGATAAAAAGGATCATATCATCAACACAGCGATAGAACTCTTTGCCGAAAATGGTTTTGAAGGAACTTCCATACGAGACCTTGCTGCCAAGGCGGATGTGAACATTGCCATGGTGAATTATTATTTTGGCTCCAAAGACAAATTATTTGAAGCGATGGTGGTGCACAAAGCATCCTATATGCGTGAAAAGTTAGAAGAGATTGCAAGTGATAAAACAAAATCAGAAATTGAAAAGATGGATGCCGTGATCGAAGCCTATGTGAACAGGATCCTCACGCAACATCAATATCACCGCATTATCCATCAGGAATTAATGCTCAAGCAAAGAGAGGATGTACATAATAATATTATCAGCCTTTTCAGTAAAAATACCCTTATTGTTAAACAGATTATTGAACAGGGCATGAAGAAAAAAGTATTTAAAAAAGTAGATCCCGAATTAACATTCGCGTCCATCCTGGGTACCATCAATCAGGTGATGCTTTCCAAAGGGATGTGCAATTTATTGATGAACAAAGACAAAAATTTTAATCCATATACTGATGATACTTTTAAAAAAAGAATCATCACTCATTTAAAACAAATCACTCATTCGCTCCTTCTGCAACATTAATACAATCAATTTATGACAAAACAAGCAACCCAGGAAGAAAAAAAATCACCGGTACGTTATATCGTCATCGGCATTGTTTTTTTAGTAGCCGCTTTTTTCGGCTACAGAAAAATAAGTTATGTATTAACACACGAAACAACAGACAATGCTCAGATCGAAACACAGATCACGCCCGTATTGCCGAGAGTTTCAGGTTATGTGAAGACCATTGCTGTAAAAGATTATGATTCTGTAAAAGCGGGGCAGTTAGTGGTTGAATTAGACGATGCAGAACTGCAAAGTCAGTTAGAAGAAATGGAAGCTGATTATAAACAATCAGAAGTTGATATCATCAATGCAAAAGCTGCATTGAATAACGCAATCGTTTCTTTAAGTGTAAACAAAGGAACCATTGATATCAACAATGTAAAACTGCAAAAAGCAAAAGAGGATGTACAGAGAGATAAAAATTTATATGCAGCGGAAGCCATTACCAAAAGACAATTGGATGATTCACAGTTTGCATTGGAAACAGCACAGAAACAATTAGACAACAGTAAGAATGATCTCAATTCTGCCGAAAGCCGTATCGCTGTTTTAAAAGCATCTGTTCAAAAAACAGAAGCGGCATTGGCAGTAAAACAGGCAAAGATCGATCAGACAAAACTCAAGATCAGTTATACAAAGATCTATGCACCCCAATCCGGAAAGATCGGCAAGAAAAATGTTTCTGAAGGACAATTCATTCAGGCGGGCACTCCTTTATTCTCAATAGTAAATGATAGTACTTTCTGGATCGTAGCCAACTTCAAAGAAAATCAATTAAGCAAATTAACTGCCGGCAAAGAAGTGAATATTGAAATTGATGCATTGCCTGATTTGAAATTAAAAGGAACCATTCAAAGTCTCAGTGATGCAACAGGAGCAAGGTTTTCATTGCTTCCTCCGGATAATGCCAGCGGCAACTTTGTAAAAGTAACACAACGTGTTCCGGTAAAGATCAATATCACTGATGTTGAAAAATACAAAACACAGTTGCGTGCAGGATTAAGTGTGTTTGTAAGTATTGAAACAAAATAACAAATCATAAATCGGGAATCGTAAATCATAAATCGGATGGCTACACCCAGAGGTTTTGCAAGGGCTATTATTGTAATCACTACCGTTACTGCTGCAGTGATGGAACTGATCGATACATCTATCGTGAATGTTGCATTGAGCGATATGAGCGGAAGTTTAGGTGTAAACATTGAGGACATCAGTTGGGTGATTACTTCTTATGCCATTGCAAATGTTATCATCATTCCGCTAACAGGATTTTTGGCAGAATATTTCGGCAGAAGAAATTATTATATCGTTTCAATGATCATCTTTACCGCTGCGTCATATATGTGTGCGCAATCAACAAGTCTGGTGGAGATCATTCTATGGCGATTTGTACAAGGCGTGGGTGGTGGTGCTTTGTTATCTACTTCACAAGCAATTTTATTTGATGCGTTTGAACCGAAGGACAGACCTATTGCATCAGGCTTGTTTGGTATGGGGATTGTGTTAGGGCCAACACTGGGACCTACTTTAGGCGGTTTTATCATCGACCACGCATCATGGCCTTTGATATTCATGATCAATATTCCCATCGGCATCATTGCCACTTTTCTTTCTTATACATTCATTGAGAAAAAAGAAGGTGAAGGCACAAAGAAGAAACAAATCAAAATTGATTATACCGGGATTTTATTATTGGCAGTGGGTATCGGTTGTTTGCAATATGTTTTAGAAAGAGGTGAATCGGAAGATTGGTTCAACAGTGAAACTATCCGTATCTCATCCATCTTTGCATTGGTAGGTCTAATTGGTTTTATTACTTACGAATTAAGCATCGATCATCCTGCGGTTAATTTAAAAGTATTAGGTAATCGAAATCTTGCATTCACAACCGTTTTTACTTTTATTGTTGGATTGGGATTATTTACTTCGGTATTTGTATTCCCTGTTCTCGCACAAAGAGTATTAGGATTTACAGCATATGAAACGGGTTTGACTTTATTGGCACCTACCTTGATAACGGTCGTCATGATGCCCATCATTGGTAAAACGATGAGTAAGGGTGTATCTCCTATTCCTTTTGTTGTGGTTGGATTTTTATTATTTGCTGCCTATTGTTTTACAAGTTCGCAGGTGAGTCCGGATGTTGGTAAATGGGATTTCTTTTTCCCATTAGCAATGAGAGCTGTTGGTATCAGCATGGTGCAGTTACCTTTAATTAATCAGGCAGTAGCAGGGCTTGCACCAAAAGATTATGCATCAGGCATTTCATTGAATAATATGATACGACAGTTGGGTGGTGCATTCGGAATTGCATTGGCCAATAATTATATCGCCAACCGTTATGCACAACACAGAATGGATCTGGTAAGTTCTATTCCGAACGGTTCTCCTGCATTAACTGAAAGATTGAATATTATTTCGCAGGGCCTTATAAGCAGAGGCAGTGATGTAGCCGGTGCCGGAACAAAAGCATTGGCAACAGTGAATAATATTGTTGACAGGCAGGCAAATTATCTGGCCTATTTAGATACATTTCGTTTAATTGGAATTTTCTTCATCATCGCACTTCCAATGGTCGTGTTCTTACGTGTGAAGAAAAAATCAGCATCAGAAATTGCCGCAAGTATGAAGGCAGCAGCAGAATCTCATTGACCGATACTAAAAGAGAAATAAAAAAATATTAAAGAATTTAAAATAAAGCATGATGAAAAAAAATCTGATCTTCTTGGCCTTAGTGTTCGCTGCAAATACAGCAATGGCACAGGTTAAAGCGAATACAGAATTAAAAAGCTTGATCACACAGTCATTCTCGTATTTTCCGAAAGTGAAAGAAGTGGAAAATGCGATTACCACTGCTCAGGAAAAAGTTACATTAACGCAACTCAATAATCTGCCTGAAGTAAACGGCAATGCTTCGTATGAATATGTGCAGCCTAAAATAGTTATTCCGTTGGGCGGAACTGATTTTCAATTTGCTCCTGTGCATAATTTGAACGGCAATGTGATGGCATCCTATGCTTTGTACGATTTTGGCAGGGTAAAAGCAAATGTTGCCAAATCGAAAGATGAGCTGCAATATGCCAAACACAATGCAGACAATGTAAAAGCACAATTGGCGTATCAAGTGGCTGTCATTTATTACAATATCGTATTCCTTAAAAAAGCGATCAGCATTCAGGATAGTGTGATCAATTTTTTAACAGATAATTTAGCTGTGGTTCAATCAAAATTAAATAATGGTGATGCTTTGAAAATTGACCTGTTGAATATTCAGGCAAACCGTGATCAGGATCAAAACAGAAAAGTAGATCTGCTCAATTCTTTGCAAAAACAGTTGAATTTATTGGAGTACACTACAGGTATCAAACAGAATACCGGCAAGGCTTTTGACTTTGAAATAAATCTTACAGATGCCAATGCTGCATTAAGTGTTGCACAAACATCAAACATTGATTTCTTATTGGCAAAAGACAAAATCAAACAATCTCAAAGTGATCTTGAGATCGCTAAACTCGGCGATAAACCTTTCATTGCACTGAATGCAGGTGCCGGTGTAAAAAATGGTTATGTACCCGATGTTGCTGAAATGCGATTCAATTATGCAGCAGGCGTTTCTTTTACAGTTCCTATTTATAACGGCGGAAAAACCAAACAGCAAATCAAGTTACAGCAGAACATCGTTAAACAAAATGAATTAGCGGTTGAATCTTTGAGCAGTAATTATAAAAAAGATATTGAACAGGCATTAACAGATATTCAAAGCAATTACGAACGCATCAATAATACAAAAGGCCAAACAGAACAAGCTGTGTATGCACAACAATTAGCAGCAACAAGATTCAAGAACGGTGTGGGAACAAATTTGGAATTGACCAATGCCAGCACCAATGTACAGCGTGCTTTATTAACCACATTGCAATACGAGTATCAATTATGTTTAGCTAAAGTTGAATTGGCGAGATTGATGGGATATCAGTATTGGTAATCCCTATCCCCTAAAGGGGAATATCTAATATGCAAAATGATCAAACTTGTTTTTAATAGCTCCCCTTTAGGGGCTGGGGGTAATTTACTTCGCATCAAACCAAACAGGTTTTTGGCTATCGGGTGAGGCATTGTAATTAATAAATAATTCGTCACCTTTTTTTACATCCTTCACAACAGTAATAGTGATTGTTTCATTTTCATAATCCATATCATAATCGCAATTGGAATTATAATCGTGATTATACATCGATACATAACCCAATCCCAATGCACCCAATTTGGTGCTTTTTCCCCATTCAAAAATATAATGATAGAGTTTAGATGCTTCGATCGCTTTTCTTTCAGCCATGCTGAAAACCAATACAGGAGAGATTTCTATCACAGTTCCTGCTTTAATATTTTCTGTGGTGTAAACACCTCTGCCGCCCTTTTCTTTACCGGAAGCCGCCACAACCAAACAAGGTAAGATCATATTTTTTATTAAGGCGGCGAAGATAACGCAAAGAAATTTCTGAAGGACTTATATTAAAAGAAAAAGATTTTTTTGAAACAAGCTGTTGTATTCTATGGCATCGGCGGTTGTGTCACTCACTTCATAGTTCCGTTTTTATGGCAGCAAAATAAATCATCATAAAAGTATAATCACTCTTTTAGTTCAGGCCGCTTCATCATATTCAAACCTTTTTCTGTAACCAGCATTTTATAATTCACCAAGCGGTTTTTATCTGCATGTAAAAATTGTTGGAATTGTTTTGACAAAAGTGCATTCATTTCTGCATTACGATGCTTGCTCATTTCTTTCGGACCGAATGGATTCAGGTCTTCCATCGCTGCTAATTCAGCATTATCAAGCCCTACATGAAATACAAATAATTTAACCCCTCCTTCTTTCAAGGTTTTTGTTCTTGATAATAATGTATCCAATTTATGGTCCGGCGAAGCAAAATAACCGATATCAATTCCATCTTCATCATAGTAACGGGAGATGGCTAATTTATATTCCGCCGCTAATTTTTCAACGATCAATCTTGTTTGTAATGTCTGCACCGCTGCACTCATGTGATAATCGAGATAATCAATTTTCAATCCTGCTTTTAATGCTCTTTCAATTTGTGCACGTAATTCAATTTCAATTTCATTCAGCTTGGGATTGTTGGCAAACAATAAACTTCGTGACGGAAAAAAATTTCCTAATGAATCAATTAATGAAGGAACTGCTTTTGCTCCTGCAACAGGTCCCCAACGATAATTTTTCCATTCAGCATTTAACGTGAGATGAATACCCACTGAAACATTCGGATATTTTTTCAGCAGTTCCGCCGCTTCCGTAAACCATGAGCAGGGAACCATGACCGACATGGAAACAGGAAAGCCTGCATCCAAGACCTGTTTGGCGGCCATGTTTACGGAGTGGCTCATGCCAATATCATCGCAACGAATAAGAATTTGTGTAGAAGCCGTTTTATTTGGCTGCGCAAAAAAAGAAAGGCAGGAGAATAAACAGGCAATGGTAAAGCTGCATTTCATGGGGGAAATTTACTGATGAATGTACAAATTATCAAGCTATTCATTTAATCTGCTCCTGCTTTTCAGTGTATGATAGTCTATCTAAATAGATACTAAAACGGTAGATAAGCCTTATATAAGCCATATATAACCCATCTATAAGCCTTGTATAAGCCATGTCTTTAAAGACAAGGCTTATCTATGGGTCAAGAATGCTTTTCCTGTAGCCAGGGTTTGTTTTAAATTATATTCTATCTGCCTTTGATCCGCTATCAAGCATCTTTTAAGTACCACGGGTCACACCAAAGTGCAGTTCCCCTAACTATAAGTGTTCGGAACCCAGAAGAATGCAACGGAGCCTGATTTTTATTGGAAATTCACAGACACACTGCGGAAGTATATGGATAGCAAGGGGTATTAATTAATTCTTGTCGTAGTGTTCATAAAACTTTTTTTCATTTTCTGCAGAAGTAAAAAACATTTTTGTTTTATGGCTTTTTAAGTCAGAAATATAGTCTTTCATATATACCCATTTAAATTTAGGGAGTTTGTTTTTTATAACAACAACGCTATCTTTAGTCACTTTGCATATTTCGACAGGCCCTCCAATTATATCTGTTTTATTATTTGATATTGCATATTCATTTATTACATCAACAGCAATTTCTCCGGCTTGTTCACAAGATAAATTAGACGATGCTTTTTTTCTAAAATTTGATTTCCCAGATTCTGCAATCGATTGATAATTATAATTCATCTCTTGAATGCCATCTACTTTCTGATAATAAAATATCCTTGGCTTCAAAGAATCATAACCAGATGTAATTAATATTCCTGAAAAAATCATCTGAGAAAAGTTTAAGTTGTATTTAGTTTTTACAAATGAGAAAAACGAGGGTAGCAAGTATTTAATATTTAGGGTATCTTCTTTCAAAGTCTTTTTATACTCATTTATTATCGTAGAGATAAATACATTTAAAAGAGTTGCATTACCGCTATAAGAAAGTGTATTTTTCCCAATTATGAATGTTTTAGGAAAGGAATCCCGATAAGCTATTAAAGTTCTGCTAGTTTTTTCTATATGGAAAAATGCAATTCGTGAATCAGAAGCAACCATAATGCCATCCTTATGAATTGATGAAATTAAATAGGTTCCGTGTGCAATAATTTTATCACTTTCATTAGCCTGATTATCCTTTAACACAAAGAAAGATAATATTATAAGCAATCTTAGGTATCGCATTAATTCAATTTTTCGACTGCACACGTATATTGTTGGAATACCTGCATTCTATTCATCTCAACTTCTTCCTCAAATTTTGCTGCACTTCACCTTCCCATTCTCTTCTTAAAATACTTAACACTATAGAATCTCTTCTCGTGCCATCACGTTTAATGGTATTGCCTCTTAACACTCCTTCTTCTATGCACCCGATACTCTTCATGGCAGCAATACTTCTTGCATTGTTAATATCCGCACGAAATTCCACACGTTCTATTCCGAGATGATCAAAAGCAAATTGCAGCAATAAATATTTGCAATGCTTATTCAATCCCGTTCCCCAAAATTCTCTGCCATACCAGGTATATCCCAACTGCAAAGTTTTTTGCGGCAACTGAATATCATAAAATCTTGTGCAACCTGCATAACGTTTTGTTCTTTTATCAAACACAATAAAAGGATATTCTTTCATGGCCTCTCTGGCATTCACAGCTGTTTGAATATAACGTTCTAAATTTCCGTCACCCGATGCAGTTGTTAACGAATACTTCCAGATCTCCGGTTCGTATAAAGAAAAAACAAGCAGGTTCTCGCAATCATTCATGTTTAAAGGGCGCAATAAAACGCAATCGTCTTCCAAAACATAATCTTTCCTAAAATCAAATACTTCATTCATGTACAACACATTGGTTTAAAGGGATTCTTTCACACATTTTCAAGCTGTAAATTCATTAAAATAATTGATATTGCAGCTTAATTAATTTAAATACTATGTGTGGAATTGTTGGATACATCGGACACAGGGAAGCTTATCCTGTTATTTTAAAAGGTTTGAAACGATTAGAGTATCGCGGTTATGACAGTGCCGGTGTTGCATTGATCAATGGTGGATTGAAAGTATATAAAAAGAAAGGCAAGGTGGCAGAGTTGGAAGAAGAAGTAATTGGTAAAGACCTTCGGGGACATATTGGTATTGGTCACACTCGTTGGGCAACACATGGTGAACCGAGCGACAGAAATGCGCATCCGCATCTCAGCAACAGTGGCGAATTGGCGATGATACATAACGGTATTATTGAGAATTATGTTTCCATTAAGAATGATCTGCTGAAAAAAGGCTACACTTTTAAAAGCGACACGGATACAGAAGTCTTGTTGAATTTTATTGAAGACATTAAAAAAAATAACGGCGGCACTTTAGAAGAAGCATTACGTATTGCATTGAAAAGAATTGTGGGTGCTTATTGTATTTTATTGATCGATCAAAATGATCCTGAAACAATCATTGCTGCACGCAAAGGAAGCCCATTGGTGATCGGCATCGGCAAAGGAGAACATTTTTTAGCAAGTGATGCATCTCCTATCATAGAATACACCAAAGAAGTGGTGTATGTGAATGATTATGAGATTGCGATCGTTCGTCCGGATGAATTGATCTTAAAAAATCTCGGCAACGAAAAGCAAACACCATTCATTACAAAATTGGATATGGAATTAGCAGCCATTGAAAAAGGCGGCTATGAACATTTCATGCTTAAAGAAATCAATGAACAACCTGAAACCATTCATGATTGTTTACGCGGAAGATTATTACCTGAAAGCGGACAAATTATTATGAGTGGCGTTGATGATCATTTAGCTGCATTGAAAAATGCGCAACGAATAGTGATCGTTGCCTGCGGAACCAGTTGGCATGCAGGTTTGATCGCTGAATACATTATTGAAGAATTATGCCGTATTCCTGTTGAAGTGGAATATGCAAGTGAATTCCGTTACAGAAATCCGGTGGTGAATAAAGGTGATGTGATCATTGCCATTTCTCAAAGCGGTGAAACTGCTGACACATTGGTTGCGTTGGGAAGTGCGAAAGAAAAAGGTGCATTTATATTTGGCGTGGTGAATGCAGTAGGCAGCAGCATTGCACGTTTAAGCGATGCAGGTGCTTACTCACATGCCGGTCCGGAAATTGGTGTAGCAAGCACGAAAGCTTTCACCGGACAATTAGCAGTATTAACCATGATGGCTTTGAAGATCGGTTATGCAAAAGGAACCATTGATGAAGACAGATATATTGGTTTGATGAAAGAATTGCAAGCTGTTCCGGAAAAAGTAAAGACAATTTTGGCTGATACTTCCAATATCAAACGCATTGCAGAAAAATATAAGGACGCACACGACTTTTTATTTTTAGGAAGAGGATACAATTTCCCCGTTGCATTGGAAGGGGCTTTGAAACTGAAAGAAATTTCTTACATACATGCAGAAGGTTACCCGGCAGCAGAAATGAAACACGGTCCCATTGCTTTGGTAGATGAGAATTTACCTGTTGTATTTGTTGCCACAAAAGACTCTTACTACGAAAAAATTGTTAGCAATGTGCAGGAAATAAAAGCACGTAAAGGAAAAGTGATTGCTGTTGCAACAGAAACTGATGAGATCATTCCGGGCATGGCAGATGATGTAATGTTTGTTCCCGATGCCGATGAGATCATTGCACCGTTATTAAGTGTTGTGCCTTTGCAATTATTAAGTTATTATGTAGGTGTTGCAAAAGGATTGGATGTAGATAAACCGAGAAATCTTGCGAAGAGTGTTACTGTAGAATAGAAGACGTTAATCGGTAATCGTAAGTCGCTAATTGGAATAAAAGACGCAAGTCTTAAATCGTGAATCGCAAGTTTAGAACTTTCTTACTGGCGACTTACGACTAACGGTTTACGTTCTTCAAAAAAACAAATGCTTGTCAACAAATAAATAAAATTACATGCCGCAGAATATCATTAAGAAAATGCCGATCGCTTCTTTGGGTTATGATTTTATCGGCGAAGAATTTATTCCGAAAGGGCAGGATGAATATTATCTGCGTGAAATACAGGACAGGAGCGGCATTGAGTACAGAAAGCTTACTGCGTATGAAATTGAAGTATTGGTGCGTAACAGAAATACGAGCGACGATTGGAATATGTTTTTTGTATCAGATGCATTTAATCCGGAGTTAGTAAAGAACTGTAAATTTTTTGGATTGGTGCGCATTGGAAAATTAGAACCGTTTTGTTTAAGTTTTTCTGATCTCAAAACACCGGTGGGTTTATATAATTCAACTATCATTAGTTGTGACTTCGGAGATAATGTTGTTGTTGATAATGTAAATTATTTGTCGCACTATATCATCGGCAATGAAGCCATTATTGTTAATGTGAATGAATTGGTAACGACCAATCATACCAAATTCGGGAATGGTATTGTGAAAGACGGCGAAAAAGAAGATGTAAGAATTTGGCTGGAATTATGCAATGAAAACGGTGGCAGAAAAGTAATGCCATTCAACGGCATGTTGCCGGGTGATGCTTATTTGTGGAGCAAGTACAGAGATGATGATGCTTTATTAAACAAGTTCAAACAATTTACGGAAGCAGAGTTTAAACCCAACAGAGGTTTTTACGGAAAAGTGGGACACAGAACTGTTATTAAAAATTGCGCCATCATCAAAGATGTTTGGATAGGAAATGATGCCTACATAAAAGGTGCCAATAAATTAAAGAACTTAACGATCAATTCCGGCGAACAAGGCAAAACACAAATTGGTGAAGGTTGCGAATTAGTGAACGGTATTGTTGGTTTTGGTTGCACCATATTTTATGGCGTGAAAGCCGTTCGTTTTATCATGGCATCCAACTCGCAATTAAAATATGGTGCCCGATTAATTAATTCTTATTTAGGAAACAATGCAACCATATCTTGCTGCGAAGTATTGAATTCATTGATATTTCCTGCTCATGAACAACATCATAACAATTCATTTTTATGTGCTGCTTTGGTGATGGGACAAAGCAATATTGCTGCAGGTGCAACCATTGGTTCTAATCATAATTCAAGAGGCGCTGATGGTGAAGTGATCATGGGACGTGGCTTTTGGCCCGGTCTATGTGTAAGCATCAAACACAATTCCAAATTTGCAAGCTTTACTATTTTAACCAAAGGTGATTATCCCACTGAATTAAATATCCCTATTCCGTTTTCATTGGTGAGCCTTGATGCACATAAAGATCAATTGGTCGTAATGCCCGGCTATTGGTTCATGTACAATATGTATGCATTAGCACGCAATAGTTGGAAATATATTGATCGGGATAAACGTGCCCATAAAATTCAGCAGATTGAATACGATTATTTAGCGCCGGATACAGTAAATGAATTATTTTCTTCTATAGAATTATTGGAAGAATTAACAGGTGCGGCTTTTCACAAAAAATTTGAATCAAAAAAAATATTCAGTAAAGAAGAGAATATTAAAAAAGGAAAATCATTATTAACTGAACAAAATAGATTGGTTGATGAATTAGAAATCGTTGCACCTGATTTCGAAAATAGTAAACGCAAGACCGTTTTAATAAAAGTGAAAAGTTCTTATTTGTTGTTTAGGGAAATGATACAGTTTTACGGCACTTCACAACTGATACAATTTATTCAGCAGAACAAATTCAAAGCGTTCGATGAATTGATCGCTGCATTGCCCAATAAAACAAAAAGAGAAGATTGGCTGAATATCGGCGGGCAATTAATGACTGTTGCCACTGTTGAATCTTTAAAAGAGAAAATAAAAAAAGGAAAAATAAAATCATGGGATGCATTACATGAATTTTATACCGAAGAAGGAACAAAATATCCTGCACAAAAATTAAAACATGCATTGGCATCGTTGATGGAGATCGATCAGATCAATTTAAAAAACATGAATGCTGCAACATTCGCTTCTCTTTTAAACAAAGCCGTTGCCACAAAAGAATGGATGGCAAAAGGCATTTGCGTTTCCAGAGAAAAGGATTATAAAAATCCGTACCGAAAAATGGTGTATGAAACTCAGAAAGAAATGGATAATGTGGTGGGAAAATTAAGCGACAACTCTTTTATCACACAACAAATAGAAGAAGCTGCAACTTTTAAAAAAGAAGTAGCATCGATCAAAAGGAAATTAAAGTAGAATATATGCCACGAATGCACGAATAGGAATCTATTCATAAAAATTAGGGCATTCGTGTCAAAAAATTAATTGATTCTTTCTTTCACCAATTTCAATGCCTTCTCTAATTGTTCTTCTTTCGTAAGATCACTGTTATCTAAAACAATGGCGTCATCAGCTTGTCGTAACGGGCTCACTTCACGATGACTGTCAATATAATCACGCATTTCGAGATTCTTTTGTACATCTTCGATCGTGATGTTGTGATTCTTTTCATACAGTTCTTTGAAACGCCTCTTCACCCGTTCTGCAGGATCCGCAGTAACAAATATTTTTAATTCTGCGTTTGGAAAAACAGTAGTACCGATATCTCTTCCATCCATCACAATACCTTTCTTCACTCCCATTTTTTGTTGTTGCGCAACTGCAAATGCACGCACTTCTTTAACAGCAGCAACTTCACTAACTTTTTCACTTACCACCATTTCTCTTATTTCCGCTTCCACATTCTCATCATTCAACAACATATCGCTTTTCCCTTTTTCAGCATTATATTCAAAATCAAGCGAAATATTTTGTAAGGCGCCATTCACTGCATCTGTATTTTCCCAGTCAATTCTTTCCCGCAGAAAATATAAAGTGATGGCGCGGTACATGGCACCACTATCCACAAAAATATAATTCAGCTTTTTCGCCAAAGCCTTTGCCAACGTGCTTTTCCCTGTAGAAGAATAACCATCAACGGCAATCACTATTTTTTTCATTATACAAAGATGAAGTAAAATTTTTATTTTGAAGCCAGCGGTAGAATATCTATTTAAGTGTGGTTGCGTCGCACTCTTGTACTTCATAACTTTATGCAATAAAAAACCCGCTTCATCAGCGGGGTTTTTTATTTTATTTTTTGTCCTGTATAAACTTTTTTATCTTTTGTTGTAAGCCATCACTCACTGGCACAACAGGCAAACGGAAATTATTTTCAATCAATCCCAATTCATATAAAAATGCTTTTACACCGGCAGGATTATTTTCAACAAATAAATAATCATATACTTCTAATAATTGCAAATGTTGTTTGCTTGCTTCGGCAAGATCTCCTTTCAATGCAGTGCGGATGATATCAGAAAAACGTTTTGGAAAAGCATTTGCCACCACACTGATCACACCATCAAATCCAAAAGAAACTTGTGGAACACTTAATTCATCATCACCACTTACGACTAAAAAATCTTTTGGCCTGTCACGGATGATTTCCATGCTTTGATGAATAATGTCATGTGCTTCTTTGATACCGCCGATATTCGCCACTTCATTTGCTAAACGAATAGTTGTTGCAGCAGTTACATTTCTTCCTGTCCTTCCGGGAACATTATAAATTAAAATCGGTTTTGGCGATTCTGATGCCAATGCTTTGTAATGCTGAAAAATTCCTTCTTGTGAAGGTTTGCTGTAATAAGGTGATGCACTTAACACAGCAGTTGCTTTTTCCAAAGGAAATGAATGCAGATCTTTGATCAGTTCGTTGGTGTAATTTCCGCCGATACCCACAATAACGGGAACACGGTTATTTACTTTGTCGAAAGTATAATTTGCAATGTCCTTCTTCTCCTGCTTATCTAATGTTGGGGTTTCGCCGGTTGTGCCAAGCGTTATCACATACTCAACGCCGCCATCGATCACAAAGTCGATCACTTTGCCGAGTGCGTTAAAATCCACATCACCATTAGATTTGAAAGGTGTTACCAATGCTACACCCGTTCCTTGCAGTTTTGTTCGAAGAGACATTTTTGTTTTTTTAAATTATTAATAATTGAACTCATAATAAAAAAGCCTTCCCGTATTTTGAGAAGGCTTTAGTTAGTTTATGTTTAAATATACAAACAACATCAAGCATCTTCTCTTTGAAAGATGTTCTTCTTGCATGCATATTTCTTTATTGAATTCATTGTAAAACGAAAATAATGTGATTTTATATCAAAGCAAAATATTTTTTTGTACAAAGAAAAAATGTTGAAATGCATTGTACAGTAAACTTATACTGTTGTTTGCTCAACATTTAATTCTTCCCAGAAGCCCATCTTGCCATATTTATCGATCCTGTCATTCACTCTTTTTTGCGGATCGATATTTCTCAATTCATTCAGATTTTTTTCGATGCAGGTTTTTAAAATAGCAGCAGCTTCATCATAACTCCAATGTGCACCGCCTAAAGGTTCCTGAACAATTTCATCCACCAAACCAAAACCTTTCATATCATTTGCAGTTAAACGTAATTGTTCGGCAGCCACTTCTTTTTTATCCCAACTGCGCCACAAAATAGAAGAGCATGATTCAGGTGAAATAACGGTATACCAAGTATTTTCCATCATCAAAGTTCTATCGCCAACACCTATGCCAAATGCGCCGCCACTGGCACCTTCACCAATGATGACAACAATCACCGGGACTTTTAAACGGATCATTTCATAAATATTTCTGGCAATGGCTTCACCTTGTCCGCGTTCTTCAGCTTCTAATCCTGGAAATGCACCGGGAGTATCAACGAAAGTGATAACAGGTTTATTAAATTTTTCTGCAAGCCTCATTAAACGCAGTGCTTTACGATAACCTTCAGGATTTGCCATTCCAAAGTTGCGCAGTTGACGCATTTTGGTATTGTTTCCTTTTTGCTGACCAATGATCATCACCGTTTCTCCGTTCAATGAAGCGAAGCCACCCACCATGGCTTTATCATCTTTTACATTTCTATCGCCATGCAATTCCACAAAATCAGTAAATATTTTTTCAATATACTTTAAAGTGTATGGGCGATCTGGATGACGACTTAACTGAACTCGTTGCCAAGGTGTAAGATGTTCGGTGATTTCTTTTCTTTTACCAATGATGGCATCCTGCAATTTTTGAATACTGTCGCTCATGTCGATCTTACTCTTCTCTGCAGTTTGTTTCAATTTCTCGATTTCTTCGTACAATACTTTAATAGGTTGTTCGAAGTCTAAGAATTGTCTGTTTGGGTATTCAGGCATAGCTTTTATTTGGGGATGAGACGGTAAAATTAGGGGAAGAGATATTTTAATAAAAGATTTGTTTATAAAAAGCCGATACCCTTATCTTTGCCGTCCGAAAAACAAAGGTATTGAAACTATCTTTGTTGGAAGGATCGGTAGTTCAGTTGGTTAGAATGCCGCCCTGTCACGGCGGAGGTCGCGGGTTCGAGTCCCGTCCGGTCCGCTTAGATACTCAAAACCCATTGATTTTCAATGGGTTTTGTATTTTGTGTAAAACATAGTGTAAAACTAACCATGTTAGACTTTAGTTTTTTTTGAAGGTGTAATTTTTTTAATTTTCTGTATAGTTCCACTACTCTTGTGTGTTAATTCCATAATCTTCCTTATTGGATAATCTTGTCTCAATAGTTTTACAATGTCTTTATGTTCAGTTAGTAATTTTTCATTGTCCTTTTTGAACCCAACCTTTCTTCCAACTTTGAAATTCTTCCTATATTGGTCATAACCTGACTTCATCCTTTGACGGATAGTGGTTCTTTCCATAGAATTAACTGAATTTAAAATCTGAACCATAAATTGAGACAAAGGATTTACTTCACATTTATCATTAAGGGTCTCAATGTTGTAGTTTTTAATGTAAAGGGATATACAATGTTCATTCAATAGTTCTATCGTTTGAAGAACCTGTAATGAGTTCCTACCAATACGACTAAGTTCCCAAGTCAAAACCTTATTCACCTTGTTCTTTTTGATATACCCTATCATTTCCATTAAAATAGGTCGTTCATCATTTTTTTTACCACCTGAAATCTTTTCCTCAAAAATCTTGACCACTTCCCAACCCATTTTTTGGGAATATTCCTTTAATTCTTCGGTTTGTCTCTTATAATCCTGTGTTATCGTGGATACCCTTGAAAAAATTACAACTTTCATTTGTATCAATTTAATTTTTTAGATTACAAAGATACATTTTATGTATCAAATAAACAAACTAATAAAGATTAAAATGATACACTTTTAGTTTTGATACATTTCTGATTTACTTTTTATCATAGATTTTAAAAGACATCATTCAAACCGATATAATTAAAAAAAGGGAACTATTTTCAGTTCCCTTTTAGTCATGATTTGTTTTACACTATTCACTATTATCAATTTCTCTTTCAATATCCCTCATCAATTGATAAAATCGGTCAAAGTTCTCAAAAGTCCCTTTCAGTTTAATAACATCAGGTATTTTATCAGTCCTTTCAGTAATATTTCGTTTAAAAAAATTAGACATGATACATGGAAGGTATTTATTTGGTTTTAGGTGGGTAATATCAAACTCAATTTCTTTGGTATTCATCTCGTCTTCATAATCTTTGACCCTATCAATTAAAAAACAAACCAATTCAGTCCATTCTTTGAACGAACCCCTGATAATGGTTTCTGTTTCATCATCAATTCGGAGGTCTTCCATTATTTTAATACCCATTTTTCGGGGTAGTTTATTTTGAGGTGTATAATCAGAACCGATAATGTCGGTTATATCCATATAACTTTCAGAACTATTTCTTTTTTTCATTTTTCTTAATCGTTTTTACTTTGGGTTTATTGGTTTTCATTTCTTTATCATCTGAAATCGTTTTGAATAATCTTCTTACTTGATTTTCATTTAATATTATTGTTGTCATAATGTATTTGATTTAAAAAGTTGACCGAAAAATCTTGGTCTTTGGAATTGATTTCTAAAAACATCTCCAACATTCTTTTCTCCGAGTTTATGGATATTGGGGGATGAAAAAACGACATCTGTTTTATATTCAATATTTTCAAGAATAATATTTTCGGAATATGACCCCAAGTATGTAAATGATGATTGTAATGAAGGGTCAATCATTTTTATTCTTGTCATTAATGATGGTTTAATTCTTACATCAAGATTGTCTACATCCGAATAAATCAAATAATTCAATGTGAATGACGGATATTCGTTTTGTTCCTCCTGTTTGATTGAAATAGTTCTTACACCACCAATAAAATATCTATTCCAAAACTTTCTGTTTGGAATGAACCCTAATGTGGTAAGACCATTGGTCAATTTCCGTGAGATTTCTTGTAATCTGTCAAATGAAAATTGATGATAATTAATTCTTGTCGGAGTTTGTATAATCTTTAATGAGTAAAAGTGTTTTCCGTTTAAATCATTTCCAATTTTTTGGAACCGACCGGTGATCAGATCTACAATATTTTGTTTGGCGTAGAGTTCAAAGTCGTCCGAAAAATCCTCACCTAAACTGTAATTTGATGTTTTTAGTGTTGTATCTATTGTTTCCATTCTTATAAATATCTCGTTGGAAATCAAAAGAGTAAGTGAGTGAGTTTTTTTTGAAAAATATTTTATCCCTACTTCACAAATGGGTCGGTTCTTTTATATAAAAAGTGTCGTAAATGGGGATGAAATTGGTTGTTGCCAACCAATTTCAAGTATAGTGTCTGTAGGAGATAGTACACGATCAGGTGAGTATTGGAAAGTATAAAAATGATTTTCACTTCAATTTTTTCACCGACCCGACTTATTTTAATGGGGTAGGGAGGTACACAAGGGGGGATACGGGACGGGGGGAGGGGTCTATAAATATTTCCCCATGTTCCCCGTCTTCATTTGTTCATATAACATCTGACCAATGAAACCTTTAATCTTTGGGTCATCAATCTTCTTAAAGAAATCAAATCGTTCATTAAAGAAACTCATAATCGTTTTATCCAACACATCATCAAACTTTTGTTTCTTATTGGTCTCAGAATTATCACCTGTCATTACTTTTTGTAATCCTTCATCTTGATAAACTTTCTGTTTCATTGTTTCCAAATCAAGTTTGTCTTGTTCGGTAATTTCTGAACCATAAACCTTATTGATTTGAGAAATGATTTGTGATAATAAATCCATATCGGGTTCATCAATTGATTTTGAACCTCCGACATCAATACCTTTTAATTTCCCACCTTTCTCACCTTCTTCCAAATCAATCTTACCTGAAAAAGTTTGTTGTATTCTAAAACTTTCCAAATCAACCGAATTGATAATATCACTAACATCAGGTCTATTTCTTTTCGGTAATTTTTTATTCAGGTTTCTTACGAAAACATACAATTTTTCCAACTCTAAATCGGTAAAGGTCATTATCTGTGTGATGTATCCATATAAACGGATATAGGACTGAATATTAGACCTAAATAACTCCCTTTGGTCTTCATCCTGTATTTCCTTCCATCTATCAACAACCCTGTTTAAAATCGGTTGTAATTGTTCTTGTGGGGTATTGGGGTGCGTGCGCCGGTTAAATTGACCACCTCAGTCCGAAGCAAACTGACCACCTGTTTTGCTGGCGAAGATTTATCAGTTCATGTATGTTAGTGGTTAATAAATTCAATGTCTTTTTCTTTTCA
>Ga0316220_1000403_pt1 | contig 64596 bp, 35 predicted proteins | sample TBH18005metaG_FD_203632 | JGI IMG/M metagenome (GOLD analysis project Ga0316220, IMG submission 203632) | Freshwater microbial communities from Trout Bog Lake, Wisconsin, USA - TBH18005 | ecosystem: Environmental > Aquatic > Freshwater > Lake > Hypolimnion/Profundal zone | place: USA: Wisconsin... | reverse complement strand
GGTGCTCAAATCGCGACTCATTCCCGTCCAAAAACATTTCTGGGAGATCTGCTTCGGCAAACGGCCTGCGGATGAAATCTACGATCTTCGCCGCGATCCCGATTGCGTGACGAACCTGGCGGCGACGGTTTCGGTGGACTCGTTTCAGCGCCAACTCTTCTCTGAACTTAAAGCGCAGGACGATCCGAGAATGTCCGGTAACGGTCGCCTGTTCGACGAATATCCCGATGCTTCCCCGGGGCGTGGCTTTTACGACAAATTCACGCACGGACAATAAGCGCCCCACGGCTGGGTCAACGACTCCGACTTTGAAACCGTTCCTTGACCCGGAGGAGGAAAACCATCCGGTGTTTTTCATGGAGCCGCCCCTGAGCTTCGTCCAGCATCCGCTGAAGCTCACGCTGCCGGAGCAGTTCATCGGGGGAGTAGCGCCAGTCCGCAATGAACTCCGGAAGCGGAGTGGGTGCAGTCTCGTGATCGGTTTCGGTCAGATTCTCCATGGAAACCGTTCCCTTGCGTTTGCGAATGACTTTGAGCGCCGCGTGCGTGGCGATTCGTAAAAGCCATGTGGTGAACAGGGCGTCGCCGCGAAACCCGCTGAGGTTTTCCAGCGGTTGCGCGCACTCAGGAATCGTCGCCCGGGTTCAGGCGCTTGCCGGGGAAAGTCGGATTCACACCTTGGTTGGGGGGATTTCATCTGGAAGCGGCCACCCCGGAGCGAATGAATCAAACCGTTGCCGCTCTCAAACGCCTCGCGCCGCAACCGCTTGGGTTCTGCCACTGCACAGGATTCGCCGCAACGGTCCGCCCCTGGAATGAGTTTCCAGAAAAGTTCTTTCAGGCGCATGCCGGGCTTCGCCTCGAATTGAATCGAGAATGAGATCCACGGGAAAACTCGCTTCACGCGATCTTGTGCGGAACGAGGAACTCGGATGAATGACGACTGCTTTCATTTTTTCTGTTGGTCTTTGGTGGATATATTCGGAGAATGTTCCGGATGTCCCAAAGTTTCTGGATTTGAAGTGAAACAAACGCTTACCAAGGGAGAAACCGAATCCGTTGGCCGAAAGGTACTTTTCGGTATTTCTTCGGGATGAAATGCACTGGGAGGTCCTGCTGCGCACAGCAGATCTCTCATGCGAGTATAGCCGATTCGACGCGACTGCTGTCGGCCTGCAAGTAGGAAATCACAGACCCCACCGTGCTTCGCATGGCAGCCGCAGTTGCGATCAAGTCGTGTCCAGTTAAGTTATGCACGCGGCGGCAAAATGTCTTTCTTCCGGTGTGGGTAGCGAGCGTTCCGCCTCGGATTCCGGCATTCGAGAAAATGCGCTTGAATCTCCGCCAGCCCGCCGACGGATCCATTGGCTGCATCTTATTCCTCTTTCGTGAGAGAAACAGCGGTTCGCCCGGCAACGCACCGGGTCGTTCGATGGACAGGTAATCGGCGATCGCGGCGGCAGCTTCTTTATGAAGCGGCAGGGAGGCGCCCTTCCATTTTCCCTTACAAATCCGGCGAGGGAGATTCAGGTATGGGAGAGGAGTTCCGTCCCATGCGTCGCGAACCTTTAACGCAAGGGCTTCTTCGATTCTCAAGCCAGCGCGCAAACATACGAGAAAAAGCGCTTTGTCCCGGCGCTGGTGCGGGCCATCGATTGCGGCAATGGCGGCGGAAACTTCGCTGTCATCTAACGGGCGGCAACCTCTCATATACGGCCAAGATACGGGGGCGGTACCGGCGCAATTTCGAACGCAAGACTTTGCCTAAAACATTGCGTTCGCGCGATCCCGCCTGGGAAAGCACATCCGTACTGAGGCGATTGGAAGGCTCTGCAAAGCCTGAGGGCGGCCACGCGGGCGTGTCTGTTCTAACCGTGGTCGGAGACACGGCTGTTACGTAACGGGCATTCCGTAACTTACGGAATTCGCGTGGGACAGTTGTTCGGCAGTGCGCAATACAGATGCATGAGACCAAGACTAACGAGTGACGCGGAGATTCAGGCGGCTTACGATTCCCTGCACGAGTCTGGAGAGAAGATCACCATCGAGGTCCTGCGGGCGAGGATCGGCGGTGGCGTCGCAACGGCTCGCCTCACGAAATTCCTCCGTGAGGCCCGTGATAGGGAAAAGACCCAGCAGGAGCTTATTCCAGCCGGAGTGACTAAGTTTCTAAACGATGCCGTTCATGAACTGGTACGCATAACACGTGAACAGATCGCGGTGGAGCGCAACGCAGAGAGGACCGAACTTATTGAGGGGCAGAAGCTCTTGGAAATCGAAAATCTCGCGTTGCAACATCGAGTTGAAGAAGGCACTGCCACAGTCGATTCGCTCCGCACCGAGTTGCACCAATCGAGGGAGGAGTTGCTGACCGCCCGCGGTGAGATGGCGAAGCTCGTTCCGGTTTTGCATGAGCACGCCGCGACGATTGCCGAGTATGCGAAAGCGCAGATCGACTCGAATGAGAGAACCCGGCAACTGGAAATCGATCTGGCCGTCACGCGGGAGAAGCTCTCAGCGGCGGAGCCTCGCCGGCAGGATTGATCACGCCGATTCCCTTTGCCGAACAACGGTTTCGATCCTCTATGACACAAGGGACACAAGGGACACCTGTGCCGATGCGCTCCGACTCGGTTGGCCCGCGTCTGTCTTTGGCTGGCGGCAAATCAAAATATCGCGGATGGCTTTGAAGGTGCTTGCAACGTCCGGCTTCGCGTTTGGCCTTTGACCCAGGACAGTGGCGAAATGGTTCTGAAGCGCAACCGCGAGGCTTTCCGCTTCGCGCTGGAATGACGACGGGGACCTCGAGCAAGCGGCCGCGGCGGCGCGAATCGTCAATCCCTGTTCGATACAGAGCCGAAAGGCGCGCATGTACGGCGGCGCCTTGCAAATCGTATTGAGGGCCGCATCGAGAATCGATCCGCACTCGTTTGCCAGCAAGTCATCGTCGGCGGAGCGGATATCGCGAAACGCAAGCTCTTCCTCGAAGTCGTCGACCACGGCGAGCTTGAGTTCATCGATGCGGGCGCGAATCGCGGCCGCCGATGGTTTCAGGGAGATTCGTAGGTAGTAATAGAAATAGTGGGGCCTATAACCATCCGGGCAGCGGCCGACCGGAACATACGTGGCAACCGCGCGAATCGCCTCCGACCAGATCATTTCCTGAGCGTCATGCAACAACTGTGGGAAGTGGTTCCGAAACAGGGCTGTTTCCTTGGCAGCCATCCGCCTCACGGTCGAGATCCAAAACGGGCTGGATTCAATCGAACCGTGAAGAGACGCTAACAGAGCTTCGGGATCGGCGGCGATCGAATGCGCGATCGCTTTAATAGTGATAGGGCGATTTGCGCTGGTACTATTTAGGGCTGCATCGATGGACCACGGGCACCAATACAGGGGCGCTCCGGCCTGATTCAGGCACCTCCATGTCTCCGCGCGTGCCGTCGCTTCCTCCAAACTGAGGTTGATTTTGTCGCCTTTCTGAGCAGGGATCATATGCGCGAAAGATACGGACCCGTTCGGATAGCCCTTTGCCAGCGGCGTTTTAAAAACCGGATAATCTGGGCGGTTTGAAAACCGGAGGGGGCGCGTGGATCTTCTTCCTCCGCTTCAGACACAGCGCTCTTCTTTTCTTCTTCAGTTTTCTTCGTCTTCTTCCGGCCTGATTTCTTCAGCGCCACGGTGGTTTTTTTTGCTTAAAGCCGACTCGATTTCCGAGTCTGCCAATGAAGCCTCCCGCCAAACGAAAGTGCCTGTGTTGCAAGGCGTTCCACGTCCCGGACCGGCGCAATTTGCGCCACCAATGTTATTGCTCCGAACCCGCTTGCCAGAAGGAGAGCAAGCGCCAAAGCCAGCGCCGCTGGCTGGCCAAACCGGCCAACCGAAATTACTTCCGCGGACCGGAAAATTCCCGGCGCGTCCAGGAGTGGCGGGCGGCCCATCCGGGGTATGCCCGCAAGAAGGCCCCTCCGCCGCCGAAACCGTTACAAGATGACTGCACGGCGCAAGCGCCTCAGCCTCAGCAGGTTACGACGCCAGAGATCTCTCATGCGTTACAAGATGTCTTCCCGCTGCAAGTCGCTCTGGTTGTGGGACTTATCTCCACAATGACCGGCTCGGTGTTACAAGAGGACATCACCGCCGCCAGCCGAGTTTTGATACGAAAAGGGCAGGACATCCTCGGCTTCACACCCGCCGAGGTGTCGTCATTTCCTGCCTATGAAAACCAAACGAATTCTTTGCCCCGAGCGGCTGCGGCACGTGCCTCGCCGCTTTAGTTGGATCGACCAGCGCCTGGTGCGCGAGGGCCACTGCGCCCGATGCGGCCCGCATGCGCTGGCCCTTTACCTTTTGCTGCTAACGGTGGCCGATGCGGAGGGCTTGAGTTATTACTCCGACCGTACCACCGCCGGTTTGCTCGCCATGAGCCAGGCCGAGTTGCACGAGGCCCGCAGGCGGTTGCTGCAAACCGGCCTCATCGCCTACGAAGCGCCGCTCTACCAGGTCTTGAGCCTGCCCCAAGGTGGGGAAGGCGGCTCCGGGGGCCTCCTCCCGGTCCCTCCGACGACCACTTCCATGGAAGGGCGCCGCTGCGGGGAGTCGCTGGCGGTCGGCTCCATCCTCCTCCAGATGCTCGCCGCCAAGGGAGGGCCGCAGCCGTGATCTCCTACGATCTCTACAGCAAAATCCGGCAATACTACTGCGAACGCGGGCTCTCTTTTTCCCAGATCGCCCGGGAATTGCATCTGCGCGCCGAGACGGTGGCCAAATGGGCGTGCCTCAAGAGCTACCCGCAGCGCCGCCTCAAGCGTCCGCGCCCGAGCAAGCTCGACCCGCACAAGCCGCTCATCTTGCGCTGGCTCGAAACCCATCCCTACAGCGCCACCCAGATCCTGCAGCGGCTGCGCGATGAGGCTGGTTACACAGGCGGCTTCAGCATTCTTAAAGAATACGTGCGCAGGGTCCGCCCCGTGCGCAACCCCGCCTTCCTGACCCTCGCCTTCGCCCCCGGCGAATGCGCTCAGGTCGATTGGGGCTACGCCGGAAACATGACCATCGGCTCCACCACCCGGCGGCTCTCCTTTTTCGTCATGGTGCTCGCGCACAGCCGCATGATCTATGTCGAGTTCACCCTCGGCGAAGCGACCGAACATTTCCTTGCCGCCCACCAAAACGCCTTCGAGTTTTTCGGTGGCGTCCCGGCCGTCGTGCTCGTCGATTATGTTCCCAGGAACATAATCGACGTTTTGTTCCCGGACGAAATATGTGCCCTGACCGTCTGAAATATCTGATGCTCAGGAACCGAACCCGGCAGCACGGCACATAATAATCTTGCTGCAGCCCCCGGCAGTTTCCCTTTCCTTGGTCCCTGAAAGGAAATTGCCATGATAGAGAACTACTATTCAAAACCACAAACGATTGATCGCATCCGAGCCCACTGGTTTGGTGAACCGATTGAGCGCTATGTCACCTGGTTGCATGACCAAGGCTACGCCGCTCGCAATGTATTCCGCCGTGTTCCGTTGCTCCTCCGTTTTGGAGCTTATGCGCAGACGCGAGGCGCCAAGACTTGGTTGGATCTTCCGCCGCATGTGCAGGGCTTCGTCGAGGATTGGGTTCGTGCGCGTAGTGGAAACTGCCGGACGGAGCGGGCACGAAAGAGTGTCGCCAGCACGGTGCGTAGCCCGATCGAACAGATGCTGCGGCTCCTTCTGCCCGATTTTTCCGGGAGCGGGCGAGGCCGTCCCTTCCCCTTCACCGATCAAGCGCCGGGATTCCTGGCTCATCTGCGTGAGGAACGAGGGCTGCGTCCCGCCACATTGTTGAGTTATCGGCACTGCCTGCGCCACTTGGAAGTTTACCTTCACGAGATCAAAGCGGATTCGGTGAAAGAACTTTCGCCTACCATTCTGAGCGCCTTTGTCACCACGCGTAGCGAGGGTTGGGGAATGTCGATGTTGAGCAGTCTTTGCGGCGTTTTGCGCGTGTTCCTGCGTTATCTCTACCGTGAAAAACTGGTTCCGCAAGATCTTGGCCCGAGTATTGAAGGCCCAAGGCAGTATCGCCTGTCCAGTATTCCACGGTCCATCTCTTGGGCGGAAGTAGAGCGCATGCTGGCGGGCGTCGATCGGCGCAGCGCTGTGGGCAAGCGCGATTACGCGATCTTGCTGCTGTTAGTGACCTATGGGCTGCGGGGTCGCGAAGTGGCGGCACTGACCTTGGATGACATTGACTGGGAACGCGAGCGACTCCGGGTTCCGGAACGCAAGGCCGGACATTCCACCGCCTATCCCTTATCTCCCATCGTCGGAGAGGCCATCGTGGATTATCTCAAGCACGGTCGCCCGCAAAGGGCTGACCGGCGTCTTTTCTATCGCGTGCTTGCGCCGTGGCTTCCCATGACTGCCAGCGGGGTTTCCTGCCGAGCCAGCTACTATCTGCATAAAGCGGGCGTGACAGTGCCGCGTCCCGGTTCACACACCCTGAGGCATGCTTGTGTGCAGCGGTTGATTGACGCTCATTTTTCATTGAAAACGATTGGGGATTACGTCGGCCACGGAACGCCCGAATCAACCTCCATCTACGCGAAAGTCTCGGTCGAGAATCTGCGTGAAGTCGCACTGGGTGACGGAGAGGAGGTTCTATGAACAAGAGTCCAATCCAGTTTCAAAGTGTGTTGGCTACTGAGATGACTGACTTTCTTGGACATCAACGCGCGTTAGGCAAACGGTTCATTAACGAAGAGCGCGCGTTGCATCTCTTTGACCGTTACTTGGTGGAAAAGAAGATCGTCACCGTCACCGAGATCACGCCGGCGGTGCTGGACGGATTCTTGGCCTCGCGTCCGCGGAGCCGACCCCGAAGTTACAACCATCTTTTAAGCGTGGTCCGACGTCTGTTCAAGTGGTTGATGCGGCAGCAGCGCTCGTCGCAATCACCGGTTCAAAGCCGACCCCGACATACCACCGCGACCCAGGTGACGTTTATTTTCGATCGTATCCAAGCTCAGCACTTGCTGAAGCTGGCCGCCGAATTGCCGGACAATAACAACGGACGAAACCGGGGCCGGATTTATTCCCTGATCTTTGCCCTGATGTATGGGCTGGGCTTGCGGGTGGGAGAGGCCGCCCGGCTTTGTCGTCAGGATGTGGATCTGGAGCGCAATCTGTTGGTCATTCGGGAAACCAAATTCCTCAAGAGCCGATTGGTGCCTTTTGGTCCCAAGCTCGGAGCGCGACTGCGCGACTATTTGCAGCAGCAGACCGAGGACGCAGGTGCCTTGGCTCCGACCATGCCACTGTTCTCTTTCGGTCCAGACAGATCCAACCCGATCCATCCCGGCACGATCAGCCAGACTTTCCACGCGCTCTGGCCCCGGCTGGGGCTGAAGGTTCTGGCGGGCGCCATGCCGCCACGCCTGCACTGCCTGCGTCATTCCTTTGCCGTCGGCACGTTGCTGCGGTGGTAGCGTTCGGGCATCAATCCACAGCAACGCTTGTGGGATCTGTCCACGTTTATGGGGCATGTGCATCCTGCATCAACCGCCATTTATCTCACCATCACGGCCGAGTTGTTGGAAGCAGCCAATCAGCGCTTCAACCACTTCGCCGCCCCGTTGATCAAGGAGGTGGCACTGTGAATACTGATTTAGGTCCGCTCCTCTACAGCTTCTTTGAAGACCACCTCAAATGCCAGAGAGGGTTGCGACCCAGTTCTCTGAAAAGTTATCGGGACAGCGTAAGAATCTTTCTGCTGTTCCTGGCGGAGAAGACCGGGCGCAAGATCAGCCGACTCACCCTGGCTGACCTGACCGGTGCTCAGGTGTTGGCCTTCCTCCAGGGGTTGGAAACCGATCGCCACAACCAAGTGCGAACCCGCAATCAGCGGTTGGCCGCACTCCGCGGGTTTTTTGATTACCTGGCGCGGCGCGTTCCCGAGATGCTCAAGGAAGCCCAGAGTGTCGCTGCCGTTCCCACCAAGCGGACTGCACCTGCGGAAACGTTCTTCTTGGAGCGGGACGAAGTGCAGTCCCTGTTCACCTCGCTGCCGACTCAAGGTTCATTCGCCTTACGCGACCGAGCGCTCTTGCTGTTCCTTTACAACACTGGAGCGCGGGTTCAGGAAGTTGCTGATCTCCGCTACAAGAACCTCGAACTCGAAGGCCAACCTCGGGTTCAACTCCACGGGAAAGGGGACAAATGGCGCGTCTGTCCGTTGTGGAAGGAGACTGTGACCTTGCTCACGCAACTGGTTGCCGACCAGAAGGAGACGAATCCAGAGCGGGCGGTCTTTACCTCGCTGCGGGGCCAAGCCCTGACTCGGTTTGGCATTTACAAAATCGTCCACCGCCACACGCGATCGTTGCTGAAATCGGACGAGTCCCGTCGGCGAATCTCCCCGCATACCTTTCGCCACACGTCCGCCGTCCACCTTCTGGAAGCGGGCGTGGAGGCAAACGTAATCCGGGGCTGGTTGGGACATGTGAATCTGGAAACGACCAATCGCTACGCCGAGATCACCCTTCGAATGAAACAGGCTGCTTTGCAGGCGTGCCAACCACCGGCTTTTGCTTCTTCGGAGGCATCCCTCCGCAAGCCCGTCTGGCGGGAAGACGCGGAACTGCTGAAATGGCTCAAGACCCTGTAGAAAATTATGTGACCGAACACACACAGTATTTGCCCGATTTTCGAGTCGCCCTCGAAGTTGGCCACATATTTCGTCCGGGAACAAAACGTCGATAATCTCAAGAGCGCCGTGCTCCACCATCCCCACGGCGACAAGGCCACCTTTAATCCGCGCTACCTCGACTTCGCCGCCCATTACGGCTTCGAGCCGCGCGCCTGCAACGTGCGAAAGGCGAACGAAAAAGGGCGCGTGGAAAACGGCGTGGGCTACATCAAGAAGAACTTCCTGGCCGGCCTGGAACTGCCCGGCAGCCTTGGCGCCCTCAACGCCGGCGCGCGCCAGTGGATGGACTCCGTGGCCAACGTGCGCATCCACGGCGAAACGCGCAAGCAGCCCGCCGAACTCTTCGCGCTTGAAAAGCGGCAACTGCGGGCGCTCACGCCCCTGGCGCCGGACACCGGCATCGCCCGCACCGTGCGCGTCACCAACCGCTGCCGGGTCGTCTTCGATACCAACCGTTACTCCGTGCCCAGCCTCTACGCGTCCCAGCAGTTGACCCTCAAAATCTTCGCCGAGCGGCTGTGCGTCTACCATGAGGACAAACTCGTCGCCAAGCATACCCGGTGCTATGACAGGCATCAGGACTTCGAAGACCCCGACCACGTCAAGGAACTCCTGGAGCGGCGCCGCAAGGGCCGCGACGCCAAGGTCCTCATGAGCTTTCATGCCCTGAGCCCGCACGCCGAGCAATACGCCCTCGCTCTGCAGGAACGCCGCTTCAACCCGCGCCAGCACATCGCCAAAATCCTCGCCCTGGCCGAAGCCTACGGGCGCGAAAAAGTGGCACGGGCCCTCGCCGACGCCTTCGAATTCCAAGCTTTCAGCAGCGACTACATCGCCAACCTGCTCGAACAGCGCGAACGCTTTGCCCCGCAGCCCAGCCCGCTCCACCTCACCCGGCGCGCGGACCTGCTCGACCTCGAACTGCCCCGGGCCGACCTCTCCATTTACGACCCGCCCTCCGCCAACACAGCCAACACAGCCAACACAGTTAATCACCCGCCGCAACATCCGCTATGAAACAACCGCTCCAATCCGATCTTCTGCTCGACCGCCATCTCGACTACCTGCAACTGCCCTTCGCCAAGGAACACTGCCGCGCGCTGGCCTGCGAGGCCGCCGCCAAGCACTGGGCGCATCTCGACTATTTTACTCGGGTCGTCGAGGGCGAAGCCGCCGCGCGCAGCGACCGCTCCGTCGCGCGCCGCATCAAAGCCGCCCGATTCCCCGTCATCAAGACCCTCGACACCTTCCGCTGGGACTGGCCCGCCCGCATCGACCGGCTCCAAATCCAGGAACTCTTCCGGCTCGACTTCATCGAGAAGAAAGCCAACGCCATTTTCCTTGGCCAAGTCGGGCTTGGGAAGTCGCACCTCACCGCCGCGCTCGGCTACGCCGCCTGCCAGCGCGGACACACCGTCCTCTTTGCCAACGCCATCGACGTCATCAACACCCTGAGCGCCGCGCAACACGCCGGCCAACTCAAGAGCGCCCTGCGTCGCTACCTCACCCCGGCGCTCCTGCTGCTCGATGAGGTCGGCTACCTGCCCATCGACCAGCGTGGCGCCGACCTCCTCTTCCAGGTCATCAGCCAACGCTACGAACGCGGCTCCATCGTCCTGACCACCAACAAAGCCTTCAAGGACTGGTCCTCCATCTTCAACGGCGACTCCACCATCACCGCCGCCGTGCTCGACCGCCTCCTGCACCACTCCGAGACCGTCGTCATCGAGGGCAAGAGCTACCGCATGAAAGACCGCGTCGAATCGTAATCCGCCGCCCAACCTTTTTGTGCCCAATGCCAAAACATGCACCCCTTTTGCCATCCGCTTTTCAAACCGGCCAATTTCTCCGCTTTTCCCGCCGCCGCGCGCAAACGCCGAATCACCGAAGGCTGTGGCCACATTCAATCTTTCCACGCTCACGATGCCGGCCGCTCTCTTGGAACCGGACAATCCGCTACCCCAGATTCTTCGAACCAGCACCAAGCCGCCTTGGGTGCGGAGGATAGCGTCCCGGAGGAGACACGCACTTACCTGGGCTATGGAGTCAGCAGCAACTTCGCCGACGGATGCCTTCCTTACGCGGTGCAGGACAACTTTGGACGCGAACGCACTTCCCAGCCCTTCTGGGTTGCGGTGTTGGAAAACGAGTTCCTCCGCGCCACGATTCTGCTCGATTACGGCGGAAGAGTTTGGTCGCTCTACCACAAGCCGGCGCAACGCGAGTTGCTCACCGTCAATCCCGTGTTTCAGCCCGCCAATCTCGCCATTCGCCATGCGTGGTACAGCGGGGGCATCGAATGGAACTGCGGGGTTCGGGGGCATACCCCGTTTGACTTTGACCAAATCGGAAATTGCGGTTGACCAAATGTACCACGAAGGGGGAAATCCGAATCAACGAGAGAATTCGGCAAGAAAAACTGAGTCTCCCCAATTATCAGAAACAGTAATTATTAAAACAATGCGCATCACCGAACAAAACTGGAGGCAATTACTGAGAACGAAGCGGCCATGGACTGTTGCGGGGCTCGTCAAACAGCTGCGCTGACCAGAAAGCGCCATACGCAAAGAAATTGAGATTTTGCGACTGGAAGAAACCATACAGGTCGCGGACGGTAAAATGCGCCCAAAGTCGTTTGAGGTAAAACCGCGCGTTCGCGCCTATCTGGAACGAGAACAAAGAAGAGAGCGGGGCGGTAGGCCGGATCGACTTCCGAAAAGGCACTAAAAGACAAGCTGCCAGAAAGCGCGTCGCAGAGCAGGTTCTGAAAGGACTTTTTAAAGTAGTGACCGTTCGCGAGGGTTAAAAACGAGATCATCCGCTACGACCTTTGCATTTCGCTGGGAAGGAAAGATGGGACCTATGGAGATGGCGCAAACTGGCCCGGCCCAGACCGCTCAATTGCGATGCTCGTCCAATCCACGGGACGGGGACGGCACCGAGTCCATACTTTGGAGCATAGTCGATCAGGGTAAAGTTACTTTCAGGCGGAGAAAGCGTTTGGTGGCGCCGGTCATGGGCGTTGAGTCCTGGGATAGGAGTTTTTGGGTCAAACCGTCGGCACTCAGACTGCCGTTCACCGGAGTCGTGGTGATGCCGTCGCCACTCCAGTTCACAAGATCGCTGCTGGCTTCCACGACATAGTCGATGTCGATGGCCAAAAGGTTTTCGGTATACGTCAATGTGAGATAACGGCTGTTCCCGGTTCCTGTGACTCCAAGAACGGGCATGCCGCTTACGCCGGCTACGTGCGGATCCAAGTTCAGCGCGTATTTCGTCAGATTAGAAATTCCATCCCCGGCGGGGCAGGCTGTGTCGCCGCTGGTGGCGGCATTCAAGAGTTCTGCCACGCTAAAATGAGTGCTCCTCCAGAAGTTGTAGGGAGTGTTGATGGAGATCGTCAAAGTTGCGCCGCCATTACCGCCAGGATTGCTTGCGCTGATCGTTGGGTAGAAGGTGCCGGCGACCGTCGGCGTGCCGCTAATCAACCCGGTGCTCGCGCTCACGCTCAAGCCTGCCGGCAGTTCGCTCGCCGCGAAACTCGTCGGGCTGTTGCTCGCCGTGATTTGGTAGCTAAAGGCGCTGCCGTAGATCCCGGTCGCGCTCCATGCGCTGGTGATTGTGGGCGGCGGCGGCAGCACGTTGATCGCCAAGGTTGCGCTGCCTGTGCCGCTGGCGTTGGTTGCGCTGATTGTGGCGTTAAAGGAGCCGGTGAGCGTCGGCGTTCCGCTGATCAAGCCGGTGCTCGCGCTAAGGCTTAAGCCGGTTGGCAACCCGCTCGCCCCGTAGCTCGTCGGGGTGTTGCTCGCCGCGATCTGATAATTAAAGGCGCTTCCGTTGGTCCCGCTGACGCTCGTAGCGCTGGTGATTGCCGGCGCTGGAAGTTGCGGCAGCAATGTCACGAGATCGACCAGGGCGATACTGTCGGCGACCGTTCCCGAAGTCGCAAATGCCGCAAATTTCACAGTATGGGTCCCTGAGGAATTGATGGAAAAGCGCGAGGTTGTATAGGTGGTATAATTAGCCGAGGGCGGTGAATAGGTTCCCGACGCCAAGGCCGTGCCATCGACCAGCACGTTGAAGGAGATCCTTACGTTCATCCCGGAATCGGGGTCGAGAGCAGCTTGAAAGGACAAGCTATAAGAGCCGGGCGAACTGAAATTGACCGCCTGGGAAAAGCTGCCTCCGGTCGAACCGCTGACGATTTCAAGAAATGCGGTGTTGTGCCCGTCGGGAGGGTTGGGGCTGCCATTGCCACTGGGCCGACTGCCGTGGCGCGCAATGCCGCTGCTGCCGGAGAACGTCCAATAGATGGGATTGGTTCCGGTGGTATCGACCGGGGTATAAGTCCATGCGTTCCATGACAAGGATCCCAGATTCGGCGATTCAAAGCTGCCGTTGGGAAGGAGTCCGATCACCGTTAGGATCAGGGTCGCGATGCCGGTGCCGCCCGGATTGCTCGCGCTAATGGTGGGCGTGAAGTAGCCGGTCACCGTGGGCGTTCCGCTGATCAAGCCGGTGCTGGCGCTGACGGTTAAGCCGGCAGGGAGCCCGGTCGCCGCGTAGCTGGTCGGGCTGTTGCTCGCCGTAATCTGATAACTGAACGCCTTGCCGTTAGTACCGGTGACGTTCAATGTACCGGAGATGACCGGAACCGGTTGCGAGGGCAAAGTGATGGTCAAGGTGGCCGTGCCCGTACCGCCGAGATTAATGGCGCTGAGGGTGACGTTGTTGAACGTGCCGGTGACGGTTGGAGTCCCGCTGATTAAGCCGGTGCTGGCGCTGACGCTCATCCCGGTCGGCAACCCGCTCGCTCCGTAGCTTGTCGGACTGTTGCTTGCCGTGATCTGGTAGCTGAATGCGCTTCCGAGAGTCCCGGTGACGCTCAATGGGCTGGTGATCGCCGGAGCCGGGGGCGGTAGCAGATTGATCGTCAAGGCCGCGGTGCCCGTGCCGCCTGGATTGCTCGCGCTGATCGTTGCGTAAAAGACGCCGGCGACGGTCGGCGTACCGCTGATCAGCCCGGTGCTGGCGCTGACGCTCAAGCCGGTCGGCAACCCGCTCGCCCAGTAGCCCGACGGGCCGTTGGTCGCCGTGATCTGGTAACTAAATGCGGTTCCGTAGGACCCGGTGACGCCCAATGGGCTGGTGATTACCGGAATCGGAGGCGGCAGCAAATTGATCGTTAAGTTAGCGCTGCCTGTGCCTTGCCCATTACTGGCGCTGATCGTCACGCTGAAGGTGCCGGTGACCGTTGGCGTGCCGCTGATCAAGCCGGTGCCCGGGTCCGCGCTCAAGCCGGACGGCAAATCGCTCGTTGCGTAACCCGTGGGGCTGTTGCTCGCGGCGATCTGGTAGTTGAACGCGCACCCGTTGGTTCCGGTGATGCTCGCGATAGAGACGACCGGCGGCGGCAGCAGCAAATTGATGATTAAGGTTGCGGTGCCCGTGCCGAAGAAATTACTTGCGCTGACGACCGGCCAGAACGTGCCGGTGACTGTCGGTGTTCCGCTGATCAAGCCGCTGCTCGCGCTGATGCTCAAGCCGTCCGGCAAGCCGCTCGCTCCGTAGCCCGTCGGGTTATTGGCTGCCACAGTTTGGTAGCTGAAGGCGCACCCGTTGGTCCCCGTGACGCTCAAGGCGCTGGTTATTCCCGGAGTCGAAAGGGCGAGCCGGGTGACCGTGACGTCGTTGCCGCTGCCGCCGACGTAGCTGATCTGCCACCATTGGTTGGATTGATAGAATTGCGCCCCTTCGGGTAGTCCTGAGAAGGTTCCGTTTACGGGATTGCTGTTGCCGGAGTTGTTGATGAGGGTGTAGACTCCGCCCGCGGGGAGTTGGCACGGCGCGAGCAGGCTGAGGCTGCCACTGAGGGTCACACTGCCGGAAGTGGCCTGAACGACCTGGTCATATTGATAGCCCGGTATCGTGCCAGTGATAAGCATCTGCATCGTGGCACCGGAGTTAAGCACAAAATTTGAGGCGCCCCATGAGAAAGCCCGGAAGGAGGGGGCGCTGGCCGGCCCGTAAACGCCTCCGCTATTGATGGTGACGGTCGAACCGTTGCCCGCCACGCCGATTTGAACAAAGGTTCCGCTATTGACGACGACATTCATCTGGGTGGCACCGGTCAGGTACAGGGTTCCCCCGTTGACGTTGATGGTGCCGCCACAACTCGTTTGTGCGCTGTAAACGAGAGTGCCGCTGGTTGTTTTGTTGAGCGTGATTGTACCGCCCATCCCCGATGCAATCGTGCCGCTGGTGGCGTTAATCGTAGTATAGAGAAACTGGCCGGCGGTTCCGGAGTTAACAATCGACCCGCCGTTGAGATTGATCAGGGTTAGCCATGGAGAATTGTTGTTAATGTCGAGCGCCCCGCCGCTGTTGAGGGTCAGCACGGAGGCGGAGGGGAGGCAGCTTGCGTTGCCCACTTGCAATACGCCGCCGTTGACTATCGTCGGCCCCTTGTAGGTGTTGGTGCCGCTCAGGATGAGCGTGCCGCTGTTGACAGTGACGCCGCCGGTGCCGGAAAGGGCCACGCCAAGATTAACCGCCCCGGGGCTGTTTTGCACGAGGGAACCGTTGCATGCCAGCGTGCCGCTCAAGGAGTAGCTCTGGGATGTGCTGCTGAAGATGACGTTCGAAGCGGTGATGCTCGGTGCAATGGCAACGGTAGTCTTGAGGGCGGTATCGTCGAAGATGACGCTGTCGTTATTGACAAATTTGGTTGCCGCTCCCGTCCAGTTGGCTGTGACTGTATCCCAGGTGCCGCTGGTGGCTCCGGTCCATGTTTTCGGCCCTGACGCCAATATGTTGATCGCCAAGGTTGCGCTGGCGGTTCCGTCGGCGTTGCTTGCGCTGATCGTGGGGCTGAAACCGCCGACGGTTGTCGGCGTGCCGCTGATCAAGCCGGTGCTGGCGCTGACGCTCAAGTTCGAGGGGAGGTTGCTCGCCGCGAAACTCGTGGGGCTGTTGCTGGCTGTAATTTGGTAACTGAACGCGCTTCCGCTGATTGCCGCGATGCCGGTCGGGCTGGTTATGACAGGCGGGGAGGGTAGCACGTTGATGGTCAGGGTTGCAGTGCCTGCGCCATCGGCATTGCTTCCACTGATTGTCACGCCGAAGGAGCCGGTCACCGTGGGCGTGCCGCTGATCAAGCCGGTGCCCGGGTTGACGCTCAAGCCGCCCGGCAATCCGCTCGCGCCGTAGCTCGTGGGGCTGTTGCTCGCCGCGATCTGGTAGCTCAACGCGCATCCGTGGCTCCCCGTGACGCTCAAAAGACTGGTGATTACGGGAGGCGGCGGCAGCACGGTGATCGCCAAGGTCGCGCCTCCCGTGCCGCTTGCATTGCTTGCGCCGATGACGACGCTGTAGGTGCCCGAAGCCAGGGGCGTGCCACTGATCAAGCCGGTGCTCGGGTTCATGCTCAAGCCGGAGGGCAACCCGGTGACCGGGTCTTCGCCCAAGCCGGACTGCGCCCCGACCGCTCCAAAGCCCGTGGGGCTGTTGCTTGCCGCCGTCTGGTAGCTGAACGCGCTTCCGCTGGTCCCCGTGATGTTCAACGAACTCGTGATTGCCGGGACCGGCAGCAGCGGCAGCGTGATCGTCAAGGGCGCGCTGCCCGTGCCGACGATATTGTTTGCGCTGACCGTTGCGAGAAAGGTGCCGGTTACCGTGGGCGTTCCGCTGATGAACCCGGTGCTTGTGGCGATGCTTAATCCGGAGGGCAACCCAAGCGCGGCGAAGCTCATGGGGCTGTTGCTGGCCGTAGCCAAATAGCTGAAAGCGCTGCCCTTGGTTCCATTGATGCTCGTTCCGCTGGTGATTGCCGGAACCGCTGCCGGTGAAGGCGCGGCGATGCGGGTGACGGTGACGTCGTGATGGCTAGTGCCCCCCACGTAGCTGATCTGCCACCATTGGTTGGATTGATAGAATTGCGTCCCTTCGGGCAACAATGCGAAGGCTCCGGTCAGAGTGGTGTTGCTGCTGTTGCTGTTGTTGATGAGGGTGTAGACTCCGCCCACGGGAAGCGTGGAGGTGGCGGTCAGGACGAGGTTGCCGCCGAGGCTCACACTGCTGCTGGTACATGGCCTGACCTGGTCATACTGGGTTCCCGCCGTGCTCCCATTGATGAGAAACTGCATCGTGCCGCCTGGGTTGAGCACCAAACCTCCGCCGGTGCCGCCGAAATTCCGGAAGGAGGGACCGCTGACCGGCCCGTAAACGCCTCCGCTATTGATCGTGAGGATGCTGGAAATTAACTGGCCGGGTTGAACAAAAGTGCCGCTGTTGACGACAACTTTCATATACGTGGAGCCGGCCAGATCCAAGACCCCCCCGTTGACGGTGGTGTTGCCGCCACAAGACAAACCGGCGGTGATCACGAGCGTGCCGCTGGTTGTTTTGTTGAGCGTGATCTGACCGCCCAGCCCCGATGCAATTGTGCCGCTGGTCGCGGCTATCGTGGTGTACACGATCTGGCCGGTGGTTCCGGAGTTAATGAACGACCCGCCGTTGAGATTGATCACGGTTTGCCATCCTGGAGAAGTGTTGCAGATGTCGAGCGCCCCGCCGCTGTTGACGGTCAGCAAGGAGGCGGAGGGGAGGCCGCTTGCGTTGTTCAATTTCAATACTCCGCCGTTGACCGTTGTCGGCCCCGTGTAAGTGTTGGTGGTGCTCAGGGCGAGGGTGCCGCTGTTGACGGTGATGCCGCCGAGGCCGGTAAGGGTGGCGCCAAAATTAACCGCTCCGGAACCGCTCTGCACGACGGTGCCCGAGCAAGCCAGCGTGCCGCTCAGGGAATAGCTCTGCGCTGTACTGTTGAAGGTGGCGTTTTGGACCGTGATCCCGTTGGCAATGGAAACAACGGGGTTGCTGGAGGTGTCGTCGAAGAGGACGCTGTCGCCATTGCTAAAGGTCGTTGCATTTCCGCTCCAGTTGGCCGTGGTCGTATCCCAGGCGCTGCTGCTTGCCCCGGTCCATCTGTCCGGGTTGAGGAGGGAGGGATTCACGTCCACGCTTGCCGTGGTGTACAGGCCGGCGGAATCGGTGGCGACGGCGGTGATCTCCGCCGCGCCGCTGGGAAGGCTGGCCCAGGTGCAGGTGTAGGGGGCGCTGGTCGCCGTTGCAAGCAGCGCTCCGTTTCCGTAGAAGTCCACTTTCTGAATGGCGTTGGTGGAGTTGGTTGCCGTGGCGGCGATGGCAACGGAGGTCCCGGAGGGAAGCGTTGCGCCATTGGCCGGGCTGGTGATCGTCACGTTAAACTGCGCCGCCGCAGTCTGCACCCGCCGGTCCATCAGCATCAGGAGGGAAGTGAACCCCGTGGCGCCGCCGAGGCTGCCCTCGCACATCCCCCAGGTGGTGCATATTTGGTTGTAGGTGCAGAGGGAGGTTGAGTCTGAGGTGAGCAGGATGCCGGGAGGGGTTTCACCAATGGAGCCGGGGCGCGGCCTATAGAATGGAGGGATGACATTGTGCGCCCCGAAGCCGATGACAAAGGATGAGCCAAATGGGTTGGCGCCAAGAAGCCAGTTCCAATCGTCTTGGGCGGCGGTGAGCATTTGCGGGTTTCCCACCGCGAGGTAGGAGTTGAGGAAGACGTCTGTCGGACCGATTTGCGCTTCGCATTCGCCCCAGGTGGGGCTGAATTGGGTGGTGCCAGTCCCAAACGGAGTCGTGGTCCGGGCCGTGTAGTTGAAGCAAACGGTCAGTTGCGCAAGGATGTCTTGCTTGAACTGGCCCCACGCCTGCGGGCTGCGTGCGTAGCGCGCGAGGCCAATGGCGGCATTGGCCCCCATCCACTGATGCGGGTAGCTTCCCCCGGAAGCCTTTGTCCAGGCAGAAACGCCTTCGAGTGAGGGAGAGGAAAAGTGTCCTTCGTAAAACAGCGCGGAGGCCGCGGCGGTGTAAGCAGGGTCGCCAGTGGTGACCGCCAACTCCAGCGCCGCGCCCAAGATGCTATCTTGGGAACTCATCATATAATAGGAGAAGCCAGTAATGATGCTGGTGGGGTTGTTGACCGTCCACGTCCAGGCCTTCTCCGCCGCTTGTAACGCCGACCCCGACATTTGCGGGTTAGTCGCGCTAAGAACGCGCGCAGCGGCAGCCAGTCCCATCGCCGCTTCGGCGTTGTAGTAGATGTCGGTATTGGCCCAGATGAGCGAAAATGCTGAATCGGGTTGGCTATCGACGTGAAAGGGAAAACTGCCGTCGGCGTTCTGTAAGCGCAGCAGGTAATCCACACCGTAGGAAAGTTCCGTGAGAAGCAATGCCCTGTCCGAGGCGTTTACGGCGTCTTCGGCCGCGTAAGCAAGGTCTCGCACTGCGACCGACTCATTGCCGGCTTCTTTGTCAACGGACGTAGCGTCCCGCCATCCGCCGTGCAGATCTTGATTGGAGGTTCCCGTTGTCGTTTCAATCTGGGTTGTTCCGCTGAAGGAGACGACCTGGACGGTCCAGGGGGAGATTGGGGTGGGTTCCCGGTTGAAAGCCATAACCCCGCTCATGAGGTCGGGGATGCCGTAGGTGCCGCCGAAGTCGTTGGGGATCGCCCGGTAGGCACTCCCCGAGACCAGGAAGTTCGAGGAGGGGAAGCCAGGGGCGCTCACGGTGTAGGTGCCGGAGGCGGTGGCAAAGGAAGTGTCCGTGTAAGTGTAATAATATTGCTGCCAGAGCGTCTGCGCGTAGGAAAACGTGATTGGCGTTGACGAACCCGAGCCAGCAAGCGTGCCGCCGACGCTCGGTCCCATTGGGGCGTTGGCGCAGAGGACAAACCGTTTGGAGGCCTGATTGTCGAACACGGGCGCGACCGCGATGATTTGCATCGGGCTAATGCGAAACTCCTCGATAAAGTACTGCTGGTAGTCGGCGCCGGTATAGGGGGCCGTGGTGAGTGCCGAAGTGTCGCTGCTCCTGTAGGGGGATGGAGAGACGAGAGTAATGGCATTGCCGTTCAGCTTATTGACGATCGCCACATACCCGCCGCCTTCATTTACCAGGGACCAAAGCTGGCCATCAGGAGGAGGGGTGAGCGGTTGTTGCGTATAGACTGTGGGGATGGTCCCGGTAATGCACCCGAGTACAACATTTCCGTATTGGCATTGGATCTGGAAATAAGAGCCGTACGGGATGAAAGACCACGAATCCGGTCCCCAGCCCGTCCACCCGCCATCCGATACTGCTACGTTGTAAAACAGGTTATTCTGGCGAATCATGTTGCCCGAATTTTTCGAAGCCAGACAGTAAGCGAGGCCGGGGGTGGGGGTTGTGACGGCTTGCGCCAGGCCGCCCAAGAGCCCTGCGATCAAAAAAAGCAAGAAGGTGCGAACCACCGCGAACAACGAAGCTCCCCATTTCCGGGGCCCCGCGTCAAAATCGACTCGTTCTCGGATAGAAGGAGTCGCTTCCTCAGGGGTGATGCTGCAAGTCAGGAGGCTGGGTAACGAAAAGGAGCTTGCGACGATGCGGGTTTCGGCTGGACCGGCGGATTGAACCGGATTGTTGTTGGCGTTGAATTGCGGGTGGGCCATGGCGAAATGTTTGCTCCGGTCATAAGAACCGATCGCCATCAGCGGGGCTTGGCGAAGGATCACGTAATTGGGGGCTTGCGGGGAAAAGTGGGGCATACGGGCTGGATTTTCGGTTTGAAGAGTTTAAAGGGATCTCCATCGATTATGCCTCTCCGAAACTTGTCCCCCAAATGGGCGACAATATTTTTCTGGAGAACCACCGCCGTCCGGATCAGTCTAAAATTTCCAGAACATATCGAATTGTGAATTAATAGAACAAAAATGAAACTTTCAACTCATCCGCTCCCTTTGATCGCCATAGTCTGCGGCGCGCAGGCTTCGACATGGAAATCTGGACTTTTACGAACCTTTATTTGGAATAAACAGTGCGTTGACACGCAAAAGCGGATTTCTGGCAGGATGGCAGGCACCATGAAGACACATGGAACTTCCATTTCCATTCTTGCGCCATACATCCTGGCTGGCGCGCTCATCGCTTTGTCGGCGCCGCTTCTTGTTGCGCAGTCGCCTGCCCCGGCCAAGCCGGCGGTGCCGCCACCCCAGCACGGCGATCCGTCCGTCAAAGAGCAAGCTGCGAGCCCTGCGACTAAGGATGCGACCAAAGGAATGGAGTCGGTTTGCAACGTGGCGATGGTTGTCGAAATCTATTCGGCGAATCAGGCTGACGCTGCCAAACTCATCGGAGAAAACAAGGGCGGCCCGGCGCGGTATGACCGGGTGCGAGAACTCGTCGCAAGCGGCGCAGCGCGGCTTGAAACCATGCTCGGCAATGTGACGAAGGCCGGTCAGCGTTCGATTGTGGAACAGATCGACGAGGTCCGCTTCCCCAGCGAATTTCAGGCTGCTGGAGCGCCGAATGACTTGCCTGCTCCAATCTTGTGGGACACCAGAAACGTCGGCGCAAGCTTCGAGTGGGAACCTGTGCTTGAGGCAAATGAGCGCGCCTGCAATCTCAGCCTGGTTCTGCAAGAGGTTCACTTCAACGGTTTTGGCGAGTTCCCGCTGCCAAAGCCGATTGCGCAACCTCGGTTCGAGACGCGAAAGTTCACCAACTGCCAGGCGCTTGCCGTGGGCGCCATGCAGTTTCTGGGCACTGTGAGCGCAGCGCCGCATTTCGAGGCGACCGGCGACTTGAAACCCAAAACGGAAAAGAGCTCCCAGCTCCCTGTGAAGCTAGCTTTCGGGCGCGTGGATGCGGTGCGCATCGAGTCCAAGCCCCTGCCGCAAGGAGCGCAAACGGGGTGTTTTGAGCACCGTTTGAGTTTCTACTCCCTGGACCGGGAAGCCGCGCGCTCCGTTCTGAGCGAAATCGCGAAACCCGGCGCCGTTTTCGGCGCCCTTCAACGGCTCCTGGATAAGCACGAAGCGGCGCTCGAACGGTTTCTCGTTCTAAAGACGAGATCTGGCCAACGTGCGACGGTTGAAGAAATCGACGAAACCCGCTACCTAACGCAGTGTCACTGGGGTGCTGCCAGCAAAACGGCCGAAGCTGCAAAAAAAGGCGATAAGCCCGCAGGCAGTTCAGTCGACGGCCCCGCCCAATTCGATACCCGCAACGTCGGGCTGACTCTGGAAATCGATCCTGTGCTCACCCCCAGTGCGTCTATCGTCGACATCACGCTGGTTCCCCAATTCGTAATCTTGCTTGGGAATCTGCAAGTCGCCGGTATCGCGGCGAAGTATCCACCGCAGCCTGTTTTTGAAACTCGCAAGGTATCCACTTCGCTTTGCGCCGGCCTCGGCGAGCAAGCCTTCATCGGGACGTTCAACCAACCGGGGGATACAGGGGTGAACGGGCAAAAAGACACGGGGCGCGTCTGGCTGGGGTTCATCCAAACCGAGCTGGTGCTGCCGTAGCCACGGGATCCGCGGGAGCGGTGCCGGTGTTGCGATGCGATGATTGGAGATGAAACGGAGGTTCAAGAGAAGAGCCGTTCCCAAAGCGCTTCGCTAACTTTGGGAAGAGCAAAAAGGTGAGGAAACCAGAACTCACTTTCCAAGTTTCAACTCAATCGGCTTGCCCGCCGGATGTTGATCAGCGGCTGCAAGGCCGAGCGTGCCGTCGGCGGATTTCTCCAGGCGTAGCGGCTTGCCTTCAAAGGCGTCCCGATAAGTGGCTGCCTTGGTTGCGTCGATTTGTGCGCCGTAATCGAGAGCTGCGTCGAGCATGGTGCGCATGGTGACAAGCGCGAACTCTCTGTCATAGACGTTAGTCACAGCAGGATAGCTGAACCGGATGAGAATGAACTCGCTGTGTTTAGCGGCTTCCTGAAGGGCGTCCAATTCGGCTCGACCCTCCTTCCAAGGTTTGCCGAAGACACGCTGGGTCCTGGCCATTAGTTCCCGAAATTCGGCGGCTCCCCTCTTCAACAATTCCGGTTTGAACTCACCAAGGATCTCGTCAAAATCCGCCTGACTGAGACTCTTATCGGAAATTCCTGAGCTTAGAAACTTCACCTTTTCGCTCCTCTGCGGCTCGGGAAGGTCCAAATAATGTTCCAGCCAGGCAGTCGTTGCAAGTTCACCACGATAGGCGGCCTGAAGGCTGTGAAGTGGCGGCAACGATTTCAATCTTGCGGAATAGCCATGCCGGGTGGCCTCATCCCAAGCGAGGCAATGCCGCGCATCGGACCTAAGGGCAAGGGTTTCAATCGAGGTTTGCACGAGAAACGAGATGACGAGGTCGCCAGCACCGGAATGGCGCGCGATACGATGCATGGTGAGCAGCCACTCAATGGCTTCTTCGGTCTTGCCCTGCACCAGCTTCATCTCAGCCTCGACTGCGGCGATGTTCGCCAGTTCCCTCACTTTGGAGAGATGCGGCAGAGCGAGTTTCGGACCTTCTTCCTTGGAAAGCCCCCAATCGCACTGCGCCGATGAGGCAGCCGCTTTTCTCAGGAGGTTTTCTGCTGGTGCAAAACCAAGTGCCGCCACCTTTGCGGGATCGACAGACAGTTTCCCCGAAGCCATGTCGCGAAGTTCACGCGCCTGGTTGTCGTCGAGCTTTGGCCATACCGCCGCAGCCTGCCAGTAGAGCAGGGCTGGGTTGATGGGCGGATTTTGGGGTTCTTCCGCCCACAGCACGGGGAGCAGCAAAACGGTTGTAAAGGCAGCGGCAAAGATTTGGCTTTTCATAGTTGCGATGGTTTTGTGTGGTTAGGTTAATCGGCAAAATTGAGCTATGGTGGCGGGACGTTAGCAGGAAGCAGGGAGAGTCAACGTCCAAGGGAGAGATAGCTAAAGTGATTGTGATGGCACCCAGCTAAGGTCGTGATGAAGCACGCCAAGAAATTTCGCCGCCATGATTTGATGGGTCTTCACGTTGGGGTGCCAATCGGCCCCGATGCCGTTGAGTCCACGATTTTGCGTCTCAAATTCCAGATAATGGACTTTGGCATCGCCGCGGTCGTTTTCCTCCTTCACCACTCGCTGGATATACAAGCGGGCCTTCGTGGCCACCTTTGCGCCTGGAGGAAAGAAGTCTGTTAGCATCGGCCCATGAGCGCAATAGAGCGTGGCTCCAGGGGCGCCCTTGCGAAGGTGGGCGATGAATTGATGGTAGGCCCCCACCCATTTCTCTTCGTCGGGAATCACCTTGCGGCCAAAATCATTGGTGCAAAGGTTGATGAGGATCACATCCGGCTTCTGAGCGTCGCCGCTCCAGAGAGAGTCGGGATTATGAGGCAGGGTGCGGTCGAAAACCTCTGGAATCGAAAAGTCCGGCCAAAGGGTTCTTCCCGACCAGGCGATGCAGGTGTACTCGGCCCCCAGGGCGCGCGCGGCGATCGCTCCATAGGTCCAATAGGCATTCTCGGTCGCGGGGGAGAACCGCTCCTTTTCCGAAAGCCCCTCGTTGCCGTACCCGGCGCTAATCGAGTCGCCCACCACTTCAATCTTCCTGCTGGATGAGGGCACAGGCAAAGCGACGCCACCGGCAGCAAGTTGGAAACCTGAAAACTTCACATTGCCACAACCTGCCTCGGTGCATTTAAAGAGAGTGATCGTATGTTCTCCGTTAGGGAGCCCCGTTGCCAGGGAGTAAACCTGCGGAGTCGGACCAGGCGCTTTTGCCTGGCTCGGATGCGCCGTGAGAATCTTCACTGGCTTTCCATCCAGAATAACTTCCACGCGGTTGCCGCCAACGCCAACATTCGCGGCCGCGGCCGTGCCCCTAAAACGGAGGGTGACGGCGCTCGCGGACCACGCGCAAATCGCCGCGGCAGCCTCCTGTTTGTCGAACCGCCCGGAGTAGCGAAGGCAGGGGTCACTCGAAGCCACTTGAACCGGCAGCGAAACCGCCATTGAGGCCCCGTCATCGGTGGGCACAGCACTCCTCTCCTCCGCGTGGGTGACCAAGGGAGTTAAACAAAGAGTAAGGGCTAATTTTAGAGATAAGGAGCGTTTCATGGTTCAGTTTTCTGCACTCGTCTTCAACTTTGCACCTCTTATGGACGTATTTTCAACAATTTACCCTTACTAAACTTGTCCCCCAAATGGGCGACACTATTTCTTTTTTTCTCTGGCAGGTCATCGCCTATGATGCGGTTCAAACAAGCAAGTCTCCCGCTGCGGGCTGTAGCCTAGATATGAAAATCATTCCACTCCTCCTCTGTTGTGCGCTGTTTGCGGCTTCTGCCTTCTCGGAGCCAAGCGGGTCCGCCACCCAGGCTTCGCGTGCTGAACGCCTGAGGGCGCGGCTGGCGACGGAGTTCAACCCCGATGCGCTGCTGCGAGCCGCGAAGGATCTGGCGGCTGCCCACCCTCAACGCTGTAAATTGCCCGATGGATTTGAAGCGAAAGTCGACGACTGCCGGGCTCGGCTCCCGCAAATCAGGGAAGCATTGAAAGGCGACAATTCAGGGCAAGTGAAGGAAGCCTGCCTTGCGGCCGAAGAACTTCTGGCCTTTCAACGCTCGATTTTGTTGGCGAATCCGCTGTTGGATTTCGACAAAATCATCCTGATCCGGCGCAGGTTTCCCGGCGATGATGCCCACACTGTCCAGCAGACCCAGCTTGGCTTCCCGGAGCTCAATTCCCACAATCCGACGAGCATTCCGCCGGAGCCGTTTGATAACGAGCTCGCAGTGCTCTCCAATCTACGAGGCAAGCCCCGATTTGAGCGCCTGTTCAAACCGGAAGCCGGGCGTTTGGTGCGCGATCTGAATCTGGACTTTAACGCCAGGCGCCTGGTGTTTTCAAACCGTGGAACAACAGGCATGTGGTCGGTGAGCGAGATTCAAGCAGACGGTTCCGGCTTCCGGCAGTTGTCTCCCAACGAAGAATACCCCGATGTGAACTTTTTCGGGCCGTGTTATTTGCCAAGCGGCAAGCTGCTGTTGAACTCGGATGCCAGCTACGAGGGCTTGCCTTGCGAGGGCGGCGACAAGAGAATCAGCAATCTGTATCTGCTGGACCCCGCCACCAAAGCGCTTCGCCAACTGGCGTTCGATCAGGACAGCGATGCTTATCCCACCGTATTGAAAGACGGACGCGTAATGTATCTGCGCTGGGAATATAGCGACATCCCTCATTACTTCTCGCGCCGCGTGATGACGATGAACCCGGACGGCACGGGCCAGATTGACCTCTACGGAAGCAACTCCCAGTTCCCGACGACCTTCATGTTCGCGAGACAGCTCCCCGATCACCCCAGCCAGATCGTCGGCGTAATGGGCGGGCACCACGATTTGAGCGAATGCGGGCGACTGGCGATCATCGACCCCGGTCTCGCCCGCCAGTACCCATTCCGATTCCGCCCCGAGAGCAAGGCGTGGGGTGAAAATATAACAGCCTCCGACTTAGTCCCGGACGTTCAGCCCGCCGAGAAATCCGGGTTCATCCAGACCATCCCCGGTTATGGAAAGACCGTCGTCGCCCACGTCGCCGAAAGCGCGCTCACCAATGCTTTCTTCAAAGAATCGCCCTCGTCATCCACCCACCCCTTTCCGCTCTCGGGGAAATACTTCCTGGTGGCCATGAAGCCGGATCACAAAGCGTTATGGGGCATTTACCTGGTAGACACCTTTGACAACCAAACCTTGCTCGCGGAGGTCGATGGGGAAGCGTTGCTGGAGCCCATCCCCTTCATGGCGCAACCGCGGCCTCCGATTATTCCCGACCGAATCCAGCCGGAAAGCAAGCTGGCCGATGTCAGGATCGCAGACATCTACAATGGCCCCGGCCTGCAAGGGGTTCCGCGCGGCGTGGTGAAGAGCCTCCGCGTGTTCTCCTATCATTTCGCTTACAACAAAGTGGGAGGGTACGATTCCGTGGGTGTGCAAAGCGGTTGGGATATCAAGCGAATCCTGGGTACGGCGACCGTGGAGGCGGACGGCTCGGCGTTTTTCCAGATTCCGGCCAATACGCCCGTCTCCCTGCAACCGCTGGATGCCGAGGGGCGGGCGGTGCAGTTGATGCGGAGCTGGCTGGTGGGAATGCCGGGCGAACATGTTTCCTGCGTCGGCTGCCACGAACAGCGCCGCAGTACCGTTCCCCAACGCTACTGCCTTGCCGACAAGCGGCCGGCGGAAGCTCTCAAGCTCACAAACAGAGGGCCGCGTCCGTTTGCATTCACCTATGAGGTCTATCCCGTGCTTGAGAAATATTGCATGGAGTGCCACAACGCTCCGGCAACGGTCGGCCCTCGCAGCAAGCCTTCCTTCAAAGATCCGCAGACCGCCTACGATACGCTGCACCCGTATGTGCGCCGCCCCGGCCCGGAGAGCGATTCCGAGCTGCCGGTCCCGATGGAATACCATGCTTCCACCAGCCCGCTCATACGGATGCTTGAGCTCAGCCACCATGGCGTAAAGCTCGCGGACCTCGACCCTGAATCGCGACAGCAGTTGTATGCCTGGATCGATCTGAACGCGCCCTTCAAAGGCTCGTGGGACCCTCCAGAATATCTCGCGAACGAGCAAATCGCACGCCGGCGCGCCTTGGCCATGAAGTTCGCCGGCAACGACGCGGACCCCGAAGCCGAGTATCGGGCGGCCATGGACGCGTTCGTGAAACGCCCGGCGGTAAAGCCTGTTCCCGCAGCCAAAGAGGCGCCTGTCGTGGCGGACACTCTGACTTCCCCGACGGCTCCGGCATGCACCCACAAAGAGATCGACCTGGGCAAGGGCCAGAAAATGACTTTCGTGCAAATCCCAGCGGGATCGTTTGTAATGGGCAGCCTGGACGGTGCTTCCAACGAGCGCCCTCGCGCCCTTGTGCGAATCGACCAACCGTTTTGGATGTCCGAAACCGAGGTTACTAACGGCCAGTTTGGCGCGTTCAACCCGGAACACGACACCCGGTACATTGATGCCCACGGAAAAGATCACACCGTTCCCGGCATCATCGCGAACCATCCCGACCAGCCCGTGGCTCGCATCTCCTGGCAGGAAGCGGTGGAGTTCAGCCAATGGCTAAGCCAGAAGGCTGGCCTCAAGGCGAAGCTGCCAACCGAGGCGCAGTGGGAGTGGGCCGCTCGCGCCGGCACCTCCACCCAGTTTTTTTACGGAACGATAAATACGGATTTTGGCCGCTACGCCAACCTTGCCGACCGGAGTATCCGTTTTCTTGCCTCTCCGTTTCAAGGGGCGGGCATGAACGATGCCTACGACGAAGGCGGCCAACACTTAATTACGCCGTATCCGCCGGAGATGAACTTTCCGCTGCACGACGAGCGCTTTAAGGATAACTGGCATGTGGTCGATTACGTGGGCAAGACGCAGGCCAACCCGTGGGGTCTCAAGGACATGGTCGGCAACGTTAGCGAATGGACTCTCTCCAGTGATCGCCCCTATCCCTACCGCGACAATGACGGACGCAACGACGGCAATTTGCAAGAAAGCAAAATCGCCAGGGGCGGCTCCTGGGCGGATCGGCCAGCGGACGCCGGTTCCGCCGTGCGCCGCGCTTACAAACCTTGGCAAAAGGTCTACGATGTGGGCTTCCGCGTGATCTTCGAGGAGTAGAATGTTTGGTGCTCGTTTGTTCTCGTTACGAAGTTGAACTTCGTAATGCCTTGTCTTCGAAGTTGCACTTCGCGGCCCTCCGCAGGCCGGACAGCCTTGCTCTATCCCTCCGGCATTCGAAAGCGCAGTTGTCAGTTGAGAGCGTGTCCGGCAGTCACGGTTGCGAAGTGCAACTTCGCACCCAAGTGCATTCCCAAGTTCAACTTGGGAACGAGCCCCTCACGACTCGCGCACCCCGCTCACACCACGCGCGCTCGTTCCCAATCTCTGATTGGGAATGCCAGTGTCCCCGAAACTCCGTTTCGCAAAGCGTAGATTGCAGCAAAGACGCTCAGAGTCTATCGGTCGTCTCTTCCGGTGCCCACGGTTCCCGAATCGGAGATTCGAAGACAAGTGCGTTCCCAATCAGAGATTGGGAACGAGGGGAAACGAGATTAAGCCCCTTACGACTCGCGCACCCCGCTCACACCACGCGCGTTCGTTCCCAATCTCTGATTGGGAATGCCAGTGTCCCCGAAACTCTTTTTCGCAAAGCGTGAATTGCAGCAAAGACGCTCGGAGTCTATCGAACGCCTCTTCTGGTGCCCACGGTTCCCGAATCGGAGATTCGAAGACAAGTGCGTTCCCAATCAGAGATTGGGAACGAGGGGAAAAGGGGAACCGTTCCCAAAGACGCTTCGCTTAACTTTGGGAACAAGAAGAAACAAAAATCGTGTCGCCTATTTGGGGGACAAGTTTTACGGAGGCAAATCGTTGCGGTTACGGTATCCTTCCAATGTCTTCCTGAAACCAATCTAAAGGCGCGAAGTCATTTCCCTCCAATGAACAAGTCCACTCCACTCTCTCTCCGCGAAAAAGTCGGCTACGGCCTGGGCGATACTGCCAGCAATTTCGTGTGGGCGACGATGACGTCGTTCCTCATGTATTATTACACGGACATCTTCGGAATCACCGCCGCCGCCGTTGGCACGCTATTTCTTTTTGCGCGCGCCTCCGATGGAGCCGTCGATTTTGCCATGGGCGCCATCGCCGATCGCACGCGGAGCCGCTGGGGCAAATTCCGGCCCTATCTGCTTTGGATGTGCCTGCCGCTGGCGGCTACCTTCCTTCTGACCTTCACGACGCCCCATTTCACCCTGTCCGGCAAGGTGATCTACGCCTGGGTCACCTACAATCTCTTAATGGTCTTTTACACCGCCATCAACATCCCGTACTCCGCCCTCTCCGGCGTGATGACCGACGATCCGCTGGACCGCACGAGCCTCAACTCCTACCGCATGGTCTTCGCCCAATTGGGCGGACTCGTCGTCAACGCAACGACCCTGCCCTTGATCGCCTATTTCGGTCGCGGCAACCAGGCCAAAGGGTATCAGATCACCATCGCCCTTTTCTGTGTGCTCGCCGTGGCCCTGTTCCTCGTCACCTTTTTCACAACGCGCGAACGGATACAGCCGCCGCCCACGCAAAAGACCCGCCTTTGGGATGACTTGAAGATGCTCTTTGGCAACACGCATTGGATGGTTATGTTCGCCACCGGGATTATCAACCTTACGTTGGTCATCGCCCGGTGCAGCGCCGGGATGTATTACTTCAAGTATTACCTGAAAATGGACGCGCAACAGATCAGCACCTACCTGGTTTTTGGCAGCATCTCGTTTATCATCGGGGCGATCTTGACGCGCTATGCGGTGAAGGCGTTCGGCAAGAAGCAGGCCTTCATCCTCACCATGGCCGGTTGCGGTCTCACGGCAATCCCGTTCTACTGGATCGTGCCGAGCCAAATGGGTGCGATCTATCTTTTTCAATTCCTGGGCAGCATGTTCGGCGGGATGAACTCCACGCTTTATTGGGCGATGATCGCCGACACGGCCGACTTTTCCGAATGGAAATACAACGTGCGCACCACGGGAATCGTCTTTTCGGCAACGACCTGTTCTCAAAAGGTGGGCATGGGGATCGGCGGCGCCTTCGCGGGCTTTGTCCTCACCCACTACGGCTATATCGCAAACGCTGCGCAAACTTCGAGGTCGATCCACGGTATCCTGATCCTTAGCAGCCTCGTTCCAGCGGTGGGATCGATATTTCTCGCCGCTCTATTCAACCTGTACGGCCTCACCGAGGAGTTCTGCCGGACCATGCGCGACGACCTGGCCCAACGCCGCATCGATACGCAGACGCCCGCGCTGCACGAAGCCGGGGCGTAGCTGCAACAGCACCTATTCGTCCGCCGGGTGCAGCAGAAAGCCGTCTGCTTGAGTCGTAATTTCCAACCCGGCGAGCGACGCAACGTACCGAAGCGCCTCCGCTACCGGGATTTTCGCCAGGCTCAAGGTGATGCGCGCCTCGGCGCTGCTCTTCGAGTGCTTGACGACGATGTTTAGGCCCTTCTTCGCTGGATCGAGCTCGATGCTTTTCTGGCGCAGATATTCCACGCATTCATCGACCGTCGCGTCCTTCAATTCAATATGCGGAAGGATGATGCCTTTCGCCCGTTCCAACAAAGCTGCTTCCGGTGTGCCGAGTGCCGGCGTCGTCCTGCCAAGCCGCTGCGCCGTTTCCCCGTGACGCCATACCGCTTCCAGCGCGCCCGGTGCGGGCATCGTTTGGGCAGCAGGCTTCTGGGTCTCAGCAGGCTTCGTTCCCGGTGGCTTCAGGGTGAGTGCAAACGGCTCGGGGACAAGCTCCAGCCCGCTGAGCGCCGCGACATATTTCAGAATTTCGACGATCGGAATTTTGCTGAGACTAAGCGTCACTCGAGCGTCGGACTTATCCAGGGGTTGCAAAAAGATGTTCACGCCCTTGTGTTCCGGATCGAGCTCGATGCTTTGATGCCTCAGGTATTCGACAACTTCGAGCACGGATGCGTCGTGAAACACCACTTTCGGAATCACGATTTTCTCCGCTCTTTCAAGCGCCGTTGCCTCCGGGGCGGTGCGTGCGCCGGCCCTGGGTTTGAACTCCACCTTCTCCGCATTGATCACCCCCAGCGGTGTTTCGATCTTCACGTTGCCGGTCGCTTTCGTTACCCCCGTGGCCGAATCGCAGGTCATGGAATCGGAAGTGATCGTGACGGGACCGTTGTTGGGGCTCACGATCTTTGCGGTAACGAACACGATCAGTCTCCGCTTTGCCTTGCCGGGTTCGAGCGATTTCGCGGTCTCACCATTGGTCTCCACCGCGGGGCATTCGATGACGAGCGTCTGCCCGGGGTACGTCGTCACGCTGGTGGTGGCTTTCCGCGTGGAAAAGACGGGCTGCAAGCGATGGCCCGTCGGCGGACTGCTTGCGGGCGTGTCGGTGAGGCGCTCGCCCAAGGGCTTGGATGAAGCGGGACTCGGGGGCACAGCCTTTCCTCCGTTGTCGAGGTCAATGAACCCTTCGAATTCCACAACCTCGGGCGCAATCTCGAGATCGATGTTCCCTTCTGGCGTGACCGTGGGTTTAACCTGCAGAGTCGCGCCGACATCCCTGGTCTCAAATGCCTCCGGCTTCCAGGTGCCGGGGGTCTCGCCCTTCGCAAACTTGGTCGCATAGCGAAATTCGCGAACAACTTCGATGGTGGCTCGCTGCTTCGACTTCGTGGTGACGCGTGGAGCGGAAAGCAGATTCACTTCTTTGGTGTGGTTGATCGCCTTGAAGACGGATTGCGCCTGTGCTTCCGCAAGGATGCCTGCCAATCCACCAGGCCTGGCACCGGGTCCCAGCGGCATCGGCAATCCGACGGCATTTAAGGAATCTTCAGCATCCTCGGCGAATTCGATGAACTTGGCCTCGATCTCTATCTGCGGCGTGTTGAGGTCCACCTGCGAAGATGCTGCTTTGGATGCCTCCGATGGCTTGGATTTCTCGGCGGCGGAGAGCTGGGCCGCGCCGCACAAGGCGAGGAAAGCCATCACCGCGGCAACGGCGCCCGCAGCAACGGGGCGGCTCAGCGGTCGGCGGTCGCGCGTCTCGTCAACGATAGAGCGCACCCGCGTCTCCAGCGTGGAAGGCTGCGCCATCGCGAGGGCATACCGGGTGGAAATGCGATCCGATCCAAGGCTGCGCACCACGTCGATAAGCTGACTCGCATAGTCAGCGGCATCCGCGCCAGCACAGAGCACGAGGTCGTCGCACGCCTGCTCCTGCGCCACGCGCAGGGAACGGGTGGCCATCCAAATGAGCGGGTTGACCCAGTACGCGGCGCACAGCAGATCCGCCAGCAGCCGGGTAAGGCAATCGCCGCGCCGGAGGTGTCCCAGTTCGTGCCGTAGCGCCGCCATCAAACGCGCATCGCTCCAGCTCAGAGCTTGCATCGGCAGCAACACCAGCGGTCGCCGCACGCCGAACGCCAGCGGTATGCGGCACTCCTCGGAAACCCGCACGTGGAACTGCAACCCGGCATCGGCGGCGAGGGCTTCTGCCATCGCCAGCACACGCTCGTCAGTTGCCGCGACGCTTCGCCCCACCAGCCGCCGCACCCGCCAGCCCACCGTCGCGCGCCGTGCCAACAATAAGAGAGCTCCGGCCAGCCAAAGCGCTACGCCAGCCGCCGGCCAATCCACCGCGATCCGCCATGAAGCGGGTGCTTCGCCGGTGTCTGGAGCCGCCGGGTTGGTTCGTACTGTCGGCAGGACGGTTTTTGAAACGATGCCTGGAGCTCCCGCAAGCGCGGTAATGCTCGTCTGCGCCTTTAAGCCGTAAGCCCAACGCGGTTTGGCGAGCTTCGTGACCGGCAGCAACGCGAGCGCGCAAAGCGCAGCCAGCCAGACGGTGTGGCGATTCGCCGCTGAAATGCCGCGGCAGATGATGGCGGTTCCCGCCGTCAGCAGCAGCACGACGGCGCTTTTGAGCAATAGATCGAGCAGCAGTGGAAGTTGAGTTTCGAGTTGCATGGGGGTTACTTGGTTTTGGTTGCGGTCTTGGTTGATTTCCTGGCTTTGCGGATAATGGCTTCGAGACGGCTGAGATCCTCGTCCGGCAACGCGCCATCCCGGGCGTCCACCAACGCGGCCACGGCGTTTGCCAGCGAGCCGTCAAAGAAGGTGTGAACCACGCGGGCCAGCGCCGAGCGGCTCGCTTTCTCGTGCGACTCGACTGGCCGATACAGGTACCGAGGCCCGTCTTCGCGGTGCTGGACGGCGCCTTTGTCTTCGAGAATACGCAGGAGCGCGCGGATGGCGGAATAACTCGGTGGATCGGGAAGGGCCGCGTTGACGTCGGCAGCGCTGAGTTCGCCACCGGCGTGGAGGATATCCATAATTTGCCGTTCGCGCCGGCTAAATTGGTGATCTTGAATCATGTGCTAAGGATTTAGCAGAATTCGGCGAAGGGTCAACAGTTTTCTGCTAGGTTTTTAGCAGAGCGTGTCGCAAACGAGGTTGGAGAGAGCGAATAATCCTCAAGGGTCCGGTCTATGGTGGTCTTGCAGTAGCAGCGCTCGGTTTCGATCGTGCCAACGTCAGAAAGGGAAGATCAAGGAACCTTCGTTCGCGGCGTACTGGGTTGTGTGGTGAGAATCGCCGTTGTCGGTTTGAGTCCGTCCGCACTTGCGGTAAGCTTGATTTCACCTGCATCCACCGTGGACTGAACGATGATTTGCGCCAGTCCGCTGAACACACTGCGGAACCACTTGGGCTCCGGGGAATTCTTGATCAGTTCCACTTGAACAGTCAATTCCTTCGATAGCCCGGCCTTGGGTTCTAGCTTTGCTCCGCTCAGGATGATGGTGTTCTCGCCAACGCGCAGCTGCTTTTTGACTTCATAAGCCGCGCCGCCGCTCCATTTCTTGCTGGTTTCGCCGACATAGCTTTGGTTCACAAACAGGCCGCCGCGATCGGGAATCCCGTCGAAGCTCACTTGGACCAACGGGTTGGCGAGGTCCTCCGCAGTCAGGCTGACTTTTGCTTTCAAGAGAACCGTGTGTCCACTCGCCACGGGTTTATCCATCTCTTTCGCAAGCGCGATCGGTTTCCAGTCCGCATCGTTCAAATCACTGGGAGCCAGAGCTGGCTGCGCGCCGTCAGTCTGCCGTTTGACGATCTTCCAACTCCAGTCCTTGACGGGCAGGCGATGCACCACCGGTGGGGCTGCAATGACGATGTCCGGTTCATGACAAGCCGGATCGCCATTGCCGACGCCTAGGATTTTTCCAGCGCCACTGAGCTCGAAATTGACCTTGTTTCCAGCCGTCGGAACGAGCCGTCCTCGCGCGTCCACTGCGGCCACCGTGATGACGCTCACATCTGTGCTGTCAGCCTTGATGTTGGAACGATTCGGAATAAGGCGAATGGCTGTCGCGGCGCCGGTCGTTTCCACTTTGGTCTCCGCCACCACCCTGTCTCCGTTGTAACCCTTCGCGCTCAAGGTGCCAGGAGCGTATTTGACCATCCAGGAAAGGCGGGAAGTCCGCGCCATCGGCTTCCTGCCAAGAGACAGGCCATTGAGAAACAACTCCACAGCCTCGCAGTTGCTCAGGGCGTTGACCTGGATTTCCTGACCTTCCTTGCCGACCCAGTTCCAGTGCGGCAGCAGGTGCAGCACGGTGTACTTGGTCCACCACGATTGGTAATAGTAAAATTCATCTTTGGGAAAACCGCAGGTGTCCAGAATCCCAAAATGCGAATTCACATTCAGTGGCCAGCTATAGGGGGTCGGCTCCCCGCGGTAATCGAACCCGGTCCAGACAAAACCGCCGGACATCCATGGACGGTCAGCGTAGTACGTCCACCAATCCGTGACTATCTGCTTGAAACCGGTATCGCAAGTATACGCGCTGACGTAGCCCCGATCCTTCTCATTTTCATACCGGCCGCGATCCCCGACGTAGCTGGCCGTCTCAGTGCCGACATTAGGCTGGTCCGGATGTGACTTATGGTAGTCATCCGAGGTGCAGTAATTCCAGCCGCGCACTTGCACCGAGCTCATTAGGCCCTCATAATTGTTGCCTGTGTTTGCGGCGGCGGTGATCGCTCGGGTGGGATCGAGCCCCTTCACAAAACTCTGCATTTTGGCCGCGACGCGTCCGCCCTCCTCGGTGCCTTGCAGCGGTTCCTCATTGCAAAGACTCCACAACCCAACGCAGGCCCGACTCCGGTCCCTGCGAACCTGGCTTTCCAGTTTATGCAAATTATCTTCGTCGCAGCCGAGTAACCGACACTCGTCCATCACGATCATGCCGAGGTGATCGCACGCGTCCAGCAGTTCCGGGGTGGGCGGGTGATGAGAAGTGCGATAGGCGTTGCAGCCGAACTCCTTCAGTCTGGCGACCCGGAAATACTGGAGGGCATCGGGCAACGCGGCCCCCACTCCTGCGTGGTCCTGATGATTGCAGGCGCCATAAAGTTCATAGTGTTTTCCGTTCAATACAAAGCCCTGATCCTTGTCGAAGCCCATCGTGCGGATCCCAAACTCGGTTTCCTTGCGATCAAGAACACGGCCACCCGCCTGCACCGTTGTAATCAGCTTATAGAGCTTGGGCGATTCCGGCGACCAAAGAACCGGATGGTTGAACGCAAGGGAGCCCTTCACCTCGCTTCGCGCACCCCCTACGGCATCAATGGCCTGCTCCGATTTGACAAGGGAACGTCCATCGGGGCTTACGACCTCCTTTACCACGGTGGCTCTAGCGGTTGCGGCCTCTGAATTCAGCAGGGTTGTTTCAACGACCACTTCCACTTGATCACTTGGGATGTTGTTTTTAAATTTGCTATAAACAAAGATGCCATCCGGCGCGACGCTGAGCGCCGCGGTCTTGTCCAGCCAGACATGCCGATAGATGCCGCAACCTTCATACCACCAGCCTTCGCCGTCGTCCGAGTCCACCCTGACAGCAACGGTGTTGTTTCCGCCAAAGTTGACGATCTCCGTGACATCGGCACGGAACTGCTCGTACCCTCCGAAGTGCCGTTGCACCAGCCAACCATTAACCCATACCATGGCGTCATGCATCACCCCATCGAATTGCACCCAAATACGCTTGCCGCCATCCCCTGACGGAAGGTTGAACGTGCGGCGATACCACGCACTGCCGTGGTGTGTGTTGGAAAACTTGGTGGAGTCTCTCCCATCCACCCAGGATTCGACGTCCCAGTCGTGTGGCAGGTCAACGGAACGCCAGCCGGCATCGTTGAATTTTTCCGCGGCCGGACCATTCCCCGTGCCACCGGTGGAGCGATTAATTGAGGACTTGGTGGTCGTTTGAAACTTCCAGTTCTTATCCAGCGAAAGATGCTCGCGCGGTAAATCGGCTGCGTGAACGCTGAAGGCAACGCCCAAGATGGCCATGAGGCACCAACAGGCAGCGGAAAATAAAGGTAAAATACGGGAAAACGGAGACAGAGGGGCTGATTTCATCGAAGCAGCGTATGCATCAGGGCGCCGGAGAAAACACAAAATAATGTCGCCCATTTGGGGGACAACTTTGAGGAAGGCAAATTGCTGAAGATCCTTTAAGAATAGCGCTTAAACGTGAAAATCAACTTAACTGCGACGCTTTGTGTGACGAATCTATTCTCGATCGTTCTTATCCGGTCGGCATCGGCGGATGGCGTACGACCAGCCGAAGATAGCGGCCCAAGCCGCACCTCTGGAACCGGTTACCGGCTGGGCTATCGAAATCCCCTCCCGAGCGTCCATTGAACCCGCACGCCGAAATGCCGACCACGCAACGATTCAAGCCTTCCATGAACTTCCTGAAAAAAATTCGCATACTCTCCTCGGTGTCTCTTTTCTTCGTCGCCCAGGGCCCCGCTATCGCGGCCCCCTGTAAGTATACGGGGGTCAATATCTCTGGGGCCGAATGGGGGCCTGCCCAGCCACACGATCCTGCGGCTCAGAACTTTTATCCCAGCCAAACCCAAACGAATTATTACAAGGGCAAAGGCATGAACACCCTTCGAGTGCCTTTTCGCTGGGAGCGCCTGCAGCCAACCCTCAATTTTCCTTTTAACAGGATTGAATTCTCCCATTTGGACGCCTCCGTCTCATATGCAACAGCCAAGGGCCTGTATGTCGTTTTGGATCCGCACAACTGCGCGCGCTATTCCAAAAACTTAATTGGTTCCAAAGAGGTGCCCTTTGCGGCCTTTACGGATCTCTGGACGCGCCTGGCGAAGGCCTACGGTAATAACAACCGCGTTATTTTCGGACTGACAAACGAACCTCACGACATGCCCGATGCCACTTTGATCGAGGGAGAACAAGCAGCGATTAATGCCATCCGCGCCACAGGAGCGAGAAATCTAATCCTCGTCCCGGGAAATAACTGGACTGGCGCGTATAGCTGGTGTGGCTGGAGCACCAACTCCAAAATCATGCTGGCGATCACCGATCCCGGCAACAATTTTGCATTCGAGGTGCACCAATACGTGGACTCAGATTCGACGGGGACAAAAGCCGACATCACCAAGAATGATCCGACAATTGGCGTTCAGCGCCTGACCGCCTTTACCAACTGGTGCAAAACCAACCATCGCAGGGGGTTTCTCGGGGAGTTCGCAGTTGCCAACTCCACGATCAGCGGAACGGGCATCGGCACCGCAACGATTTCCAACATGCTCACCTACATCGAAAGCAACCAGGATGTCTGGTTGGGGTGGACGTGGTGGGCCGGCGGAGCACGGTGGGGCAACTATCTTTTCACCATCGAACCAGTCCGCACCGGCTCCGGCGCCTACACCGATCAACCCGCGATGGGTGTTCTGGCCAATTTTCTTCCAGGCCCGACTCCCACGCTTTCGCTGCCCGTTTCGAAGGTGGTGACGGGCAGCAGCAAGCTGTAACAATTCAGACTGAGCCAGTTTTGGCCAGAATCGCGTTTTACCACGCCAGGTCGATGCCGCCGTCTTTCACCGGCTTCTGTTCGCCTTTCCAGATGACTTCCTTGATTCCCTCGGGAACCCGCACTGCCAGAGGAACCGTGCGCGTATCAGTTCGGCTGAAGGCACCGGCAGCGCACGGAGGCTGCCGCTCGATCGTCAGCCAGGATGCGTCACCCGAGACGGCGACGTGGGTGAGGGGGCGGGAGCAGTCGGCGTAGGTGCTCGCGGCAGTCGGGGTGGAAAACGAGTCGCCAGCCATCATCCACGTCAGCGCCACCGGTTTGGCTGCTGTGGCCTTCATATTCCCCGCAGGCAGCGGCCAGGGAAGAATCGCCGAGCCATTCACCACTTTGAGGTCGAGACTCCAGGAGAGATCTGCTGAGCCAGGGATCGTGGCACGTTCAATCACCACCGAGCGAATGCCCGCGGTCTCCTGGTTGCGCTGGACTGCATTGCAGGAACGAAATCACGATGCCGACGACGGCCCCGAACGGGGTCCGCAACGAGAAGAAATTTTGAGGCTTCATTGAGGGAGTATTTTGTGCGAAATCGGTCATCGTGCGCTGGATTCACAGAACACCTACCATTTCCTTTGGCATTGCCACAGATAATCACTCCAGAAATCTTGTCGCCTATTTGGGGGACAAGTTTAGAGGAGGCACCAAGTCGCAGACCGGTTAAAAAGACGGTTTATCATTATGCCCAACCCTCCTCACGCGCGCTTCATTTTAGTCCGGCTGATGATGCTCATTGCCTTCATGCCCCTGTTTGCCAGCGCAAAGGATGAAGTCTCTCCCCCCGAAGGAGGCAAACCTGTGCTGGCCAACGGGGTGGCCGGCTGCAAGGACGAATCACGCGAGGGGGAAGGCGAATGGAAAGCTGTAGACGTGCAAGGGCAGCCCTTCAAACAGGCGATCCATTTTACCTCGCTCAAGTCGGGAAGCCCCTGGTCTTTGGAACAGCAGACCCCGATTCCGCGAGATATCGCAAAGGGCGAAGTTTTCCTGCTGGGATTTTGGGTTCGCATGATCAACACCGAGCATGAGTCCAAGCAGGGAATCATGAAGGTGGAGATGTCGGAAAGCTCCACGCCCTGGCAAAAAGCAGTGGGCGGAGGGTGCTCCTTTCCGGGCGAGTGGCGCCACTATTGGGCGCGTGGAGCCGCACCCAAGGAAATGAAGGCCGGCACCGTGGTTCTGAGGCTGGCGGCGGGGACGGTGAAACAGGAAGTGGAGATTGCCGGGATCGAGCTGCTTTCTTATGGCGTGGGGTACGATCTGAGGAAGTTGCCTATCACGCATTCTACTTATTCCGGCAGGGAGCCCGATGCCCCCTGGCGCAAGGAAGCCAGGGAGCGAATTGCAAAACTGCGTATGGCGCCGCTCCGGGTAAAAGTGATTGGGGCGAACGGCACGCCGGTTCCAAGTGCAGTGGTGGATGTGGAACAGACAGCGAGTGCGTTCCAGATTGGCACTGTTTTTTCCGCGTCGCAGATCAACGACCGCACGAAACCGGAGAACGAGGCGTGGCGGCAGAAGATCCCGGAACTCTTCAACACAATCGTTCTCGGAAACGATCTCAAATGGCCGGGATGGATAGGCGACTTTGGCGGCAGTTTTACAAAAGAAAAGACCATCTCCGCTTTGAAGTGGGCCAAGTCGAAGGGGCTCTACGTGCGGGGCCATAACTTGGTTTGGCCCGGAAGAGGCGCGGAGTGGGATAATCTTCCCAAGTCGATCGTGGCAATGAAGGAGACCTCCGATCCGGCGCGGATCCAGAAAGCGGTGTTGGATCACATCGACGATATCTCGGAAGCGACCTCCGAGTATGTTGACGAATGGGATGTGATGAACGAGCCGTGTGACAACCACGCGCTGATCGACCTGTGCGGCAAACCTGCGATGGCCGACTGGTTTAAGCGGGCTCGTCAGAAGCTGCCCAAGGCGCATTTGGCGGTGAATGATTACGCGATTCTTGAGGCTCTGTCGGACGACCCCAAACACGACCTCTACGCGGGATATATTCACGACCTGATCAAAAATGGGGCGCCCGTGGACACCATTGGCATGGAAGGGTACTTCGGAAACCTGGTACCCTCGCCGATGCGAATGCTCAAGACCTTGGATCGGTTCGGATCCCTGGGTCCGGAAATCCTAGTGACCGAGTATGACATTCAAAGCGAAGATCCGGCTATGGTCTGCGATTTCACCCACGACCTCCTCACTTTGCTCTACAGCCACGAAAAAGTGCGCGGCTTCACGACCTGGTATGGCGTCAGCAAATACATCACCCCCGAAGGCGCCCTTACGCCGCTCGGGCAGACGGTTTCGGATTTGGTGAACAAGGAGTGGAAGACCCGGACGGCGTTGAAGACCGACGCAAGCGGTCAGTGTTCGGTACGGGCGCATCTGGGGCAATACCAGGTGAGCGTTCGGGTGAATGGTCAGACAATTCAAAACTCGCTGAGGCTGCAAAAAGACACCCCTGAGTTGGTTGTTAGAATAGCCGGTGGGCTCGTTGACGCCGGCAACGAAAATTTCCACCCTTAAATTCAATTTACAAACCATGAACTACGGCCATTTTGACGACGCAAACCGGGAATACGTGATCACCAGTCCGCGGACCCCCGCGAAATGGATCAACTACATTGGCACGCTCGACTTCGGGGGCATCGTGGACCACACCGGCGGCTCGCTCATTTGCGCCAAAGACCCCGGGCTCAACCGGATCCTTAAATACATCCCGCAAATGCCCGATTCGGACTTCAAGGGAGAAACGCTGTACCTCCGGTTGAAACAGTCCGACGGAAGCTACCGGGTGTTTTCTCCGTTCTATGTGCCGACGCTTGAGCTGCCGGATTCCTACGAGTGCCATGTCGGGCTCTCCTATCAGAGGATCATCTCAGTCGTTCACGGACTCCGCACCGAGGTGACGATTTTTGTGCCGCCCGGCTCGAAGGTGGTCGTGAGGGATGTCCGAATCACCAACGTGAGCAGTTCCCCCCGTGAGGTGGACGCGATTCCCGTGGTCGAGTTCAGCCACTTCGACGCGCTCAAGCAGATCGTCAATGCCGACTGGGTGCCCCAGACGATGCAATGCGACGCCGAGCTCGAGGCGGACGGGCGGGTCACGATCCGGCAGGCCGCATTCATGAAGCGGGAGTCGGAGGTCAACTTCTTCACCTCCAACCGTCCGGTCGACTCATTCCAAACGGATCGCAACCTCTTTCTCGGAGCCAACGGCTACGGCTCATGGCAGTCCCCGCTGGAGCTTCAAAATCCCCACCTTTCAAACTATGAAGCGCGCCGCGGCAATGTGATCGCCGCGCTCCTTCACCGCCTTGGCCCCCTGAAGCCCGGAGAATCGAGCCGCCTTGTCACGTTGCTGGGCCAGGATGCACCCTCCGATATCGGAAAGAGCGTCGCACGCTATCGCGATGAAGCCGCTGTGGACAATGCTTTCGCGGAGCTGCGCAAGTTCTGGGACGACTACCTCTCCCGAATTCAATGCCAGACTCCAGACGCCTCGTTTGACTCGATGGTGAATATTCACAATCCTCGCCAATGCCACACCACGCTGAACTGGTCCCGCTATCTTTCGCTGTACCAGCTCGGCTTTGGCGCCCGCGGCATCGGGTTTCGTGATTCCTCGCAAGACGTCATGGGCGCGCTGGCGAGCGCCCCAGCCGAAGCCCGAAAGCTCCTGGCCATTCTCCTGAGCATGCAGCGACCGGACGGCTCGGCGATGCACCAGTTTTTTCCTCTGACCCTCGAAGCGAACGAAGGAGATTCCAGGGAGCATGGCGGTAAGCTCGTCTACGGCGACGATCACCTCTGGGTGGTCCTGGCCACCTGCTCCTATCTCGAAGAAACGGGGGACTATGCCTTTCTCGACGGGGAGATTTCGTTTTATAGCAAGACCCTTTCACGGCCCGAACGGGAGAAAGCGGGCGTCCTGGAACACCTCCTTCGAGCGGTCCGGTACACGAAAGCAAATACCGGACGCCACGGCTTGCCCCTTCTCGGATTTGCCGACTGGAACGACACGATCAACCTTCCCGGCGAGGCCGAAAGCCTCTTCAACGCGAACCTCTATGGAGTGGCGCTTCTGCAACTCACCGCGCTGCTCGATCATCTCGGGCGCGCCGGCGAGGCCGCCTCGTTGCGGGCTGATTATGCCGTGATGCGCGACCGGGTTAACGAACACGCTTGGGACGGCGAGTGGTACGTTCGCTATTTCACGGAGGAGGGCGCCGCGATGGGATCGTCCTGCAATAGCGAAGGCAAAATCTTCACAAACGGCCAGTCGTGGCCGGTCCTTTCCGGCTTCGCGCCGGCCGACCGCGCAAGCGCCGCTCTCGAATCGGTGTCGCGGCTTCTTAATACGGCACGGGGCATCAAGCTGAGCTGGCCCGGTTTCAAGGGTTACGACGAGCAGAAAGGCGGCGTTACCACTTATCCGCCGGGAGCCAAGGAAAACGGCGGTATCTTTCTCCACGCCAACCCCTGGGTCATGATCGCCGAGACGATGCTCGGCAACGGCGACCGGGCATTTCAATACTACCAGCAAATCAACCCCGCCGCGAAAAACGACACGATTGAGACCTACGAGATCGAGCCCTATTGCTACGCCCAAAACATCCTGGGCGACGAGCACCCACAGTTCGGCCTCGGGCGCAACAGTTGGCTTTCGGGTACTGCCTCCTGGACCTACCAGGCCGCGGTAAAATATATCCTCGGCATCCGCCCCTCCCATGCGGGCTTGATTGTGGATCCCTGCATTCCCCGGAAATGGAAGGGGTTCTCCGTTACCCGGAAGTTCCGGGGAGCTACCTACAACATCGTGGTCACCAACCCCCAGCAGGTGTCCAAGGGCGTCTCCTCTCTCACGGTGGACGGCCGGCCAGTGGAAGGGAAGGTCATTCCCTTGCTTGAAGCAGGCGCAACCAGTCTCATCGAAATCGTGATGGGATCGCCTGCTTATTCTAATGAGCTTTCAAGATGAGATTAAGGCGCGCAGGATTTTTGCCCTCTGGCGAGACGCGAGCGAGGCGCATACCCACAGCGGTCTGTAACGAGCGCGCAACGAAGCCAGAGGGCAAAAGGACAAGCGAATTAGTCTCATCTTGAACGCGAATTATAATTAGCCCTATGAACAACCTCCCCCATCAAGAAGTCGGATACGTAGCGCCGGAAGATCGCGTTCCTTTCAAACAAAACCTCGCTTACGGAATCGCCGGTCCGGTGGATATTCTGGCGGTCTGGCTCCTCGTCTCGATTGCCTACCCGCTCTTTAACATGGAGCGAGGGATGTCCCCCACCAGGATCGCCTTCATCCTGATGTCGCTGCGATTGTGGGACGGCATGGTAGATCCGGTGGTCGGTTGGATCTCCGACAACACACGTTCCCGCTGGGGAAGACGTCGCCCTTTTATCTTCGTCGGCTCGATGCTCACCGCCATCACCTTCCCCTTGATCTGGTGGTTTCCCAGGGATCTGAGCGAGGGGCATCTCATGGCATGGGTGATCGGATTCGGTATCGTGTTCTATACCAGCTTCGCCATCTGGGCCATGCCCTACCAAAGCCTCCTGATGGAGATGACGCCCGATTATAACGAACGCACCAAAGTCGCCGCCTTCCGGGGGATTACGCAGGCTCTGGCGAGCTTTATTGTCGGCAGTTCCTGGTGGATTGCGTTCCGGTTCCACGACCCGATCACGGGTGCCCCCAGCGTGGTCGAGGGCATGCGGACCATGAGTCTTTATATTGCGGTTCTAATGGGGATCTGCGGAATCCTGCCGGCGCTCTTCGTTCACGAACGCTACTACGAGCATCAACTCGCCAGAAAACAGAAGGGCATCGGTCTCATCCGGGGCTTCAAGGAGACCATCTCCTGCCGGCCGTTCGTGATCCTTTGTTTGCTCACTGTTTTTTTCCTGCTCGGCACCAGCATCTACGACAGCTACGGCCGGTACGTCGGCACCTATTATGTGCTCGGTGGCGACTTGAATCGCAGTTCGCTTTTTCAAATCTACGGCACGTCAATCTACATGGTATGCAGCCTGTTTTTCATACCATTCTTCCGGCATCTTTCCGAAAGAATCGGCAAAAAGCAGTGTCTCGGCATCTCGCTGACACTCGTCCTCATTTCGGGTGCCTCCACCTGGTTCACCAACAACCCGGCTCACCCCTATCTCATGTTGGTCAACACGAGCTTTATCGGGGCCGGTTATGCGGGGCTTTGGTTAATGATCCCCTCCATGCAGGCCGACGTCGTCGATTCCGACGAGCTGACCACCGGCGAACGTCGCGAGGGAAGCTTCGCCGCCATCTACTCGTGGGTGCTCAAGCTCAGCTTCTGCATCGGCTTCATGATTTCGGGGCCTCTGCTTGAGTGGACCGGCTTCCAGGCCTCTCTCGGCGGCCACCAGCCACCCGAGGTTCTGCACAGCTTGAGAGTGGGGTATGTCGCACTTCCGGTAGTCACGCTTTCGATTGCAATGCTTTTTCTCCGTTTATTTCCAATCACCCGCGAGCGCGCCGCGGAAATCCGCCAGGCCCTCGAAGAGCATCGAGGAAAAGTTTGAATGCCCGCTGTTCGCTTTACTCGATTCACGTTACCGTAGCCAAGTGCAACCCCAGAGCGCAACCAATCTATCCTGGCAAACCGCCTCGGGCCTGTTCACGGCCAAGGCTGGGTTCCCTTGGCGCCTCGCCGCTTTGCTGGCTCTCCTTTTGTGGGCGCCCGTTGACGCTTGGTCTGCCGACGAACCCCTGACGAGCATCGCCGCAATTCGCCGGCTTCCCCGCGAGGTGGCGGCCAAGGCTCTCGCCGTAGAGCTCAAGGGCGTCTGCCTTTGGTGCGATATCACCGGGCATTTTGTGATCTCCGACGGTAAAGAGTCCATCTGGGTCTCCGCCCTTTACGGCGCAAATCACGGCTTTTATCCACGGATTGCCGATTCCCGATCAATCAAGCCAGGGGCGTGGCTGGAGGTCAATGGCGTCACCAACGAAGGCGGCTATGCCCCCATTATTTTTCCGGTGGCGATCCAGCAGGACGGGGTGATCCCAATCCCGAAGCCCAAGCGGTTATCGATGGATCGAATGCTCTCGGGCAGCGAAGACGGACAATGGGTGGAAATCGACGGTGTCATTCAAGAAATTCACCCCCCCGACCAGGACGACCCTCACGTGATTATCGGCATGAAAAGCGGCGGGCAGTATGTATGGCTTTATCTCGACCCCAAATTCCCCCTCAATGCAGACCAATTGATTGATGCGTCGGTGCAAGTGAGAGGCATCTGCGCCCCCGACCAAAACCTTCGCTCGGAGGTCGTTGGGCTAAAGTTCTATCTCCCCGACGCCAACGCGATCCAAGTGCTGACGCCCCCGTTGCTTGACCCTTTCCAAGCCCCAAGGGTCTCCTTAAAGCGGCTGCTGCCGTTTTCTCCAGAGGCAAAACCCTACAACCGAAAAGTAACGACTGGTGTAGTCACCTTTGCTGTGCCAGGAGAATACTTTTTCCTCCAGGATGGCCAGACGAGCGTGCGGGTGAGTTCTAACAGCCGCGAAGTGAAAGTGAACGATCGCGTCGAAATCGCTGGATTTGTCGATAACTCCGGCCTTTTTGCGTGCATGAAAAATGTGCTGGTGCGGATTGTCGGCACAGCTCCAGTGGCAGCGCCCCAGCGGATAAACTCCAAGGCGATTTTAAAGCTGAACCTTTATCAAGGAATTCCCGGCGAGGTCCCTTTGGATTTCGACTGTCGAATTGTCACCCTGCAAGGGAAGCTCTTGCGCGTGGATTGGAGAAAGAACGCGGTGCCGGATCTTGTGAAGATCGAGTCCGAGGGCGAGACCTTCTCCGCCGAGCTTCCCAACCGGCAAACCCTCAGCCCAGCGGTTGCCCGCGCGTGGGAACCGGGAGCGAAAGTCGAAGTTACCGGGATTTGCGAATTGGAGTTTGGGAACAGAATCGAGTCCCGAGAATACTATTACCCGGTCGGATTTCACCTCCTGTTGGCCTCGCCGCGGGAACTCAAGGTCCTGAACCCGCCGCCTTGGTGGACGCCGGGTCGTCTTGCAATGGCGCTTGGAGGCACTCTCTTTGCGATTGTCATCCTTCTACTCTGGACGGCAGTTCTGCGCCGAGTGGTCGCGAAGCAAACCCGGATCATCAGCAAAAAGATTCGCTCCGAAGCCACGCAGGAAGAGCGGGAACGCATAGCCCGCGACTTGCACGATTCGATCGAGCAGCAGCTTGCCGGCGTTTCCCTTCATCTGTACGGAGCCCAGACCCTGATCGCTTCCGACCCGAGCGCAGCAACGAACTCGCTCGATTTGGCCCGCCAAATGCTGAAACACACCCAGAAAGAGACCCGGACCTCGATCCGGGACTTGAGGTCGGATGACCTCGTGCGCCAAGGGCTGGTCGTAACCCTCCGCGGCCTGGCCGAGTCGTTCCGAGGCGCCGACCGACCGTTGATCGAAGTTCAGATTCCCGACGACTTGGATGGACTCTCGCCCGACAGCGAATATCAGTTGCTCCGGCTCGCGCAAGAAGCCTTGAATAACGCCATCAAACACGCGGAGGCCAAGCGGATCACAATCGGCCTGCATGCCCGACCCGAAGGAATCTGCCTGACCGTCGTGGACGACGGCTGCGGTTTTCGCCCCGAAGCGATCGATGTGGGGAATCCCTCGCATTTCGGCATGCTCGGCATGCAGGAGCGCGCGGCCAAGCTGAGGGCGAAGCTTGACATCGTCAGCGAACACGGGAAGGGTTGCTCCATCACCGTCAGCGTTCCTTACGAATCCCCATCCGGCCGCTCACTCGCCGCATCCAACCCTTCGTTTGCAAAAGAAGGTCATCGCTGATTGTGAACAGGTATCGTCCAAAAATAAGGATTTTCGTCGTTGACGATCATTTCATGGTTCGTCGCGGTCTGATTGCAGTGCTTTCCCGTGAGCCCGATTTCCAGGTTGTCGGCGAGGCCCGGGATGGTGTTGAAGCGCTGGAAAGCGTCTCCCGCATGCGCCCGGACATCATTCTCCTGGACGGAGTCCTGCCTGACATGCACGGGGTGGAGGTGCTCCGGCGGATTCTGGAAACCTGGCCGGAAGCGCGGGTTATCATGTTGTCCATCAACGACACTGCGGAAGATGTGCATCGGGCAATGGATTCGGGCGCCTGGGGATACATGACAAAATCGAGCGAAGAGGCGGAAATGCTCCAATCCATTCGATCGGTGGCGTCGGGCAAACAATTTCTTTCCTTGGAACTTTCACGCAAGCTCGCCCAAAGAAACGTGCTTTCCTCACTGAGCAGTCGTGAGTTGCTGGTTCTTGGCTGCATCGCCAGGGGCAAGGAGAACAAGGAAATCGCCCAGGAACTCGGAATCGGCGGAGCCAGCGTGAAAACCTACATTACCCGGATTTTCGTTAAGCTCGGCGCCCACGACCGCACCCAAGCCGTGAGCATCGCCCGCGATCGCGGCATTCTCAGGTGAAATTATGCTATAGCGCAAAGCGCAGGCGCTTCGTTCCCGTCTCGTTCCCAAAGTTAAGCGCAGCGTCTTTGGGAACGTCTGCCCTTCCCGAAACTCCGTTTCATCTCCAAGCATCGCACTTCAACACCGCCCCCGCGAGCCATTCGTGCGCCGAGGAATAGCGCCAGTGCTCCGGCGAGGCCACCCAGCCCCTCCGCACCGGATTCGCATGCATGGTTTCGATCTTCTGGATCATGGTCGAGTCCGAGTAAATCGCTTGGGGATGGAACCCCTCCTGCCACACCTGAAATTGACTGCGGTGCTTATGAGCCGCCTGTGGCCTTGGCCAGCAAATCCAAGAGCCAGCCCCGCTGTTCCGCCTCGATCTGCGCCAGCAAGCGATGTGCGGTGAACTTCTTCAAATTGGCCATCACCCGCGACAGCTCCTCGCACTGCACCAGCGTGAAAGTGGTTGTCCATGATCACCCACGTATACAGGCGCAGCCTCTTCTTCTGACGGCAGAAGTCCAGCGACTGAGCGAGGATGTCACAGCAGGCCTGCAACGTGAACAGAGGCAGCAATCGACAATCGTGGAAGTCACGAAATGCGTGCGCTCGGTCTCGCGAACGGTGCAGCGGCTTCTCATGCAGCAACGCTGTCAATCGGGAAACGGAGTTTCAAGAGAAGAGCCGTTCCCAAAGCGCTTCGCTAACTTTGGGAACGAGGGGAAAAACTTGTCCCCCAAATGGATGACAAATCCTTGCTTCACGCCCGCCGGAATTAGTTCAAAGTGCTTGCGCATATAGTTTATGAATCAGACTTTCGGCCACTTCGAAGACTCCTCCCGCGAATATGTGATCACCCGCCCGGACACCCCGTTGCCCTGGCTCAACTACCTCGGGCAGGACGATTTCTTCGGCCTTTGCACCAACTGCGCGGGCGGCTACACCTTCTGGCGGGATGCGAAGCTTCGCCGACTCACCCGCTACCGCTACAATAATATCCCGATGGATCTCGGCGGCCGCTATCTCTACCTGCGCGATGGCGACACCCTTTGGAACCCGATGTGGAAGCCGTGCCGCACCTCGCTCGATCGCTACGAATGCCGTCACGGACTCGGTTATACGCGCATCACCAGCGAGAAAAACGGACTCGCTGTCGAGGTGCTCTTCTTCATCCCTCCGGGTGAAACCGCCGAGGTCTGGCAGGTGACCGTGAGGAACCAATCCGGCGGCGCCAAGTCCGTTCAGCTCTTTTCATTTGTTGAGTTCTGCCTCTTTGAAGCGCTCAACGACATGACCAATTACCAGCGGACCTACTCGATCGGCGAAGTCGAGGTCGAAGGGTCTGCGATCTACCACAAAACCGAGTTCCGGGAGCGGCGTAACCATTACGCGATGTTCGCCTGCACGCGGAAGGTGGATGGCTTTGACACCTCGCGCGACGCCTTTGTCGGCGTCCACAACGGATTGCACGATCCAAAAGCTGTGCTGGCGGGCGCCTGCACCAACAGCCTTGCCCACGGCTGGAACCCCGTTGGGGCTCATCAGCTCAATCTCAATCTCGAAGCGGGCGCGGAGGAAAGCTTCGCGTTCGTCCTCGCCTATGTCGATCAGGGGACGGACGAAAAATTCGAGGCTCCCGGCATCCTCAACAAAAACCGGGGCCGGGCCCTGGTGAAAAAATACGCGGCGCCGGGGGCGGTGACGTGCGCCTTGGAAAAGCTGCGGACATTCTGGGACGGTCTCCTCGGGGCGCTCTCGGTGCAAACCCCCGAGCCGAACCTCAACCGGATGGTCAACACCTGGAACCAATACCAGTGCATGACCACCTTCAATCTCTCCCGATCGGCGAGCCTGTTCGAGACCGGGATCGGGCGAGGGATGGGCTTCCGCGACAGCAACCAGGACCTCCTCGGTTTTGTCCACATGATCCCCTCGCGGGCGCGTCAGCGCATCCTCGACATTGCCGGCACCCAGCTTTGCGATGGAGCCTGCTACCACCAATACCAACCACTGACAAAGAAAGGCAACGCAGAGATCGGCGGAGACTTCTACGACGATCACCTCTGGCTGATCCTCAGCACCTGTGCCTACATTAAGGAAACGGGCGACCAGTCGATTCTCGAAGCCGTCGTTGGGTACGCGGACACCCCCGGCTCCAAGGAAACCCTCCTCCACCACCTGGAAACCAGCATCGCCTACACCCTGCAGAAGCGCGGCCCACACGGACTCCCGCTCATTGGCCATGCCGACTGGAACGATTGCCTGAACCTCAACTGCTTTTCAACCGAGCCCAACGAATCGTTCCAAACCGCGGGAGATGTCGACGGATCAAGTGCCGAATCGGTGATGATTGCAGGGTTGTTCCTGTACGCCGCACGCGAGCTCTCGGCCCTGTACCAAGCGATGAACCGCCCGGCAGATTGCGCGCGCCTGGACGCAGCCTATGCGGAAATGCTCGTGACCATTGAGGAGCAGGCCTGGGATGGCCAATGGTATCGCCGCGCCTACGATGCGGCGGGAAATCCGATCGGCTCCGCCGAGTGTGAAGAAGGGCAGATCTTCATCGAAAGCCAGGCATGGTGCGTCCTTGGCGGCGCGGGCGTTGAAAACGGACGCGCGGCGAAGGCGTTCGAAAGCGTCCACCAACACCTCTTCACGCCAGACGGCATCATCCTCCAGCAGCCTCCCTACGCCACCTATCACAAGGAACTCGGCGAAGTCAGCAGCTACCCGCCGGGCTACAAGGAAAATGCCGGGATCTTCTGCCACAACAACACCTGGATCCACCTCGGTTGGTGCCTGCTCGGCGACGGTGACCGCGCGCTCGAGTATTACCTGAGCATCTGCCCGCCTGCCAAACCGGTCGAGACCTACCGTTGCGAACCGTATGTCTATGCCCAAATGATAGCGGGGCGCGATGCGGCGACCCCGGGTGAAGCCAAGAACTCCTGGCTTACCGGCACTGCCGCCTGGACGCTGGTAGCTGCCACGCAGGGAATCCTCGGCATCTGCCCCGGCCATGACGGACTCGTGATCGACCCGTGCATCCCGCGCGATTGGCCGGGCTTCACCGCCACCCGTAAATTCCGCGGTGCCACCTACGAGATTACGATCTCCAATCCGCGCAAACACTCGAAAGGGATCCAGTCGCTCGTGGTCGATGGAAAACCGATTTCAGGAAATCGAATCCCCATCGCCCCGGAAGGGAGCACCGTCAGGGTCACCGCCGAAATCCAATAGGCACAAAAGCGAGGAAGTGTCATTTTACTGGCGCACCTTTCGGCTCCTGCACGGCACCGAAGATTATAGACTTGCAGCTCTGGGGGCGACTTTTATCACAGTTCCTGAAACTGTGTCCACGAGTGAGGGTGATCGTGTTGGTAAAGAATCCAGATCTGGCGGATGCGTTGGAAGAGAAGGCGATTAGAAATGGCGGGATCAGGCGACGATACCAGAAACGGCGGAATTCCACAGATCATGCGCGCGTACACATATAGCCGCTTCAACGGTGGAATTCGCCGAAGAAAGACGCGGGAATGCCGCAGGTTGAGCGAAGCGACGCGCTGCGCGGTTGGCTTTCGTTTGTAGCTCTGAACTATTGGAAGCCTATGTTGACTGCGTCTGCGGTAATTTCAAGATTATCGCAATTTTGCCTCGATCACTTCTTACGCGTGCGCTCGTTTCCAATCCGGACCAGATGAAAACCATTAAGGGAGAACAGCGGGAAGATGGCAAGTGGCGAGTTGCTTGCGCACCTCGGCTGCCGGAGTTGCAACATGAACGGTCAGCCCTTCCATTGATTTGCCGTCGCTCCGGGTGTCAGAGAGTGTCCAAAGTTCGCTGACATGCCCCACAACATTTCCACAGGCATCCAAGATCGCGCTACCGCTGGAGCCCGCGTTCCAAGCGGTGCTGACCAGAATTCGACGGCCCGCTGGTTTGTCTTTCGACCCGGCAGTGGTGGTAAAGCCGTTCACCATGCCCGAAGAAAAGAAGTCGAACTGGTCGAACGGCCTGCTGAAACAGTAGACGGAGTCGCCCACTTCGACCGTGTTGGCAAGCGGGAGGGCTGTCAGATCGTTGGAGGCGACTCTTATGACTGCGGCATCCATGCTGGCGTCTGCGGCGAGAACTCCGGTGATGGGCAGAATCTCGTCCTCTCCCCGCACAACGACGGGGATGCCGGTGCCCGGCTTCATAGCTTCGTTCTGTTTCAGAACATGAAAGGCGGTTACGACGGTATCGGACGCAATCGCATACCCCCCGGCTAGGATTGCGTGCCACTTCGAGCACTTGGTGCATTGAAAAACCCACCCCACCTTCACATGGGCGGAAGCGGCACGCCGGGCGAGGTCGGGACAGGATAGGGTGCGGGCCGTTACTGGCAACAGCTTCACTGGAGAAGGTGTGGGCTTGTTCCACATCTCCAAGAATTCTGTTAGGGACGGAATTTTAGAACTTTTTCTGAGCGCGAGTGCCTTTTGCGCCAACGGGTTGGCAAGTTCGGGGCAGGGTTTCGGAGAGACCTGAGGGGAAACAGACGTGGAGCCATTCGGCTTTGCCTGCTTAACGGGAATTCCAGTCATCGGCAGCCAAGTCCGGATGTGTTTTCCATTCCAATTATTCACTGAGGCATAATCCACCATCGGAATAAACCCTTCGCTGGTGGGGACTCGGAACTGTTGCCGGGTTGACGGTAACGTTTTGGCAATAGGGCTTATCTCAACGTAGCCTTCTTTGGCCAGAATGGTCACCGGCTTGTCGTAGTCGGGATCGATGTTTTCATCGCGGGCCAGCACGATTGGTCCGCGGACGAGAGCGTTGAAATTGTCGCCGTCCCGGTTGCTGCCGTGGGGCGCATCGATCAGGCGGCACCGCATATCCAAGTTCAAATCGATTGCGTCGCCGGTGGACCACGTCCGGTCGAGGCTGACATAGGTTCCCGGAGTGGCTTTCACCGCGGACCCGTTGACGGAGAGCGTAGTCGAGCCGCTCCACGCCGGAATTCGCAACTCGATTGAAAACCGTTCGGGCTTCGGAATCGTGACTGTCACTGCAATTGCGCCCGTCAGCGGGTAGTCGGTCTTGATCTCCAATTGGACAGGCTGGCCCGTCGGCGTTGCCGCGGTCGCGGTGGCGGCATTATAAAGGTTGATTACGGGACCGGTCTTCGAATTCAGCACCGCGACGAACGGCAGATACGCGAGGCCCATCGGGCCGTTCAGATTGCAGCAGGTCACTCGGAGATTGCCGAACGTCCATCCCCATCCAACGGGAGTGGATTTGCTACCGTTGAGGCGATTCACGTAGCTGAAGCCATCGCCTTCGGGCTTGATCGCACCGATCAGACCATTGTAGGCGTATCGCTCGATTGCGTCCACAGCGGAAGGATCAGCGGTCAGACGGTTGACCTGACTGCACAGCTTGAGCCAGGTCACGCCAGTGCAGGTCTCCATCGTGCGATCCATCTTTGGATTGCTTTGCTCAAGGGCTGTATAATCCCAAGTCTCTCCCTTCACCTCGTGATGGTGAATATCTCCGCCGCCGTTGCCGATGAGCGTGATCTCCTTATCGCGGACGTTGCGGAAAAAGTTGAGCGTGGCCTGTTTCCAGCGCTCGTTTCCGGTAACCCGATAGTATTCGAGAACGCCCTCAAAGACGGAGGTCATTTCATAGGCTTTGGGATAAGGACCGCCGATTTGCTCGGGATCCTTGTTGTTGAAGGCTTCCTCGATGATGTTGTTGTCCTTGGCGCCTCCTTCGAGCTCGACGATGTACCGGGCGAAATCGAGATACCTCTGCCGGCCGGTGAGTTTGTACAGCCGCAGTATCGGTTCGAGGATGCTGCTCGACTCGATGTGGTTGCGGCTCCAACCCTGATCGACGATGCGAACCTTCGGGGGCGGGCCAATCTGGTTGATCGTGCAATCGGCCTCGTCCATCATCGCTTGAAGCACGGCTGGATCCTTTTCGACCTGTTCGTAGTATTCGTCCAGCCCGAGCAGGACATACTTGCGCTCCCAAAGATCGCCGCCGCGCGAATCCGGTTGCGCGGAAGGCTCCGAGCAACTGATGGAACCGTTAGAACGTTTGGTGGTGAGCAGGTCGCCGACTGTTTTCTTCAGAATCGCCTTAAGTTCGGGATCCTGATTGTACCGATAGAACATGGCGCCGGAGCGCACCGCTTTGCCCCACATTTCGCCGAGCGCAAACTGTTTGCGGCCCGTGCGGAAGAACTGCACAAACTCGGCGTACGGCACCGTGCCTCGATTCCAGTGGATGAGAGAGTTCTGGAGGTCATTCTCCAAGCCTCCGTGAAACCGAATGGCATTGGCCGGCAGGGGCGTCAAGCGATCCTTCACTGCCGCCGGAGCTAGGGGCGCGACAGCCGCGAAACAAGCTGCCGTTCCCCACAGTAACAGAGGCTGCAATACACGGTTTGGTTGAATTCTCATAAATTTTTGTCCCAGCGAAAGTTGTGCTTGTGCTTACCGGAGGCGTGCGCTGTCAATACGAGTGATCGTGACATCGTGGCCCTTGCCTGCGACATAGCTGATTCGCCACCATTGGTTGGATTGCTGGAATTGCGCTCCTTCGGGAAGTCCGGTGAAGGTTCCGGTCAGGGCGGCGGCGGTGTCGCCGCTGTTGTTGAGGCTGTTGTTAATGATGGTGTAGACTCCGCCAACGGGCAGGTATGCCGTGGCGGTCAGAATGAGACTGCCGCTGAGGATCACGCTGCCGTTGGGCGGGGGCTGGATCTGATCATAGTCGGTGCCCGCCTTTTTGCCAGTAATAAGTAAGTGCATCACGCCGCCGGGGTTGAGCACCAAACTTCCGCCGTTGCCGGAGAAAAGGCGAATGGAGGGGCTTTCGCTCGGTCCATAAACACCGCCGCTGTTGATAGTGACGCTTCTGTCCTTTACCGAACCGGTCTGAATAAAAGTGCCGCGGTTGACGACGACGTCCATGCTGATTTTCCCAGCGAGTTTCACGGTTCCTTCGTTGATGGTGATTTTCCCGCCACAGCTTAAATCGGAGTCGATAAACAGGGTTCCGGTTGTGGATTTAGTGAGAGCGACCCAACCGCCAATGCCAGTGGCAATCGTCCCGCTGCACGCGTTAATCGAATTGCAGTTTAATCTGGGTGAGCCGGTTCCGGAGTTTAGGAGCGTCCCGCCATTGAAAACGACCTGGCCAGGCCCTTGCAGAGAGATGCTGTTGAGGTCAAGCACCCCGCCGCTGTTGAGGGTCAGCGCGGAAGCACCCGACAGGCATCGGCTGTTGCCCACTTTCAATATTCCGCCGTTGACGATGGTCGGCCCCTTGTAAGTGTTGGGGCCGCTCAGCGTGAGGGTGCCGCTGTTGACGATGACACCACCGCTGCCGGAAAGGGCTGCCCCAAAGTCAACAATCCCAGGGCCGTTTTGCACGATAAAGCCGTTACAAGCCAGCGCGCCGCTCAACGAACAGCAGGCGGCTGTGGGGTTGAAAATGGCGCTTGCGACCGTTGTTCCAGGGGCAATGGAAATTGCGTTCGTTCTGGCGTTGTCAGTAAAGATGACGTTGTCGTTATTGTAAAATCTGGTCGTGGCTCCCGTCCAATTGGCTGTGATGGTGTCCCATCGGCCACCGATGACTCCGGTCCAGGTTTTCGCTCCCGGCGGCAGCACGTTGATCGTTAAGGCTGCGGTGCCTGTGCGATAGGGACCGCTTGCGCTAATCGTTGGGCTGAAGGCGCCGGTGACTGTCGGCTTTCCCCAGATCAATCCAGTGCGTGTGTTTACGCTCAATCCTGCGGGCAGCCCGGTCGCCGCGAAAACCGTGGGACCGCGGGTCGCCGTAATCTGATAACTGAACGCCATTCCGTTGATCCCTGCGATAGCAGATGCGCTAATTATCACCGGAGGCGTCTGCAGGAGCCTTCCATGGTTGACGATGGCGGGTAGAGTCAGCGATACCGCTAGGTTGATAATGGTGCCGTAGTTGGTGATCGTGCCGGCCGCGCCGAACTGGGCCGAACCGGTAAAGACCAGCGTGCCGGTATTGACGATGTTCCCGGCGGAGAACAACTGGCCGGACACATGCAACTGCGCCCCGGCGGCCACGGTTACCGAGGCGGTGTTGGTAACATTGCCGCTGATGACGAGAGTTCCACGGCTTACGGTTGTCGGGCCGGTATAGGAATTGGTTCCCGCGAGCGTCAGCTTGCCACTCCCCATTTTCACCAGTGCAACAACACCGGTTCCGGTCACGACGGTTCCTTTCTTAATCGGCGTATCGTTGATCGACCCCGGAAAGATGCAGTCAGAGGCGCTGTTGGCGACCGTAAGCGTGCCGGTGCTGGAGGCCACGGAGTTGGTGATGATCCCATTGGTGCCATTGGTCGCGATGGAACCGGTTAACCCAGCCACGGTTTGGTTGTAGCCGGCAAGGTCAAAGATCGCCGCCTTAACGATGCTGGCGTCGGACTTCACATCAAGGATGGTGCTGGTGGGCAGGGCATTGGTTTTGCCCAAACGCAGAATGCCTTGAAATATATTGGTATACCCCGTGTAGGCGTTGGCCGTGGAGGGGGACAGCACGACGACGCCCGAGCCGTTTTGACCGGAGATTGACAGGGCATTGGTGGAGCCATCGCTAATAGCCCCCGTGACCGTCAATTTCGAGGCCCAAAGCGCACCGAGGGTCGGGGAGTTGGCTCCAAGCAAGACGGGCCCCGCCCAAGTGCAGCTCCAACTATCAGCCTGCAACGCTCCAAAACCGTTGTCTCCCGTCCCAGCGATGATCGCAGTCTTGCCTCGTACGGTGATGGCGTTTTTTAATTGCAGAGCGGGGGTAATGCCTACCGGTTGTAGGCCGGGGGCGTGGTCGAGAACGGAAATGGTGCTTCCGCTGCCCAGGGCGTTAGGATTGGAGACAATGAGCATCCCCTCCTTTACCGTGGTTGGGCCGCTATAGCTGTTGGATGCGGTGAGCATCAGCCAACCCATTCCAATCTTCGTCAACCCGCCCCCGATGGAAACAGAATCTGTGAACAGGGGTTGGGTAAGAGTGGGGAAGATACCGTTGGTATCGATAGTAGCCCCGCCGCGTTTAATGCAAATCTTGGCGAAGCCTGAAAACATCGGCGTGATTGCGCCTCTTGTCCACAATGTGCCGGCTCCCACCTGGTAGGTGCCGCCGTTGAAGTTTAAGGTGGTCGTGTCGGTCGCGGAAAAACCATTGGATGTGAGCGTTCCGCCATTGAGGTTGATGGTTGCCGCGGCAGCGGCGGCGTTGAGCGACCCGAGGATGGTGGCGGTGCCGCCGTTCACGGTCAGGACGGCAGTGCCTGCATTGTTCACACCAAGGGAAAGGCCGGAGTCTCCAATCGTTATGGCTCCTGCATCCACGGTCAAAGCGCCGGAGTCCAGGACAACTGGGGCGCTCGCGCCGACGGTTGAAAGCGTTCCGCCTGTGATGTGTAGGGCGCCGCTGGAGGATCCGCCTCCGATCATCAATCCCAGGCTGCCATTACTTGCATAAACCGTCGTTCCCAGCGAGGCGGTGTAGAGCAAGTCATTGGGGCCGTTCACCAAGAGGCTCACATCGTAGGTGCCATTGAAGGGGGGGAATCCAAGGGTTGTTCCGTTGGGAGCATTGCTGGAAGACTTAAGCCACCGCACACCCCTTTGGAAAGTGGAGACGCCACGTTCATTCCAGTTGGCGGCGCTGTTGAAAGCGCTACTCGTAGCGCCGGTCCACTGGTAAACGGTTGTCGCTGATGGGAGCATCGTGACACTTGCCGCAAGTGAGTTGACGCCCATGATTTTCTCGCTGTAGGCGCGTACGCGGTAATAATAGGTGGTTCCCGCCGTTAATCCGAATACATTAACACTCCGGTCGGTGCCCGTATCGAAGACTTGGTAGCCGGGAACGAAGGTGCTGAAAGTATTGGTGGAGGAAACGTCGAGCTGGTAGCCGGACGCTCCGGCTACACTATTCCAGTTCGCAGTGAAGCCGCTGTTGGTAATGCTTTTGGTTTCATTAACAGTAGGAGCCGCAAGCGGGGGAACCCTGGGTTGAACAAACTTGGAGAGGGGCCTCATCACGGGCTGATCGATGGCGCCGCCGGAGGCGGTCCGTTCCGGGTCGATCGTGAAGATGTAATTATGGAAACCGGCAGACCACCACGTCCACCCCAACCAGACATCCGAGTTTTCCTCCATGTGACTGACCATGTTGGTAATGGTCGCGGCACCGATATCCGTTTCGGTGACTCGGCAGTTAGCCACGGCGAACTCGCCCAGAAAGCCCCGACGTTTGTTGGCACGAGCCCAATTGGTGAAGACGGCCAGCCTCTGCTTGCCGATGTTCGGATCGTCCTTCCAAATATCAGAACACCCGCCCGAACCAGAGTCCACGTATTGATGCACTTCGAAGGCGTAGTTGTTCCCTGGGTCGGTGATTGCCGCCATAACTTTGGCGTTGGAGTCTTCACCTCCAGCCGTCGTCCAGCTATTCGCGCCGGAGTAGAAATTTCCAGGGACGAGGATCAGATTGGTCGCACCCGTGGCTCGGATCGCGTTGATCGCGGCTTGGGCCGACGGAAACCAATCCGCGGTTCGCATCTTGCAAGGCTCATTCATGAGTCCAAAAATAACGTGGGTGTTATGGCTGTAGATCTTTGCCAAGCGCGACCAGAAATCGGCGAAAGCCGCAACCGGCACCTCCTTCGTGCCGATAATATGCTCGAAATACCGCGCATAGCAGTGCGGGTCCAGCACCACATACATCCCCTTGGCCGTCGAACCCAACACAGAGGCGTTGATCTGCGCCAGCTCAATGGGGTTGAACGAACTATACAAGGTCGTCTGCAACCGTTCCCAGATGAAACCCAGCCGAACGATGTTCATCCCCTTGCTCATGAAATAATCCATATCGGCCTGGGGCGGATAGGAGTATCCCGGTTTCTGTTCCGAACCAGGAGGCTGCGTGTTCCCAAATGACCCTTCACCCCAATTAATGCCCGTGAATTGACAGGGAGCGGCTGATGCCGCACAACCCGCAATGACCGAAAAAATGACGATGGTGAAGGCCCGTGCTTTTTGAAGAAAATTCATGCCGGAGTTGCTGTTGTGGCGGGAGGGCGGGCGAAGGAGTGCATACGGGTTGAGTTTCCAGTGTAAAATGTCTTCAACGGTTTTCCCCTGACAATCTTGTCCCCCAAATAGGCGACAAGATTCCTGTTTTCCTCGGGTGGACCATCCCCGATGATAACCTCTCAAACGAAAAACTTTTCCCATGAATCAAAATCGAATCCTTCTCATTCAAGGCTGCTCTCTCGTTCTGGCGCTCTCGGCGTTCGCAACCGGACCGACACCGCGGCCCGCAGCGGTCATCGCGTCTACAGAGATCGCCCGCGGCCCCTTCGGTCCCACGGACGACTCGCTCAGGCAATACCGGTGTCCGGACTGGTTCCGCGATGCCAAATTCGGGATTTGGGCTCACTGGGGACCGCAGGCGGTGCCCCGGCTCGGCGACTGGTATGCGAGAGGTTTATACGAAGGCCCACGCGTGGACCAAAAAACGGGCGAGGAAAAGGGCCCTTCTTACGATTACCGTGAGCACCTCAAGCGCTACGGGCACCCGAGCAAGTTTGGCTACAAGGACATTATTCCGCTTTGGAAAGCCGAAAAATGGAATCCTGAGCAGCTTATGGCTCTCTACAAAAAAGCTGGAGCGAGATACTTCGTCAGCATGGGCTCCCACCACGACAACTTTTTTCTGTGGAACTCCAAAATCCACCGTTGGAATGCCGTGCAGATGGGGCCGCACAAGGACGTAGTTGGGCTCTGGCAGAGGGCTGCCAAAGACCAGGGACTTCGGTTCGGGGTTTCCGAGCACCTCGCCGCAAGTTACACATGGTTCCAAGGCAGCCACGGCGCTGACAAGACCGGCCCCTACGCAGGCGTGCCGTATGACGGGGCAGACCCTCGATACCAGGATCTCTACCACACCAAGGCCGATCCCAAAGACACCGGCTGGACCTCGAACAACCCCGAATGGCATCGCGAATGGTTTAACGACGTCAAAGAGCTCGTGGACCTCTATCACCCGGACCTCCTCTACTCGGATAGCGGCTTGCCTTTCGGCGCGGTTGGAAAATCGCTGCTGGCCCACTACTACAACCAGGACATCGCCAAAAATGGCGGCAAACTGGAGGCGGTTTACAATTGCAAAGAAACCTCCAACGGCAGGTTTGCCCAGGATCTCGAACGCGGCGTCAAGGACGGCATCAGTCCGGAGCCGTGGCAGACCGACACTTCCATTGGCGATTGGTATTACCGAGCGGGACAAAAATACAAGAGTTCCAAGTCGGTCATCCAGACGCTGGTCGATATCGTAAGCAAAAACGGCAACCTCTTGATCAACATCGTGCAAACGCCAGAGGGCGACCTTGAGCCGGACATGCTCAAAGCCCTGGACGAAATCGGAGCCTGGACGGCCGTTAATGGAGAGGGAATCTATGGGAGCCGGCCTTGGAAGGTCTTCGGGGAGCGCCCCGCCAGTGCCGCCGCGGTCAAAAGCGGCATGTTTAACGAGGACAAGGTTGTGTACACCGCCGAAGACATCCGGTTCACCACCAAAGGGGATATCCTGTACGCTTTTTGCCTCGGCCTTCCGGACAAAGAGATCAGGATCGCCTCGTTGGGCACCTCCAGCAAACTGGCGGAGCGTCCGGTTTCCTCAGTGGAATTGGTTGGCAGCAGCGCCCCGGTCAAGTGGAAGCAGCTCGCGGAGGCCCTCGTGCTCGAAAAACCGGTCACGGTCCCCAATCCCGCAACGCTCGCTTACAAGATCCAATTCAAGAAATAAATGCCAGCAGGTAGGTTATCAGAATCGCGCTCGTTTCAAGGTTTCCTACCGAAAACATCAGCCAGGCCACGCGCGCTCGTTCCCAAGTTGCACTTCGGTATCTGTATAGTGCCGAAGGCGAGGCGCAACCCAAAGCGGTAGAGGACTACACGCAGTCCAAGACGCTGGCGCGACTGCCAAACCCCTCCCGATTTCATGACCATGCCAAATCATGTTCCTGTCTTGTCGATGTTACTGCGTACCAGTGCTCTCGCTCTCTTGGTTCTGGCGAGCGGCTTGCCCAAACCTGTCGAGGCCCAGTCTCCGCCCACTGGGATCGAGCAGGCCTCTTCCATCCAGAGTTCTTCCTCGACTTCAATCTGCCCTGGAGCGCGGAAAGTCATTGTTCCAAAACTTCAGGACGGGACGGATAGGCAACCAGAACTGGTGCAAGAATCGGAGTGGCTCCTTGGGGCTCCCGGGCCCGAGCTGAAAGCCTCGGGAAACATCTTTGCGGTAGAGAACCCTCTGGACGGCACAGGAAGAGTCTTCTTATGCCTCGCCCCTTTGCCAGGCGCTCGAGCCATCGCCTCTACGTGGGATTTCAATGTAAAATCAAACGGCGCCGTCTTGCTCAACGAAAAGAACGGCTACTCCTGGGTGCAAACGACTTATTCAGGAGGCCGCTGGGGACGAATCGCCGCGGCCCATTCCCTGCAACGCGCCATCCGCCCCTACGATCCAAAGGTGCATGGTCTCTTGATGACTAACACTTGGGGGGATCGCGCCAGGGACGCTCATCTCAACTCGAAGTTTCTCGCACAGGAGGTCCTTTCCGCAAAGGCCTTGGGCGTCGATGTCATCGAGATTGACGATGGCTGGCAGAAAGGCGTGTCGTCGAATTCGAGCGTCAAGGGCGGGGTCTGGGGCGGGTTTTGGGCGAGCGATCCCAATTATTGGGATGTGAATCCAACGCGATTCCCTGCGGGCCTTGGTTCGATTGCGGCTCTGGCTCACAAGGAAGGGATTCGACTCGGGCTGTGGTTCGCCCCGGACTCCTCTCAGGACGCCGCCAATTGGCAACGGGACGCCAACGCTCTTCTGCGTCAGCACCGCGAGCTTGGGGTTGATTTCTTCAAGGTCGACGGCCTGAGGGTCAGCACCGCGAAAAGTGAGGAAGACTATCGCCGGCTTTTTGCGACGGTTCGAAAGGCATCCAAAGAACCCATCTCGTTTGACTTCGATGTCACTGCTGAACGTCGGTTTGGCTATTTTGGCATGATGGACGGGATTTTTGTCGAGAATCGCTACACCGATTGGGGCAGTTATCTGCCGCATCAAACCTTGAGGGCTGCGTGGAGCCTGGCCCAGTGGGTCGATCCGGTCCGCCTCCGCATGGAATGGCTCAATAACGCCCGTAATGCCGGTGCCTATAGGAATAACCCGCTTGCTCCAGCTCGCTACCGCCCGGATACGCTCTTTGCGATCACCCTGTTTTGTTCGCCGCTCGGTTTCTTTGAAACTCAGAACCTCCCATCGCAATACTTTACACAGGCCGCGCCACTGATTGCGAAATGGAAACAGCATCGGGAAGCTCTCTTTGGAGGCGATATTCTGCCTGTTGGCGAGGTTCCTGACGGGGTTGCATGGACTGGCTTCGTTTCCATTCAAAAGGATCGGCAATCCGGCTACGCCCTGCTCTTTCGCGAACTGAACTCAGTTCCCAACTATCAGCTTCGAATCCCTCTATGGCAAAATTCTGGGACCAAGCTCGAAGTGCTTGGAGGCTCCGGCAAGGCTACTCTGGAGCGAGGGACGCTGTCGGCTTCAATCCCCGAATCCCTGGGCTTTCTTTGGGTTCACTTTTCCAGTGGGGGAACTGCAAAATAACTGGACGCTTTGTTGAGTTCGACAGCCATGGCCATGTCTCAAGGAAATCCGGTAACTGGCCCGGCCCGACGCCCTTGATCGGCACTTCTTCATCTTTGCAGCGCCCTCAGCACCGAAGGTGCGACAACACTGTAGCCTAGGTCAACGGCCTAGGTCTCTGAGCACCAAGGGCTTGGGCTGAAGGCCCATCACAAACGAGGTGCGGTTCCCTGTGCCAGGCCTTCAGCCTGATATCGCTACGAAATCGAAGTCCTAGGCCGATGGCCTAGGCTACAGTGTGGTCGGGCCTTCGGCCCTGAAATCACGTCTGCAAAGATGAAAAAGAGCCCCTTGATCAAGGGGGTGTTTGGCAGTTTCCATGCCACTTCTTTAATTAATTTGCGCAAGTCAACACCCGTTTTTGTCCCCCAAATGGTGGACAACGATTTTGTATCTTTCTGCTAAACCCGCTCGTACGGTGTCCATCGTCTACTACCACCCGTCTCATAAATCTCCATTCCTTCGTTAGCTCCCATGAAAAACCAAATCGTCTCCTCGTCGCGTCGTTCCGTCTCCAAAGCCGCCCGCTCCCTGAAGCGCTCCAAAACTCCCGGCCGCTCTGTCGCGCCGCTGGCGGCTTCGGTCGCCTCGCTCGTCGCCGGGCTTTCCCTCGGCAACCACTCCGCCTTGGCGGCCACCGTCACATGGGTCGCCGCTCCCGGAAGCGCCAATTGGGCCGACGCCACGAACTGGGGTCCTGGCACCGTCAGCAGCGCTCCCGGTGCAACCTCTGGCACCACGAGCGCCGACATCGCCTATTTTAACATCGCCCAGACTGGCACCAACGGCAACGCCGCGAATCCGATCTTCATCGACGCCAATCGGAACATCAGTGGCATCTACTGCGACGCCGCCGTCACGACCAGCCTATTTATTGGCAGCACCAGCGGTAACGCGTTGTACCTGACCAACGGCGGGCAGATCTATAACCACGCCGGGGGCACCACGCTGACCGTCAATGCGCCGCTCATCATCTGTGGGACTTCCTATAAATTTAGCGCGAACAACGGCGGCCAGGGCAACATCCTTCTGGGTGGCTCGATCAGCAGCGCCAGTTCGGCGCCGACGACCATCACGGTTAATGGCGATACGAACGGCGCCATGGTTACTATCGCCGGTCTGGTGAGCAACGGTGCTTCGTCCTCCCTGGGCTTTTCGGTGAATACTGACACGGTGAGTTTTTTGAATCCCGCAAACAGCTTTACGGGCGGGGTGGCGATGACCGCGAATTCCAAACTCATCATCGGGGCCAGCGGTTCGCTTTTCGGCTCCGGAACCCTGACGCTCAATGGCGCCGTCGTGAGTGGCACTCAAAATGCATCGAGTCTCATGAAAAGTGTCACCGCCAACAATCCGATCGTCGTGGCCGGTGATTTATCCGTTAATAACGACTGGTTTGGTTTTTCCGATTTCAGCCTGGGCGCGGGTCCGGTCACGCTGACGGGAGGCACCCGCACGATTAACGTCATCAAGAATACGATGTATTTGGGTGGCTCCATTGGGGACGGCGGCTCCGGGTACGGGTTGACCATGACCTGTGCGGGCCAATATGCCTCCAATGGCGCGCTGACCCTGACCGGCAGTAATACCTACACGGGCGCCACCACCGTCAACGCGGGAACGCTGACAATCGGCGGCACCGGCGGCGTGCTTGCGAGCAGCTTGGTGACCGTGAATGCCGGTAGCACGCTGGTTTACGACAACGGCCTGAGCGCCGCCACGAGTGTCGTTTCCACCTCGGGAACCAACGTCGTGACCGTGGCCAGCACCACGGGGCTGTACGCGGGCCTGAAGCTGGTATCGACCGACGCAAACCTCCCGGTGGGAACCACCATCGTGTCGATTTCCGGCACGACGCTCACGCTCTCGGCCAACGCCCTTGCTACCGGGACGACTTCTGACTCGTTCGGCTCGATTGGGACGAATCGGTTAGGCAACAACACGATCACCTTGAACGGCGGATCGTTTACGTTCAACACCCAGAACGGCTCCACCGCCTCGGTGGGAACTCTGGCGTTGGCTCCTGGGGTCACCTCGTTCCTAACGACCAACTCGGCGGCGAGCGGCACTTCCACCTTGACGATCAATTCGATCTCGCCAGGCGCTCACAGCACCCTGCAGGCCAACATGCCATGGGCTAACGGGCCCGCAACCAAAGGAAGTGTGGCGATCACGACTGCTCCCGCTCTCACCGGCGGCACTGGCACCAGCGGAGCGACCCTGGGCATCATTCCGTGGGCGATCGACACCAACCAAAACGAATTTCTGACCACCCTGGTTTCCAGTGGAACCACTTATTTGGGACCTTACAATTATCTGAACGGAACCCACCAGACGAGCACGACCGATTCCA
>Ga0316220_1000390_pt1 | contig 66106 bp, 62 predicted proteins | sample TBH18005metaG_FD_203632 | JGI IMG/M metagenome (GOLD analysis project Ga0316220, IMG submission 203632) | Freshwater microbial communities from Trout Bog Lake, Wisconsin, USA - TBH18005 | ecosystem: Environmental > Aquatic > Freshwater > Lake > Hypolimnion/Profundal zone | place: USA: Wisconsin... | reverse complement strand
TAGATCTCAGTTACGATAGCAGCGTTAAATACATGATCGTTATTAAGCGAGGCTATCATTTTTTCAGTGGCATCATGTTGAGTGGCACTTTGACAAAACACTGCCGAACGGTACTGGCTACCGATATCATTGCCTTGACGGTTGGGCGTGGTTGGGTCATGTGAAACAAAGAAAATTTCCAGTAAAGTTTCAAAACTAACTTCTTGGTTATCAAAAATAATCTGTATCGCCTCAGCATGCCCGGTATTACCTTCTCCGATGGTCTTGTAGGTGGGGTTTGGTGTGTGCCCGCCAATATAACCAGACACAACTGTGCTTACGCCTTTTAATTGACTAAATACCGGCTCCGTACACCAAAAACAGCCGCCCGCGAAAATTGCTACTTCTTGTTTACTCATACTAACCACCTAAATTTTTAAAAATTCTACTTTTTTCTTTATCAAAAATAAATTGAAAACGTCGCATAATTGCGACGTTAATCTTCGACTTATGGGATGCCGATATAGCCAGCAATCAAATTCTGGCAGAGGTGTTGCTAAATCTAATCAGTTTTCGAAGTCTCGATAAGCCTCTCCCAGTTACTATGAACTTTTTCAGCTATCACATCTTTGCGACATTTAAATTTATACTCTCTATTTTTTATCACGACAACTAAAATTAAATAAATTTTTGACAGTCCATCTTCCATCAGTAACTCCAAGAAGAATTCTTAATTAAAAGTAGGATTCACTTAAGCTAACAGGGAATTGTTTGTAGAATTATTGTTAGATATCTGAGCGGATTGTATCGGTTGCCAGTAGAATAAACAGACTATTTTTTTAAGAAATTTGTGTGAAATTAACGGTAGATTGTTTACTTAACCATCAAACGATGGCCTTGCATAGTGATAGCGCTTTGGCTTGCTTGTTAGCAATAGGGCAAATAAAAACGTGGAATCAAGCATTAGAGGCTTTAGTTTGTGATGAATATGATGTGCCGTTTTTGGGGGATTATCCAATTGCAGCTATTGCAGTTGCTGCTGATGGCTTGGAAGTGAGTGAGGCATATTGGCTACGCGCAGATCCGGTACATTTGCGTTTACAGCGCGACTGCTTTAGCCTAGATGAAACTGTACCATTGCCACTGGAGCCTAATATTGCAGAGGAAATGCTTGCAAGTTTAAATCAGCATTTTCAACAAGAAGTTCCTCCTGGATCAGAGCCTGAGGTCACATTTTTAATTGGTACCTCAGGTGCTTGGTATTTGCGTTGCCTGCGGAATCCAAGCATAACAACTACGTTGCCCAGCATAGTGGCAGGTAAAAATATCCATCAGTTTCTACCGCAGGGGGAGGGTAAGTCTAAGTGGGTAGGGGTGTTAAATGAGGTCCAAATGATATGCCATGAGCACCCCGCTAACTTGGCACGTGAAGCCACAGGGTTGGAGGCGGTAAATAGTGTTTGGCTATCAGGGGGTGGTTGCTTCCCTGAATTTATAGGGACTCCCAAAGAAGAGTGTCTCATGGCTAATAGTGCTTTTTATCAGGGACTTGCTCTTTGGTCTGGCACCTTTTACGAGTCTTTGCCTGCTCATTTAGGCGTAATCTTAAATAAGCCTAATGTGCGCATGCAATTGGCAAGTAACGAGGCATTGGATTTACTTTGGTTTAAACCAATACTGGCCGCATTAAAAGCTAAAAAAATTACACAATTAACTATTAATTTAGGCTGTTACGATCAAAGTCTAAGTATTAATATTAAACCTATAGATTGCTATAAATTTTGGCGTAAAACTAAGCCTTTACAGTATTATTTTGCATGATTAGAATCGCTTTAAGAAAAGCTGAAACCGAAGCGGCGCAAAAATTAGAGGCGGATGGAGTCTTGCCATTGATGGCGAAACTATTAGCGACTCGTGGGGTAACTGCTGCTAAGCAAATGAGTGCTAATTTAAGCAACCTGTTGGCGCCAAGCACACTCACTCATAATCAAGAAATGGCTAACTTATTAGCCGATGCCATTTTAGCAAACAAGAAGTTATTAGTGATCGGTGATTACGATGCAGATGGAGCCACAGCAACTGCCGTTGCTGTGAAAGGATTAGCCACCTTTGGCGCTAATGTCGATTTTTTAGTGCCTAATCGTTTTGAATACGGCTATGGGTTAACGCCTGAAATTGTGGCACTTGCCGCCTTACAACACCCTGATATTATTATTACGGTGGATAACGGTATTGCAAGTGTGGATGGTGTGGCCGCAGCCAATGCACTTGGTATGAAAGTGCTTATTACTGATCATCATTTGCCAGGATTAGAAAGTCCGCAGGCGGCTTGTATTATTAATCCTAATCAGCATGGCTGTGACTTTGCCAGTAAACATTTAGCTGGCGTCGGTGTGATGTTTTACGCCTTGCTTTGTTTGCGCGCGGAGTTTCGCAATCGCGGACTCTACGAAGATACAGTTGAGCCCAATCTAACTGAGTTGCTTGATTTAGTTGCGTTGGGTACGGTAGCAGATTTGGTGAAACTTGATGAAAATAATCGTATTTTAGTTGAGCAGGGATTGCGCAGAATTAGAGCTGGCGCTTGTTCGCAAGGCATATTAGCGTTGCTGCGTGTTAGTGGCCGCCAATATCAAAATGTAAACGCTCAAGACTTAGGGTTTTATGTGGGACCTCGCCTGAACGCAGCGGGACGCTTGGATGATATGACCATAGGTATACAGTGCTTGCTGGCAGAATCTGCCTCGGAAGCTGAAAAGATTGCTATGCAGTTGCATGAGTTAAATCAGCAACGACGTGGCATAGAAACGGAAATGCAAGATAGTGCTAACATTTCTCTTGACGACATTGATGTTACTGATCAATACAGCATTAGTATATATCAGCCCGATTGGCACCAAGGCGTGATCGGTATTTTAGCCTCTCGCCTTAAAGAGCGTTTTCATCGGCCAGTGATAGCTTTTGCGGGAGCAGGAGATGGGATCCTTAAAGGCTCCGGTAGATCAATTCCTAGTTTGCATCTCCGTGATGCCCTTGATTTAGTGAGTAAGTATCATCCGGATCTCATTGTCAAATTCGGTGGTCATGCCATGGCGGCGGGTTTAAGCATCAAGCAGGTTGACTTTGTTCGCTTTCAGCAAAGTTTTGAAGCAGTGGTGCAAAGCTTGATTACAGAAGCAGATCTGCAGGCCGTGTTGGAGGTGGATGGTAATTTAGGTAGCGGAAATATGACATTTCAGATGGCACAAGTTTTGGAGAGTCAATTGTGGGGTCAGGGTTTTGCGCCACCATTGTTCTACGATGAGTTTGAGGTGGTTAATCAGCGTATATTGGCAGAAAAACACTTGAAGCTAACTCTTAGGACAATTACCCAAAGCCCTGCGATGACGATTGATGCGATTTACTTTAACCAAGTAGACTTCTTGGAAAGTCATATTCAGGCAGCTTATCAATTGCAAACTAATAGTTATAATGGTGCGCAGAAAGTGCAGTTGAATTTACGCTATGTAGGATCTGAACTTAAAAAATATTAGGCAATTTATGATCGATAATGAATCAGTACACTTACTAAATCTTGCCATGTTTCAACCCGCTTTGCCGCCACGCGACCCTCATTCACATAAAGGATCGTTCGGAAGTGTTGCTGTGATTGGTGGGGATGTTGGTATGGTTGGCGCGGTGTTATTGGCAGCACGGGCTGCTTTGCTAATAGGTGCGGGTCGTGTTTATGCAGCTATGCTGAGCGATAATGCCCCTGTTGTTGATCTCGTGCAGCCTGAATTGATGTTACGGTCTCTTTCGGCAATTAGTCAGTTAACGCAGCTCAATATGGTAGTGATTGGTCCAGGCTTAGGGCAGTCGGCCTCAGCGATTGAATTGCTGGAATATTGGTTGGTGCAAGATGTTAGTTTGTTGCTTGATGCTGATGCGCTAAATTTAATTGCCCAACGGCCATATTTGGCCACACTAACTAAGAAACGCTCTGCCGCAACCATAATTACGCCACATCCAGCCGAAGCGGCTAGACTGTTAAGTTGTAAAACAGAACAAGTGCAGCAAAATCGAACGGGCAGTGCGCTTAGTTTGGCACAGAACTTACATGCTAGTTGTCTGTTAAAAGGTGTTAGTAGTATTTGTGCTAACCACGATGGTATTTGGTTTATGAATAGTAGTGGTAATCCGGGATTGGCCAGTGCAGGTACCGGTGATGTACTCAGTGGCATTATTTCTGGATTGGTAGCACAGGGTCTAAATGCATTTTCGGCAGTAAAGCTTGGGGTTTATGTGCACGGAGTGGCAGCGGATACTTTGGTTGCTCAGGGCTTGGGTCCTGTAGGCCTGACCGCCTCAGAAGTGGCTAATCAGGCCCGCAATATTATCAATCAGCTCAATATAGCCACTATATAGTCCCTTAAATTGACTGTTATAGGCCATAAAAGTTACAATTGTATCTGTATTTATAAAACATAATTTAAGGTTAAAATGCGTCGAAAATTAGTGGTTGCCAATTGGAAGATGCATGGCAATTTAGTCTTAAATAATCAATTGTTATCAGCCTATATTGAAAAACTGGTGCCACTTAAGACTCTTGATGTTGTGGTCTGCGTGCCTTACCCTTATCTTGCGCAGGCGCAGTTGATGTTGCAAAACACTACTATTGCTTGGGGAGCGCAAAACTTAAGTAAAGACCCGTTTGGGGCCTTTACTGGTGAGGTCAGTGCTGCTATGTTGAAAGATTTTGGTGCGACGCATGTTATTATTGGCCACTCCGAACGTTCAACAGCTTATTGTGAGTCTGATGAAAATATAGCGATTAAATTTATGCAGGCCAAAATGCATGATTTAACCCCAATTCTGTGTGTGGGTGAAACCTTAATTGAGCGTGAGGCAGGCGTGATGCAAATGGTGGTTGCTAAACAGTTGGATACCATTATTAATACTTATGGGGCATCAGTTTTTGCCGATTCCGTGGTTTCTTATGAGCCTATATGGGCGATTGGTACCGGTCTAGCAGCCAGTGCTGACCAGGCACAATCCATGCATGAATTTATTCGCGGCAAGATTGCAACACATGACGAGTCTGCTGCTAACAGTCTTAAAATCCTCTATGGGGGAAGCGTAACCCCGAAAAATGCGGTACAATTAATGGTTACGCAGGATATAGACGGTGGTCTTATCGGCAGATGTTCGTTAAACGCGCAAGAATTTGAAGGAATATGTCTGGCTGCAGCCTAAAAAAGCTGTAGTTTCAATGGGCATGAGGTGAAAAATGGAAAAATTTGTATTAGTTATTCATGTATTGGCTGCTCTCGGTGTGATTGGTTTAGTGTTGTTACAACACGGCAAAGGTGCTGACATGGGTGCTTCATTCGGAAGTGGCGCTTCTGGCAGCCTATTTGGTGTTTCAGGATCATCAAACTTTATGAGTCGTGCAACTGCAGTTTGTGTGATGGTTTTTTTTACTACTAGCTTAACACTAGCTTACCTGTCTAGCCATAAGTCTGCCACTGGTAGTGTGATTAACGCTAATATTACGCAAACTAACCTTGCCCCAGTTGTAAAGCCAGTTCCAGCTGCCCCAACTGGAGCAGAGGATGTGCCTAAGTAATTTCTAAAAATTTCTATCGCTCATGCGAGGGAATTTTTGTGGAGGTTACTCGGTTCATTCACATTCTTGTTAAGTGAGTAGATGTGCAAACTTGAGGTGTTGTTATTTAAGATATTCGAGTTGAGTTCTCTTTCACCTAGTTGAGTAGTTTTCCGGCGTTTAAATTCTATAGATAATCAATTGGTATCACCGATTATATCGGCGATACGCATCACTCCTCCAAGTCTTGAGGGCGATACTTTCTAATGTATTATCTAAGCACTTGTTCATTCTTCTTAAAATTGATAAAAGTATTGATTTCATTATTATGAATGATGTTACAATAATCAAATGAATAATTTATCAGGAAATAAACGTGGAGGAATTCGGTCTGGCGCAGGCCGTAAAGTTGGCACTGGTAAGTTTGGTGAAACGACGACCGTGGTGCGCGTTCCAGAAAGTCAAGCCCCCATTATCCAGGACTTTCTAGCGGCATACCAGCGTAAGCGGCTAAAGGTAGACATTGATACAGTCGTAGACTTTGAGTGGCCTGACATGTATGCGGTATCGATAAAGTTGCCACTTTATAGTTCAAAAGTATCAGCTGGATTTCCTAGCCCTGCAGAAGATCATGTAGAAAAGCGCCTAGACCCTAGTGAGTTTTTAATTGATCAGAAAGATGCAACCTTCTTTGTTACCATCCAAGGATTTTCAATGATGGATGTTGGTTTGCTACCAGGCGATAAAGCGGTGGTTGATCGGTCTAGACAACCGGTTATCGGTGACATTGTCCTTGCAGTGTTAGACGGGGAGTTCACTATTAAAACACTTAGTCGCACAGATGGCATAGTGCGATTATTGCCGGCCAACTCAACAGGCGCTTATTCACCTATTGAAGTCACTGAAAGCATGAACTTCGAAATTTGGGGTGTGGTAACTGGTTCTTTCAGACGGTTTAAATAAGTGCGCAGTATTGCGCTGATTGATGTCAATAACTTCTACGTTTCTTGTGAGCGGGTATTTAACCCCAAGCTTATTGGTATACCAGTAGTTGTATTGAGCAACAACGATGGATGTGCTGTTGCCCGAAGTAATGAAGCCAAATCATTAGGCATACCTATGGGTGCACCATGGTTTAAGTTAAAAGACTTAGTTAGGCAGTATGACATTGTTGGCTTGTCTAGTAACTATGCGCTTTATGCAGACATGAGTAATCGTGTGATGTCAATATTACGTGAATACAGCCCAGACCAAGAAGTCTATTCCATCGATGAGTCGTTCTTAGACCTTACAGGCTTTCAATCCCGTAATTTAATAAAGTATGGTCAGCATATGCGAAAACGCATTCTAAGGTGGACTGGCTTGCCAGTCTGTGTGGGGATTGGCTCAACTAAAACTTTATCTAAGCTAGCTAATCACTGTGCTAAAAAGCAAGCAGTATTTAATGGTGTGTGCAACTTGAATGCACTGTCTACCAGTGAGATAAATCTTTTATTTAGTCAGATTGGCATTGGTGAGGTGTGGGGTATTGGCCGCAAGCTTGCGCCTAGACTACAAGCACTTGGCCTTAATACTGTACTGGATTTGAAGCGTGCCAATCCTAAAATACTTCGGCAGCAATTTAGCGTCATCATGGAAAAAACCGTTAATGAGCTCAATGGTACTGTGTGTATTGAGCTAGAAGACATTGCGCCACCTAAGCAGCAGATTATGAGTTCAAGAAGTTTTGGGCGGACGGTACAAGATTATAACAGTCTGGCTGAGTCAATTACACGCTATGTGAGTAGCGCAGCGGTAAAGTTGCGTAAGCAGCAATCCCTTGCTGGATCAGTATACGTCTATATTGCTACTAGCCCATTCAAATTGGATGAAACGAAATATAGTAACGGTATCCGCATTCCATTTCCAATGCCTACAGATGATACTAGGCAGTTAGCAAGCATCGCGCTATGGGCGTTAAAACAAATTTACAAGCCTAACTATAACTACGCTAAAGCGGGAATACTGTTGAGTGATTTAGTTAATAGGGGGCAGCTACAAACTGACTTATTTAGCAGTGTGCAAGGATCATTGAACTCAGGGGCACTTATGGCTGCCATGGATGGCATAAACCGTAAGCTGGGCAAGGAGTCGATTAAACTTGCCAGTGAAGGTTTCTCTCGTCCTTGGCGCATGAAGCAAGATAATAAGAGTCCTAGCTATACGACTAAATGGTGTGATTTGCCGGTGGTGTATTAGTAACTATAGATTACTAGACTGGCCTATAGAAAATTTTGGTTTATTAGCGCAAAAATAACCAAGCAGTCAGTACTATCCCGACAATCACTATAAAGCCACGAAGTAGTTTTGCTGAAACGCGGTTTAATAGATAATTTCCAGATAAAGCGCCTCCTACACCACCAACAGCCAAGGCAAAGGCAGTATGCCAATGTACCTGATCAGAAAACATAAATAAAGCCACAGCCGATGCATTCATTGCCATCGCGAGTATATTTTTAGTGGCAGTAGCCATCCGCACTGGTTGGCCTGCAACGGTCAGTGCCGCAAGCATTAAAAAGCCAATACCACCACCAAAGTATCCTCCATAGATGCCGATGATAAATTGACTCAGTATTAGTAATCGATTTGAAGCAAAGCTTGCTGCATGAATTGGCTGTTTACGAAAGCTACCCCAAGCAAAAACTGAAGTAGCGAACAATACCAACCAAGGTACTAGGTGTGAGAAAAAAGTGACTGGTGTGTTGAGCAGTAGAAGTGCCCCAACAATGCCGCCCAATATACTGGTAATGAGTAATTTTTTTAGACTAACTTCACCAATGCCCTCAGCCAGTTTTCGACCTGTTACTGCTGACGTAATTTGATTGGGAAAAAGAGCTATAGTAGAAGTTATGTTGGCGGCTAGAGGATCTAGACCTGCGAGCATCAGTGCTGGGAATGTGACAAATGAACCCCCACCTGCAAGTGTGTTTTGAGTGCCAGCATAAAATCCAGCGAATCCAATAAGTAGAAGTGTGGCGAGGTTTGGATCGGGTAACATAGTGATAATGAGGTTGAAGTGATTCTAGGTAATTATATTAACCTAACAGACTCTAAAGTTTGTCTATGAAAAAAAATATAGAGGATAAGGACATTAACTTTTTCTTTTGAAGTTAATAATTAATAAATAAGTAAAAACTATCAATTAAATATAAATAATTGACTTTATTTATATATTGTCTGGCTATATGATGCATGTGTGGTTAATGCGCATTAAGCAAATTTATATTACTCAAAGGAAAAATAAAATGATTTCAACTGTACCTAATGTTATATTTAAAACTCGTGTTCGTGATGAAAGTCTTAAAAGTGAAAATCCATTTCGCTGGCAAGATGTGAGTAGTTCAGATGTATTCAAAGGTAAGAAAGTGGTGATCGTAGCACTGCCAGGTGCATTTACGCCCACCTGCTCAAGTACGCATTTGCCAGGTTTTGAGGCGAAGTATGCCGAGTTTAAAGCATATGGTGTTGATGAAATTTACTGCCTCAGTGTCAATGATGCGTTCACCATGTTTCAATGGGGTAAAAACCTTGGTATCAAAAATATTAAAATGTTGCCAGATGGTAACGGGGACTTTACTCGTTTGATGGGCATGTTGGTGAAAAAAGAGAATCTAGGATTTGGTAGCCGTTCATGGCGTTATTCAATGTTGGTGGAAGACCAAAAAATCGTGCAGATTTTCGAGGAACCTGGCAAAGCGGATAATCACCCAGATGATCCGTTTGTAAACAGTGATTCTGATACCATCTTGAATTTTATTAAACAACAATAAAGATTAGAATTAAGGCATGGCATATAGTTGCCATGTTGTTCAATAAATACACGCAGATTAAATTTAACTAAAATATTCGAGACGTAACATGACCACATATGACCATGATTTATTTGTAATTGGGGCAGGCTCCGGTGGTGTTCGCGCAGCACGTATGGCGGCAGGCCTTGGTAAGCGTGTTGGAATTGCTGAGGATCGCTATTTTGGCGGTACCTGTGTCAATGTGGGTTGCGTGCCGAAAAAGCTTTATGTCTATGCATCTCAGTTTAGCGAAAGTTTTTCTGCTGCACTAGGGTTTGGGTGGTCGGCAGAAATTCCCAAATTTGACTGGTCTGTATTAGTGGCAAATAAAGATAAAGAAATTCAAAGATTACAAGGTGTGTACGACCGACTATTGAAAGAAAGTGGCGTTAATGTTATTAACGGTAGAGCGCGGGTTTTAGATGCACATACAGTTCAAGTCGGTGATAACCAGTTTACTGCAGAGCGTATTTTGATCGCTACAGGAGGATGGCCTTTTGTACCTGATGTCCCTGGTAAAGAACACATCGTGACATCGAATGAAATATTCAACCTTAAAGTATTGCCTAAGCGAATTGTGATTGTAGGCGGCGGTTACATAGCGGTTGAGTTCGCGGGTATATTGAATGGATTGGGTGTTGAGGTTACCATCTTTGAACGTGGCGATAAAGTGTTGCGGGGCTTTGATGAAGATGTGCGTAACTTTCTAATTCAAGAAATGATGAGCAAAGGCATTAACTTTCACTTTAATACAAGTGTTGATCATATCGAACATCAAGGTCATGATTTTGTTGTTTATACCAAGAATGGGCTCGCAGTAAAAACCGATTTGGTAATGTATGCGACTGGGAGAATGCCTAACAGCAGAGGTATTGGACTCGATGCTTTAGGTGTTGTTATGGATGAAGTGGGAGCAATTGAAGTCAATGATGATTACCAAACTAATGTACCTTCAATTTATGCTTTGGGCGATGTTACCAATCGTGTAAATTTAACCCCAGTAGCGACGGCAGAAGGTATGGCCTTGGTTAACAAACTTTATACCAGTAAAGCTGGTAAGGTGGATTATGACAATATCCCTACAGCGGTATTTAGTCAGCCCAACATTGGTACGGTAGGCTTAGCTGAGCACGATGCAAGGTCTAGGTACCCAAACGATATTGATGTTTATAAATCAGAATTTAAGCAGATGAAAAACACACTATCGGGAAGTAGTGAAAAAACAATGATGAAAATGATTGTGGTACGAAGCACAGATAAAGTAGTGGGAATGCACATGGTAGGGCAGGATGCTGGAGAGATAATACAGGGGATGGCGGTTGCGATGCGTGCTGGCGCTACTAAAGCGATTTTTGACAGCACTATTGGAATTCATCCGACCGCAGCTGAAGAGTTTGTTACGATGCGTAAACCATTAGCTTAAATTTTAATTTTTTGTAGGCCGTGTTTACATCAACTTTTGGTTGAGCTTTCTCAAAAGGAGTTAGTTGCGAGCGGAAGTTAATGGCAGTTTGGGTTACAATGGACTAGTTATTATTTTATAGTTACATTCACTAGCATATATTTCTCTTAGATGAGAAGTAACGCACTGAAAGCATGATTTATATTCAACGACCTCTAATTCTATTAACGCTATCTGGCATACTTGCATTGTCAAGTTGCGCCATTAATCCTATACCAAAGTATCAGCCAATTGCGCCGCCAAAAAGTTGGATTGAGCCATTACCTTTCAAGCAGCCGCATGATGGGAAATTAAGTGATCTACAAAACTGGTGGCAACAATTTAATGACCCAGCCTTATTGAAGCTAATTGAAGCAGCTCAAAAAGTCAGTCCTGACATAGAGAGTGCTCAAGCTCGTGTAGTTGCTGCTCAGACAGAAGTTGTTTTGGCAGGATCGTACCTATTGCCGAGTTTAACTGCTGATGCAAATGCAAGTCGAAATCATAATGGGGTAATTTTTCCTACAGGTAACGTCGTGAACCTAGGCGTCAATGCTAGTTGGGAACTAGATGTTTGGGGAAAAAATAAAGCTAACAACAAAGAAAAACAAGCGCAACTAAGTGGTAGCTCTGCCCTTTGGCATGAAGCTAGAGTGATTGTAGCTGCTCAAACAGCAACTCAATATCTGAATTATCGTTTATGTGAAAACTTAAGTAGCATTGCAAAAAAAAATGCTGAATCTAATTTAGAGTCGGCCCGAGTCGCCGATTTAAGTGCCAAGGCAGGATTCTTGTCGCTTGCAAGTGCTAGTCAAACGCATGCGTTTGCTGCCGATGCTTCGAGCCAATTTAAAAAACAATCTCTACAATGTGCTTTAATGGTAAAAGCTTTAGTTGCTCTAACGGCAATAAGTGAGCCGGAAATGCATACGTTGCTGGCACAGGATAGCGGTGTGATGCCAATTTCAGTTGGATTGGAAGTCAATGAAATACCAGCAAAGTTGCTACTTCAACGCCCAGATGTACTCAATGCTGAGCGTAACGTAGATGCATCAGGCTTTGAAATTACCTTTAGTCAGGCGCAGCGTTACCCACGTTTAACTTTAGCTGGTAGTCTTGGCGTTGCATACGACAATACTTTCCGTAGATTTTCACCAAAAGTAACACACAATATCAGGGATGCTACAACTTGGTCCATAGGTCCTGTTGCAGTATCTTTGCCGATATTTGATGCAGGGGTAAGTGCTGCTAATATCGAGATGGCTAAGGTGCAATATGAGGTGGCGAAAAGCACTTATGAAAGTGTAGTACGCAATGCTGTACGTGAAGTTGAAGAAGCGATGGCTAAGCTTAATAGCACTTCAGAGCGACTTGATGATATAAACAAATCTGCGGAGGGTTTCAAGTTAGCATTGGATGCCACTCAAATGCGTTATAAGGCTAGTTTGGCTAATTTATTTGAGCTAGAAGAGGCTCAGCGTGCTAGCTTGCAAGCACAGACCAATGTCGTAGCATTAACCAATGAACGTTTACTAGCATGGATATCTCTATACAGAGCTATGGGTGGGGGTTGGACTCAAGCTTTAAATAATCCCGTGCTTACTATTGATTCCAAACTTAAACCAACTGAGTTGAAAACCCCAGTATCCATTCCATGAGATTAGCCATGACATCCATTATGCAATACCACCTTAGCCAATCAATTATTATCAAACTACTTCCTTGGTTTCTTATCATGTCGACGTTTAGCCATACATCCTTCGCTAAAGAAGCCGTTGAAATGAATCCCGCGCTTACTGTTAATGTTGTTCAAGTGCAACGAGTATCACTGCCCCTAAGAGTGACTGCGAATGGGAATATTGCTGCCTGGCAAGAAGCGATTATCGGTAGTGAAGTGAACGGCCTACGATTGACGCAAGTCTTGGTGAATGTAGGAGATATAGTCACTAAAGGACAACTACTTGCTGAGTTTTCTGCAGAAGAGTTGATGGCAGAGGTTAATCAGGCTAAAGGAAAATTGATGGAAGCGGAAGCGCAAGGCCGTGAGGCAATAGCTAATGCTGATCGTGCACGTACTTTACAAAATACAGGTGCGATGTCAAGCCAACAAATTGATCAATTTACCACCGCAGCTGACACAGCAAAGGCTAGGCTAGAGGTTGCGCAAGCTGAAGTGCAAATCCTGCAAATTAAATTAAAAAATACCAAAATTTATGCGCCAGATAGTGGGGTTATTTCTGCACGTACTGCAACTGTTGGTTCGGTGATTGGTGCAGGTAGTGAACTCTTTAGGCTTATAAGTCAAAATAAACTGGAATGGCGAGCAGAAGTAGTTTCAACTGATATTGCAAAAATTAAAGAAGGTATGCAAGTTAATATCACGATGGCAGATGGTTCAAAAATAATAGGAAAAGTTCGAAAAACTTCACCGACAGTAGATATCCTGACCCGCAACATACTGATTTATGTTGATTTACCATCAAATACTTCTGCTAAATCAGGTATGTATGCTAAAGGAGAGTTTCTGTTAGGTCAATCTAACGCATTAGCATTACCTCAACAAGCTTTAGTACTTCGAGACGGTTTTACCTATGTTTTTGAAGTTAGACCTCAAAACGGAAAAATGATAGCGAGGCAGATTAAAGTCCAAACAGGGCGTCGGCTACTTAATTTGGTTGAAATTGTCAGTGGATTAAAGCTACAACAATCAGTAGTTGCAATGGGTGGTGGTTTTTTAGCCGACAATGATGTGGTTAAGGTAGTCCCAGTCCAGAACCAAAAAAATAAATAAATTTAAGATTTAGCACACATTTAAAGAGCCAATAGTCGAATGAATATATCTGCTTGGTGCATTAGAAAACCAATTCCCGCAATCATGTTGTTTGTGTTACTAACCTTTGCCGGCATTGTTAGTTACCAATCCATTAAAGTTCAGCACTTTCCTGACCTAGATTTACCTACAGTCAACATTTCTGCTTCACTGCCTGGCGCTTCGCCATCACAGCTTGAAACTGACGTGGCGCGGAAAATAGAAAACAGTATTGCGCCTTTGCAGGGATTGAAGCATATTTACACTACTGTACAAGATGGTGTGGTTACAATCACAGCTGAGTTTCGTCTTGAAAAACCTGTACAAGAAGCCGTAGACGATGTGCGTTCGGCAGTAGCGCAAGTACGTGCTGACTTACCTAGTGATTTACGTGATCCTGAAATTACAAAACTTAATGTAGCTGGGGCTCCTATTTTGTCCTATACCATTAGTGCTCCAAATATGGATGATGAAGCGCTATCTTGGTTTGTTGATAATGCCCTTTCAAAGAAAATACTTGGTGTAAAAGGGGTGGGTAAAGTTTCTCGGGTGGGCGGAGTCAATCGTGAAATTAGCGTAAAACTAGACCCTACCAAACTTCAAGCGCTTAATGCAACGGCATCAGAAGTTTCACGTCAGCTTAAATTAATGCAGATTGAGGCTTCGGGTGGTCTTACCAAATTAGGTGGTGGAGAACAACCTGTGCGAACCATTGCGACTGTTAGATCTGCAGATGAAATAGGCGAGATTGAATTGTCGCTTACGGATGGTCGTAAAATTAAGTTGAATCAAGTGGCCAGTGTTAATGATGGATTCTCAGAAAGACGTTCCGCTGCATTGTTAGATGGAAAGCCAGTTGTTGGTTTTGAGATTTCACGTACTAAAGGTGCTAGTGAAATTGAAGTTGGTGATGGTGTTAATCAAGCGTTTTCTAATCTAAAACTTAAATATCCAGAGATTGTAGTTACTGAAGCTTTTAATTTAGTAAAGCCAGTACAAGATGAATATGAAGCTTCATTAACTATGCTTATGGAGGGCGCATTGCTTGCTGTTCTGGTGGTCTTTATGTTTTTGCGTGATATGCGAGCAACATTTATTTGTGCAGTAGCCTTGCCTTTATCTGTAATCCCAGCTTTTATAGGCATCGCTAGTTTTGGCTTTAGTATTAATATCGTCACCTTATTAGCCTTATCTCTAGTCGTCGGAATTTTGGTTGATGACGCTATTGTTGAGGTTGAGAATATCGTGCGTCATTTGCGCATGGGAAAGTCACCTTATCAGGCGGCAATGGAGGCTGCAGATGAAATTGGTCTAGCGGTCATTGCGACTACATTTACATTGATCGCGGTATTCTTACCTACGGCTTTTATGAACGGTATTCCTGGTAAGTTTTTTAAACAATTTGGCTGGACTGCAGCATTTGCTATTTTTGCCTCACTTGTAGTGGCTCGGGTGCTTACTCCTATGATGTCAGCTTATCTATTAAAGCCGACGCAGGTGCAAGCTAAGGATAGCCAGTTGATGCAGCGCTATATGCGTTTAAGCAGATGGTGTTTAAGGCATCGGTTGGTGACGATAATTAGCGCAGTATTATTTTTACTTGGCTCGATTAGCTTAATTCAATTATTACCTACAGGCTTTTTGCCAGCCGATGACAGTTCTCAAACTCAAGTTTATTTAGAGTTAGCACCTGGAGCTACTCTAGAACAAACTACGCAAACGGCTGAACAAGCACGCACTCTAATCAAAAATATTGCACATATCAAAACTATTTATACCACTGTCGGAGGTGGAAATGCTGGTGCCGATGCCTTCGTTAATGCTGACGTTGCTGAAACCCGACAAGCCACGTTATCAATAATGCTCGACGAGCGTGGTTTACGTCCTCGTAAGCAGGTCATTGAAGGTAATATTCGTTTGGCGTTGTTGAATTTAGCTGGGGTGCGAAGTAAAGTGGGGCTTGGTGGCTCTGGTGAAAAATACGTACTAATGCTAACAAGTGATGATCCAGTGACTTTGCGTGCTTCTACTGAAGCGGTGACACAAGATCTTCGTACCATTATTGGTATCGGTAATGTTGCTTCTAGTGCAAGTTTGATTCGTCCCGAGATGATTGTTCGTCCAGATTTTAGAAAAGCTGCAGATTTAGGGGTTACAAGCACTACTATTAGTGAAACGCTTCGAATTGCGACCAGAGGTGATTATGATTTTAGCTTAGCTAAACTTAATCTAAGTGCACGACAGGTGCCTGTAGTTGTCCAATTGACCGATGCTGCACGTCAAGATCAAAGCGTGTTGGAACATTTGACCCTGCCTGGCTCTAAAGGTCCAGTGATGTTAGCTCAAGTGGCTAGTTTTAATTTAGAAGGAGGCCCCGCAGTTGTTGATAGACACGATCGTACGCGCAATATGCAGATTGAGGTGGAGCTGTCTAAACTGACTTTAGGTGAGGTGAAGGCGGCGGTTGCAAAATTACCCAGTATTCAAAATCTTCCCCCTGGTGTTAATCAAATTGAAGTAGGTGATTCCGAAGTCATGACCGAGTTGTTCGGTAGTTTTGCCTTAGCCATGCTCACTGGTGTGCTTTGTATTTATATTGTTCTGGTTATTTTATTTAAAGACTTCTTACAACCCATCACTATCTTGGTTGCATTGCCACTTTCTTTGGGGGGCGCATTCGTGGCCTTATTAGTTGCGCATAAAAGTTTTTCTATGCCTTCCCTCATTGGCCTAGTGATGCTCATGGGTATTGCAACTAAGAATTCTATACTTCTTGTGGAGTATGCAATTTTGGCACAACGGGAGCATGGCTTAAGTCGTTTTGATGCCTTGCTAGATGCTTGTCATAAGCGTGCACGACCAATCGTTATGACTACGATTGCAATGGGTGCAGGAATGCTTCCAATAGCCTCTGGTTGGAGTGCTGGCGACACCTCATTTCGCTCCCCAATGGCAGTTGCAGTAATCGGTGGTTTAATGACTTCTACTTTTTTAAGCTTACTAGTAATTCCTTCAGTATTTAGTTACGTCGATGATTTTAAAATATTGTGTAAATCAACGTTAAAGCAACTAGCTAATGGGGAAAAGTCCTAGTGACCAGTCTTGTGAACTCTTAACTCGAATTCACGTTGTTTTAAGGAAGTAAGCCCGCTTGTCTAACTGTTAAATATCGTCAAAGTATTGCTTATCTAGTTGGTATTTTTATGATTTAACGGTCAAACAATAAAACATTGATACTGCTGCAGTTGCCATCAACGCAGTTGCTAGCCAACCAATTGCCAATATTGATTTAGGTGCAATATAGCGACCCATGACTGAGGCTTTTGAAGCCAAGATGAGAATAGCCACCATTAATGGAACCGCAACTACCCCATTAATCACAGCACTCCAAAATAACGCTTTCATCGGACTGATAGGGGAGTATTGGATGACTAAGGCTCCTAATACACTTAAAGCAATTACAGAATAAAACCGCCAATCTAGCCTGGCAGAATCCTCCAAGCTAGATCGCCATCCAAATACTTCAGATAGCGCATAGGCCCCTGAGCCTGCCAGAACTGGAACGCCAATCAAGCCAACTGACATAATACCTAATGCAAATAAGAGGTAGGCAAAATCTCCCGCAAGTGGTCTTAATGCTGTTGCAGCTTGTACTGCTGTATTAATGTCATTAATGCCAGCAGCATGTAGGGTAATTGCTGTGGCTAGAATGATGAAATAAGCCGCTACATTTGAATAAAGCATACCACTCCAGGTATCCCAATTAATTCTTCGAATCTCCATTTTACCAACGGCCTCAGTATCCAAAAGTAAACCATTTTTACCTTGAATATGCATATCTTCAACCTCTTGAGATGCTTGCCAAAAAAATAAATAAGGACTAATGGTAGTGCCAAATATTCCTACAATCACCGCCGTAGTATCTAAATTAAAAGCAATTTTTGGAAAAAAAGTACTCCAAAGAACTTCTTTCCAAGGCACATGGACAGTAAAGAGGACGACCGCATAAGCTAGTAACGATAGAGTAAGCCACTTGAGAAAAAATACGTAGCGGTGATAGGGCACAAAGATCTGCAAAGCTAACGAGATAAAAACAAATACCCCCGTCATGATGTGCCAGTCAAAGCCGGTAACAAGCTGTGTCACTTCGCCCATTGCTGCAATATCAGCAGCAATATTTAAGATATTCGCAATTAGTAACAACGTTACAATTATAAATAAAATGGCAGGAGAGAAGCTGATTTTTATGTTTGCCGCTAACCCGCGTCCAGTTACTCTGCCAATTTGAGCACACAAGACCTGAATCGCTGCCATTAAAGGGTAGGCAACTGGCATAGTCCATAGCATATTCAACCCAAATTGGGCTCCTGCTTGTGAATAAGTGACAATACCGCTAGGGTCGTCATCAGCAACCCCAGTAACTAATCCCGGGCCAATTCTAGCCAACGGATGGTGTTTGATCATGTCCCAAGTACTTCTTAAGTTCATGGTGAAGCTATACCTTTTATATCAATGTATTGCGTTTTTCACTTTATAAAAAGGTTTTATCTAATGGTTTTATCTTTCTGTATCGAATTTCTTATCATGCTCATGACAAACTAATAGCTTGCAAATCTCAACATATCATCATCAAATATGCAAAAGAAAGGTTCGAAATAAACTCTAGGTCAACTCTATCTCATTTATGTTATTAGCTTGATAATACTTAATTATTGTTTACCCTCCAAGTCATTGCCGATTGTTATACCTTCTTTACTTTCATCTGAGAAGAAAGGGAATAGAAGTGGCAATAACAACAAGGTAAAGAATGTTGCTGTGATTAAGCCGCCGACAATGACTACCGCAAATGGCCGTTGAGTTTCTGATCCTATGCTATGTGAAAGCGCTGCAGGCAATAATCCAAGACCTGCCATTAATGCCGTCATTAATATTGGCCTCAGTCTAGCAACCGCACCATCTAGAATGGCATTAGATAGACTCGCACCTTCTAATATTAAGTGTTTAATTTGCTCTACCATAATGACTCCGTTCTGCACTGAAATTCCAGCTAAAGCAATAAAGCCAACTGCAGCTGAAACTGATAAATGTAAGCCAGCAATTCCAAGGCCTGCAATACCACCAATCAGTGTGAAAGGAATCATAAGCAGAACTAGAAGCGCATTACGAATTGATTTAAATGCCCAAAATAAAATAACAAATATAAGTAAAATAGACAAAGGAACGATTACTTCGAGTCGCTTCATAGCGCGTTGTTGATTTTCAAACTGACCACCCCAGGTCATGTTATAGCCAGGTGGTAAAATGACATTTTTTTCAACCTTCGCCATTGCTTCTTTAACAAACCCACCTTGGTCACGATTCACTAGATTACATTTAATAGAAACTATACGGGAAACCCCTTCACGACTGACCCTGTATGCCCCCTGTTTGATAATGATGTCGGACACATCGCTGAGCGGAATAGTGCTGACCCCGTCAGGCAACAAGATTGGAAGGTTATCGATACTGTCGACAGATTCTCGGTACGGGGCATCCAATCTTAGGGTTACATCGAAACGTCTATCTCCATCATAAAAAGTATTGGCTACACTGTCCGCGAGAGCAGTCTGAACTGTGTTATTGACGTCACCAACTGCTAGTCCATAGCGCGCGAGCTTTGTGCGATCTAAAGTAATATCTAATTCTGAGTTACCTGAAATTCTAATTGCCTCAACATCTGAAGAGCCTCTCACTGAGTTAAGTACAGTAACTACCTGATTCGCTTTCTCTTCAAGTATAGCTAGATTAGGACCGAAAATTTTAATCGCAATTTCACCCTTAACACCAGATAATGCTTCCTCAACATTATCTTGAATCACCTGTGAGAAATTGGTTGGTATGCCTGGTATCTTATGAATTTTAAATGACATATCTTCTATCAAAGCTTGTTTGCTTGTAAAGTTCCAAGTGTTTGATGGTGTAAGGTCAGCAAATATTTCAATATTATTAGGTCCTTTGGGATCAGTCCCATCATCTGGTCGACCTACACCTGAGCTTACCATTTTAACTTCTTTGTAGCTTCTTAAGATATTCCTTACATGTCGTTCGATTTCTTTGGATTTGTCTAGATTAGTAGATGGGGGTAAGCTAATAGTCAGCCAAATGTTACCTTCATCAAGTTTAGGTAAAAATTCTGATCCTAGCATTGGGGATAAGGCTAATGATAAAACTAATAACCCGACAGATGCGACAACCACAGTTACTCTAATTTTAGCCATCTTTAGCAAGAAATTCTTATAAATATCTTTAACTTTATCCATCCAAGCGCTGTGTTTTTCAGCCATATCCTCTCGGCGCATGGTAAAAGAAAGCAAAGCTGGTATTAGCGTGAGCGTTAGGATAATGGCACCTAACAGAGCAAAGCTAAGAGTGAATGCCATTGGAGAGAATATTTTTCCTTCCACTCGTTGAAATGTAAAGATTGGGAGGAACGCTAAAATAATAATGAATTTTGAAAATAAAATTGGACGTCCCATCTCCACTGCAGTATTTTTTAGATTTTGAATACGCCAGCTATAAGAGGCATGTTGTGGAAATTTGTCCAGTTGTGTAAACGCTAACTTCACCATTAAAGCTTCTACGAGCACTACCGCACTGTCAATAATTATCCCGAAGTCGACCGCTCCCAAAGAAATTAAGTTGGCAGACACGCCACAAATATCCATGATAATAAAAGCAAATAGCAAAGATAATGGGATGACTGAGGCAACAATTAATGCTGCTCGCCAGTTACGAAGAAAAATAATCAGGATAGCAACCACTAATAAAGCGCCAACAATTAAATTCTCTGAGACTGTGCTAACGGTGTGATTGATTAAGTTTGTACGGTCATAGAATGGGGCAATGCGCACTCCAGAAGGAAGTTTTTTATTGGTTTCCTCTACCTTTAGACGCAAAAGATCAATTACTTTTGCTGGATTTTGGCCTTTGTTCATAATAACAATGCCTTCAACTACATCGTCTTGGCCGTTATATGAAACTATGCCTGAGCGAGGTTTGTCCCCAATTTCTACTTTGCCTATATCACTTATTAATATCGGCTTTCCTGCTCGTGAAGTAATTACAGTATTAGCAATGTCATCTAGACTTTCATACAGGCCAACTCCCCGTACTACAAGTGACTCATCACCTCGACGCATTAATCCGCCTCCAACATTACTACTATTGTTACCAAGCGCCTTGTTGACTTGGTCTATGCTTATACCAAATTTATTCAAAAGATAGGGGTTGAGTTGAACTTGATACTCTTTGACAGAACCACCAAAGCTGGTGATATCTGCGACACCTGGAACTGTTCTAAGTAAGGGAATAATTTTCCAGTCTTGTATTGCCCGGATTTCTCGTTGTGGCATACCTTTAGGCGCTTCAACGATATAACGGTATATTTCACCCACAGCGGTAGTTAGCGGTGCTAATGTTGGTTGAAGCCCCGGAGGCAATGTTACTTCTTGCAAGCGTTCTAATACCTGCTGCCGTGCAAAGTAATCATCGGTATGCTCAGAAAAAGTAAGGGTTACAACCGATAGGCCTGTAATTGATACTGAGCGCATTTGTGATAAATGAGGTACTCCACTCATTACATGTTCAATGGCTAAAGAAACTACCCGCTCTACTTCTTCTGGAGCTAAGCCGGGTGCTTGCGTCACTATGCCAACGTGAACGTCTTCAACATCAGGGAAGGCCTCAATAGGTAAATTTTGAACTGCAAAATAGCCCGCAACAATGATCAAAAAGGCACCCAGCAAGACAAATATGCGCTGTTGTAGTGAAAAGGTAATGAGGTTTTTTAACATGGTGAGTCTTTAATTATTTAGCAACGGCTAATTCTGAGTTAAGCAAAAAGGCACCAGAGCTTATTACACGTTCACCTGCAGATAATCCACTTTTCACTGTTGCAAAATCACGTTCTTGAGAGTTTAGTGTGACACGACGCTTCTTAAAGTGATTAGGGGTAACTTCAACAAACACATAACTATATAATCCTTCGGTAATTAATGCAGTATTTTCGAGGCGTATCACTTTAATATTTTGTGTGTTAAGTGGTGTAATTTGCGCATACATTTCTGGCTTTAGTTTACCGCGACTTTGCACTGAACAGTGCACTGTAATGCGCCTGGTAGCTGGGTCTACCATTACACCGATAGAATCTATCTTGCCTGTAAATACTTCATCTGGATAGGAATTTACTTGGATGGCTAGCTTTTGACCTTGTGATACTTTACCAATGTCTCGTTCTGGAAGATCTATGCTTGCCCATAGATGTTCTGGATTTGTAATAACAAAGAGTGGTGTTATGGAATCTGGCCTCACTTCGGAACTGACATTAATTTGTCTATCGACTACTATGCCGGAGATCGGTGAACGGAGCATAAAGCTTTCATCAGCGTTACGTTGTGCACCTAGATTTTTTAAATGCGCGCTGGCACGCTGCTCTTCAGCTTCAGCTTGCGCTAAATCAGATTGGCTACTTTCAAGATCTTTGCGAGCGATTACGCCACCCTCCATTAATAATTGATTACGTTCATATGCCTTATTTTTAAGGTGAAGGTCTGCATAAGCTTTGCGTGCATCAGCAAGTGCGCTCCCAAGTTCGGGCGAGTCAATGGTTGCCAATAATTGACCGGCTTTTACTTTATCACCAACTTGGACTTTGATACTAAGCACGCGACCTAGAATTGGGGAGGTAATGCGACTCGTATAATTTTCATCAAATGTAATTTTGCCATTCAGTGGCGAAGTTGTAGAGGCAGTTATTTCTACAACAGGTTCTATTTTAAGATTAGCCAATTGTGGCGCATTTGCCGCAAATGTAATCTCATCTAATGTAGGTTTTTTTTCCGACACTTTTTTTTCAGCAGCATAGGCAGTTGAGAATGTTAAGCTACTTGCAATTATTAATAGTAGTGAAATTCTATTCATTTATTTTCCTCGATATCTGTAGCCGCTTGCCAGGCAGAAAAAGCTTTGGCGTAATCTGCATGAGCAGTTGCCGATTCTAATTGTAATGCGCGTAATACGCGACGAGAGTCGAGTAGATCGGTTACGCCTATTGCACCATGTTGGTAAGCAAACTCCGCGGCATCGGTAGCTTTTTGAGCCTCTCTTAGCATTTGCTGCTCAAAGCGCTGAACTTTATCAATCGCAGCATTAAGGTCAGCCTGACTGCGAGTAATTTCGCCTATTGCGCTTGCGCGTGCTTGCGACTTGGCTTCTACTGCAGTTATGTAGTCAACTTCTGATCGGGCTATTTCACCTTGATATTGGTAGTTCGTATAGAGCGGTATGCTAACAAATGCTCCAACTGTATTCTCACCTACTCCAGGACCTTGACCTGGAAAGCGTTGGTATTGAATACCTATATTTAGGTCTCGTGTTTTTAGAGAGTTTGCTAAGCGCCTATTTTCTTCCGCTTGCTGCGTTCTAGCTTCTGCTGCGAGAATATCCGCACGTTGGTTTAATTTTGTTTCAAGATTAGGTGGGGCTAGATTTAATGCGCTCGGATTAGTTTGGTCAATTCCAGGCCAATAATCTGTTGCGATGATTTTGTCATACTCATTTTCTTTGCCTAATAAATAGGCAATATTCGCCTGTGCTTTTTTGTGATTCGCAGTTGCTTGACGTAAGTCATTGATCACACGTAATGCATCTACCTTGATACGTGCTACATCTGAAGCAGCTATATCTCCAGCTTTTAACCTTAGTTCCGCAGCTTTTAAGGTGCTTTCATACAGTGTTACATTGCTGATTTGAATTTGTTCTGACTCTTGAGAGAGAAGCAAATCGTAATATGCGTAGGCTAAGGTTAGTGTTTGTTGTCTTTGTGTGTCTTTGAGATCATAACTTGAAGCTTTAATTCCATTTTCAGCCGATGCCATGCGTATTTGACGTTTATCACCTCGCTCGAACAGCTGATTGATTTGTATAGTGCTATTTAATGTTTTATCGGCTAGGCTGTTACTGCCATTAGGGTTTGTATTTCCTTGGTTGTGACTAAGGTTAAGATTTGATACGCCTAATGACAATACTGGGTTGGGTTTTTGAGCCGCTATGATTGCGCCGGTCTGGGCTGATTCAAGCATACGCTTAGCAGCCAGTAATTCTTTGTTGTTACTAACAAATAGCTCTTTGGCGGCACTAAAGCTTAGATGCTCTAGGTTCACCTCTGCATAGACGGCCTCGCAGTAAATTGTAATCACCATTAAAGTAAGGTGGGTTAAAAAGCGAAATTTCATGGTGTTGCCTTTAAATTTTAGTGCACAAATTATAGCGAAATAATATCCGCTTCAACCTAACCCCATAACTCTATAGGGATGATACTTATTTATAAAGCCTAAATAGATTTCTTGGGTTGAGTAATCATCGAGCTCAGCATACAAAGTAGGGTGTCAAAACAAATGCAGAAACAATACTGTAATCGACATTTCTAATTAAAGTATTACAATATTCATTACTTTTGTAACGATATGTAGATTCACATTTAGTTCGGTGTAATGATGCCACAAGGCTACTCTATCATTAGTTTAGACGATAATTTAATACGTAAATATTGATCAGAATAACAGCTTGTCGCTTAATAGTGAAAGGAAAATTGAACTCTGTTTTTAAATGACATTCCTTTAAATTAAAGTAACAGCACTATCCTAATTAAAACCTAGTAATTCCCAAAGGAGACAACCTTTCAAAGGCCTATCCAATAGACTCTAAAGCTCCGTGACTACAGCATTTATGGCTAGAATTTAGCTGTGAAAAATGCATTAAAACTTTTAATTAACCGTGGGATTGTTGAAGTTCGCTGAGACTAAAAAATACGATTCCGAGAATGATGCACAGCGCGCCCCATACTTGCATTGCTGATAAGTGTTCACCAAAATATGCTACAGAAATGGCGAGCACGGTCACTAAGCAAAGATGTGATGCTGCGTATGCAGGACCAACTGGGGCGTGTTTAAGTAGTGTCATCCATGCGCCAAAAGCGCCTAGGTAGCCTGCAATGGCGGAGTATAACCAAGGGTTTTGCAACACCGTCAACAGCCACTCTTGCTTCATAGAAAACTCACCTGCTTGCGTTGATGCTAGCTTCATTGACACCTGAATCAGCGTGTCAAAAGAGACCAGAATACTAAAGCCTATGGCATAAAAATGCCGTTTCCTCATGCGTATCCACCTACAAGAATTACTCCTAGGGTGATAAGAGCAATGCCTACTAATCTGAATGGATCCAACATTTCTTTAAATACTAGCCTACCTGCAAGCATAATAGCAACAGTGTTAAAGGCACTTAACAATACGGCTATGGATAAAGGAAGAATGGACAGTAATACCAGCCATAAAAAAAATTCTAAACAGAAGCATGCTATACCTGTTAATAACTGCCAAGAACTAAGCATTTGCTTCCAGCGGCCCCATTCACTATTATCTTCAATAATCGCTGCTCGTTTGAACGCCATATGCCCAAGCGTATCAATAACAATATTCAGCAACCAAACAAAAATGGCGAATTTTGACAAACGGGTCCTTACTTGCTAACTCTTAAGGACTATCATGGATTAATTTTTTTAAATACCAATGAAGCGCCTGTCCCGCCAAAAGCAAAAGAGTTAGACATTGCATAATTAAGTTTTGGTATTACTCTGGCAACATTAGGTACATAGTCTAAATCGCACAGAGGATCTGGATTATTTAAATTGGTGGTGGGCGGTAAGGTGTTTGTATTAACTGCGAGAGTTGTGATGATTGCTTCTAGCGCGCCGGTCGCACCCATCAAATGACCGTGCATAGATTTAGTTGAACTTAAACTTAGATCATAGGCATGGGCACCAAAAGTATTTTTAATTGCATTACTTTCAGTCACATCATTAAGCATCGTGCCGGTTCCATGGGCGTTGATGTACTGAATTGCTTCAGCAGGTATATCAGCATCTAAAATCGCAGCTTGAATGGTAGCAGTCTGTCCATTGACTGATGGCTGAGTAATATGCGAACTATCGCTTGCTGAACCGTAACCTAAAATCTCAGCATAAATATGAGCCCCACGAGCTGTGGCATGTTGAAAGGACTCTAATACTAAAATTGCTGCACCTTCTCCTAAGACCAAGCCAGTTCGGTCAGCGGAGAATGGTTTGCATGAACTGGCCAGATCGTTTTGATCTTGTGCTGCAAGGGTTCGTAGTGCTTCCCAGGCTTTAATAGTGCCGAATGTTAATAGCGCTTCGCTTCCGCCTGCAAGCATGACATCGGCATAGCCGTGGCGAATCTGCCTCGATGCTTCGCCGATTGCTACCGCAGAAGAAGAACATGCGGTTGAAAATGTTAAGTTTGGGCCTGTGAGTTTATGCTCCAGCGCAATAGCTGCAGCTGCAGCATTATTCATACCCATAAGCACTGTAAATGGTTTTAAGCGGCTAGCATTATCTCGATAAAGCCTGATATAACCATCTTCCATTGAATGCGCGCCACCCATTCCTGTGCCTAGGTAAATCCCCATACGCGGCTTAAGTTGCTCGGTAATCTCTAATCCTGCATCCTTAATCGCCTCGATGCTAGTGTGAAGTGCCATTTGACTAGTTCGATCGAGCATATTGTAGGTATGTTTGGTGAAGTGATCAGCAGGATCAAACTTTGCCTGTGCAGCAATCTTACAGTCTAACTGATCTACAAATGCTTCATCGAGTAATCTAATGCCAGATATGCCACTAAAGATGTTCTTTGATAATTCTTCAATCGTGTTGCCTAAGGGTGACACAACACTTAAGCCGGTAATAACAACACGCCGGCGATTTGAAATGTTGGTCATTATTTGCTTTGTTCAATGATTAATTTATGAACTAGCAAGCATACATCTTGCAGGCTCTCAATTTTGATTTGATCATTAGGTACTTTGATTTTAAAGTGATCCTCAGCGTTAAAAATCAAATCAAATATATCCAATGAATCTAAACCTAGCGATTGCAAGCTACTATCAGGTTGTATGGTTGCAATATCAATATCCATTTTATCAGCAATCATTTTACTTAATGCTTGCGTGACTTCTTCGATAGTTGGAGTGGTCATTTATTTCAGGTCCTCAAAAGTTGTATTTTGCTTTAAATCTATGCAGGTATCACCATTTTACCGTAAGAGCCTAGCAGTTCGGATTGCTCTTTACAAAACTTTGCAGTTCGTTTCGCTACATCATGTTTACGTTTATCAAGGGTTAGTACGTGGTAAGTGTCATCAACAAGAAAGGTCTCAACTGTTTTAGATCCTATGTGTGATTGGGTATAATATACATTTTTAACACTGGCCATATCATCCTCGGTCGAATGGATAATCAATACTGGGGAAACCACATCTTTGAGTGCTTTTTTCGCTGCCTTAATTAATCGAACGCTTTCTAAGATAACAGTTGCTGGCGTTTTAAAATAACCTATCTTATCCGCAGCGTGATGGTCGCGATTGACTAAAATGGCATGCACCATTGCTCGTACTCGCTCATCTTTAATGCCGTAGGGTGATGTTTCTTCCCATTGCAAAAAGTATTTAAGTGGTGTGTAAATTACCAATGGCAATAACAATGCGCGTTTAAGTTTAGGGACATTCCAGCCGTCATAAAAAAATGTGGTCGAAAGCAAAATTACGCCTGCTACTTCATGACCTTTTTTGGCTGCAAGTAATAGTGCAATTAATGCACCCATAGATAGTCCTGATACATACACGTGTTCGCATTCTTGTTTTAGCGCATCAAAGGCGTTTTCAATTGATTGGTACCAGTCTTGCCATTGGGTTGCGCTTAGCGCCTCAACGGTAGCGCAATGCCCCGCAAGCTCAGGACAGGCCACAGTAAATCCTTGGCGTGCTATCACTCTTGAGAATGGCTTCATTTCGCTAGGAGTACCCGTTAAACCATGTACTAACAATACACCGACTGTGCCTTTGCGTTCAATAAAACCATTTTCACCTAACAAGTCATCAATACTTGGCTTGTTGTGAGGAGTTAACTTAATTACATTGTTTGTTTGCATTTACTTGATTTTTTGCTTTCAAAGTTAAAGTATTCCAGTAACAACACATCATTCATTAATTTCTTGATGAATGACGTGATTTTATTTTTTATAATCTATCTAAATGACTGCTATCTGAAATATCGAGTGACTTTGAAAGTTTATTTGTAAATTTTGTAACCTTAAAAATGCGCTTATACAGCACCACAACGTTTAAGTAATGCTTCAAATAGCTGGATACCTAGATCGATTTCTTCATTGGTAATTAACAAAGATGGCGCCAAAGTGATTACATTCTTTTGATAACCACCAATATCTAATACCAGACCATATTGCTTACCATTAATTATAATGTCGCCCTTTAAACCTTCATTAAACATGCGGTCAGCCAATGCACGGCTCGGGGTATAACCATCTTCGGTACATAATTCAATACGTAGTGCCAAACCTAAGCCACTGACATCGCCAACGACTTTCCAGCGTGTTTTTAATGCTTGAATCTGTTTTAGAAAATAAGCTCCACGCTCATTAACTTCTGATTCAAAATCACCCTCCTGAGTCATCTTCATTACTTCTAGGGCAACAGCAGTTCCTAATGGATTTGATGCAAACGTTGAATGCGTTGTTCCTGGGGGGAATTTTTCTGGATTAATATATTCTTCTTTAGCCCAAATTCCTGATAGAGGATTAAGCCCATTGGTAATTGCTTTACCGAACACAAATACGTCTGGCACAATGCCAAAATTTTCCCAAGACCATAACTTTCCAGTTCGGTAAACACCCATTTGAATTTCGTCAGCAACTAACAAAACATTCCGCTTTTTAAGACTGGTTTGAAGCTTCTCCATGTAACCGTCTGGAGGAATAATGTAGCCACCAGTACCTTGCATAGGTTCAATGTAAAATGCACCAAATTCACATTCCTGAGCTTTGGTATCCCATACAGATTGATATTCGGTTTCAAATAACTTTTCAAATTCTTTGTGGCAATAAGTGTCACAAGTTTCAACTTTCATGTCGTAAGGACAGCGGAAGCAATATGGGTAAGGAACAAAATGCGCACGATCAGCAAAATTCCCAAAACGACGACGATAGCGGTAGCTTGAAGTGATTGCTGATGCCCCTAAGGTTCGTCCATGATAGCCGCCCATAAATGCAAATTGATGAGTTTTCCCTGTGTGATTCCGAACTAACTTTAGCGAATCTTCAACTGCCTGTGCGCCACCCACATTAAAGTGAACACGCCCTTTTTCACCATATTTTTCTTCCATGTATTTGCATATAATTTCAGCTAAATCAACTTTTTCTTTATGCAAATATTGACTTGCTAGTTGTGGGAGTGTGTCTACTTGTTTGTGAAGCACATCGCTTAGTCGTTTGTTTTTATAACCAAAGTTGACTGCTGAGTACCACATTTGCCAATCTAAGTAAGGTGTTTTATTCTCGTCAAACAAGAAACTCCCATCACAATCCTCAAATACTTTTGGAGGATCAGCATAATTAACAGTGTCACCATGAGAGCAATACTTGTTATTTTTATCTAAAATTTCAATAATTTTTGCATCCATTAGCTTTATCCTTTTTATTTCTTAACTTGAGTTTTTTTTAATTAAGCAGCTAGATTTTTGTGTAGTGAACTAACGGGTAAATTCTTTGTGGTATCCCATTGCTTTACTACATCCAGTATCTCTGCAAAAGTTTGGAAGCGGCGGAAGGGAATGTTTTCTTTCTCGCAATGTGTAATTAATTTGCCCTTAGCAAATACGATGTCTGCATGTTTAGCTAAACAGAAATCTGACTTTCCATCGCCTACAAGAATTACTGGACCTCCGACGTCGGTTGTAAGTTCTTCAGCAATTTTACATTTACATACGCCATTGCCAGCTTTGCAATTCTCATTGCGGAATGGGTAGCTGATAGAGACGCCGTTCGGTTTAAAATGTAGTTTGTTAGCATAAATAGGCATACTTGGTATGGCTGCGTTTTTAGTGGCTACTTTAATTGCATGATCTAAACCATCGCTTACAATAGCGACCTTTGAAAATGTGCTGATATGTTTATGAAAAGGAATGAAGCTTGCGTCTAGTTGTATGCCTCGAAAAAATTGCTCTAATGTCACTTGGTCAACTTTAACTAAGTCTAATTGTTTTTGCATGCATTCAATAGCAGAAATATTGCCTTCAAGCCAGTCGGCTTCTAAATCTTTCCAGCTATCATCGGCAAAACGATCAAGCATTGCGTCAAGTGCATCACCTACTGAGAGTGTGCCATCAAAGTCAATTATAAAAAGCATTTAATTTCCTCACGTTATTGTCGTACTTTTAATTAATTGTGGATATTAAGCTTTTTTACTTACAACAAACTTACGGTGAATGAAATATTAGATTGGTTTAGTTTTTAATTTTGGTGTGTTTTACTCGCTAATCTATTATGATTAACTCACTTATTTATGTGAATTAACGATAGACTTTTTCATGCGCATTTTACTGGTTGAAGATGATGTAATCCTTGGCAATGCGACCAGTGTTTATCTGCGCGCCAATGGTTATGTTGTGGACTGGGTTAAGGACGGTAAGCAGGCTGATGCCGCATTGCATGAAGATGTTTATGAAGTAGTAGTTCTTGATTTAGGGTTGCCTAGTATGGGTGGGTTAACGATCTTAAATAACTTGCGCTTTAGGAAACAAAACACACGAGTGATTATTTTAACAGCACAAGATTCATTAGAAGGGCGTATTGCTGGCTTGGATGCAGGTGCCGATGACTATCTTGTTAAGCCGATTAAATTAGCTGAGTTGGCGGCTAGATTGCGTTCCCAGTTGCGTCGTGAGCATTCGGTTTTGGTTTCTCGTATTGAGTATCCGCCACTAACACTTCACATTAAGGAGCATGTCGTCAGTTATCGCAATCAACCTTTTGGTTTATCGCCACGTGAATTGAGTTTATTTGAAAGCTTGCTTTTGCGTGTAGGTAAGGTCGTGAGCAAAGATGCTTTAATAGAAAATATAAGTGACTGGGACGATACTTTAGGAAAAAATGCAATCGAAGTCTACATGCATAGACTTCGCAAAAAACTACTGGCAGTAGGGATTGAAATTCGTACTATACGTGGTTTGGGTTATATGTTGGATAAGCTGGACTAGCGCTTTATGGAAGGAAACAATACATCCTTACGTAAAAAGATACTTACTTGGTTAATGCCATTAATGTTGCTGCTAATTGTGATTGATAGCACACTTTTAAACAACTTGGCATTAGGGGCGCTAGAAAAGGAGCTAGACTCAACCCTGTATTCATCAGCTAAGGATATTGCAGAATACCTAAATTACACTAATTTAGATGTCAAAGATTTTGAAATGCTTGATAGTTTTAACAGAATTCTGCTTAAAGATGATTTGGATAATGTGATATACAGTGTTTGCAATGACAAGGGTCTTTTGTTAGGCGGTGATTTGAAACTGTCCCAAATTGTGCCGAACAAGGTCGAAAAATCAAACCCTCAATTTTTTTCTGTTGAAATTAATCAATCCCAATACAGGATAGTGCGTGCGTTCTCTTCAATTAAGAAGGGCAGCAGTTTGCATCAGTTAATCATACAGGTAGCTACGACCACTAATCGCCGTAATGCTTTAGCCAGTAAAATATTAATTGGAGTGGTATTGCCGCAATTATTATTGGTTCTTTTGACTTACTTTGTTATATTAGTCGGTGTCAAAAAAGGTTTGGCGCCTTTGGCAACGCTTCAAAATGAAGTACTTGCAAGGTCGGAACGCAATTTGACACCTATATATTTGCCAAATATACCTAAAGAGGTTTCGTTGGTCGCTCGATCAATTAATCAGCTGATGGAGCAGCTCCAGAACTTAATTTCAACGCAAAATAATTTTATTGCTGATGCTGCGCATCAGTTGCGTACGCCACTTGCAGGTGCGCAAGCGCAACTCGAGTTAGCTGAGGTTGAAACTAATCCTGAAGTGTTGAAGTCTATCTACGATAAAGTGTATTTGAGCTTAGATCGTCTATTGCATACTATTAACCAGTTGTTGGCATTAGCGAGAAGCCAGCCAGAAGCAGTAACTATGATTCAGATGCATTTGTTAGATCTTAATGCAGTCAGCAAAGAGGTGATCTTATTAATGGTGCCTACCGCAATTCAAAAACAGATTGATTTAGGTTTTGATGAAAGCATTGAGCCGGTCTGGATTAAGGGTAATCCTGAGCGCTTGCGAGAGTTGGTATACAACTTGCTCGACAATTCGATTCGCTACACACAGGTTGGTGGGCGAGTGACTGTTGCAACTAAAGTAGGGGATGAAGGGGTGACTCTTAGTGTTGAAGACAACGGCCCTGGTGTGGCTTTGGCAGATCGCAATAATATTTTTGATCGGTTTCATCGCATTGTGGGGTCTGGGCAGGAAGGGAGTGGATTGGGTTTAGCTATTGTTAAAGAGATTGCCAAGTTGCATGGGGCGACGATTTCTATATCCGATGCTAGTCCATCTGGTGGATTAAAGGTAGCGGTTTTATTTAGAAAATTAGAGTCTTAATTAGAATCCATTAGATAAAGATGGTATTAGTTGGGTGATAGTTTAATTCTAAAAATAGGGTTGAAATTAGTAGTTCTCTGTTTCAAAGCTAGCTGGTATTAGGTTACAATTACGTTTTATGTTTTGGCGATCGCTAGACGTAATAATGTTGTAATAAATAGTTGTCATTATCAAAAATTCTCTTAATTGCTTTATTTAGCGATTCAAATTGGGGCTAGCAAGTGCTAGAAAATTACTTTCCGATATTGTTGTTTATCCTTGTAGGATTGGCTGTAGGTGTTGGCCCACTTGTTTTAGGTAAGCTTTTCTCCCCTAATAAGCCGGATGCGGCGAAAAACTCTCCTTATGAATGTGGTTTCGAGGCGTTCGAAGATGCGCGAATGAAATTTGACGTCCGCTATTATTTAGTAGCTATTTTATTCATTTTGTTTGACCTCGAAATCGCTTTTTTATTCCCATGGGCTGTGGTGATTAAAGAAATTGGGCTATCTGGATTTATTGCTATGATGTTCTTTTTAGGTGTCCTTGTAATCGGTTTTATTTATGAGTGGATGAAGGGCGCCTTGGAATGGGATTGATGTCAAATGCAAGTCAATGCTTAGCATCTCAGTTGGAATTTTCTAAGTTTTTTTTAGTCGGTTGTATAGTTATTCTTGATTTTGAAATGGAAAGTGCGTCATGAGCATTGAGGGTATTTTAGAAAAAGGCTTTGTTACAACTACGCTAGATACCGTCATTAACTACACTCGCACTGGCTCTATGTGGCCGGTGACTTTCGGTCTAGCTTGTTGTGCTGTAGAAATGATGCATGCTGGTGCTTCGAGATACGACCTGGATAGGTTTGGTATTGTCTTTCGCGGAAGTCCGCGTCAGTCTGATGTCATGATTGTGGCCGGTACCCTAGTTAATAAAATGGCGCCTGCTTTGCGTAAAGTTTATGATCAGATGGCTGAGCCTCGCTGGGTGATTTCTATGGGCTCTTGCGCCAATGGCGGTGGATATTATCACTACTCTTATGCGGTTGTTCGTGGTTGTGATCGCATCGTGCCTGTAGATGTCTACGTTCCAGGATGCCCGCCCACGGCAGAAGCTTTGCTCTACGGTATTATTCAGTTGCAAAACAAAATCAAACGTACTAATACCATCGCACGCTAGTATCCATTAAATCAAATAACACTTTAAATATATGTCATCCAAATTAAATCAGTTATCAGTAAGTTTGCAGGCTGCTCTGGACAGTAAAATCACTAAGATAACCTCAGCATTGGATGAGATTAGTATCGAATGTGCCGCTACAGATTATTTGCAGGTTTGCCAGATTTTGCGGGATGCAGATGGATTAAAGTTTGAGCAACTGATCGATTTAAGTGGTGTTGACTATCAAGATTATGCTGATGGTAGTTATGTGTGTTTTCGTTATGCAGTAGTTTGCCACTTGTTATCGGTGACTTTGAATCAACGTTTGCGATTGCGCGTTTATGCTCCGGATACAGACTTCCCAATACTACCTACTTTGATTGACGTATGGCCTGTAGCTAACTGGTATGAGCGTGAGGCATTCGATCTGTTTGGTATTATGTTTGAAAATCACCCTGACTTACGTCGCTTATTGACTGACTATGGTTTTGTTGGACACCCCTTCCGAAAAGATTTCCCGATGATTGGTACAGTAGAAATGCGTTATGACCCTGAGCAGCAACGCGTGATTTATCAACCAGTGACAATTGATGAGCGTAACAATGTGCCGCGCGTGATTCGTAAGGAGGGCACTCATCATGGCTGAAATTAGGAATTACACGATGAATTTTGGGCCACAGCATCCTGCGGCTCATGGTGTGTTGCGTTTGGTTTTGGAGTTAGATGGTGAAGTTATTCAGCGCGCAGACCCTCATATTGGTCTTTTACATCGTGGTACTGAAAAATTAGCAGAAAACCGTACTTATCTACAATCAGTTCCTTACATGGACAGATTAGATTATGTTTCGATGATGTCTAATGAACATGCGTATGTGATGGCGATTGAAAAGATGATGGGAATAGATGTGCCATTACGTGCGCAATACATTCGTGTTATGTTCGACGAAATTACGCGAGTATTAAATCATCTTTTATGGCTAGGTGCACACGCGCTCGATGTGGGTGCGATGACAGTATTTTTATATGCTTTCCGTGAACGAGAAGATTTGTTTGATTGTTATGAAGCGGTTTCTGGTGCGCGTATGCATGCTGCTTACTATCGTCCGGGTGGGGTTTACCGAGATTTACCTGATCAAATGCCGCAATATGTAGTGTCCCCGTTACGCAATGCAAAAACTGTTAATAAGCAAAATGAAAACCGCCAAGGATCTTTGCTGGACTTTATTGAAGATTTTAGTAATCGCTTTCCAGGTTATGTGGATGAGTATGAAACCTTGCTTACCGATAATCGTATTTGGAAGCAGCGAACTGTAGGTGTCGGTATTGTGACTCCGGAGCGGGCATTAGCCTTAGGGATGACCGGTCCTATGTTGCGCGGATCTGGTATTGCTTGGGATTTGCGGAAGAAGCAGCCTTATGAAGTGTATGCCGATTTGGATTTTGATATTCCGGTGGGTGTAAATGGAGATTGCTACGATCGCTATTTAGTGCGTATGGAGGAATTTAGGCAATCTAACTCCATTATCAAGCAGTGCGTCAATTGGCTTCGTAAGCATCCGGGACCAGTAATTACCAGCGACACCAAAGTGGCGCCACCCAATCGTGAAAACATGAAAACTAATATGGAGGACATGATCCACCATTTTAAATTATTTACTGAAGGCTTCCATGTTCCGGCAGGTGAAGCTTATGCTGCGGTTGAACATCCTAAGGGAGAGTTCGGTATATATATGGTTTCAGATGGAGCTAACAAGCCGTATCGACTTAAAATTCGTGCGCCTGGGTTTCCGCATTTAGCAGCATTAGACGAAATGACCCGCGGCCATATGATTGCAGACTTAGTCGCCATCATTGGCACACAAGATATCGTATTTGGTGAAATTGATAGATAAAACATGTTAAGCCCACAAGCCATAGAAAAAATAGATTACGAGCTAACCAAGTATCCAGCAGATCAGCGTCAAGCTGCGGTAATGAGCGCATTACGTATCGTGCAAACTGAACTAGGTTGGTTATCTAAAGATAGTATTTCTGACGTTGCAAAATACTTAAAAATGCCTGAGATAGCCGCTTTTGAGGTAGCTAGCTTTTACAATATGTATGACCTAGTGCCAGTTGGAAAATACAAAATAACCATATGTACCAATATCTCCTGCATGTTGCGCGATAGTGATGAGATCGTCAGTCACCTGCAGGGTAAATTAGGTGTTGGTTTTAATGAAGTGACGCCTGATGGAAAGTTCTGTTTAAAAGAAGGCGAGTGCATGGGCGCTTGCGGTGGAGCGCCATTGATGACGGTTAATAACCATACGATGTATGAGTTTTTAACGACAGAAAAAGTGGATGCCATTTTGGAGGAGTTGAAATAATGATCGCCAAAACTACGAAATTAAACCAAATTAAGCCAGTAATGACCGATTTGAATGGACAAACACTAGTTTGCTTGCGTACATTAACTGAAGAGAATCCAGCTTCTTTAGCAACCTATATTAAGCTGGGTGGATATAGCGCTTTGAAGCGTATCGTCACAGAGAAAACAAAAGCCACTGATATTATTACTGCAGTAAAAGATTCTGGCTTACGTGGACGTGGAGGCGCTGGTTTTCCAACAGGTCTTAAATGGAGCTTTATGCCGCGTTATTTTGACGGCACTAAATATTTGGTATGCAATAGTGATGAAGGTGAACCGGGCACTTTTAAAGATCGCGATATTATTCGTTATAACCCCCATCAGCTTATTGAAGGCATGGCAATTGCAGCCTACACTTTAGGCGCAAGTGTTGGATATAACTATATTCATGGTGAAATTTGGCAGGATTACGAAACATTTGAAGCCGCTTTGCATGAGGCTGAAGCGGCTGGCTATTTAGGTGAGAATCTATTTGGTAGTAGTTTTAGTTTCAATTTATATGCGGTCCACGGTTACGGTGCTTACATCTGTGGTGAAGAAACAGCATTGATTGAGTCTATAGAGGGTAAAAAAGGTCAGCCACGTTTTAAGCCACCATTCCCAGCTAGTTACGGAGTGTTTGGTAAACCAACCAATGTTAATAATACAGAAAGTTATGCCAGTATTCCTTGGATTATGCAGCATGGTGGCGCGGCCTTTGCCGATCTTGGTGTAGCTAACTCTGGTGGTACTAAATTATTCTCAGTATCTGGACACATTGAAAAGCCGGGTAATTACGAAGTAAGAATGGGTATGCCTTTTCCGGAATTGTTAGCGATGGTAGGTGGTGTATGGAAGGGAAGAAAGCTCAAAGCTGTCATTCCTGGCGGCCCCTCTACACCGGTAATGTCAGCGGCTTCTGTTATGGGGTCAACCATGGATTATGACGGTTTAAGTAAAGCTAAATCAAGCTTAGGCGCCGGCTCACTAATTGTTATGGATGAAACCACCTGTATGGTAAAAGCCTTACACAGATTATCCTATTTCTTTTACGAAGAAAGTTGTGGGCAATGTACGCCATGTCGTGAAGGCACGGGTTGGGTGTATCGCATTATTACGCGAATAATCAATGGGCAAGGCAAGATGGAAGATTTGGATTTATTGACCGATGTGAGCAATAACATTTCTGGGCGCACGATATGCGCCCTGGGTGAGGCTGCTGCAACCCCCGTATTAAGTTTTATCAAAAATTTCAGGCCAGAGTTTGAATATTATATTCAGCATGGCAAGAGCATGGTGGAATCTCAGTAATGTTGAATATTGAAATAGACGGAAAAGCGCTTGAAGTTGAAAATGGCAGCACCATTATTGATGCCGCTGACAAACTAGGTATTGCTATACCGCGGTTTTGTTACCATCCAAAACTTTCGGTAGCAGCTAACTGCCGCATGTGTTTGGTGCAAGTTGAAAAATTTAATAAGCCACTACCTGCTTGTGCCACACCAGTCGCGGATGGGATGAAGATCTTTACACGCTCTAAAGCTGCTATTGAAGCGCAAAAAAGTGTTATGGAGTTCTTGCTGATTAATCATCCGCTAGATTGTCCGATTTGTGATCAAGGCGGTGAGTGTGATTTACAGGATGTAGCTGTTGCCTATGGTACCAGTGGTTCGCGTTACACAGAAGAGAAGCGTGTTGTATTAAATAAAAACATCGGTCCTTTAATTAGCACGGATATGACGCGTTGTATCCAATGTACCCGCTGTGTGCGTTTTTTAAAGGAAGTGGGCGGCATGATGGAGTTAGGTATGGCTGGCCGTGGCGAGCATGCTGAAATTACCGCTTATGTAGATAAGAGTGTCAATTCCGAGCTTTCCGGTAATATTATTGACTTATGCCCTGTAGGTGCCCTAACCAGTAAACCTTACCGCTATTCTGCGCGGAGCTGGGAGCTCACGCGTCGTCCAAGTATTGCCCCGCATGATGGTTTAGGCTCGCATATTGAAGTGCATGTCAAAGATAATAAAGTGATGCGCGTTCTGCCAAGGGATAAAGAAAGTATCAATGAATGCTGGTTATCTGATCGAGATCGTTATTCTTACGAAGGTTTGAATAGCCCAGATCGTCTTAAAGTGCCGATGATCAAACATAATGGCAATTGGATTGAAACAGACTGGAAAACCGCGCTGGAATTTTCAGCTGGCCAAATCAAAGATATTACTAATGAGTTTGGTAGTGAAGCGCTTGGTGTATTGGTTTCTCCTAATAGCACTATGGAAGAGGGTTATCTCGCAAAGCAATTAGCTAATGGTTTAAATTGCGGCAATGTGGATTACCGCTTACGTCAGACTGACTTCCGTTTAGATGGAAAGCGAGTAGGTACACCTTGGATGGGTTGCAATATTCAAGAGATTGAATCATTGGATCGAATTTTGGTGGTTGGATCTAACCTGCGTAATGAGCATCCACTTTTGGCGCAACGTTTCCGTAAAGCTGTGGCTAATGGGGCACAACTCTCCATAATAAGTCCTCTGGATAATGATCCGTTAATGGACATAGCACACAAAGTTATCGTGCGACCTAATGATATGGTTAACGTCTTAGGTCAGGTACTAAAAGCCATGTCCAGTTTGCAACGTTTGTCTTTATGTTTACCACCATCATTAAATGAACTGCTTCGTGAAATTAAAGTACGACCAAATACTCAAGCGATGGCTGAAAGTTTGGCGGGGCATGGAAAAGAAGTGGATTTAGTGGCACCTAAAGTGGGTATTTTCTTAGGAAATATGGCCTTGAGCGATCCGCGATTCACTGAAATGTACAGTATGGCTGAAGCAATTGGTGGTATTTCAGGGGCCAAAGGTGGGATTTTGCCAGCAGCAGCGAATAGTACCGGTATGCATTTTATTGGTGTTATGCCAAGCAGTACAGGTATGCACGCACGAGCAATGTTAGAGGTTCCGCGCAAGGCTTATTTAATTGTGAATATTGAGCCAGAGCTAGATTGCCAGCATGCAGCATTAGCTAAAGTTGCGATGCAGAAAGCTGAGTGTGTAGTGGCGCTTACAGCCTATAAGTCAACTGCCTTAGATGATGCAGATGTATTGTTGCCGATTTCGCCATTTACTGAGACTTCAGGTACTTTTATGAGCATGGAGGGAAGGGTACAAAGTTTTACCGCCGCGGCTAAGCCTCTAGGTGAATGCCGTCCTGGATGGAAGGTACTCCGAGTTTTAGCAAATACTTTGGGTTTAACTGGTTTTGATTATGAGACTAGCGAGCAAGTTAAAACCGCTATATTTGGAGGAGAAAAGCCCTCAGCGGTGGTATGGCGTAGCCTAAATAACAACCTAAAAGAATTGGTGGAAATTCACGTTAATATCAAGCACGATGGTTTGCAACGTATTGGTGAAGTGCCACAATATAATGCGGATCCAATAGTACGACGTTCATCAGCGTTACAGAAAACTAAATACAACACTAAACCTTTCGCACGTATGTGTAGCAAACAAATGCTCCAGTTAGATTTAACGGAAGGTGAGAAAGTGTTGGTCAGTCAGGATAAAGGCAGTGCAGTGCTGACAGTTAAGCTAGATTCTCATGTTGCTATGGGTTGCATACGAGTCGCAGCAGCTCATGAAGATAGTTTAGGTTTAGGTGATTTGATGGGAGATATTCGTATTGAAAAATTGCCATCAACTGCAGGGGTAGCCGCTTAATGGAATGGTTAGCTAATTTATTTGGCGTGTATTGGGCACCAGTGCAGCTTACTGTATGGACGCTATTAAAAATTGTAGCAATTGTTCTACCATTGATGGGAGCAGTAGCCTATTTAACCTTAGCTGAACGCAAAGTAATCGGCTATATGCAGGTTCGTATTGGCCCGAACCGTGTTGGCTACTTTGGATTGCTACAACCAATTGCCGATGGACTTAAGTTGCTGTTTAAAGAAATTGTAGTTCCAACGGCATCAAATAAAGCTTTGTTTTTATTAGGTCCAGTATTGGTCATTGCACCAGCTTTTGCAGCCTGGGCGGTGGTGCCTTTTGATCTTAATCTGGTCTTAGCAAATGTTGATGCAGGTTTACTTTATATTCTCGCGATGACTTCAGTCGGTGTTTATGGCGTTATTATTGCTGGATGGGCATCGAATTCTAAGTATGCATTTCTAGGGGCTCTTCGATCAGCAGCACAGATCGTGTCTTATGAAATTGCTATGGGTTTTTCTCTTGTCGGTGTATTAATGTGTGCTAACTCGCTTAATTTAGGCAAGATTGTACTCGCCCAATCCGGCGGTTTTTGGCATTGGTATTTCATTCCTTTATTCCCTCTATTTATTGTTTATTTCATTAGTGCTGTTGCTGAAACCAACCGTGCACCGTTTGATGTGGCCGAAGGTGAGTCTGAGATTGTGGCAGGTTTCCATGTTGAATATTCAGGAATGGCTTTTGCGGTTTTCTTTTTAGCTGAGTATGCCAATATGTGGTTAGTGGCTACTTTGGCGGCCTTAATGTTTCTGGGTGGGTGGTTGTCACCATTACCATTTTTACCAGACAGCTTTTTATGGTTATTAGCCAAAGTTGGCTTCCTGTTATTTTTATTCTTGTGGTTTAGAGCTACGTTTCCACGCTACCGGTATGACCAAATTATGCGCCTAGGTTGGAAGGTATTTATCCCGATTACTATTGTATGGATCGTGTTTATAGGCGCTATGATGCAAACACCCTGGGCATATTTATTTCACTAAAATTATTCATTGATTGCTGAAGACCTACTTATTTTATGATTGCAAAAATTAAATCTACGCTAGCTAGCTTAATGCTAATTGAGCTATTAAAAGGAATGGCGGTGACTGGCCGTTACTTTTTTGCGCCCAAAATAACCATTCAGTACCCTGAAGAGAGCACTCCGCAGTCTCCAAGATTTAGAGGGTTGCATGCGCTTCGTCGTTACCCTAATGATGAAGAACGTTGTATTGCTTGTAAGCTTTGTGAGGCCGTATGTCCGGCGATGGCGATCACAATTGAATCAGAGCAGCGTGAAGATAATACACGTCGTACAACTCGTTATGATATTGATTTGACAAAGTGTATCTTCTGTGGAATGTGTGAAGAGTCCTGCCCAGTAGATTCTATTGTAGAAACCCGTATTTTTGATTATCACGGTGAGCAGCGCGGTGACTTGTTGTATACCAAGCAAATGTTACTGGCGGTTGGTGATAAACACGAAAAACAAATTGCTGCAGACCGAGCAATTGATAAAGCATTTAGATAGGCGCCCACACTGATGAAATTTTTTGGCTTAAGTTTTCTAGATCTAGTCTTTTATGTCTTGGCAGCAATTTTACTGTTGGCTTCACTACGAGTGATTACAGCGCGTAATCCAGTGCATGCGGCGCTTAATTTAGTTTTGGCTTTCTTTACAGCTGCCGGCATTTGGTTGTTGTTAGAAGCTGAGTTTCTGGCAATTGCATTGGTGCTAGTTTATGTGGGTGCAGTGATGGTGCTTTTTTTGTTTGTGGTAATGATGCTTGATATCAACTTAGACAAGTTGCGCGAAGGTTTTTGGAATGCCTTGCCGATTGCTTTGCCTGTGGGTGGAATGATGGCAATAGAAATGGTGATGATTGTTGGAGTGCGTAATTTTGGAGTAGAGAAAGTAGCGACTCCTTCACTACATGCTGCTGATTACAGTAATACTGCTGAGTTGGGGCGCGTGCTGTATAGCGATTACTTATTACCTTTTGAATTAGCCTCTGTTGTATTACTGGTGGCTATAGTGGCGGCGATCGCACTCACCTTACGTGATCGTAAAGAAAGCAAATCCATGGACCCAGCTAAACAGGTACTAGTCAAGAAGCAGGATCGTTTACGTGTTATTAAAATGGATGCAGTGGTGGAAACGCCAGAACCAACAACAAACCTACCGGAGGCTAAATAATGGTCGGACTTTCGCATTATCTTATTCTTGGTGCGCTGTTATTTTCTATCAGCGTTGTTGGTATTTTCTTAAATCGTAAAAATGTGATTATTTTGTTAATGGCGATAGAGTTGATGCTTTTGGCAGTAAACCTTAATTTCATTGCATTTTCACATTACTTAAATGACATTGCTGGTCAAGTGTTTGTGTTTTTCATACTTACCGTGGCGGCAGCTGAGGCAGCGATTGGTTTGGCAATTTTGGTGGTGTTATTTAGAAATCTGCACACTATCAATGTTGATGATTTAGATCGATTAAAAGGGTAAGCCAAGAATGAGTATGCAACAAATTTATTTGGCAATACCGATGTTGCCCTTAATCGCGGCCATAGTGGTAGGTATATTTTCTAAGTATTTACCACGTGCCAGTGCGCATGTTCTGACGATATTAGGCGTTTTAGGGTCATTTGTTTTATCTGTATTTGTACTTAATGACACTCTATCTGGACATGTTTTTAATGGTGGAATTTATACCTGGTTAAAGTCTGGCAACATTACTTTCGAGGTGGGTTTCTTGATTGATAATCTGAGTGCAATGATGATGGTTGTAGTGACTTTTGTTTCATTAATGGTCCATATATACACCATTGGCTATATGAAGGAAGACTCTGGATATACTCGCTTTTTTAGTTATATCTCACTATTTACTTTTGCCATGCTGATGCTGGTCATGAGTAATAACTTTATGCAGTTATTCTTTGGTTGGGAGGCTGTGGGATTGGTTTCTTACCTATTAATCGGCTTCTGGTATACACGACCAACTGCAGTTTATGCTAATTTAAAAGCGTTTTTGGTCAATCGTGTTGGTGACTTCGGATTCTTGCTTGGTATAGGTGTCGTTTTATTTAATTTCGGTAGTTTAGATTATGCTGCTGTCTTTTCAGTGGCACCACAAATGGCGGATGCGCAAATTAGTATCATCGGCGGCACGCATTGGTCACTCATGACTGTTTCCTGTATTTTATTGTTTATCGGTGCAATGGGAAAGTCTGCTCAAGTGCCGTTACATGTTTGGTTGCCTGACTCTATGGAAGGCCCGACACCAATTTCAGCGTTGATTCATGCAGCAACAATGGTTACTGCAGGTATTTTTATGGTTGCGCGTATGTCACCTTTATTTGAGCTATCATCAACTGCACTTTCATTTGTGATGATTATCGGAAGTATTACTGCCTTGTTTATGGGTTTCTTAGGTGTAATTCAAAACGATATCAAACGTATTGTTGCTTATTCAACCTTGTCGCAGCTAGGTTACATGACCGTTGCATTAGGCGCTTCAGCTTACTCAGTTGCAATTTTTCACTTAATGACACACGCATTCTTTAAAGCGCTGTTGTTCTTGGGTGCGGGCTCGGTAATTATGGGGATGCATCACGATCAAGATATTCGTAATATGGGAAACCTTAAAAAGTATATGCCTGTTACTTGGATTACTTCACTAGTCGGTTCCTTAGCCCTTATTGGAACACCGTTCTTTTCCGGATTCTACTCCAAAGATAGTATTATTGAAGCTGCTAAAGCCTCGACTATAACTGGCAGTGGCTTTGCCTATTTTGCTGTATTGGCTAGTGTATTTGTGACGGCTTTTTACAGCTTCCGTCTCTACTTCATGGTTTTTCACGGAGTCGAGAAGTGGCGTACCCCTAAGCACATTGATCACAGTCATGACGATCATGATGCTCATCATCATGGTCTAAGCCCATTAGATGATCCGCATGAGCCAGGTTGGGTGATTAAAATTCCATTAATTTTATTAGCAATACCTTCATTAGTTATTGGTTATGTTGCAGTAGAGCCAATGCTTTATGGGAATTTCTTTAAGGGTGTGATTTTTATTGATTCATCAGCGCATCCAGCCATGCATGAACTGACTCATGAGTGGCATACAGTATTGCATACGTCTTATGGTATGGCTTTAGATGGGTTTAGCTCTCTACCATTTATCCTAGCAGCTTCTGGTGTTGCTTTGGCTTGGTTCTTTTACACACAACGCCCAGACATTCCAACAAAAATACAAACTCGATTCGCGCTGATTCATCGCGTTTTAGAAAATAAATATGGATTCGATAGTTTTAATGAGCGAGTATTTGCGGCTGGTTCGCGTTATATTGGTCAATATCTTTGGCAGGTTGGTGATGTGAAAATTATTGACGGCGGGATGGTTAACGGTACAGCAGGCTTGATTGTTCGACTATCGGGCATTGTACGTAAATTACAAACGGGTCTGATTTATCACTATGCATTTGCCATGATTATCGGTGCTTTCCTAATGCTCACATTTTTTACTAAAGTATAAAACAGATGCTTGCCTACTTTACCCAACATATATTAAGTTTTTCCATATGGACGCCTATTTTTGCCGGAATCGGCGTGCTGTTCAGTGCTAATGATCAGAAGCCAAACACTACTCGCTGGCTAGCACTTGTTGGCAGCATTTTAGCTTTCTTGGTCGCTATTCCTCTATACACACAGTTTAATTTTGCTGATGGTGGGTTTCAGTTTCAAGAAGGATTTAACTGGATCCCAGCTTTTAATATCAATTATCACTTAGGGGTCGATGGTATCGCGATTCCATTGATTTTATTGACTAGTTTTACTACGGTGATTGTGATCATTTCTGCTTGGGAGGTCATTGAGAAGCGCGTAGCCCAATACATGGCGTGTTTCTTAATTATGAGTGGGTTAATGGTCGGTGTATTTTGTGCCTTGGATGCCATTTTGTATTACGTTTTCTGGGAAGCGATGCTCATACCTTTGTTCCTTGCTATCGGTATCTGGGGTGGTCCTAATCGTGTGTATGCGACGATTAAATTTTTTCTTTACACTTTACTTGGCTCTTTACTAATGCTGGTAGCATTTATCTATCTCTATTTAAAAACTGGTAGTTTTGAGATTGTGGATTACTATCGTTTGCCATTGCCGCTCACAGCACAAGTACTTATCTTTTTAGCATTTTTCGCCGCCTTTGCTGTCAAGGTACCTATGTGGCCTGTGCACACCTGGTTGCCTGATGCCCACGTTGAAGCGCCAACAGGCGGTTCAGTCGTATTGGCTGCCATTGCTCTAAAGCTAGGCGGTTATAGCTTTCTTCGTTTTGCAATGCCGATTGCACCTGATGCAGCGCATTATTTGTCGGGCTTTATGATTACTCTGTCTTTGATTGCCATTGTTTATATTGCTTTAGTGGCTTTGGCCCAGAAAGATATGAAAAAGCTAATTGCTTATTCTTCTATTTCTCACATGGGTTTTGTAACACTAGGCTTCTTTATCTTTAATAGTTTGGGTCTAGAAGGCGCAGTGGTCCAGATGATATCGCATGGTTTTATTTCAGCGGCTATGTTCCTCTGTGTAGGCGTTCTTTATGATCGAGTGCATAGTAGGCAGATTGATGCTTATGGTGGGGTAGCAAATACAATGCCTGTTTTTGCTGCATTTGCTGTATTTTTTGCCATGGCCAATAGTGGTCTACCAGCTACTTCAGGTTTTGTTGGCGAGTTTATGGTGATACTGGGAGCAATACAAGCTAATTTCTGGTATGCCTTTTTAGCGGCTACTACTTTAATATTTGGCGCTGCTTATACTTTATGGATGGTAAAAAGAGTATTTTATGGTGAAATAGCCAATACTAATGTAGCTGCATTAAAAGATCTAAGTAAGCGTGAGTTCTTGATTTTAGGTCTCTTGGCGTCATTAGTGTTGGCTTTGGGTGTGTATCCACAACCTCTAACCAATATGACAAACGCAAGTGTTACGCAACTTCTCTCACACCTTGCTCAAAGCAAGCTTCCAGTAGGTCTTTAAGATATGGAAAATATACGTTACGACCTAATGGCTGCTTTACCAGAATTATTCATCGTTTGTATGGCGATGTTTATATTAATTGCTGATCAACTCCTCAAGAAATCAAATCGCATTTACATTTATGGTTTATCCCAAGTTACATTACTTGCAGCAGCTTATATAACTTTTAGCACGCATACGCCTAGTGTCACTTACGCTTTCACAAATACTTTTGTGGACGATGCAATGTCAGATGTACTGAAACTAATGATTTATCTTGGCACATCTTTGATATTTGTCTATAGCCGACAATATGTTCAGTTACGTGGCATGTTCCGCGGTGAATTTTATGCCTTAGTGTTGTTCGCGGTAGTCGGCATGATGATTATGGTGTCTGGTCAAAATATGCTGACTTTATATGTAGGATTAGAGTTGTTGTCATTAAGTTTGTATGCCCTAGTGGCATTAGACCGTGACAACGCGCGCGCAACAGAGGCTGCAATGAAATACTTTGTGCTTGGTGCTTTAGCATCAGGGATGTTGTTGTACGGAATGAGTATGATTTACGGCATGACAGGAAGTTTAAATATTTCTGAAATTAATCAGGCATTATTGGGAGAACAAAAAACTCATGCGGTACTAATTTTAGGTCTGGTATTTATTGTTTCCGGGCTTGCTTTTAAACTAGGTGCAGTCCCTTTCCAAATGTGGGTTCCCGATGTGTACGAAGGTTCGCCAACTGCCGTGACTATGCTTATTAGCTCGGTACCAAAATTGGCTGCATTTGCTTTTGTGATTAGATTGCTTGTTCAGGGGCTACCTACATTGGCCGTCGATTGGCAACAAATGCTGATGATTATGGCTGTTTTGTCGATTATCGTCGGTAATATTACCGCCATCGCACAAACTAACCTTAAACGTATGCTGGCATACTCTACGATCTCACATATTGGTTTTATGATGTACGGACTAATGAGCGCTAGCATGAACGGCTTTGTATATGCCCTGTTTTATGTGGTGAGCTATGTACTGATGACCTTGGCCGGTTTTGGTATCATTTTATTATTATCACGCAAGGGTTTTGAAGCTGAGAACTTAGACGACTTAAAAGGTTTAAACCAACGCAGTCCTTGGGTGGCATTTTTAATGATGATTGTTATGTTCAGCATGGCTGGCGTTCCCCCGACGTTGGGTTTTTATGCTAAGTTCAGCGTATTGCAAGCAGCATTGGAAGCCGGATATTTATGGCTTGTGGTGTTTGCCGTGCTAATGGCTGTCGTTGGTGCATTTTACTATCTACGTGTTATTAAGCTTATGTATTTTGATGAGCCAACTGATCTGCATAAAATTGAAGCCCCTCTCGATATGCGTATTATATTAAGCATCAATGCGCTAGCACTCCTAGTTGTTGGACTCGCTCCACAGCAACTTATGGAGCTTTGTATATATGCGGTAACTAGAAGCTTAAGTTGATTAACAACGACGCCTCTTTTAATACCTTATTTCAAGATTTATATAGGGTATTTATTTAACCATAGGTCGTCAAATTCACTTGAACGACCTTAATAATCAATTGTAATGACTATTTCCGATTTAACTGAAGAATGTATTAGCTCTGAAACCATGGTAACTGGGAGATTGCTCTCGGTCAATTCTGACCAAGTTCGTTTAGCAAATGGTCATGTGACACAGCGTGAATATGTTTTGCATCCTGGTGCAGTTGTTATTATTCCTCTACTTGCTAATGGCAATGTCATACTTGAACGGCAATTTAGATATCCGCTTAGACAAGTTTTTATTGAACTGCCCGCGGGGAAAATTGATGCTAATGAAAACATGTTGCACGCTGGTCAGCGCGAATTGCTAGAAGAAACAGGCTATGAAGCCAGCGAGTGGGTGAGGTTAGGACAAACCCATCCATGTATAGGCTATTCAAACGAAGTAATTCATATTTATCTAGCACGAGGTTTAACTGCGGGTGTCCATCAGCGTGATATTGATGAAAGTCTTGAAGTGTTTGATATGCCTTTTGCCCAATGTTTAAACATGATAGTGGAGGGTAAGGTGACGGATGGAAAAACTGTTGCTGCCATGTTCTTAGCTGAAAAGTTTTTGTTAGCCAGGGCTGGTAATGGCTAAGATTTTAATTGTAGGTTGCGGTGATTTAGGCTCAGCTATTGCAAGTCGCTTAATACAGGCAGAACATGAGGTTATAGGACTTCGTCGTAGCCCAGGAATCACTTCGCTAATGCAGGTACTTAAGGGGGATGTTACAGATCCAGCCTCGCTACAACAGTTAGTGTCGATTATGCCTGAAGTGGTGATCTACTGTGTAGCAGCCAGTAACCAAACTGATGAGGCATATCAAGCTCAGTATGTCACTGGTCTAAAAAACATACTCGCTAGCCAAAGGCGCAACCAACAATTGCAGCATGTTTTCTTTATTTCAAGTACACGTGTCTATGGACAAGAAGGAGATTCGCTTTTAGATGAAAGCGATGAGGCTTTAAGTGCTGATTTTGGTGGTCAACGCTTATTGGAAGCTGAGCAGCTACTGAATACTTTACCCTGTAAATCTACTGTATTAAGGTTGTCTGGTATCTATGGACCTGGTCGATTGCGTATGATCGGATTAGCCCAATCACCGAAGCAATGGCCCCAACAGAATAACTGGAGTAATCGCATCCATCGCGATGATGCTGCAGGTTTTATTGCTTACTTGTTGCAGCAACTATTGTCTGAGAAGCCAATTGCTCCTTGCTATATCGTTACCGATTCTATGCCAGTGAGCCAATATGAAGTATTAACTTGGCTAGCCTTGCAAATGCATGTAGAGTTGTCTTGCATTAGTTTAAATGCTGCACAAGGCGGTAAGCGCTTAAGTAATCAGTTAATGTTGTCGAGCGGATATCAATTCCAATACCCCAACTTCCATTCGGGATATCGGGCTTTATTAGATGAGCTTGCTGGCACTTGATTTTAATGGTTTAAGAACCAACCGGTGAGGCTTATCCTATCTTTACTAGATGGTAATACCTCATGATAAAAAGTATCAGATAAAAACATTACTAATCTACCACCTATTGGTGCTATATCGAGCTCTGATGCCTCAGTGACGACGCCATCTTTGGCAGTCACTGCATTCAGATACAAACGTAAGCATCCAGCGTCCTCGACAACCCAGTCTTTGTTTAAATATAAAATACAGCTTATTTGCCGCTGGGGTAGTAGTGAATTGTTAGTGAGCTTAAAACGATCAAGATGTCTTTGGTAGCCAGCGCCTATAGGGTAAATTGCTAAGTGGCTTTCAAATAGATCTAAACCCAAATAAAGATGTTGATTAAGTCCTTTTCGCAGAAGCTCCATTTTATTGAAGTAAGTTTGTTGAGCTGGGCTGGCATCGTCTTCATTTAACCAGTAAATTGAGTCTCCTCTTAACTTGGTATTTATAGCAGTATGCTTTCTTCCTGTGTTGGCCAGGTGTAATAAAGCATTGTTATTTAACACTTCAATTTCATTGGCTAATGCGGCAATAACAGCGGGCGTGACAAAGTCATCCGTTATGCAGTAGCCGTGTTCGGTGATCTGATCTAATTGTTCTTGGAGATTAATTGCGAAATAATGTGGTTGCATGCTGTTATTATAGCTTTTGTAGTTTGCACCAACAGCCACAATAAGCTAAAATCGCGCCTCTGTTAGAAATTAAGCGCAATCGTACCATAGCGGAGATTCTTATCAGTATAGGCGGTTAGCTCAGTTGGTTAGAGCGCTTGGTCGACATCCAAGAGGTCACCAGTTCGAATCTGGTACTGCCTACCATGATATTTTTAATATTCTTACTTTTTTAGAATATGCCTCAAAGCATTCCAACAGTTGGACTTTTCTTTTTCCTGATTGTTTAAAGTCCTTAAATTCCATATTTATGATTATTTTATAGAACATTTGAAAAGTTTCTATCAATCGCACTGCATATGACATGATTCACAGTAAAAAATAATTAGTATTCATTTCTGGTGCGTCACATTTGTTCGAAGAGCCTAGTACCGTTGAGGAAGTTGCTTGCAAGGTCCTGGCATGGTTTACCCTGTTTCTGAAGTCATCGCAATTTGCTACTTAAGCTACCCTTGTAAAATTTTAATCACTTCAGCATCTTCAACTTGCGGAAAGTTTACATAAAACTGCCCAACTGCCTGAAATTCACTTGGAGTTTCCAAGCAAACGACTTCATCGGCGAGCTCGGTTATTTTTTCCAAGGTAGTTAATGGGGAGACTGGTACTGCGCAAATTAACTTTGCAGGTTTTTTATTACGCAGCCCATGTAATGCAGAAATCATAGTAGCACCTGTTGCGAGACCATCATCAACTACAATCACAATACGCCCAGTTGGATTGATTGGAGGGCGAATAGGAGTGTATTGTGCGCGACGCCTTCTCATGATGTCTATTTGAGACTGTTTTTCGTGCTTGATATATTCATCATTGGCGCCAGTTAATGCGGCATAATCAGCAATGTAAGTCCACCCACTTTCATCTACTGATCCTATTGCAAGCTCAGCGTAGTGCGGTGCTCCTAATTTACGCACCAACACCACATCATAATCACCTCCTAGTGCTTCGGCAATGATTTTAGCCATCGGAACAGCACCACGAGGGATAGCCAGAACTAGAGGATTCTTTCCCTTGTATTGAATGAGTCTTGAGACCAAATTATTTGCAGCTTCATCTCGGTTGAAGAACATAAATGTCACTTATTAATTTATGATTTAGCAATTTAAAACACCTAGCTTACGACGATGTTTAAAAAGCAAACGCCGTAAACGTTAAATAAGGGTTGTGTTGTTTAATATATTGTCAAATAATCGAAATTATTACACCACCTACACTCACTTCAAAATTGATCTATATCTTAATCAGCTATACATATTGTCCATCATTTGTCCTGCAGGTTACTTTGAAAGTAGGAATTAAGATGCCATAGGGCAAGCATACAAATCGATCAGACAGATTCATTATTTAATTAAGCAAAATTCCGCATTATTGATTTGATTCTAAGAAATCTTTATATTCTTTTTTGACTTCCTCTAAATATTTGAAGTTTTCTTCTGAACCTAAAGTCTCGCATGCATTCATAGCAGCAATATACTTAGCAACGATACCAGCTGGAATTTTTCTTGTTACCTTAGTCTTTTTAATAGAAGAACGGTACGCTGAATTAGGGTAGAAATTTGATGGATTTTTAGATTCAATAGTCTTTGATTTCATATTAGTACGAACCCACTTTAAACAAAAATAAAAAATCAATGTAATTGTAATGATTAATTTTTAATTGATTTAGATCATAAAAATGCTATTGAGAGTTTCTAGTGTGCAGGCATATGTTTTATTTATGGTCTTATTTATTTAGTATTTATGCAATTTAATCTAGATTAAAGCCTCCTTTGCCTTTTACTCTTGTTTCGCAAATTCCATTCCACGTTTAGCACTTAAAGTATTTGTACCGTTACCGTTAGGTAGGCCTAGAGTTCTTTTAAACAAGGAATCACATTGAATTATGAACATTGATTGTAAAATTAACAGACGTAAAAAAGCCTACTGATGAGAGTAGGCTTGAATATTCTTTAACGGATTTTATTTTTTTATTTCAATCTGTATTTTATTGATTATTAAAATCTTATTCGACATGTATTTTCAATTAGCCAAAGCGCCCAGTAATATAGTCTTCTGTTTCTTTACATTTTGGCTTAATGAATATCTCATCTGTTTTGCCAAATTCGACTAAGTTTCCTAAGTACATAAAAGCGGTGTAATCCGATACACGAGCGGCCTGCTGCATATTGTGAGTGACCATGACAATAGTGTAATCATTTTTAAGTTCATTGATTAGTTCTTCAACCTTTGCCGTGGAAATTGGATCGAGTGCAGAAGTAGGCTCGTCTAGAAGTAGCACTGACGGTTTGACAGCCACGCCACGAGCAATACATAGGCGTTGTTGTTGACCTCCAGATAGGGAAAGACCACTTTGATCTAATTTATCTTTCACCTCACTCCAGAGAGCGGCCTTATTAAGAGCCCATTCAACTCGGTCATCCATTTCAGTGCGAGAAAGATTTTCATATAAACGCACACCGAAAGCAATATTTTCATAAATTGACATCGGAAAGGGTGTTGGCTTTTGAAATACCATTCCAATACGAGATCTTAATAAATTTAAATCAACTCCTGGGGCAAGAATGTTATCCCCGTAAAAATTAATTTCACCAACTGCCTTCTGCCCAGGGTAAAGGTCATACATACGATTCAATGATCTTAGCAGAGTGGATTTTCCACATCCTGAAGGGCCAATGAAGGCAGTGACTTTATTTTCTTCAATATCTAAATTAATTTCCTTAAGGCCTTGGTAGCTGCCATAAAAGAAATTGAGATTTCTAACTTCGATTACATTCATTATTTATCCTTGGTCTCTTTCACGAAATACCACGCGAGCGAGAATATTCAAACCCAGTACAGTAAAAGTAATTAGAAGCGCGCCGCCCCATGCCAAATTTACCCAATTATCATATGGGCTCATTGCAAATTGAAAGATTACGACAGGCAAATTCGCTATTGGCGCGTTCATATTTGTAGAGAAGAATTGGTTATTTAACGCAGTAAAGAGAAGTGGTGCAGTTTCTCCGCTGACTCTAGCCAAAGCCAGTAGAATCCCAGTCATTACACCACTTTGAGCGGATCGTAAAACGACCATCAATGACACTTTCCATTTTGGAGCACCTAAGGCGTATGCAGCTTCACGCAAACTACCTGGAACAAGGCGTAACATATTTTCGCTTGTGCGCACTATTACAGGAACTGCTATGAGAGCTAAAGCCATAGTCCCAGCCCATCCAGAAAAATGATTTACTTTGGCTACAATTAATGCGTAAACAAATAGACCAATCACAATAGATGGGGCTGACAGCATAATGTCGGTCACAAAACGAGTAATAGAGGCTATCTTGCTGCGATCACCATATTCGGACAAATAAATGCCAGCCATAATACCAATTGGAGTACTAATTAAAGTACAGCTGCCTACAAGCATTAGACTGCCAATAATGGCATTTGCAAGCCCGCCGCCTTCAGTACCCGGGGCTGGCGTGCTATTTAGAAACATTGAAAGATGTATTGCGGAATAGCCTTTAACTAACAGCACACCCAAAATCCAAAACAAGAAGAGCATGCCTAAACCCATGGCAGCAATTGATAGAGTTAATCCTATTCCGTTAGAACGCTTACGTTTAGAATATATATTCTGTTTCATGTTTTTAATCCCTGCTTTTTCTCCAAACTCATCAACATCCATTTGGCTATTGCAAGCACTACGAAAGTAATGATGAATAAAGTGAGAGCAAGTGCAAATAATGAGGAGAAATGAGGGCCTACTTCAGCCTCTCCGAATTCATTTGCTAAAGTGGAGGCTATAGAGCTGCCTGGTGCAAAAAGGGAGGCAGATAAACGATGAGAGTTGCCTATTACGAAAGTCACAGCCATTGTTTCGCCAAGGGCTCTGCCTAGTCCAAGCATGATTCCACCAATTACCCCAGTCTTTGTATAAGGTAAAACGATATTGCTAACAACTTCCCAGGTAGTGCAACCGATTCCATAAGCTGACTCTTTTAGAACGGGTGGAACAGTATTAAACACATCACGCATAACTGATGCAATAAATGGCAGTATCATCATCGCTAGGATTAATCCTGCGCACAAAATGCCCAATCCGTTAAATGCTCCCTTAAACAAAATGCTAAGAAAGGGTATTTTTCCGAATGTAGCTGCTAGAAGAGGTTCAACATAATCAGCAAAAATTGGGGCAAAGATAAAAAGTCCAAACATTCCATAAATAATGGAAGGTATAGCCGCCAGTAACTCTACAGCTGTTCCAAGTGGTCGGCGTAATACAGCTGGACAAAGTTCTGTAAGAAAGACAGCAATGCCAAAGCTTAATGGAACAGCTATCAGCAAAGCAATGATGGAGGTTACTATCGTTCCATAAATGGCAATCAAACCTCCAAACTCGCCATTTACAACATCCCACTCTTCCCTTACAAAAAATCCTAGGCCAAATTGATGCAAAGCAGGCAAGGCATTAATTAATAAGGAGATGATGATTCCTAACAACGAAATCAATACAGTCAACGCAAACAATTGTGCGCCTCTGTGAAAAAAAGCATCTTGTAAACGCTGTATTTTAGCAACCCTCAATATTTGAGGGGATACAGCGTCTACAGATAAATGAGTTTTGTTAGACATTTAACTTACTTAACGTTTACTTGAGACCAAACACTCTTGCGAATGTAATCAGTTGTCATGTCAGGCATTGGCACATAATCTAAATCTGCAGCCATTTTTTTACCTTCTTTAAAACCGTAGTCAAAGAATTTTATGACTTCTGCTGCGTTTTCCTTGTTACTAGGGTTCTTATAAATAACAATGAACGTTGCACCTGTGATTGGCCAAGCTTTAGCTCCAGAGGCGTTGGTAATAAATTCTCCCATACCAGGAACCTTTGGCCAGTCGATACCTGCTGATGCTGCTGCAAAGGTTTCTTCATCTGGCATTACAAACTTCTCCGCTGCATTACGCATTTGCACGTAGCTCATGTTGTTTTTCTTTGCATACGCAAATTCAACATAGCCAATTGCATTTTTAACGCGACTCACGTTGGCAGATACGCCTTCATTGCCCTTTCCGCTTACAGTAGAAGCAGCAGGCCATTTAACAGCAGGACCAAAACCAACCGTATCTTTCCAAGTTTTACTCACTTTAGAAAGATAGTTAGTAAATATCGCAGTTGTGCCAGAACCATCTGCACGAGTTACGATTGTAATATCGCCAGCTGGAATACTTAATCCTGGATTTAACATAGCAATGCGCTTGTCATTCCAGTTAGTAATAGTGCCCATAAAAATTTCTGACAAAACATCGCTAGATAACTTTAACTGTCCTGCCTTAATTCCTTCAATATTCACAACAGGTACTACACCACCAATAATTGCTGGGAACTGAACCATACCACCAGCTTCAAGGTCTTCAAAACTTAATGGAGCATCAGTTGCACCAAAATCTACTGTTTTTGCTTTAATTTGTTTAACACCGCCACCAGAACCAATGGATTGGTAGTTCAAGTTATTACCCGTTTTTGCTTTATAAGCCTCAGCCCATTTAGCGATTACAGGATAAATAAAGGAAGAGCCAGCACCAGTTATTTCTACAGCAAATGCGGTACTAGTAAGCGTAAGAGCTGAAATAGAAATAGCACCAATCAGAATGGTTTTTTTCAACATAGAATTCATCTTTTTTCCTCAATAATCGTTAAATTACGATTGTTGTAAGTTACAGTTTTATTGTGACAATTTGATGACAATATAAGGTTTACGATAAGTTAGCAACTTTTTTCCACACTTCAATAAAGGTAATAAAAATAAGGAGTTTTGATTTACTTGTGATCATAGATGTAAATTTATCGTCTAGATAGTCCCTGTGTCGCTGCAAAGGGTAAGCTAACTGCTGTTAGCAGGCTTTTAAATTATAGTGCAATTAAGTTATAGATTTAGAGGCTGAGAAGTTAAAGACAATCAAAATTAATGAGGGGTACAAGGTTTAATCAATTGATTTTTTAAGAATTGACCATATCCTCAAGGGATGGTAACAGCAGTATGTAGCCGCTGGAGGAACTTAGATGTGCATTGAGATTACTTGCATAACAAGTATTACCATCGTAAAGATTAGTTCTATTATAGGAGCTAGCGGTGTCCCTCTTTTGCCATATTAATACTATATTTAGGAATCTCGACAACTAAATCTTTATCAGCGACAATAGCTTGGCAGGATAGACGCGATTGGGGCTCCAATCCCCAAGCTTTGTCTAACAGGTCATCTTCCTGATCGTCCGACGGATCTAAAGTGTTAAACCCTTCTCGTATAATCACATGGCAGGTCGTACAAGCGCACGCCATGTCGCATGCATGATCAATATCAATATGGTTTCTTAAAAGAACTTCGCAGATTGAATCTCCAGTCTTAGCTTCAACCGAAGCGCCATTAGGGCACAATTCAACGTGGGGCAATATTATAATTTTTGGCATGGTATTTCCTAGTAATCCTATAACTTAATCTGATCTAATGCTTTTCCCGCTAAAGCATTGCTAATACTTGCGTTCATGCGAGCAGCCGCAAATGCCTCAGTCGCATGATTCAATGCTTCTACACCTGAATGAATGGCATTTGCATCATTGGCTGCACTGAGGGTACTTAAGCGGTTAATTTCCGCTTCAATCGTTGCAACCTGATCCCTGGTAATCAAAGCTTTGTCCGCTTCCAATGCGGCTTTCACTGCCCCGATAATAGCACCGGCAGATACTCTCGCCTCGGTTAGCATGCGTGCTGATTTATCAGCTTCTGCAGAGTTAAATGAGGCTTTAAGCATATTGGTAATTTCTTCCTCACTCAAACCATAGGAGGGTTTTACAGCAATATGAGCCTCTACATTGCTTGAGATTTCTCGTGCAGAGACTGACAATAAACCATCGGCATCCACTGTAAAGGTGATGCGGATTCTGGCAGCGCCAGCCACCATTGGAGGAATGCCTCGAAGCTCAAAACGTGCAAGAGATCGACAGTCTACTACTAGTTCACGTTCTCCTTGAACAACATGAATACTCATCGCTGTTTGACCATCTTTATAAGTGGTAAATTCTTGGGCACGTGCTACTGGTAGTGTACTATTTCTGTGGATAACTTTTTCAGCCAGCCCGCCAATGGTTTCTAAGCCTAATGATAGTGGTATTACGTCGAGCAATAGTAGTTCTTCGGCATTCTTATTGCCAGCTAGAATATTGGCTTGAATTGCGGCACCTAGGGCAACTACCTTGTCCGGATCTAAATTAGTCAGAGGTGTTTTTTTAAAGTAATCAGCGACCACTTGCTGGACTTGTGGCATGCGTGTGGCGCCACCAACCATTACCACTCCATCAATGTCTTCTATGCTCAAGCCTGCATCACGCATGGCTTTTCGTACTGGACTTAGTGTTTTTTCTACTAAGTTGGCTGTTATCTCAGTAAATTGGTCATAAGTTAGATGAAGATTTACAAAATCACCATCACTCAAGAGGCAACTCACTTGTGTCTCGGTATGGGATGTCAGCCATTCTTTGGCTTCGCGTGATTTGCTCATGAGTAAGCGTGTATCATGGGCATTACGTGGCGAAAGTTTAGCCGTTTCCAGTATCCAGCAATAAATGCGATGATCAAAGTCATCACCGCCTAATGCAGAGTCTCCGTTGGTTGCCAGAACCTCAAACACTCCTTTGCTAAGCTTTAATATAGAGATATCAAAAGTACCGCCACCTAAGTCGTAAATGACATAAAGACCTTCACTGTTGTTATCTAGACCGTAAGCTACAGCTGCTGCAGTAGGCTCGTTAAGTAGCCTTAATACATTTAGGCCTGCCAAGCGTGCAGCATCTTTAGTCGCTTGACGCTGAGCGTCATCAAAATAGGCTGGGACGGTAATTACAGCACCTACTAACTCACCACCAAGTGCTTGTTCTGCACGAGTTTTAAGTACCTTTAATATTTCAGCAGAAATTTCAACTGGACTTTTTATGCCGGCGCGCGTTGCTATCTGAAGCATTCCAGCTTGCTCTACAAACTGGTAAGGAAGTTGTGAGGATTCAATATCTTTTAATCCCCGGCCCATAAAGCGTTTAACCGAAACAATAGTGTTATGAGGATCACTATTTTGTTTCTTTTGCGCCTCGGTACCCACCTGAACTTTATCAGTTTCACCATAGTGAACAACGGAGGGAAGTAACGTATAGCCATGCTCATCAGCCAGCACGTGACTCAGTCCGCTAAGGACAGTCGCTACCAAAGAATTGGTTGTACCCAAATCGATGCCTACCGCTAGCCTATGTTGATGGGGTGCGGCGCTCATGCCTGGTTCGGATATTTGCAGAAGTGCCATATTAGGAGTCTAGTTGTTCGATTATTTTGTTAATATCATCACATACTTTGTCTAGAAAGATTAGTTTCCTTGTTACATCTGTTCCAGAGCTGTAATCTTTTTTAATATCCAGACAATCGATCAAGCTAGCTTGCAAGATTTTAGCCTCTACTTGTATTTGATGATGTAATTGTTCCAAGCTAGCAATGTCTTTGTTGGACTTGGCCTCTTCCATGTTCTCCCGCCATTCCATTTGCTGCATTAAAAAATCAGCGGGCATAGCCGTGTTTGTTTCACTAATCGAATTGATATTTTGCAACTCTAGTAGATATTTGGCGCGCTTAGCTGGATTTTTCAACGTCTGGTATGCTTCATTAGCCATTGTAGCCAATTGCATAGAACTTAGTTTCTCAGTTGCAGTTGCCCCAACAAATCGATCCGGATGTGAGGTCGACTGAATCGTGCGGTAATTGGTTTCTAATGTAACTAAGTCTAGGTTGAAAGTAGGCGCTAAAGCAAATAATTCAAAATAGTTTTGTGTCACACTGTAAAACTTTCACCACAGCCACACTCATCTTTAACGTTTGGATTGTTAAATTTAAAGCCTTCATTTAGGCCTTCTTTAGTGAAATCCAATTCTGTACCATCAATATAAACGAGGCTTTTTGGATCGACAATTATTTTAACGCCATTGCATTCAAAGGTGGTGTCTTCATCATTTAAAGCATCTACAAACTCTAATGTATAAGCCATACCTGAGCATCCAGTGGTTTTGACGCCCAGACGTAATCCAAGGCCTTTGCCTCGATTTGCAAGGAAAGTTTCAACACGATTTGCCGCTGTTTGCGTGAGGGTGATTGCCATATTCTTAGTATCTTTAAACTTTAAGTATTAATGATTATTGCGCTTTTTTTATTAAGTTACAGGGTTGCTCTGGCTAACTGTTTTGCTTTGATATCTGCTACGGCAGCCTTAATTGCATCTTCAGCTAATACTGAACAATGAATTTTTACTGGTGGTAAAGCCAGCTCTTCTGCAATTGCTGAATTTTTAATTGCGTATGCTTCTTCGACAGTTTTGCCTTTTAACCATTCTGTTACCAGTGAGCTTGAAGCGATTGCAGATCCACAGCCGTAAGTTTTGAATTTTGCATCTTCAATAATACCAGCGTCGTTTACTTTTATCATCAGCTTCATCACGTCGCCACAAGCCGGGGCCCCGACCATGCCAGTTCCAACATTGGGGTCATTTTTATCTAAAGTCCCTACGTTGCGAGGGTTCTCATAATGATCTAAAACTTTATCTGAATATGCCATTTTACTTCTCCTAGATACTTATATGTAAGCCGAAGGTATTGGATGGTTTTTAAACTTAAACATCCAATTACCAGTAACGACTGAGTTTAGTGCGATGCCCACTGCACTTTAGATAAATCGATGCCATCTTTGAACATCTCCCATAATGGGGATAAATCCCGTAATTTATCAATCTTACTTTTCATTAATTCAATGGTGTAATCCACATCTTCCTCGGTCGTAAAGCGACCCAGTGAAAAGCGAATTGAACTATGTGCTAGTTCGTCAGATCTGCCTAACGCTCGTAATACATAGCTTGGCTCTAAGCTTGCTGAGGTGCAAGCCGAACCACTAGAAACTGCAATGCCTTTTACTGCCATAATTAAAGACTCGCCTTCAACGTAGTTAAAGCTGATATTGAGGTTATGCGGAACGCGGTGTTCTAAGTCGCCATTCACATAAACCTCTTCCATAGTCTCTAGGCCATGGAGTAGTTTATCGCGCAGATGTGTGATGCGTTTATTTTCTTCCTGCATTTCTTCACGGGCAATACGGAATGCTTCGCCCATTCCCACAATTTGGTGGGTGGCTAAGGTACCAGAGCGCATACCGCGCTCATGACCGCCACCGTGCATTTGTGCTTCGATTCTAATTCTTGGTTTACGACGTACATATAATGCGCCGATGCCTTTAGGTCCGTATGTTTTATGTGCACAAAAGCTCATTAAATCTACCGGTAATTTTTCAAGGTTAATATCCACTTTGCCTGTTGCTTGTGCTGCATCAACATGGAAAATAATGCCATTCTCACGACATATATTGCCAATAGCCGTAATGTCTTGAATCACACCGATTTCATTATTCACGAACATCACTGATGCTAATACTGTATCTGGGCGTATCGCAGCTTTAAATTTTTCTAAATCAATCAAACCATTAGGCTCAGGCTGTAAATATGTGGCCTCAAAACCTTGCCGTTCTAAATCACGGATAGCATCTATGACAGCTTTGTGTTCAGTAGCCACAGTAATAATATGCTTACCTTTGCTAATATAAAAGTTGGCCGCGCCTTTGATAGCCAGATTGTTAGATTCAGTTGCTCCTGAAGTCCATACAATTTCACGTGGATCGGCACCGACTAGTTTTGCGACTTCTTCACGAGCATTTTCTACCGCTTTCTCGGCAGTCCATCCATAAGGATGGCTTCTTGAAGCCGGGTTACCAAAGTGCTCGGTAATGTAGGGGATCATTTTAGCTGCTACTCGAGGGTCAACTGGAGTGGTGGCAGAGTAATCTAAATAGATTGGCTGCGCTTCATGGGCATCGCCTTCTGAGTTAAAAGAATCATTGAGTACTGGCATTTCTATTGTTGCTGACATTCTATATCCTTGCATTATATTTAGTTAATCCCTAGGTAGCTTAAGGCTACGCTACTTTTTTACTTTGCAGCTTTTTGCTGCTGTTTATTGACGTACTATCGCTAGGCAGCCATCGCTGTTAATTGTTTTAATCTCAAGATCTCATGACGCAGAATAGCTAAAAAATCCGCTACTTCTGCTGCCGTATTTTTAATACCTAAGCTAACTCTCACTGCACCGCGGGCTGTATCGGCATGCACCCCCATGGCTAAAAGCACATGGCTGGGATTATTGTTGTCGCTAGAGCAGGCTGATCCGCTGGCTACGGAAAAGTTTCTTCGATCTAGTGCCATCACCAAGGTTTCACCTTCAATGCCATCCACAGCAAAGAAACTGGTATTCGTTAAACGTGCTACATTCCTGCCAAAAATAGTCACTTTAAGTTGTGCTAAACCAGTCTCAAGTTGTTCGCGCAATGCTAGCGTGTGCGCTGCAAAATTTTCTTTATTCGCTGCAGCCAATTCACAGGCTGCTCCAAAACCAACAATCGCAGCTATATTTTCGGTGCCACTTCTTAAACCGCGTTCTTGTCCACCACCATGCAATAAGGGTTGTATATCGACACGTTTATCTAAAATGAGAGCCGCAGCCCCTTGTGGCCCATTAATTTTATGGCTAGAAATCGTCATGGCATGAACGTTTAAGTCAGAGAAGTTAAGGCTGATCTTCCCTAAAGCCTGAACTGCATCCGTATGAGTCATAGCATCATTCGCTCTTGCTAGCTCAGCCACACTTGCTATATCTTGAATCACGCCGGTTTCATTGTTGGCTAACATCACAGAAACTAAGCTGGTCTGTATTTTGAGTCTTTCTTTTAAGGCGACTAAATCCAATTTCCCATAGGCATCTACATCAATTTGGCGGCTGACTGAACCTAGCGCTTCCATGGATAATGCGGGTTGCGTAACGCATGGGTGCTCTATCGCACTGGTTAAGATTTGCATATTTGGACGATTGGTCGCTATGCCTTTTATTGCCAAATTATTTGCTTCTGTACCGCAGGACGTAAATATGACTTGAGACGAATATGCGCCACAAGCTTCAGCGACTTGACGGCGCGCGAATTCAATGGCGTCGCGTGCTGATCGCCCATCGTTATGGCGACTAGTTGGATTGCCCGTTTGAGTTTGCAGCCAAGGCAACATGCGTTCTAGCACGGAGCTATTGAGTGCTGTAGTCGCATTGTGATCAAAATAGATGCTATTCATTAATAGATCCCTTAAACAGTGACAACCTCTACGGCAGGGTACCTACGAGGTTTAATTGTCACAGCCTGGTCTTTAGTTTGTGAAGCCACCATATCTGCTAAGCTAATGCCTGCTAGATAGTCTAAGATTTTACTATTAAGTGTCGCCCACAAGTCGTGGGTCATACAGCGTCCTTCATCCTTACAATTTTCATGACCGCCGCATTGTGTAGCGTCGATCTGTTCGTCAACAGCATTGATAATTTCAGCTACTGATATCTCGTCATAATTTTTTGCTAGCTTATAGCCACCACCAGGCCCTCTTACACTAATGACTAGACCTTGGCGGCGCAAACGACTAAACAGCTGCTCCAGATAAGAAAGTGAGATGCTTTGACGCTCACTGATCCCAGCCAACGTAATCGGCTTAATATCGTCCTTCTCCGCTTCAGCGCTGCGCGCTTCATGTAATGCAATGTCCAGCATTGCTGTGACAGCGAATCTACCTTTAGTGGTTAAGCGCATGATGTGTCGGCTCTAGTTAACTTAATTTTGAATTGTATTTTATAATACCCTACAACTTTAGTCAACTATTGATCGTGATTGGTTCAATGTAAATACGCAATTTTTTCTGCGCAAAATCCATTAAGGCTTATTTAGCTTTTGGAGTTCTAGTCTGCTTTGGAATGGCGGCTTTTAGCGCAAAGGCTTCCGCTACTTCAGCATCCGTTTCTTTATCCATATTTAGACGAATTAACTGTGCTTGTAGATCAGATAATGCTCGGTCTTGTTTTTCAGCATGATCTAACAGTGAGTTAATGGCCTTAATCATTGGGTCATTTTCATCATTACCGACAGCATAAGCCGCAAAGCCAATTTTCTTAGCCGTATCTGCGCGCTTTTTAGTTTTCTCTTCTTCTAGGATGCGTGCTGGTATGCCTACGGCAGTGGCATTAGCTGGTACATCTTTGACCACTACAGCATTTGAGCCAATTTTAGCCCCCGTGCCGATAATAATAGGACCGAGTACTTTTGCGCCTGCACCAATGACTACGCCATTTTCTAACGTGGGGTGACGTTTGCCTTTATTCCAAGAAGTACCACCCAATGTTACACCATGATAAAGGGTACAATCATCACCAACGACAGCCGTTTCACCAATGACCACACCCATGCCGTGATCAATAAATACGCGACGACCAATGGTTGCGCCGGGATGAATTTCAATGCCTGTTAGCCAGCGTGCCATATGGGAATTAAAACGTGCCATCCAGTAAAAATGTTGCTTCCAAAGCCAATGAGATAGTCTATGCATGAGCAAGGCATGAACGCCAGGGTAGGTGGTAAGCACTTCCCAGTGCGTTCTGGCTGCGGGGTCGCGTTCAAATACAATCGCGATATCTTCTTTAACATGATCAAACATAATTTAGTATTTATCGTGCTTTCTTGGGGTGATCGTAAGTGTAAGTATGCCACGTAACAGGTTAACTTCTTCTTTTTCTAGCCTATTTCTTGCGTAAATTCGACGGATACGCTCCATCAGTTTTTTTGGGGCTTTTGGGTTTAGATAGCCTATATGTAATAAGGTTTGTTCTAAATGCGCATAAAAGCCTTCTATACTATCAATGGTAGCTAGTTCATTCACTGTATTGGGTTCAAGAGGAGTATCTTGCAATGTGGCCATGCGAAGTTCGTAGCACATAATTTGTACTGCTGAGGCTAGGTTTAGTGAAGAGTACTCTGCATTGGCCGGAATCATCGCCAGCATCTGGCATAAATCTAATTCAGCATTAGTTAGGCCGCTCATTTCCGTCCCAAATACCAAGGCCACGGGTTGGTTGGCTGCAATCTCGATGGCTGTGGCTGCCGCGCTTCGTACATTGACCAATTCATGAGAGAGGTTGCGTTTTCTTGCACTCATGCCGATGGCGAATGCACAACCGTTAAGTGCCTCTGCCAAAGTCTCCGTAACAATGGCTTTTTCTAATAGATCAGCAGCTCCAGTAGATAAAGCCGTGGCATGGGCATCTGGGAAGCTTTGGGGTTTGACCAAATAAAGCTGGCTGATACCCATGGTTTTCATCGCACGTGCAGCTGACCCTATATTACCTGGGTGGCTAGTTTGGCAGAGAATTACACGGAAATTTTGCAATAAATGCAATTGGTTAGAATCTAATTTTGCAGTCATATTTTCAAATTACGGTAATAACCGTTAAAATGCTATTTTAACAGTTCTTTAACACAGCCATACTAGATTAACGCTAGGGACGATATTTTTGCCTAGCGCTACTTTTTGCATGGCGCAGATTACGTTAACAGACTGAAACCCTAAAATAGATTCGAGAAAATATGCATCCTATGCTAACTAATGCAGTGAAAGCTGCTCGCCGCGCTGGCAATATTATTACACGTGCCTCTGAAGATCTCGGATCACTTAAAATTCAAACTAAAACCTATAATGATTTTGTCACTGAAGTTGACCGCGCTGCTGAACAATCGATTATTGAAATGCTGAAAGACTTATATCCACATCATGGTTTTTTAGGTGAAGAGTCTGGTGAATCGAATATTGATTCAGATTTCATTTGGATTATTGATCCACTGGATGGCACTACTAACTTTTTGCATGGCTTACCACAGTATTGTATCTCTATCGCCTTGCAGGAGCGTGGTGTGCTGACACACGCGGTGGTCTATGACCCAAACAGAAACGATCTATTTACGGCAACTAAAGGTCGTGGTGCATTTTTAAATGACAAGCGTATTCGTGTGACGCAGCGTACTAAGCTACAAGAATCTATTATTGGCACAGGTTTTCCATTCCGTGACTTTACGCACTTAGATAGTTATTTAGATATGTTGAAAGACATGATTAAAAAAACGACCGGCATTCGTCGCCCAGGTTCAGCAGCGCTAGATTTGGCTTATGTTGCGGCAGGCTGGTATGACGGTTTCTGGGAAATAGGATTATCAACTTGGGATATTGCTGCTGGCGGTTTGTTAGTGCAAGAAGCAGGAGGAATTGTTGGCGACTTTGAAGGTAATGAGTCGTGGCTAAAAACCGGGAATATTGTAGCCGCCAATCCAAAAATATTCTCACAAATGTTGCAAACGCTCAGCCCACATGTCACCGCTGATCTTAAAGCACCGGTAAGTCTTTAACGCCACGCTTACTAAAAGTAGTCGTTTGTCGCTTAGTCATGCTCATTTTTTGCGTTTAGACCAAAAAACTAACGCAATTGCTGCGTTCAACCCGTTTCCGCGAGAATCCCCTCGCTTTAGCCATGGGGAGGAAAGCGGGAAGTTGTTTCTGATTTAGATTTGCATTGTGTTATATATCTAATATCTATATAATAATTATATGAGCGATTACACCATAAAATATAAGAGCAATCTGAATGTGGTTTACTCCTGCAAATACCATGTTATATGGTGTCCAAAGTATCGACGTTCGGTTCTGGTAAAAGGTGTTGATGCCAGGCTAAGAGAAATTATACAAGCCGTAGCTGCTGAATGTAATTCCGAAATACTGGAACTTGAGGTCATGCCTGACCATGTGCATTTGCTGGTAGAAGTTGATCCTCAGTTCGGAATACACAAACTGATTAAACTGATGAAGGGCAGATCGTCGAGGTTGATTCGCGAAGAATTTAAGTGGATAAAGTCACGCCTTCCGACTTTGTGGACGAATAGTTATTTTGTATCGACGATAGGCGGTGCGCCGCTTGAGGTGGTTAAACAATACATCGAGCAGCAAAAACACAAATGAAACGCACCGTTACGCCCACTTTCGTTCTCACTATTCCCTTGGTTGTGAAACCTGGTGAAGACAGGACGATGATTGGTCGTATGGAAGCCGGAAAGCGTTTGTATAACGCAACTTTAGGCGAAGCACTACGCCGCCATGGTTTGTTGAAGCAGTCTAAAGACTGGCAAGCGACACGCACTATCGCAGATAAGAAATTACGCGGCAGCGAATTCCAGAGATTGTCGAAAGAGGCTGGGTTCACGCCTGCCGCCATGATTACCTTTGCTCGTCATTGCAAGAACGAAGCTGGCTGGAAAGACCGGCTTGGCTCTAATGTGACCCAACGCATCGCTGAGCAGGTGTTCGCGGCCATGCAACAATACGCCTTTGGTAAACGCGGACGCCCACGGTTTAAGGGTAATAACCGCCCATTGCACTCGCTTGAGGCGACTACCAACGCGGCTAACATCCTCTGGAAACTTGAAACTGGCTGTATCGAGTTTGGCAATCTCACGCTTCCTGCTTTGTTGCCCTCTAAAACCCGAGATCCATATTTACACCAAGCATTAACTAATAAGACGAAGTATTGCCGCGTGTTGTGGCGTAACGTGAACGGCGAACGCCGCTGGTTCATGCAACTTATGCAGGCGGGTGTTGCCCCAATAAAGCACGAGCAATCATGTGGTGAAATAGTTGGGTTGGATATTGGCCCGAGCACTATTGCCGTAGTCGGTGATAATTCCGCTTCGCTGGTGAAATTCTGCGATACCGTGGTTCAGCCATGGAAAGAAACCCGCCGCTTGCAACGTGCCATGGACAGGTCTAAACGTGCCACGAACCCACACTGCTTTAACACGAACGGGACGTGGAAAAAAGGCCAGAAGTTCACACCGTCCAAACGCTATACAGAAATTCGTACCGAATATGCAGAAGTAGAACGCAAACTAGCTGCCGAGCGCAAGCGCTCGCATGGTGAGCTTGCAA
>Ga0316220_1000373_pt1 | contig 68098 bp, 60 predicted proteins | sample TBH18005metaG_FD_203632 | JGI IMG/M metagenome (GOLD analysis project Ga0316220, IMG submission 203632) | Freshwater microbial communities from Trout Bog Lake, Wisconsin, USA - TBH18005 | ecosystem: Environmental > Aquatic > Freshwater > Lake > Hypolimnion/Profundal zone | place: USA: Wisconsin... | reverse complement strand
GTGGCTGGAGCCTCCAACACAGGGGCGTTCCCAGGCTGGAGCCTGGGAACGAGACCGCGAATTCCTTAACTTAATGGCAGTGGGGCGTTGCCCCAGGCTGGTATTGGGCTGCGCCTTTGGCGCTAAAAGGCGGCGGTTCAATAACGCTGCCGCCAGGAAGCCACGGCGGCTGCGACAATAAGCGCGGCGCCAGCGGCGCTTTGTTCCACCCAGACGGGGCAGTCCGCTTGTTGAATGCCGTTGCGCAGCACCGCCAGCAGCAGCGCTCCCGTGAACGCACCGGAGACGCTTCCCGTGCCGCCGCGCAGGCTGGCGCCTCCGATCAGGGCGGCTGCGATGATGTCCACCTCCATTCCGGTGGCGGTGGTCGGATCGCCGCGATGCAGCCGCGCCATTTGAAGCACTCCCGCCAGACCGAAGAGAAGCCCGGCCAGAGCGTAGGTCATCGTACGCGTCAACGGCACCCGGATTCCACAAAGCCGCGCGGCGGTCTCATTTGAGCCGATGGCAAACAGGTAGCGCCCGAAGACGGTGTTGCGCACGACGGCGCTTACCGCCAGAGCCGTCAGCAGCGCGACCCACACAGCCGGGGCAAGCATCCATTGCGGCCCGGGGACACTCACCATCAGCGTGTCGAGCCACGTGGGTGCCGTGGGTACAGTGGGGGCGAACGCCGTCCATCGGGCCACGCCGCGCACCACGCCCAGCATCCCCAGCGTCGCGAGGACCGGCGCGACACGGCACCAGCCGATCAGCGCGCCGTTGACGAATCCGACGACGCCGGCGCCCGCGATTGCCGCGAGAACCGCCGACGCCGTCGAGTGCCCGTTGTGAAGAGCCGAAGCCGCGATGACACCGCTCAAGGCGATGACGGCGCCGACGCTCAGGTCGATGCCGCCCGCAGCCATGATGAGAGTCATTCCCAACGCCGCGACGGCCACCACCGCCGTCTGCGCCGCGATAAAGCGGAAGTTGTCCCAAGTCAGGAAAAAGTCGCGCTCCCGTCCGCCCTCCAGCGTTGGGATATTGGAGAAAACGATAATCAGGACCGCCAGGACAGCTACGGGAACCAGTGCGTGAACGATTTTACGCGTCATTGCGTTATCTGCGGTTTAAGTTCATGTGGCGGCGATTTCCAGGATCTCGTGTTCGGTCCAATGCGACGCCGGGCGGGTGGCGACCAGGCGTCCGTGGCGCATCACTCCGACGGTATCGCAAATTCCAAGGAGCTCGGATACGTCGGAACCGGCAACGACGATCGCCTTTCCTTCGGAGGACAGTTCCCCGATCCACTCGTGGATTTCGCGCCGCGTTTTTTGATCGGTTCCAGCGGTGGGATCGTTTAGCAGCAGGACGGACGGCTGACTTTGCACGAGCCGTCCCAAAGCGATCTTTTGCTGCTGGCTTCGCGAGAGGCGCCCGATTTCCAGAGTCGGCCCGGCAGCCCAGACATGCAGTTTTTCCATCCAGTCACGTCCCGAGAGGCGGAGGCGGTCGTCGGAAATCAGACCGAAGTTGCCCATGGTTCCCAGGCGCATCAGGGCGAGATTCTCGGCGATGCTGCGATTGGGCAAAAACTCGTCGCGCTCGCGACCCATGATGGCGATTCCGGCGCGAAGCCGGGACGCTTCGCCGCGTCGGGCCAGCAATTTTCCGCGAAACCAGAGACTGCCCCGACGAATGGGTTCCATCCCAAAGAGCAGACGGAGCAAACGGGCGCGCCCGGCGCCGACGAGGCCGGCCAGGCCGACGATTTCGCCTTCGTGAAGGGTGAAATCGACTTCCAGAAGCCCCGCACGATTCGCTGCCAGATGCAGCACGGGTTTGCCCACATAGTGCAAAGGATGCGGATAAGCCTGCAAGGCGGATCGTCCCGTTATCAGTTCGAACGCGTGAGCGCGATCCAGGCAACTCATCGCCCCCATTTCGACGGTTCGTCCGTCGCGCAAAACGGTGTAATGGTGGCAGAACGCCTGCGCTTCCTCGTATTGTCCGGCGACATAGACGATCGCCGCGCCCCGGGCCGAAAGTTTGCACATCGCGGGAAAGACAGCCTCTCGTTGTGCATGGCTCAAAGCGCTGACGGGTTCGTCCATCACCAGGGCTTTTGGATTCGACGCCAACGCGCGCGCAATTTCGACCTGCTGCTGCTCGGCGGGTGAAAGCGATCCGGCGGCGGCATCGAGGGGAATCGCTCCCGCATCCAGTTCGGCAAGGGTGCGCCGTGCAATCGTGCGCTCCCGTTTGCGATCGAGCCATCCCGCACCGTGCGCCGGTTCGATCCCCAGCACGATATTCTCCACGACCGACAGGTCTGGCAACAGCGTTCGCTCCTGGCAAACCATGGCAACCCCGCTCATACGGGCCTCGCGGGGATCGGACGGCGCGTAGCTGGCCGCGTCCAGCAGCATCGCGCCCGCATCCGGGCGAAAAGCGCCGCCAAGAATGCCGGCCAACGTGCTGCGTCCGGCCCCGCTCTCGCCGAGAATCGCGTGGATTTCGCCGGCGTTGACGCTCAACGCGGCGTGTTGCAACGCCCGGGTGGCGCCGAAGTTCTTCTCAATTCCTTGAACGTGCAGCCGAACCATGGGGAACCCATTGAGAACGGGTCACAAAGGGTATCGGAAGCCGGGTTCAGTCGCGTGTCTTTGTCACCCTACGCCGGCAGATAAAGAATGCGCCCGCACTGTTCGCAATGGGTGATTTCGCGTTCGCCTCTGACGCGGACTGCGGTCTGGGTGGTCAGTTTCATGTGGCAACCCATGCAGACTTCGTGTTCGAGCGGCACCACGGCGTCGGTGCCCTTGGACACGAAAAGGCGGTCGTAGCGGTCCAGCAAATCCTCATCGACCCCTTTGGCAAGAGTGGCGCGCTCGGCTTCCACCTGCGCCAGCGTTTCCAGCAGCGCCTTGGTCTTGGCATCGAGATCGGCTAGTTGGCTCGCCACCAGTGTCCGCTGCTGCTGGGCCCTCTTTTCCGCCTCGGCGAGAAGCGGCTTCGTGTTCTCGATCTCTTGCATGACATCGAGTTCCTGGTCCTCGATCTTGCCGATTTCACTCTCGAAATGGGTAATCTCGTGCGTCAGCGCCTGGTACTCCTCGTTCTTGCGAGTCTGCAATTGCTGGCTGCGGAAGCGTCCGATCTGTTCCCGTTTCGCATGCGCTTCCATGGCCAGTTTGTTCTTGGAGACCTCCAGTTCCTTGAGCCGCTGCTTGGCCTGTTCGGCGCCGGCGTTGGCCGCGCTGAGGCGGTCTTCCACCTCCTCGCGTTCCAGCGGGGCATGTTTGAGTTCGATCTTGATGTGGCGAATCCGCCGATCACGGTCCTGCAGGACCAGAAGTTGTTGAATCTCCGAGAGCATTTCCACGCACCGTAGCCGGTCGAACGCGTACACGTCAACCATCAGATAACGCTGCGTTCTTGACAATCGTCGCCAGTAAACGATTAAAAGCGCGGCAATGGGCGACAAATGTTTGATCCTGAAAGTGCTTGCGCTGGTCTCGGCGGTGTTCTGGCTGGGTGCCTGCGCCGGGCCGGGGACTTACCCCAACGTAAGGCATTTTAGCACCGTGGTGTTGGACCCGGGCCACGGCGGGCACGATTCCGGCGCCGTTTCGCGCAACCAGCGCACTGTGAAATGCACGAGAACGAAGCGGGACAAACGGGGCAAGCGCCGCACAGTGACCGTCAGCCGCCCGGTGTCCGGCGGCGGACCGCGCATTGCGGAAAAAGACGTTGCGCTGGACGTGGCCATTCGCGTCGCCCGCAAGCTTTCGTCCGCCGGGTTGCGCGTGGTGATGACCCGCAAGGACGACACTTTCATTCCCCTCGATGAACGTGCTGAAATCTATAACCGGCGGCGGGACGCAATCTTCGTTTCCATTCACTTCAACGACGCCTACCGCCGGTCGGCGCACGGAATGGAGACTTACCACAACGGCAAAGGCACGGCGGAACTGGCCGGGCGCATCGAACGGGCTATCTCCGCGTGTTCCGGCGGAGTGAATCGCGGGGTGCGCCGTGCCAATTACCGGGTGCTGCGAAAAGCGCGCGGTCCCGCTCTGCTCGTCGAGTGCGCCTACCTGAGCAACCCCGAGGAAGCCGCCCGGTGCGCCACAGGATCGTTTCGCGAACAACTCGCCTCGGCCATAGCGCGGGCGATTCTGGAACAGCGACGGTAGGGATGGCACTGCGTGCCGTCTGCCGGCGTTTGGCCACATAGGGCGCGTCAAAAAATCAGCGTCACAATCTGGCTTGTTCTTTTCGGCGCTGTCGGCGTTCCCCGGACAAATTTCGCCTTTTCCTGAATATCAATTATTGCGTAATCTTCGCCAATATGCGTAAAGTCCGACCGATGTTCTCACGCTTTATTTTTCCCACGCTTTTCAAGACTGACCCTCCACTGTAATCTCACTAATGAACGTGATCGCCTTCATGGCTCTGATCGGACTCGGTCTTGTCGCACTCTCCATCGTGTTTTTCATCCACCAAACCAATTCCGGGAGCGGCGGTGAGCAGGACGCCCTGCTTCCCTTCGCGGAGGAATCTCCCCGCCTGGTCCCGGAACCCAGAACCCCGCATTCAAACCTCCCCGCCTTGGGAATCAGCCCGGAATCGGGCGGTTCAACTCTCTCCGACACCTCTCCTGTATGAGCCAAATCGCAACTCACCCGGCGCCTTCCGGCACGAAAACAACCATCGAATACAACGACGGCATTGTCCGCCAGTTCATGCTCATCTCCATCCTCTGGGCGATCGTCGGGATGGCTGCCGGGGTGGTCATCGCCATGCAGCTTGCGTGGTGGCCGATGAACTTCAGCCTCCCGTGGATCACCTTCGGGCGGCTGCGTCCGCTGCACACCAACGCGGCGATCTTCGCGTTTGTCGGCAACATGATGTTTGCCGGCATCTACTACTCGACGCAGCGCCTCTGCAAAGTCCGATTGGCCTCCGATTTTCTCTCGAAGGTTCATTTTTGGGGTTGGCAGGCGATCATCGTCGCAGCCGCGGTGACCCTTCCCTTCGGATTGACCCGCGGCAAGGAATACGCCGAGTTGATCTGGCCGATCAACATCGCCGTCGCCCTGATCTGGGTCGTGTTCGCCGTCAACTTCTTCTGGACCCTGGCGAAACGAAACGAGAAACACCTCTACGTGGCCATCTGGTTCTACATCGCCACGATCGTCACGGTGGCGGTGCTCTACATCGTCAACCATCTCTCGATTCCGACCAGTCTCCTCCACTCCTATCCGCTCTTCGGGGGCGTGCAGGACGCGATGGTGCAATGGTGGTACGGGCATAACGCCGTGGCGTTCTTCCTGACCACGCCGGTGCTTGGCATCATGTATTATTTCGTGCCGAAAGCGGCGGAACGCCCCGTGTATTCCTACCGGCTCTCGGTCGTTCACTTCTGGTCCCTGGTGTTCGTTTACATCTGGGCGGGGCCGCATCATCTCCTCAATACCGCGCTTCCGACGTGGCTCCAATCGGTGGGGATGCTCTTCAGTCTGATGCTCTGGGCGCCTTCCTGGGGCGGCATGCTCAACGGGTTGCTGACCCTGCGCGGGGCGTGGGACAAAGTGCGGGAAGATCCGGTGCTGAAATTCTTCGCCGCGGGCGTGACCTTCTACGGGATGGCCACCTTCGAGGGGCCGCTGCTGGCGATCAAGTCCGTTAATGCGCTCTCGCACTACACGGATTGGACGATCGGTCACGTTCACAGCGGCACGCTCGGCTGGAACGGGTTCATGGCCGCCGGGATGTTCTATTACCTGGCGCCGCGCCTCTGGAACACCAAGCTGTATTCCAAATCCGCCGCCAACATGCACTTTTGGCTGGGGCTGGTCGGCATCCTGCTTTACATCGCGTCGATGTGGGTCTCCGGGGTGACGCAAGGCCTGATGCTCAGCGCGACCAAAGAAGGCGGCACCGTACTGGCCTATCCGCTCTTTATCGATTCGGTGATCGCCATCTGGCCGATGCTTGTGACCCGCGTTGTCGGCGGGGGGTTTTACTTGATCGGCTTCTTCATGCTGGTGTGGAACGTCTGGATGACCGTCCGCAGCGGCAAGCCGGTGAACGGCACGATCGAAGTCTACATCGTTCCCGAGGAGAAGGCGCCGCGCTTTACGCTGGCGCAGGGCTTCTTTAACGCGCCGGTGGCGTACGCGGCCCTCCTCATCGTCTTCACGATGGCCTGGGGATTTGGCAACGACGTGGTCAGCTTCGCGTCCTTGATCGGCCTCATCTTCACGGTCGTTGCAGCCATCTTCCATCTGGAGCTCAGGGGCGAGACATGGGGGCAGTGGTACGACAAGCTCCTCACCTCGTCCCTGCCGTTCACGGCCCTGACGGTGGTTGCCGTTCTCGTTGGCGGCATCATCGAATTGGTCCCGACGATCATCGTCAACAAGGCGGCCAACGTCGAAGGACTCCGTCAGATCCCGTACACCCCGCTCGAACTGGCGGGCCGGGACATTTACATTCGCGAGGGCTGCTACCTGTGCCACTCGCAGATGATCCGCACACTGGTGGGCGACGAGCTTCGCTACGGCCCGCATTCGAAGCTGGGCGAATCGATCTACGATCACCCCTTCCAATGGGGCTCGAAACGCACCGGCCCCGATCTGGCGCGGGTGGGCGGAACGAAATCGGACCTCTGGCATTATGAGCACATGCGCAATCCGCGTTCGACCTCGGTCGGCTCGATCATGCCCAACTACCCGTGGCTCTATAACCTGAACACGGATATCGACGCTCTTCCGTCCAAGATGCATGTGCAGCGCCTTCTGGGGGTGCCCTACCAATACGAGGACATCTCGACCATCCGTGAATCGGTGACGGCGCAGGAGAAGGGGGTCGTGGACGACCTCGCCAAATCCGGCATCAAAGCGGAACCGCAGCGTGAAATTGTCGCGCTGATCGCTTATCTTCAACACCTCGGAAAGGCCGAGAAAGTGGATGTGCCGGCGCCCAAGCCCGGCGTGGTCACTCCTCCGGCCCCCGAAACTAACTAGCCGCCATGTTGTTTCATCGCATTATATTCGAGAATTGGTTTTACCTCCTGCCGAAGATCGGTCTCTGGCTGTTCTTGACCATCTTTCTGGTGGGGGTGCTTCGCGTTTTCCTGTTACCAAAAAAAGAAATTGAGCGCCTGGGATCGCTCCCGCTGGACCAGGACGAAAAGCCCCGCCATGACCACTGACCCGAATAACCACGACGCGAACGAGGAACCGATTCGCGAGCACTCGTTCGACGGAATTCAGGAATACGACCATCGCCTGCCCAACTGGTGGCTCTTTACCCTCTACGGCGCAATGCTCTTCGCAGCAGGCTACTGGTTCTTTTACGAGTATCCGAGCACCCGGCTTCCGGACGACAAACGGGTGGAAGCCGAAATGGCGGCCATCGCCAAAGCCGCGGCCAATTCCGGGGTCGAACCTGCCGACGACGAGCTTTGGACCAAGAGCAAGGACCCCGCGATAACCGCTGCCGGCCAGGCGACATTTCTGACGACGTGCGCCTCGTGCCATCAGCCGGACCTGAGCGGCAAGATCGGCCCGAATCTCAAATCGCAGATCTGGCTGCACGGCGGTCTCCCCCACGAGGTCTTTCATACGATCACCACCGGCGTTCCCGCAAAGGGCATGCCGACCTGGGGACCGGTGCTCGGGCGCGGGAAGATCATCGAACTGGCGTCGTTTGTCATGAGCTTTCACAAGAAAGGCGAGCCGATCATCGACGGTTCGAAGATGGCGAAGTTGCCCGCCTCGAAAATGCCGGGCATCGGCACGCATTGATAATTGATAATTGTAGATTGATAATTTGCGGGGTAAACAAGTGTTCCGGGAGTTAATAGAGTTAACGAGAGGCGGGCGATCGCCAAGAACACGGGTGTGCTTCCGTAGGTCAATTATCAATCATAAATTATCAATTATCAATTTATTATGGCGCATGCACTGAAGCCGTCTCTCGAAACCGTCACGACGATTAATGCCGACGGATCGCGTAATTTCATTCATCCGGCGGATGTGCGCGGGCGCTTCACGATGTGGCGGGCCATTGTCGGTTGGGCGATTCTCGCCCTCTACGTGCTGCTGCCGCTCATTTCGATCAATGGAAATCCCGCCGTATTTCTCGACTTCGAAAACCGCCAGGCGCATCTCTTCGGGTTGACGCTGGTGCCGCAGGATTTCTGGCTGGCGTTCTTTCTGATTACCGGTCTCGGGTTCAGCCTTTTTTACGTCACCGCGCTGGTCGGGCGTGTCTGGTGCGGGTGGACTTGCCCGCAGACCCTTTTCATCGAGCAAATCTGCCGGCGCATCGAACGCTTCTTTGAAGGCGACGCCACGGCGCGGCGGCAACTCGACGCCAGTCCGTGGACGCCGGAGAAGATTAGGAAACGCGGCGCCAAACTGGTTGCTTTCGCCATCGTTGCGCTGGCCATCTCGCACGTCTTCATTTCCTATTTTGTTTCCATCCCGCGGCTTTATTCCTACATGCAGCGACCGCCGCTGGAGAACTGGAGCCTTTTTGCGTTTGTCTTTCTAATGGCGGCGGCGCTCTTCTTCGATTTTGTCTGGTTTCGCGAGCAGTTCTGCATCGTTCTCTGCCCCTACGGGCGATTGCAGTCGGTGCTCATCGACAACGACTCCGTCGTCATCGGCTACGACAGGACGCGGGGCGAACCGCGAGCCAAGCTGAATACGCCGGGGGCAGGGGACTGCATCGACTGCACCCGGTGCGTGCAGGTTTGTCCGACCGGCATCGACATCCGGCAAGGATTGCAGATTGAGTGCATCGCCTGTTCGAACTGCATCGACGCCTGCGATGAGGTGATGATCAAGGTCGGGTGTGCGCCCGGGTTGATTCGCTACGATTCCACCCGTGGATTGGAGGGGGAAAAAACACGCTTTGTCCGTCCGCGAACGATCCTGTACACCGTTTTGCTGCTTCTGGGCATGACGGTAATGAGTTTTTCGCTGTCCACAGTCCGCCCGGCGACGGTCACCGTTCTCCGCATGCCGGGTTTCCCGTATTTCATTCTCGATGGCAATGTGCGCAACCAGTTCATGCTGCGGGTGCAGAACAAGCAGAACAAGCCGGTGCATTTCGACGTGAAACTCGTTACCGAATTGCCGGGGATAGTGGCCGGCGGAATGGAGGGTGGCATCGACGTTCCGGCGCTCGGCCAGCAGACCCGGTCCATCGTCGTGACGATTCCGCGGGGAAATTACAAGGAATCGTTCCCCGCGCGGTTTAGCGTTTCCGCGCCGGGCGTTGAGATTACCAAGTCTGCGCCGTTTCTGGGGCCGGATTCGGAGTAGAAAGCGGTTTTCCGCGGTTCGGCTTGTCGTTTTTTTATCTGGCTTGCCCCCCTGGGAAGTTTGCCTTAGAAAGAATCCTATGGAAGAAATCACCGTCGAAAAAGTGAAGAATCTGATCATCGAAAACTGCATGCTTAGTATCGATCCCGCTGAAATCTGCGAGGACTCCCCTTTGTTTGGTCCCGACTCGATCGGGCTGGATTCGGTCGATGCGCTTCAGATCATGGTGGCTGTCGAGAAGAATTTCAACATCACGCTCTCTGACTCGCAGACCGCGCGGGAAGCGATGCAATCGCCCGCGACGCTGCAGAGGTGGATCGTCAGCCAGCAGCGCCTGCAGGGCGAACAAGCGAACCGCAGCTAGCGGGGGTCCCATAAATGACTAGACCTTTGTGAAGGAAAGATGCTGGCCGCATTGGACGATACATCCCGGTCTGGACAGGGCAGCCTTCCCTGCGACGTGCTGGTGATCGGAGGGGGTGCGGCAGGCGTGGCTGCGGCGGTTGCGGCGGGTCGTGCCGGCGTACGGGTGATACTGCTGGAGCGCTACGGCTTTCTGGGCGGGCTCGCCAGCGTGTCTGAGGTGGGTTCGGTTTGCGGATTATACCTTCGGGATACGGCGGGCGCGGAACCGGCGTCCGTTGGCGGCTTTGGGCAGGAATTTGCCTTGCGGCTCCAGGAGGCTTCCGCAACGAAACCGATGAGGGTGGAGCCCGGTCTCTGGGTATTGCCCTACCGCCGGCATGCCTTTGCCAAAGTGGCGGATGCAGTTGTTCGAGAGTCTGGGAACATCACGCAGGTGCTGCACGCAACGGTGGCGGGCGTTGAGGTTCAAGGTTCCCGGTTGAGCCAGGTTCAAGCCATGGCTTGGAACGATTCGTTGCGTTTCTGCCCGGTCGTGACAGTGGATTGCACCGGCGAAGCCACCGCAGCCGCGTTGGGCGGTTCCAAAGTGGAGGACGGCTCCACCGATCAGGCGCCGGCGATGGTGTTTGCCTTGGACAACGTGGCTGTGGATTTGGAGAAATTCGGGTTGCTTGAAGTGCGGCGAGGGGTCCGACGGGCCGTCGACGCAGGCTGCCTGCCCGCCATCTGCGAAAACCTCTCGCTGATTCCGGGCACCGGCCAGGACGGGGGCCTTGAGCTAAAACTCAATCTGCTTGCCGCAAATCCCGATTGCCCTCGCTGGCAACAAATCACGGATTGGGAACGGCAATCGCGAGAGGCGATTGACCTGCTATACCGGTTCCTGGTCGAATCTGTTCCGGCATTCCGAAGCGCACGCCTGGGCTTCGTTGCCGCGCAAGTCGGGGTCCGGTCCGGACGCCGCATCGTCGGCAGAGCGCGATTGACGAATGAAGATATCTTGAGCGCGCGGAAAACGCCGCTGGGAATTGCGCGAGGCTGTTGGCCGATGGAGCGCTGGGCCGCCAAACCGCGACCGGAGATGACGTATTTTGACGAGCGGGACTACTACGAAATTCCGATGGACTGCCTGCGCACAGCGGGACTGGACAATCTGCTGGCGGCCGGACGCTGCATCTCCGCGGCGGCGGGAGCGATGACTTCAGCCCGAGTGATCGGGACGGCATTGGCGACGGGGTGGGCGGCCGGAAGCGCAGCGGCATTGCAAGCCATGGGCCGGCCGATCGACGACGCGGTGGCAATAATCCGGGCGCAAATGAATCATTAACCGTTGCGCTGATCGAACCCATGGTCCAATAATCCCAGATCACACTTCCATCAATGAACGTTTTCGAGACCCTTTCGCGGTCCGCCCGCCAATGGCCCCGTCACACAGCACTGATCGACTCCCGCGGTTCGCTCGATTACCGCTCGCTCTGGCTTGAGATCGAAGCGTTGCGCATCCAGCTCGACCGTTTGGGCGTGCGTGAAGGTCAAGGGGTGGGAGTGCGGGCGCGCAATGGACGGGCGTTCGTCATCGGCGCCCTGGCCGCACTGGGCTGCGGGGCGGTGGTCATGCCCATCCATCACCAGATGAGACCCAGCGAATTGGCGGACATGCTGGTGCATGCTCCTTTGAGTGCGATTCTTGACGAAGGCTACAGCCCCGGTTTGGATGGCATGCCAATCGTTCTCGACGCCCCGGGCGGCAATGGGTTGCGCCTTACGTGGCTGGACGGCCCGCAAGCCGGGTTGGCTCATGAAGTCCGCGATGCGGCCTTTGTGCGTTTCAGTTCGGGAACCACCGGCAACGCCAAGGGGGTGGTTCTCTCCCATCGCGACGTATTGGAGCGGACGCGTGCCGCCAATTCCGGGTTGGGACTTACTTCGGAGGATAGAATTCTTTGGGTTCTGCCGATGGCGTATCATTTTTTCGCATCCATTATCTTGTATCTCGAGATTGGAGCCACGGTGGTGGTCAGCGCAGACTACCTGGCGGCGAACATTCTCAATGCGGCGACGCAGCATCAGGCGACATTCGTATATATCACACCTCTGCACGTCCGGCTGTTGAATGGCGAAGGTTCGGCCAGCATGCTGCCTTCCTCGCTTCGGCGGGTCATGTCCGTATCGAGCAAACTTCATCCGCAGTCAGCCCAGGATTTTTTCGATCGATACAAAGTACCGGTTTCGCAGGGCTATGGGATTATCGAGGTGGGATTGCCGATCGTGAATATCGATGAAGCCGTCGAGCACCCCGAATCCATTGGGCGTCCGGTTCCTTCATTCGAAGCGATCATTGTCTCCGAGGGAATGAAACCGGTTCAGGAGGGCGCAACGGGGCAACTCGCCCTGCGAGGGCCCGGAATGTTTTCCGGTTACTTGAATCCGCCCCGGTTGCGCGACGCGGTGATGTTTGACGGCTGGTTTCTGACCGGTGACCTGGCCTATCGCGACAGTGGCGGGCGGATTGTCCTGGAAGGCAGGACTTCCTCGGTGATCAATGTGGCCGGGCACAAAGTGTTCCCCGAAGAAATCGCAGCCATGCTGGACCAGCATCCCGCCGTGATGCGCTCATGCGTTTTTGGCCGGGCGCATTCTCAAATGGGCGAGGCTGTTCATGCAGAGGTGCAATTGCGAAGGCAGCACTTGGAAGTGGCGGAGGAAGAATTGCTGGCATTTTGCCGTCGCAGGCTTTCCGGGCACAAGGTTCCGATCTCGATCAAATTCGTTCCAGAAGTCAACGCCACACCCAGCGGGAAAGTCCGCCATTGTTGAACGGGCAACGAGCTTCCTAACCGACGGTTCGCAGAGTGCCGTCCGATTTCAGAACGAAGGTGTGCCCGCGCCAGGTAATTTTGTTTCCACTGAAAGCCATTAGCCACCAGATCGAAGCCAGCCCGTCGCGGAAAGGCAGCAACCACAGATAACCATTGGTCATTTCATCGGGAAAGCAGCTCGACAAGAGCACCCGGGCGGCGGTCAAACGTACGAAAAGCGTTCCCAGCCAAAGGCCCCATCCCAGCGGCGACCCATGCATGCACCAAAGCAACAAGGTCGCCCAGGTTACCCCGTGGGTGAGAACCGAGGCAAGAAACCCGACAGGGCTGCACACCCGGTAGGTTCGAGCCAGGCGAATTTCCCGCTGCATCATCCGCTTCCATGGCGTTCGGTGATGTGTGAGCTGGACGACGTAACTGCTCATTGCGAGTCGAAAGCCGAGCCTGTGAATTCGGGCGCCCAACTGATAATCATCGGCCAGATAATCCTGAATGACCTCCAGACCGCCGATCCCGTCGATGCATTGACGGCGTACCACGATGGTGGCGCCAAGGGCAAACTTCAGCCCCCCAAACCGCTCAACCAGGAGCACCGAAGGAATGAATTCGGCGCACGCGGTCAGCGCTTCCAACGCTGCCGCGATCGTCTCCGGAGCCTTCCAACGATACGGACAGCAAACCAGGCCCACCTTTTCCTCAGCGAGAGGAGCCACAATCTGCCGCAGGCAATCGGAGCCGATGCTTACATCGCTATCGGCCAGCACCAAGATTTCATGCCGGGCACTGGCGAGCAAAATCCGCAAATTGTGGACTTTTCGATTGGCACTTTGGCTGGCGCCGCAGAAAATCAGTTGCAGATCTTTTTCGGGATACTCGGCGATAATCTTTCGAACGACGGGCACACAGGAATCGCACTCGTCCTCGACACCAAAGACGATCTGGAAGCACGGATAATCCTGTCTGCACAATGCCCGAAGATTCTCCTCAAGATCCTCGTCATACCCACAGAGCGGCTTCAGGACGGATACCGGCGGGGAAAACGGCGCCCCAACGGCGGATTTGCGGTGGAAAAATGAAAGGGTGCAGGCCAGAGTTGCGACCCAATAGACCGCGGAACAACCGACTGCAACCGCACAATAAACCTGAAACCAAGTCATGAAGGGCGATCGCTCGCCGCATCCGCCGGCGGCTTTCCGCAGGGTTTGGCAGGAGCGGCGTATTTTTTCTTCGAAAGGAAACTCAAGAATTCGGCGCCTTCGCGCAATCGACGCACGGCTACGGAGCGATCCAGAAGCATCGTCTTTACGATGCGTAAAATCGGACGAGGGCGAAAATAAAACCCTCTATAAAAGGCGTCGAGCGAATCGCTGATTTCGCGGGCGCTCAGACCGGGATATTCGATGACCGCATTTTGGATTCCGGCTCCGGAAACGAGGTTGTCCGGTCTTAAATACCCGTTTTCGACCGCCCAGCGATAAAGTTCGGTCCCGGGATAGGCGGCTGGCAACGATACCTGGATGCTGAAAACATCCAGCTCGCAAGCGTATTTGAGAGTCTGTTTGATGGTCTCGCGGGTCTCCCCGGGCAAGCCGACAATGAATGTGCCGTGAATCAAAATGCCCAGCCGGCGGCAATTCCTGGTGAACTCCTTGGCCTGTTCGATTTGGATTCCCTTCTTGATATTGTCCAGGATTTGCTGATTGCCCGACTCATAACCGACCAACAAAAGGCGAAGGCCATTGTCCTTGAGCTGCTTCAATGTCTCGTAGCTTACATTCGGCCTTGAGTTGCATGACCAGGTGATGCCGAGCATGCTCATTCTCCTGGCAATTTCCCGAGCCCGCGGAAGGTTTGCGGTGAACGTGTCATCGTCGAAGAAGAACTCCTTGACCTGCGGGAACAAAGCCTTGGCCCGCTTCATTTCCTGGAATACGCTTTCGGCGCTTCGGGTGCGGTATCGGCGGCCGCCGATCGTCTGTGGCCACAGGCAGAAGGTGCATTGGGCGGGACAGCCTCTGCCGGTATAAAGCGAAAGGTATGGGTGTTGTAAGTAACCGATGTAGTAGTTCTCGATCTGGAGGTTCTGCTTGTAGACATCGATGACCGAGGGCAGATCGTCCATGTTCTCAATCGGCGCACGTTCCGGGTTATGGAAAATGCGGTCGTCCTTGCGGTAACTGATTCCGTCGATCGATTCGATGGGCTTGCCTTCGGCAACATCGCGGAGGGTGTAATCGTATTCTTTACGCGCCACAAAATCGATCGACGGGGACAGTGTCAAGGTTTGTTCGGGCAGCGCCGTGGGATGAGCGCCGACAAAGCCGATCCGCATATTTGGATACAGTCGCTTGAGCGCCTCGGCTGTGCTGTGGTCGTTGGCGAGCGACGGCGTGCTGGTATGGATGATGGTGAGATCGAATCCGGCGGCCATCTCCAGAACCTCGGCGACTTGCAAGCCGTGGGCCGGCGCGTCGATGAGTTTGGAGTTTTTGACGATGGCCGCGGGCTGGGCCAGCCAGGTAGGGTACCAGAAGGAACGCACCTCGCGTCGGGCTTGATAACGGGCGCCTGCCCCCCCGTCGAAGCCTTCAAAGCTGGGCGGGTTCAGGAAAAGAGTTCGCATGGTGTGGAAACGATCGCGGCGGTATGAAGTCAGACGGACTGCCGAAGCTGGCGCTCCACAAACCAGGGAGCCAAGCGTTTGACCCACTCTCCCACCTTGCAAATCAGAGGCAGGGTGACTTCGCGGCAGCGGCGGCGGCAGGCTTTGAGGATCGCTTCTGCAACGATGGTCGCCGGGATGGCGGCCATCGTGGTGCCGCATTCGGAGCCTCCAATTTGGCTCTGAAAGAAGGGCGTGTCGGTGTACCCCGGCAAGATAGCTATCACGTCGATTCCGTCGGGCCGCAACTCCACCCGAAGCGCGTCGCTGAGCGCGCGAACGGCAGCCTTGCTCGCGCTGTAAACTCCGTAGTGCGGTGCGGCGATCGCACCGAGGATGCTGACGATGTTTACAATTTGACCGTTGCGCTGGAGCCGCATGGTTGGAAGCACGGCCTGGGTGCAACGGAGGAGGGCAAAGAAGTTCAACTCCATGACGCGCTGCGCGTCTTCGAGTCGTACTTCAGCAACGAGGCCACGCATGCCAAGGCCGGCATTGTTGACCAGAATGTCGATACGGCCAAATTGCCGGAGCGTCGATTCGACAATGCTGGAGGCCGCGTCGGAACACGTGATGTCGGCAACAAAAGGAGATAAACGAAGTTGTGGATTCTCTGCGACAATCTGTTGCAGCAGTTCGCCCCGGCGCGCTACCAAGACGACACGCGCACCCGCACGGGCGAAGGCCAGCGCAGTCTCTTTGCCGATGCCGCTGGAGGCCCCGGTAACGATCACGACCTTGTCTGAAAATAATAAGTTCATGTACCACATTTATAGACGAGAATGCCGCGATCAGCCAACAAGAATCGGCACAAAAGCGAGCCGATCGGGGAGGCCGACCGAGCGAGTCGGCATACGTATGGTTTCCATGCGGTCTTGTCACGCATTTCCTTAGGGCAGTCATGCCGACTCGGCGGGCGTAAGCGTAGGCTGCCAGCGAGGACGCCAGTTCCGGAGGAGCGCACCCGCCGCCCGCGAGTGCGGGCGCCAAGGACCACAGGCGAGGCGCCTGCGCTCCCCGGAAAGCGGCTCCCGCACGATCGCTTTCTTCGCTAAAGATTGGGGAGAATGAAGGAGAAAATACGATTGACGTGGACGGCTCGGGTCGTTACAAACGACGCATCCGGTACTCTTTGAGGTCTCTTCAGGAAGTGGCCTCGCAGTGTCATCTCGATATTCAGCGCAGCAGCAATCAGCCAACTAAATGCGAACAATCAATATAGCGCGGTGGGAATCGTGTACAAGCCCTGATTTGCTGAGCCGCACCTTCCGGCGAAGCTACCGTTGGCGGTTCGGCGGACGACAGGGGGCATCCCTCTCCATGCGTTCGCCGACAGCCGCGGCGTGATTGCACGGCGGCGGCCCGGGGGGCAGCCGCATCGGCGAGAAAAGTTTTCCAACAATTGAGCGAACGCATTTCCAGCACTGTTCTCCTTGTCAGCGCGAACCGCTGCACGACGCCTGACCCGGTGTTCCCCCTTGGCTTGGCGTGCATTAGCGCCGCCTTGCGCCGCGCCGGTCATCGCACCGTTTGGTTTGACTCGCTCACGGATGCCGGTCGCTTCGATGAAGCGCTGGCCGCCAGTCGACCGGATTTCGTCGCGATTTCCCTGCGCAACATCGACGACGTGCTCATTCGCAAGCAGGAAACTTATTTTGGCGATCTGGCAGTGCTCGGCGCCAAGGCGCGGGAACACACGAGGGTCCCGATCATCATTGGGGGAAGTGGCTTCAGCATTTTTCCGAAGCGCTTGCTGGAACTGACCGGAGCGGATTTTGGCATCTGTGGCGCGGGCGAAGCAGCACTGGTGGAATTGATCGCGGCGTTGCAAAACGGCGGCAACTACCGTGACATTGCCGGTCTCGTATTCCGGCAGAACGGAAGCATCGTCGCCAATCCTGCGGCGATCGGTCGAGTGGACCTGGAACTCACCGAAGAGGACCGCCCGGCGCCGATTACCTCGCATTACCTTGAGTCCAGCGGAGTGATGAACCTGCAAACCCAGCGGGGCTGCGTCTTTCGCTGCTGCTATTGCACTTACCCGCTGATCGAGGGAAAGAAGCATCTGGGCCGGGAACCGGACGTTGTAGCCGAAGAAATCGTGCGGCTTCAACGGCAGGGCGCGCGATACGTTTTTTTCACCGATTCCATCTTCAACTCTTCGCGCCAGCATGTCGCGGGAATTTGCGAGGCCATCCTGCGGCGCAACGTGAAAATGTCCTGGGGCTGTTTCCTGCGTCCGCAAGGGTTGACGCCGGAGTTGATGAAACTCATGGCTCGCGCCGGGTTGGCGCACGCAGAGTTTGGTTCGGACAGCTTTTGCGACGAGGTGCTGACGGCCTATCGCAAAGATTTTTCCTTCGACGACATTCTCGCGTGCAGCGAACTGGCCCGGCAGGAGAAGGTGGATTACTGCCATTTCCTGATTGCCGGCGGCCCCGGCGAAACGACCGCAACTTTGGAGCGGGGTTTCATTAATTCGCAGCGATTAAAGGGCGCAGTCTTCATGGCTGTGGTCGGAATGAGAATCTACCCCGGCACGCAACTGGTCGAGCGCGCCATAGCTGAGGGTTGCATTGCTCACGACGCCGATTTGCTTTCGCCTTCCTACTACTTGGCGCCCGGGCTGACCCAAGAGTCGATCTTCGCGCAGTTGCAGCATTTTGCCCGGCGCTCGCCGAGCTGGATTGCGGGCGACCCCGATCCGGCCTACAAGGCGCTGGTCGCTCGCCTGCGCCGGCGCGGAGTGATCGGGCCGCTCTGGAGCTATTTTGCGATGATGCAACGGCTCTGGCCCCAAGGCGCTTCCGGAGGCGCGGTCTCGTGAAGCACCTGCTTCTCATCGCGCCGCTCGCAAAGCATAGTCTCATGGGTGGCGGCTTCTTTTTCCGGATGCCGGCGCTGGGATTGCTGAAGGTCGCGGCGCTTACGGCGCCGGACTGGAAGGTGACCATTGTGGATGAGAAGGTGGAATCGCTCGACCTGGACCAAGCCGCGGACCTCGTCGGCATCAGTGCGATGACGACAACGGCTCCGCGCGGCTATGAAATCGCCGATCACTTTCGCCGTCGGGGCACAAAAGTCGTGATGGGTGGAATGCACGTCTCCTGCTTGCCCGACGAGGCGCTGAACCACTGCGACAGTGTGCTGGTGGGCGAGGCGGAAGTCCTCTGGCCCACGCTGTTGCAGGATTTTCTGCGAAGCGAGCTCAAACCCATTTACTCGCATCAAAACGGCCCGCCATCGCTGGCTCAATTACCGCTCCCAAACTGGGGCCTCTATCGCCAGAAGAAGTATCTCCCGGTGCATATTGTGGAAACCACACGCGGTTGCCCGATCGACTGCGAATTCTGCGCGGTGACGAACGCCTTCGGCGGCAAATACCGCAGCCGACCGCAAGAAGAGATTGTGGAGGAATTGCGCAGCTTGCAGCCGTTCACGGGCTTCTTCGACCTGAGGAATTGCGTCTTCTTCGTGGACGACAACATCGTCAGCAACCGCGCCTACGCTCGGGAGTTTCTGGCGCGCATTGGCGACATGGGATTGCGCTGGTTTGGCCAGGCTTCCATGAACATCGCCAACTATCCGGAAATCTTGAAGCTCTGCCAGAAGAGCGGGTGCATCGGGCTCTTCCTTGGCTTCGAGACGCTTTCCCCGGAGACGCTTGCGGCGGTAGGCAAGCGCGTGAATCGCCCCGATCACTACTTCGACGTGGTCCGCAGAATTCACGATCACGGCATCGGTATCGACGGTTCGTTCGTGCTCGGTTTCGATACGGACGACGAAAGCGTTTTTGACCGCACGCTGGAATTCGTCAACAAAGCCAAGCTTGAAGTGGCTTATTTCTCGATTCTGACGCCGTATCCGGGCACTCGGCTGCATCGGCGGTTGGCAGGGGAAAAAAGGCTTTTAACCGAGGATTGGTCGCTCTACGACGGTCATCATGTTCTCCACCGACCGAAACTTCTGACTCCAGATCAACTGCTCAATGGCTATCGTCGGCTCTTGCGAGAGGCTTACTCCATTCCGTCCATCTTCAAGCGTCTCTGGGGCACGACAGCGTGGAAGAATTTCTTTTACCCCATGAACTTCGGATTTCGGCAGAGCTTCAAAATTTTGAGCGATTCCCTTGACGATTTTCCGCCGCGGTAATAGAAGGATTTTGCAGTTGAGCAGAAAAACCAATTCAATATGAAAAACTCCTTACTCTTAACGTCTCTTTTAACGATCGCATTCGCCGGGTTCAGCGGCTGCGCGACGGATCAACGGCAAACACAGGGGCAAACGCATCAGGTGAAGCCGAAGGATTCACGGCCCATTTCGGAACGGATCAAGGCTGGAATGACCAAAGGCGAAGTGATTGAAGCCGTTGGCAATCCGAAAGGCAAGGCCATGAACAGCGACGGCACGGAGACTTGGACCTATGCCGACACCCAGAATGCGTTTATTCCATTCTATACCGTGGCTGGAGGAAAATTTCATCACTTGACCGTCGTTTTTGGTCGTAGCGGCACGGTGAAGAACTGGTCGTCCAGCGAGGCAGGATTGTACTGAAAACTGGCCGGGACAAAATCGGGATCAGTAGTTTTGGGTTGCGATGCGGTATGCATCCGGAGGGTTGAGCGGGCAAGCGAGGTCCGGCATGCCTTTGAAGCGGGACTCCCAGGACTGAAGGCGACGCCTTTGAGTCTTGCGATGCTCTGATTTGCCGTTGCGGTCCATTGTTGTATGCTGTTTCCCTTCTCACCGTCGCCAGTGGCGCCTCCGCGCGTGGTTGTCACTGGAGCGGGCATCGTCACGGCCTTTGGAATCGGCTGGACATTGAACGCTGCGGGATTCCGTGCGGGCCGCGCGGCATTCCGGCCTGTGTCTGGGTTCGATGTCAGCCGCCAGAGAGTGAAGACGGCGGCGGAAGTCGACCTGCCGTCCGTACTCCCGAATACGCGCTTGGGTGCTCGCGCCATCGCACGGCTCGATCGGGCCGGCTCGATGCTTATTCATGCCGCCGACGAGGCATGGCGGCAGGCCGGTTGGGAACCCGCCGAGAATCTGCCGTTGATTCTGGGCACAACAGCGGGTGGCATGTTGCTCGGGGAGCGCTACTTTCAACAGGCCCTGCACCAACCGCTGCGGCATCGCCAGCAAGCGGTCCGGGCTGTTTATTTTCAGTCACAAGTCCAGGCGCGAATGGTTCTCGACGCACTCGGCTTCAGCGGACCCGTTACGATCGTTTCGAACGCCTGCGCTTCCGGCGGGAGCGCTATCGGCCAGGCGTGGGACTCGATCCGCCAGGGGCAGACCGAGCGTGTGCTGGCCGGCGGTTACGACGCGCTGAACGAGTTGGTCTTTTCAGGTTTCAATTCCTTGCAAGCGCTCTCGCCCACCGTGTGCCGTCCCTTCGATGCCCGACGCGATGGACTGGCTCTTGGGGAAGGGGCTGCCGTTGTCGCTCTGGAAACGTTGGAAAACGCCCGGCGGCGTGGCGCGACGATCCTGGGCGAAATCGTCGGCTGTGGCGCCTGCATCGACACGCATCATCTCACACAGCCTCATCCGCAAGGGGCCACCACCCTGACTGCGATGAAACAGGCGTGCGCGAAGGCTTGCCTGGCGCCGGAGGACATCGACTACATCAATGCGCACGGAACAGGCACCGTGCTGAACGATCGGTCAGAAGCCCTGGCCATCGGCGAATGGGCGGGCCGCCACGCTGCCGCCGTTCGGGTGAGTTCCACGAAAGCATGCGTCGGCCATCTTCTGGGAAGTGCGGGCTCCGTTGAGGCGGTGGTTTGCCTCATGGCCCTGCAAGGGCAGTGGCTGCCGCCGGAGCTCGAATTTGAAACTATCGATCCGGTTTGCCAGTTCCACGTCGTGCGCGAACCGCGCGAAGCGCGCCTGAACTTCGCCCTCTCCAACTCGTTCGGATTCGGCGGCATCAATTCGACTTTGATTTTTAGGAGGTGGGCATGAGACGGGTTTACTTTGCGGGAATGGGCGCGGTTTCACCCGCCGGCTGGAATGCTGCCGCCATGCGCGAAGCCTTGGACTGTGGCCAACCGTTGCCCATTCAGACCATGGCGCGCCCCGGTTGGGAGCAACCGTTGCAGGTGCGTTGGGTTCCGAATCCGACCGGGCGTCTGGAATTCCAGGCGCATCCACGGATGCGGCGCACCAGCCCGATCGCCCATTATACAGTCGCCGCGGCTCTCGAAGCCGTCGCTGGATTGAGAGGCAGCCTCGGAAAAGCAGGTTTCCGCCTCGGGATCGTGATGTGTCTGCAATCGGGCTGCGTGCAATACACCAACCGCTTCTATACGGAGGTGCTGGAGAACCCGTCAACGGCCAGTCCTCTCTTGTTTCCTGAAACTGTGTATTCCGCTCCGGCAAGTCATGTCGCCGCTCTGCTGGGAGAAGTTGAGTGCGTTTGTACTCTCGTGGGAGATCCCTCCGTCTTCTTGCAGGGAATTGCCCTTGGCGCTCAGTGGCTTGAAGAGGAGCGTGTCGACTTCTGCCTCGTTGTGGGCGCCGAAGAAGCCGGCTGGACCACGGCTGACGCAGTGCGGCATCTCGACCGTCACGCCATCGTCGCCGAGGGAGCGGGCGCCTTGTGTTTATGCAGCGACCCGGCTTGGTCCGCCGGCGTCGAGCTGACGGCCATCACCGACTGCCATACGTATTCCGCGAACCGCACCCGGATGCAGGCTGGCGCGGCTATGCGCGGGCAGCTTGGGAGCAGTACGCCTGTCGAGCTGCTTTGCGACGGTATTGGAGGCGGTTCGCGCGCCGACGCCGCGGAGCGTGCGGCGTGGAGCGATTGGGACGGGCCGCGTGTCAGTCCCAAACGCATTTTGGGCGACGCCTTGATGGCTTCGTCCGCCTGGCAATGCGTGGCGGCGTGTGACGCATTGGCGAATGGGCGTTATCGCGCAGCCAATGTCAGTGTGGTTGGGGCGAACCAACAGGCAATCGGCGCACGGTTTGTGCGCAACCCACGTTCCGCTGCGAGCTCCCGAGGCGATGGATGAGGCCGAAAACGCACAAGGCCGCCGGAAGGGTTGCGATGCTTCGACGGGGAATGGGCCGCTCAACGCCACTCCCAAAAAAGTCATCGTCATCGGCGGTGGCATCGCCGGCCTTGCCTGCGGTTGCTACTTGCAAATGAACGGCATCCAATCCGAGATTTTGGAGGCCGGACTGCTGCCGGGCGGATTATGCACCGCCTGGAAGCGTGGGCCATATGTTTTCGACGGATGCATGCGCTGGCTGCTCGGCACCAATCCGACTTCCGTGTTTCACCAATTGTGGAAGGATCTGGGGGTCATCGACGGACGAGCGATTTTGGCCAGCAATGAAATCCTCCGGTTCGAAACCGCCGACGGCAAATCGATTTCCATACCGGCAAACCTGGACGAAATCGCCCGGGAGTTCAAACGCGTCGCTCCCGAAGACAGTAAACAGATCGACCTGCTGATACGAGACGCCGGGCGTGCCGCACCGCATGAGCCGCCTATTGAAAAGCCGGTGAATTTGATGCCGCTGCTGGAAAAGCTCCAAACCGGCCTTCGCTATCTGCCCTTGATACCGGTCGCCTTTCGCTGGAAAAACCTTCCGATCGGCACTTATCTCAAGCGCTACAAGAACGCATTTCTTCGGAACACGCTGACCGCCATCGTCGGCAACGAGGCTCTCCCGACGCTGGTGCTGGTGATGGTGTTGGCGTTCCGGACCCGAAACAACGCAGGCTTCGTCGCCGGCGGCTCGCTCGATTTTGCGACCTCGATTGCCGATCGCTATATCCGCCTTGGCGGCACTTTGCGGTATCAAACCAGGGTGAGTTCGATCCAGGTGCAGCGCGGCCGCGCAGTCGGGGTGAAATGCGCCGACGGAACGTTTATTCCCGCTTCCACTGTTGTCTCCTGCGCTGACGGGTACACGACGATCTTCAAAATGCTGGGCGGTCGTTTTGTGGACAAGAAGATCCGCCGCCTCTACGAGAAGGGCAATCTGTTTCCGGCTCTGATTCAGGTATCGTTGGGGATTGGGAAGGTATTTGCCGATGCGCCACGCACGCTGAATCTGGCGTTGCATCAGCCTCTGGAGGTGGACGACCGAACGCGGCACGATCGTTTGGAAATCGAGACTTTTGGCTCCGATTCGCGGCTTTGCCCCGAGGGGACCAGTCTGATGACGGTCCGATTGCCGGCGTGTTATGACTTTTGGGCGGGCCTCAAGGAGCGCGACCCGGACCGCTACAGCGTGGAGAAGGAAAACGTCCTCCGAAGGATCGTCGCCCTTCTCGACAAGAGATTTCCAGGTTTGGCACAGAGCATCGAGAACTCTGACGTTGCCACGCCCGCCACGTTCGTGCGCTATACCGGCAACTGGCGGGGCAGTTACCAAGGCTGGCTGCCGACGCCCCGCGTCCTGGAGCGGGCGATTCCCAATACCTTGCCCGGGCTCAATGATTTCTATATGGCCGGTCACTGGGTGGCCGTTGGGGGCGGGCTGCCAATAGCTGCTCTTTCAGGGCGCTTTGCGGCGCACACGATTTGCGCCGCGAGGGGAAAACCATTTCTGACCACCGAGCCGCGGATCGATTGATGTCGATGCTTTACAAGGAAGTCTTTTTTACCGCAGATGATTTTGGTCTCAACGCTGAGGTCAATGCAGCGACCGTTCATGCGCATCGCCAGGGGGCTCTACACGGGGCGAGCCTGATGATGGGACAACCGGGAACCCGCGAGGCCGTGCGGTTGGCTCGCGAAAATCCCCGGCTGGCGATCGGCTGGCATGTGCATCTTTGCGACTCTGCGCCCGTGACGTGCCCGGAATGGCCATGGGGAGGCTCTCCCGCAAGGGCGGGATGGGCGATCGGCTTGTCCCGGCGCGCTTGCAAGCTGATGCGCTGCGAGCTGGCGGCGCAATGGAAGATGTTCCGCGCCACAGGGTTGCCTTGTGCGTTTGTGAACGTCCACCATCATCTTCAGGCCCACCCGGCGGTTTACCAAGCATTACTGACGGTCTTGCCGCGGGGTGGCTCGGCATGGCTTCGGCTGGGTGCTCCGCGTTCGTTCCCCTCCTCAAGCATTCGGGGAGCCCTCGTAGCGGAGCGGCTGTTGTTGCGGCGGCGCAGACGCCTTTGCCCGCTTCGGGCAAGCGATACGCTCTGGGGCGTGGACCGCCTGTTTCGGATGCAGGCTAGCGAAGTGATTCAGGCAGTCGAAGGTCTGCCGCCGGGACTCCATGAGTTCGTCTTTCACCCGCGCGCGTGCGTGGGCGATGCGGACGTGGAATGCTTGATTGGCCTGAAGGAAGCAGTCGCCGAATGGGCGAGCGTCCCCGGTCTGTCATGCGCGAACCCCTTCACCTTTTCTATTGCATCGGGGGGTGGGGGTGCCTAGAAAGCACCCTCCCATATCATGAAAATCATTCGGCAGGCCATCGTCTCCATTTTGTGCTTGGGCAAACCCCTTTTTTTTCGCGGTTTCCGCTACGCCCTCATTTCGGGCGCCCTTGTGTTGTCTGGCTGCCAAATCGGGTCGCACGCGACTTCCAAGAGTCTTTTTCAGGCTTCGCCCGGCGGCTGGACCGTCCAGCAAGGCCAGGCACTCTGGCGGCCGAAACGCGGAATGCCGGAACTTGCCGGCAACGTCGTGTTGGGACGCCGGGCCGATGGCTGTTGCTTTGTCGCATTCGAGAAGACGCCGATCACCATCGCCTCGGTCGAAACCACGCCGACCCAGTGGCTGATTCGGTTTCCGGAGGCCCGGATGGAGTTTAGCGGTCGCGGACCGGGGCCGACGCGGTTCGCGTGGCTTTACCTTCCCGCCGCGCTGGCCGGTCAACCACTGCCAGCATGCTTTCGGTTTCAGCGTAAGCCGGGCGGGGCATGGCGACTGGAAAACCCCGGCACGGCTGAAACCCTGGAGGGATATCTCTCGCTGTGAGGTCATACCTGAAGTGGGGTTGGTGGGTCTTGCTGATGCTGGCGGTTTGTCTCGGGCTTTTCCGCTTGCATCTGGACGTCAACATCCTCGACTTGCTGCCCTCCGACGAGCCTACCGTTCAAGGACTGAAGCTTTATGAACATTATTTCACCAATGCCCGAGAGCTGATTGTTACTCTCCGCGCGGCCGATCCGGAAGCGGCGGAGCGGCTCGCAGGAGCCCTGGCGGCACATTTGCGGCGGCAAACAAAACTCGTCGAATCCGTCACCTGGCAACCGCCATGGATGGAAACCCCGGGCCAGATCGGCGAATTGCTGGGCTGGCTGTGGCTCAATCAGCCGCCGGAGGATTTTACCAAGCTCGCGCGCCGTCTGGCGCCCGACCGGCTCCAGCCGGTTTTGGAAGAAACCAAGCAACGGCTGGCCACTTCCGCATCTCCCGCGGAGCTGGCGCGCCGCGCCTTCGACCCGTTTGACATGCTGACGATTCCCTCTCTGAGCGATCTCAGCGGCATGCCGGCGAGCAGCGGGGGGCAGCAGATGTTCGGCTCCGGCGACGGGAAATTTCGCGTGCTGTATGTGCAATCCGCTGTGGATTTGACGAGCTATGTCTCATGCACAAACTGGTTGAAATCCATCCGCGCTGCGGTGGCTGAATTAAGGGCGGGCCCGGCGAAGACAGACTGGAACGGTGTCGTGCTCCAGATGACAGGCCGCCCGGTGTTCGTGGAAGAAATTGCGGCGAGCATGGAACGGGACATAAGGCAGTCGGTGATCGGCACATCGGCGATCATTGCCCTGCTGTTCTGGTTGATGCACCGCCGCCTGTTTCCGATGCTGTGGCTTCTGGCGTTGCTGGGGCTGGTCCTGTTTGCGACGCTGGCGCTTGGGGGGCTGGTCCTGGGATCGGTCAACGTAGTGAGCCTCGGCTTCGCCGCCGTGCTGCTGGGGCTGGCGGTGGATTATGCGGTCGTTCATTATCAGGAGGCGCTGTCGCATCCGCAAATGACGGTGCCTGAAATTCGCATGGCCATCGCGCCCAGTATTTTGTGGGCGGCAATCACCACCATGAGCGCCTTTCTGGTTCTGAACCTCGGCGTGTTGCCCGGCATGGGGCAGATCGGCTCCCTGGTGGCCATCGGGGTCGGGGTGGCGGCTTTGGTGATGGTGATGATCTATCTGCCACCGCTGTTTCCCGACCGCCGCCAGAAACGTCCTGCGCAGCCGGATTTTCGATGGTGGAATTACTTCTGCGCGCCGCGCCAGTCGTCCATGGCCGGGTCGGTTGCATCGGGGAGATCCGCCTGCCGCGGCCCGCTGCTGTTGACCGGTTTGTTCGTGCTTGCGTCTTGTGGCGTGCTCTGTTTTCAAAGGCCGGGACTGGATCGCAGTGGAGACGCGCTGCGTCCACGGCACGGTCCGGCGGAGACGGCGTTGGACGAAATGACGGCGGAGTTCGGACTGTCGAAGCAACCGCTCTGGGTGATCCTTTCCGGCCGGAATGAGGCTGAAGTCTATGGGCGTCTCGCCAAGGCCAAGGATTTATTGAAGCAAGCGGTGGCCGGTCACGTCATCGAGAAGTTTTTGCTGCCGGACGCGCTGTGGCCGCGCGTCGAATTCCAGAGGGCAAACCGAACCACGGCAGCGCTGTTGGGAAAGCAAGGCCCGTTGTTGCGAAACGCGGCGCTCAAGAACGGCTTCAATGCCGACGCGCTGCTGCTGTCGGAAGAGATGGTGCGGACCTGGGCGCGCGCCGGTGAATGTGCGACGGTCTTCTGGCCAAGCAATCCGGTGAGCCAGTGGGTGATGAAGCGCTTTGCCGTACGGACTCCCGGAAAGTGCCTCGTAATGGGGATGGTCTATCCTGCGGCTGCCCAGGCCGACATTCAGGCTTTGACCCGCCTCTCCACTCAACTGGCCGAACACGATGCCTTCCTCTCCAGCTGGGAGTTGCTCGGAGGCGCGACTTTGAAGCGGGTGCAGGCGAGGATGTGGCAAGTCGTGCTACCCATGGTTTTGCTGGTTCTGCTTTCGCTCTGGTTTGCGTTTCGCAGGGCAACCGAAATCCTGCTGGGCGTGGCGGTGTTGGGACTCAGCGGATTGTGCCTGGTAGCCACGATGGCATTGTCTGGCTGGACCTGGAATTTGATGAACCTGATGGCGCTTCCGTTGGTGCTGGGCACCGGCGTGGACTACACTATCTTCATCCAACTCGCCTTGCGTCGGCATGGCGGTGACCTGATCGCGGTTCGGCGGTCGGTTGGGCGGGCGCTAATGTTGTGCGGCGGCACGGCCGTGACCGGATTTGGTTCGCTGGCGTTTTCCAGCAACCTCGGAATGGCCAGTTTGGGCAAGCTCTGTGCGGTGGGCATCGGCGCCAACACGCTGATCTCGATCTTCCTGTTGCCGGCGTGGTGGCGGTCGCTGACTCCGGAAACGCCCAACTGCGGCGAGGAAGCAAACCGGACTGCGGTCCGCGCCAGGGTGCCCGCATTTTACCGCGTCGATTTGTGGCGCATGGGCCTCTTGGTTGTGCGTATGGCGCCGACCTGGGCGGTGAAGCGCTTGGCGATGACCGCGGCCCACCTCTATTGGCTCACTCAACGCCGGTCCCGCGAGGCGGTTGTGCGGAATTTCCTCCCAGTTCTGTCCGGGGACATTCAAGCCGCGGAAAGCGCCGCGCGGGCAGTGTTTCGGAATTTCGGTGCGAAACTGGTGGATTTATGGCGCGTCGAAGGCGGCAACCTGGACTGTCACTGGCTGACTAACCCCGGCGAGTTGGAAATCATCCGCTGCGCCCGCCAGCGCGGACGGGGAACACTCTTCGTCACATTGCACCTCGGTAACTGGGAGCACGGAGGCCTTTTGTTGAGCGATCTCGGCATCCGCTTGACCGTCCTGACGCAGGCCGAGCCCGATGACGGCCTGACGGATTTGAGGAGGTTCGCTCGGGCGCGCTGCCAGGTGGACACCTTGATCGTCGGCGAAGACAGTTTCGCTTTTGTGGAAGCCATCAAGCAGCTTCAAGCGGGCGGTGATCTGGCCATATCGCTGGACCGACCGCCAGACCGGGGCGGAGCGCCGGTGGAGTTCTTCGGCCAGCCGTTCCAGGCGTCGCTGGCGGCTGCGGAGCTGGCCCGCGCATCCAGTTGTGCGTTGATCGGTGTAACGATCGTTCGCCGACCCGACGGGTACGCAGTAAGGGTATTGCCGGAGTTTATTTACGACCGCAAAGAGCTGGGAAACCGAGAGACCCGCGCTGCGTTGACACAACAGATTTTGCGTGCGTTCGAGCCTGAAATCCGCAAAAATATCGATCAATGGTACCAATTTGCTCCGATCTGGTCGCAAGACAAATAACCTGGCGGTTTCGGGCCCTGCGGGTCGGGCTCTGGATACTGCTTGGTCTGACCGGAACCGTCGGGCGTTCCGCCGAGTTTGATGCTCAAGCCGAGAGATGCTTTGCCGCTCAGGCCACTCTCAAGAGCTGGTCTGCCGATTTCACGCAGACCCGTTCGCTCAAGGTGCTGGCCCAACCGTTGCTTTCCACCGGCAAAGTCTGGGTGAAGCCGGGCGAGTTCCGTTGGGAGTTGGGCAAGCCGGTGCAGACCATCGTCCTCCGCCGCCCGGATCAATTGCTTATTGTCTATCCCATACTCAAACGGGCGGAACGATATCCCCTTGAAGGTGTTCCATCCGGCCCGATAAGAGACGCGCTGTCCTTGATGGATGCCAGCATCCCCCGTGACCGCGCGACCATGGAAGCGCGTTTTAATCTGCTGTCAGAGAAAGTGGTCGGTTCGATCCTGCAGCTCACCCTCCAGCCCAAGGGCGACGCCCGGAAATTCATTGCGGAAATCATGGTTTGTTTTCGAGTGGACGATTTCGTTATCTCCGCCACCCAGATGAAGTTCGCCGACGGCTCCATCCTGAGGAATGATTTCAGCAATGTAGTTCGCAACCAACCGATCGTTCCGGGGCTCTTCGATGTGAAACTGTCGCCGGACGTCAGTGTCGTGGAGCCGCTCAAGCCATGAGTACGACGCCGGACGGTCTGATACTGGCCATGAACTCGTTGCCGCACGGCCCCGAGTTCCGTTTTGTAGATCGCATGGTGAGTCTCGTGCCGGGGGTAAGCGGCGTGGGCGAATATAGCGTGCGGGGCGACGAGTATTATTTGCGCGGCCATCTTCCCGGCGATCCGATCTTTCCCGGGGTCCTCCTCGTGGAAGCGGGGGCCCAAGTGGCCGGCATGGTGGCGCAGTCCTCCGATCCGAAATGGCCGGTTCTGAAATTGACCGCATTGCGTGCGGTCAAAATCCTCCGCACGGCCCGTCCCGGGGAAACCCTGCGAATCGAGGCGACCATCTCCGGTCGCATGGGTTCCTTGATTCAAGCTGAAGTCGTTGCCTTTGTTGGCGACACCAAGGTGTTGATGGCGGAACTGACCTTGTGTGGCTCGAGCCCTGAGTAAACGCGATGCCACAGACCGGACAGCCCAACCGCGGATTTCGCTTTGAACGCGATACATTCGCCTTTGAACACGAATTGGCATGGAGATATCGCTTCGACGCGGTAACGGGAGCGATGACTGTCGTCAAAGCGGATCCGCCTGCCTCCTACTATCATCGGTGCTTCGTCCTGGTGCGTGCCACCAGGCAGTTCTTTTATCACGCCCGCTTTGAACCGGAATTGTCCACGATCGATGCCCAGGCTTACCGGACCCTGATTTGTAAGATTGTCTCCCGCAACCCGCGACTGCCCTGTGCGGAATCTGAACGACTCGTGATTCCCGGTTACGATGGCTTGCGTTCGTTCAGCCAGGCGCACGAATCCCTCCTCAAAGCGGAGTGTGGCGCAGCTTGGGAATCCTATTTTCTGCGCAGCCACTGGCGTATGGTCCTCCCGGTTTCGCGGAAGCATCAGTTGGGAATCGCCGAACAGCTGAAGCGCTCCCTTTGCAAACGCACGGTAACCCTTGTGCATTTATTCCGGTTTCCCCGAATCACCATCAATCACGGAATCGCCTTGTTTGGATTCACCGAGTCGGAGCAATTCATCGAATTTGAGGCATATGACCCGAATATTCCGGCGCATCCGGTACAGTTGGTCTTTGATCGGCGTCTCCAGGCGTTTACGTTTGCGCCCACCTGTTATTGGGGAGGCGGAGTCGTGAGCGTCATTGAGGTTTACTGCGACTGGCCTTATTAACGATCAAACCGCCGGACGGTAGTTTTCAATTCGCCGCCTGATTTTCGGCATGCCCACATTCCTGCGCCATGGGATATGCTTTCCGCTGCCCGCGGCAAATGCGGTCGCGCGATCATTCGTTCGGACCGCGCCGGAAGCCGAGGCCGAAAAACACGGTGCCGCAGAGATTGATCCCTAAAATATATCCGATGTTATAAAGGCGCCCCGAGTTATTTGACGCGTAAATCGGCAGGTCCTTTCCCATCAGCAGGCCAGGCAGTGCGGCCGGCATCAAGATACCGTGTAATACGCCGATGGGAAAACTTGCGACATGCTTGGACTCCCGATAGCTGGGCACCAGCCACACTTGCGTCACCCCCAGCCCCAATCCCAAGACAATGATGCAAATTGTCTTGATTGCGGACCCCTTCATTTTCACAAGCCGCCGACAAGAGGGGATAGCGACGTTTTTCTGAACTAAATCTGCCATAAAAAAATCTTATTCAATACAGCGTACTTGGCAAGAACAAAGTGATTACCACGATACCTAAGGGCGCAGGACAGATTTCTTCTATTATTTGGCCCGCCGATTCTTGCGAGAACGTCGGAGACCGGGCTCTGGGGAGCGCACGCGCCCTCGCGTGCGGCCTTTGGCGCCCCGCCAAAGGCAATCTTCGCTCAAGATGCCCGCATTCAACCGATGAACCACGGAGTACACGAATGAACACGGATAGGTTTCATCCGTGCCAATCCGTGAAATCCGTGGTTTCGATAAAGCAAAAGTTCGCGTCGGCGAGGGCGCCGACGCCAACACGCGAGGGCGCGTGTGCTCCCCAGAGTTGCAGGCCGACACCGTTTTCTTTCTCCGTGTATATACCCCGGTATATACAGACCTCCCGGTGATTGCGATCCGCCGGAAGAAATTTGCCCCGCGCCCGATTCCTAATGAAATACTGGCGTCCCGCCACTGTTATGAGGAGCGGGCGTGGCGGAGGCATTCGTCGGCGACGGCGTCCAATTCGGCCAGGCTTTCGAGGTGGGAGAACCGGTGGCGAAGATCGCGTGCGGCGGGCATTCCGTGGCTGTAAGCCATCAAGCGGGTGCGCATGGAGTGCATGGCCGCTCGTTCGGACCCGCGCTCTTCGACGACCAACTGGCAGTGGCGCCGGATAAAGGCCCAATGGTCTTCCAGCGAGGGCGGCGGCAAGAGGTCCCCCGTTTTCAGGAAGCCCCTTACCGCTCGGAAGATCCATGGCGCCGACATCGCGGCCCGTCCGATCATGGCCCCTGCAACGCCGGATTCTTCCCGGCGCCGGGCAACGTCGCCGGGGCTGCCGAGATCACCGTTGCCGATCACCGGGATGCGCACTGTCCGGACCACCTCCGCGATCGCCTCCCAGTCCGCTTGGCCTGAATAGCCTTGATCTCTGGTGCGCCCGTGGACGGCGATGGCCTGGATGCCGGCGTCTTCGAGCAGGCGGGCGACGGTCGTGGCGTTCCGGGAAGCGCGATCCCAGCCGAGCCGAATTTTTGCGGTTACAGGACATGGGGAGGCGGCCCGGACCACGGAGCGCGCTACGCGCTCCAGCAGCGGACAGTCCTTGAGAAGGGCCGAGCCGCCATTGCGAGCCACGACCTTGTTGACCGGGCAGCCGAAGTTGAGGTCGAGAAAATCGGGACGCACCCAATCGACGGCGAGGCGCGCGGCCTCCCCGAGGTGGTCGGGATCGGCCCCGAAGAGTTGAACGCCCAGGGGACGCTCAGTATCGTCGAAGTCGAGATACTCCACCGTGCGGGCGTTCTTGCGGAAAATCCCTTCGGCGGAAACGAACTCGGTCACCATGACATCGGCGCCCTGTTCCTTGCAGAGGCGCCGAAAGATCTTGTCGGTGATCCCCGCCATGGGGGCGAGGTACAGCGGAAAAGCGTTTTGGAACCAGGGAAGCATTTGACCTGACCCGGTCGCCGCGTCGGCTATTCCGGCGATTTATCCTCTTCCAGAAGGACGTGCAGCACGTCGGCGGCGGAGTAGGAAACGCAGCCCGGTTTGATGAACCGAGCGAGCTGGTGAACCACATCGTCCCCGGCCGTTAAGAGCGGCGCTTCCACGCCCGCCTGCCCCGGCAGAGGCTGTCCGAGCCCGATGGTGGCGAACAACCCGTTGCAGACGCATTTGCGCCCCTCGGTGTCTTTGGCGACGCCGCCCTTCCTCAGGAACGAATCGACCGGTTCGCTCGGGCACCGGAAGCCCAGAGTGCCATCGCCCTTGCGGTAAACGTGCCGCAGAAAGCCCAGATCGCAGACCCGTTTCCGTTCCACATAGGTCGGCAAGTCGGCAACGGTATTCTCCATCCGCACTACTTTGAACGGGAAACCGGTGGGGGAGGCGACTGGATCGGTAAAGACTTCGAGGGTTCCGGAAAGGCTCTTGTCGATCACTGCGCGCTTGATGGCGGGGTCAATGCCCGACTCCTCGCAGAACGCAAAAGCAGTTCCCACCTGCACGCCCGCCGCGCCAAGGCGTTGGGCTTCGCCGAGTTTGCCCGGTTGTCCGTAAGAACCGGCGAGCCAGAACGGTAGGCCGACACCGCGGATCTTCTCCAGATCCGGCAAGTCGCGTTCGCCGTAAATGGGTTCGCCCCGCTCATTCAACTGCATCGGCCCGCGCGGCGGCGCGTTGTGACCGCCGGCTGTGGCACCCTCGACGACAAAACCGTCGACATGGCCGCTCGACTTTCTCGCAAGCGTCAATGCCAGGGTGGCCGACGAAATAATGGCCAGGAAGTTGGGACGCTTCAGCGCCGGCGTCTTGTCTTCGCCACCGCAGAATGCCACCGGGTCGAACGTGCTGAAAAACTCTTCGCCATGAGTGGCATCTTCGATGTCGATTTTCAACTTCACCGGGCATTTCCGGGCGAGTTCGTCCAGAATTCCGGGAATGGCACGCGGAATTCCGGCGCCCATGAGGATGTAATCGACCCCCGCCAGCATCGCTCCGAAGATGGACGGCAGCGTGGGGAGCTGGATTTTCTCCAGGAAATTAATGCCGACAACGCCGGTGTGCCCCTCCTTGGCCAGGAAGACTTCAGCGAAATTGGCCACCACGGCGAGATCGACGATGCCTTGCGAGGAGGGAACCCCGAACAGCGGCGCCAGCTTAAATGGCTGATCCGCAGCCTTCCCACCGGGAACAAAGAAGCGATCCCAGACGCGTCTTGCGATGGCGGGAAACGGGAAATGCTGGACGGCCCGCCACAGGTGGCCTCCCACATCGCCCAGTTGCAAGCGGCGGGCAAAGACCGTGTCCAGGGCGGTACCGGAAACGACGCCGAGTTGGCCGAGTTTGGAAACAGCCCTTGCGAGCGTCCAGTCGGAAACCGCAACGCCCATGCCGCCCTGAATGATTTTTGGATATGACATCGTGAAAAGTTAAGGTGTTGAAAAGTCTCTGTCTGAGACCACACACGAGGTTTCTGCTTCGGTCTTTTCAACGATTCCCCCGGCTCAGAGTTTCTCCGAGACCGTAGGGACGCTCTAACATAGTGAGGAAATGCTTTTCGGCGACAAAAATCTGTAAAAACCTGATCTGTTTGCGATTTCCCGCCTCGTTCAAGCCGCCGAAACGGTCGGCTTTGGCTGTCGGGCCTTGAGTTGCGGGAGCACTTTTTCCACGAGCGCCTCGGCCGTAATCCCGTGTTTCCGGCGCAGCACGCTCGGCGAACCGTGCTCGATGAACTGGTCCGGCCAACCGATTCGAACCACAGGGACAAAAATTCCCGCTTCGTTGAGATGTTCGATGACGGCGCAGCCGAAGCCGTTGTGGAGGACGTGATCTTCCACGGTGCAGAGAACTTCCGCGTCGCGGGCAAAAAACTCGATGGTCGCTGTGTCCAGCGGTTTGATCCAGCGCGGATTGACTACTGCCGTTGAGATTCCGCGCTCTTCGAGCATCCGAGCTGCGTCCAGAGCGATGGAGAGCATGTTACCGAGTCCGAAGATGGCGACCTGGCTCCCGCTCTTCACGATCTCAGCCTTGCCGATTTCGAGCAGTTGGGGCTGCGCTTTGGGGAGCGCCCCGGACCCGGGCCCGCGGGGATAGCGGATCGCGATGGGACCGTCGTAGTTGAGCATGGTCCAGAGCATGTCGACGAATTCGTCCTCATCCTTGGGCTGCATCTGCACCAACCCCGGGACGTGACGCAGAAAACCGATGTCGAAAAGGCCGTGATGAGTCGGGCCGTCGTCGCCGCTTAGGCCGGCGCGATCCATGCAGAGGGCGACGTTGAGGTTTTGCAACGCGACGTCGTGAACGATCATGTCGAAGGCGCGTTGCATGAACGTTGAGTAGATGGAGACAAACGGCTTGAATCCCTGAACGGCCAGCCCACAGGCAAAAAGCACCGCGTGTTCCTCGGCGATGCCGACGTCGTAATATTTATCGGGGTGTTTTTCTGCGAATGGCACCAGGCCGGTGCCGGTGGGCATTGCGCCGGTGATGGCGCAGAGCTTTTCGTTGCCATCGGCGAAGGCGGACAGGGTCTTGCCGAAGATTTCGGAGTAGGAGGGGGTGACTGAGGGGACCGTCTCGCCGGTGTCCCGCTTGAACTTGCCCAGCCCGTGGAATTTGTCGGGTTGCTCCATTGCGGGCGGGTAGCCGTTGCCCTTCTTGGTGAGGATGTGGAGCAGCACCGGTTCGTTCTGCGTCTTGAGAAATTCGAAGGTGCGGATAAGCAGGCCGACATCGTGGCCGTCGAGCGGTCCGTAGTAGCGCAGGCCAAGCTCTTCGAAGATGACGCTCGGCAGCATCAGGTTCTTGATGCCTTCTTCCACCTTTTTTCCGAGATTGCGGGCCATCCTGCCGCCCACGCGCTCCATGAGTTGCGCTGCTTTCTCGTGGAGATGGGCAAAAGTGGGGCTGGTGGCGATCTTGTTGAAGTAATTGGCGATGGCGCCCACGTTCTTGGCGATGCTCCATTCGTTGTCGTTGAGTACGACAATAAGGCGTTTGGTGGACTCGGCGACGTTATTGAGGGCTTCGAAGCTTACGCCGCAGGTGAAAGCGCCGTCTCCGGCCACGCAGACCACGTGCTCGTCCGAGCCGCGTTTGTCCCGGCCGACCGCCATCCCCAAAGCGGCGGAGAGAGCCGTGCCGGCGTGCCCGGCGCCGTAGCAGTCGTGTTCGCTTTCGGTGCGCAGAAGGAACCCGTTGAGGCCTTCGTACTGGCGGATGGTGTGGAGTTGGCAGCGCCGTCCGGTCAGCAGTTTGTGAACATAGCCCTGATGGCTGACATCGAAGAGGAACTTGTCGTTGGGAGTCTGAAAAACCCGATGCATCGCGATCGTCAACTCGACTACGCCCAGATTGGGGCCCAAATGCCCGCCAACCGAATTCGGATTTGCCTCCGAAAGAGTGCGAATCAGAAACTCGCGAATCTCGCGGGCGAGTTGCGGAAGAGCGGCTTCGGGCAATCGTTTGAGGTCGTCCGGAGAGCCGATGGTTTCGAGGTAAGGCATGGTGGTTTTTCGGAAAAGAGAGATCGATCAGAACAGGCTGACGTCACCGCGGTCTGGAGGCGGTTTGGCGGCTGGTTTGGCCTGTTTGGCTGGTTTTGTTTCCGGGACTTCGGGAATTGGCGCCGCCTCGGAAGCCGCCGAATTCTCGAAATCGGCGATCCGTGGCTTGCCCGAAGCGTTGCGGGCGATGATCTCGATCCGCTTTTCAGCGGCGGAGAGCTTTTCGGAACAGAACTGAACGAGTCGCGTGCCTTCTTCGTAGCGCTCCAGCATTTCCTCAAGCGGCAGCTTGTCGGATTCCATCTGCTCGACGATTTGCCGCAAGCGCTCCATGGCGCTTTCGAAGGTGGAAAGGGTATTGGCCATCGACTAGTCCTGGCGATCGCTCCAGCGGTCGTGGTCGGCGTAGAAAATGCACTGTCCGTCGAGCGGCAATGCCGTCGCGGCGCGCAACGGGAAGTCCTTTGCATTGACCGACCGCAGGATGAACGGCGACCATTCCTTGAACTCTCCCTTGACGATGTCGCCGATAAGCGCCCTGTTGCCGGTGACGGGCGTCAGATACAGACCGACGATCTTTCCGCTCAGGCGCCCGTAATCGTTGAGGTCGATGAAGTCCTGCAACGTCAGCGGCAACCAGAGGCTCTTGCGATCCGCATACCACGCCACCGCCCAAGGCATATCCGAGGCGATGATTTCCTGGTCGGTGGTCCAGCCGTTGAGCATGGCGATGCCGAGCGGCACATAGGGCGGCCAGTTCACAAACGACCTCCCGGTGGAGGTCACCGTGTTCAGCAAGGGAAGCGCCGAAATGACATAAATCAAGGAAACGAATGCCTTTTGAATCAGGGAAATGTTGATTTCCAGACGAGTCCAGAGGACCAGAACGAAGGCAAACCCGTAAGCGGCAAAGAACGGGATGAAAAGCACGTGGAGATTGTTCGGTCCGAGGACGCCGTCCTCGTCGAAGCCGAAAAATGCCATGCCGAATACGGCCACGAGCCACATGCAGAGGAGCAGCCACCGGAAATGCGACGCATTTCGGTTCTTGAAGAGGTGTAACAGCGCCAAAAAGAATACCGGCGCTACCAGGCACTGCCCCAGGTAGCTGTAAATGTTGGAGAACTGCTCCGCGACGCCCAACTGGACCTTGAAGCGGAAGAGCATCGGCGAAATGCCATCGGTCTTGAAATCCGAGTCGCGCATAATCGAGCATTCGGAGCCTTGGACCTGGGTAAGCGCGGAATAATACCCGGAGCCGAAGGGGTTTCCGCAGACCTTGTAATTTCGCACCAGCCACGGCGAGTAGATCGCCAGGAAAACGCCCAGCATTACCAGCGCCACATTTCGCCGCTGCTTGAAGAAGATGACGCAGAAAAAGACCGCCCCGATGAACATCCAGATCGTCAGCCCATGGGTCAAAGCCAGCAGGGCAAAGAGCGCGGCGGCGGCCGCCAGCCAGCCAAGCACCGGCTTTTCGGCGGCGGCATTTTCCACCGCGCGGATCATTGTGTAGACGATCAGGCTGAAGAGCAGCAGCATCAGCGTTTGCGGCAGACCGCTCTGGGCGAATTTCCAAAAGAGTTCGCACACCAGCACCAAGCCCACCGAAAGGATCGCCAGTTGATGGTCGAAAAGGCGGCGGATGTTAAAATAATTCACCACCGCGGAAAGCAGAAAGAGCGCGGCGGCGACGGCGGTGACAATCCGGTCGAGGACGTAAATCGAATCCTTGGTGTTCATCGTCCACGAGCTCTTGGCCATGCGGAAGAAAGGCGCCAACACCATCGGCCAGAGCGGAGCGTGGTAACTGTCCGGCAACGCATCCGGAGGGAGCGTTCCTTTGTTGTCCTTGATTTGCCCCAGAACGGCGGGGCGGATCATCTTCGTCGTGAACCCGTTGCCCCGGGCCAGCTCGCGGGCGATCTGCGCCTGCTCCATCCCTTTGGCACTGGAAAGCCCTTTGAAAAGACCGGACGAGGTCGGATCGAATACGAAGAAGGTGAAGGCGGCGACACAGACCGCGACCAGCGCGCCGAGTTGAATCCACTTGACCCAGCCGCCTTCCTCTAGGCGGTGGACGAATTGCTGGACTTGATTTGCGGTAGGCATTGTTTGTTACGGATTAGCTTTGAGTTCGTTAAGACGGCGGTGCAAGGTGCGGCGGCTGATCCCAAGCTGCTGCGCGGCTGCGGTTCGATTGCCGTGATTTTCGTCGAGGGCGCGCATGATGAGCCGATGTTCGCTCTCGTGTAAATTCAAATGACTCGCCGGACTGGCGGAAATAGCCGGTTGGATGCCGGTCGGTGGAAAAGCGGAAGCCGTCCCCGCCGTCGGCTGGGGGCCGCGCCGAAGCATCAGAGGCAAATCCCTGAGGCCGATGCGCGCGCCGGTCGCCATGACCACGCCGTGTTCGATGGCGGTACGCAACTCGCGCACATTCCCCGGCCAGTCGTAGGCGAGAATGGCGTCGGCGGCATCGGAGGTCAGCTCCCGCAACGGTTTCCCGTTATCTTTGGCGAACTGCTTCAGAAAAGCGTTCATTAAAAGAGGGATGTCTCCTTTGCGGTCGCGGAGGGGGGGGATGGTGATCTGGACGACGTTCAAACGATAAAACAAATCGTCGCGAAACTTCCCCTCGGCAACCATCTTTTCAAGACTCTTGTTGGTCGCCGCCACCAGGCGCACGTCCACCTTGATGGGGTTGTTGCCGCCGACGCGTTCGAAAGAACGGTCCTCGCCCAGCACGCGAAGGATTTTCACCTGGATGTTGAAATCGATCTCGCCGATTTCGTCCAGGAAGAGAGTGCCGCCGGTGGCCTGTTCGAAACGTCCGATCCGCCGTTCCACAGCACCGGTAAACGCTCCGCGCTCGTGGCCGAACAGCTCGCTTTCCAGAAGTTGCGGGGACAGCGCCGCGCAGTGGACCGCCACAAATTTTTGTTTGGGCCGTCCGCTCAGGTTGTGGATGGCATGGGCCACCAACTCCTTGCCGGTGCCGCTCTCGCCCTGGATGAGGACGGTCGCGCGGGAGGGCGCCACCTGGCGGACGGCATCGAAGACCTCGCTCATGACGGAGGAATTGCCGATGAGGCTTTCCAGGCCGAACCGCTGTTCCACCTGCTGGCGCAATTCCCTGTTCTCCTTTTCGGCCTCCCGGCTGCGCAGGGCGCGGGTGATGAGAATTTCCAGCCGGTCCAGATGCAATGGCTTGGTGATGAAATCGTAAGCGCCGTGCTTCATCGCCTCCACCGCGGTATCCACCGACCCGTAGGCGGTCATCATGATGCAGACCGGCGGGTTCGGCAGCGCCAGGGCACGGTCGATCAATTGCATGCCGTCCTCGCCGCCGATGCGCAGGTCGGTGACCATCACATCGACAGAGTCCGCTTCCAGAACGTTAAGAGCGCTCTGGATGTCGGCGGCGATGTAGACGTCGAAACTGTCCTCCAGCGAGCTGCGCAGTCCCTCGCGGGTGTGCTTCTCGTCGTCGACAATGAGGATGGTTGGTTGCATGAGGGTGAAGGTTTATTCTTAACGGAGAGAAGCGTGCGCTGCAATCAGGTTTCTTTGCCTTGCGCGGACGCGTGGCGTGCGCCACGATGATTAACTTGCAGGAACCACGCGTCGTTCAAAGCCTCTTTAGCGCCATTGCCCGCCGATACGATTTGGCCAACCGCCTTCTTAGCGGCGGGCTGGACGTGCTTTGGCGGCGCAGGGCCGCCGGGATCGTCCGCCGCTGGGGGCCGCGGCGGCTGCTGGATCTGGCGGCCGGCAGCGGGGATCTGGCCCTGGCGTTGCGCTGGGCGTGCCCGGACACTCTGGTCGTCGCCGCGGATTTTTGCGTTCCGATGCTTCAGGAGGCCCGGCGCAAAGGCTTGACCGAGGTCGTGGCCGCCGATGCGCTGGCCCTGCCGTTTGAAGCGGGCGCTTTCGATGTCGTTACCGTGGCGTTCGGGCTTCGCAACATGGCCTCCTACCCGGCCGCACTGAGGGAAATGCGGCGCGTGCTCGGCCCGGACGGGCGTCTGCTTGTTCTCGATTTTTCCGTGCCGCCAACGCCTCTGCGGTGGATCTACCGCCCTTATCTGCACGGGATTTTGCCGGTACTCGCCGGGCTGCTCACCGGAGAACGTGGCGCCTACGAGTATCTGGGCCGTTCCATCGAGCAATTCCCCGCCGGTCGCGCGATGTGCGACTTGCTGGAAGGCGCCGGTTTTTGCGATGCTCACGCGCTGCCGCTTACCGGGGGGATCGTGACGTTGTACACCGCCGATTGCGCCGAACCGAAGTGAACCTAAGAAGTCTGCCAATGAACATAATTTCATGGAAGAGGGCCGTCGAAGGCGAGTTCAGGGGCGCACACGCGTCTCGCCGGCGCGAACTTCCGGCGCTTCGAAATCCAGCATCCAGGTGGTTGTCAGCGCGGGTTTTTGTGGAAGCCTACGACCGGTTCGTGTCAGCGCGAAAAGATCGTTTCGGCGAGACGCCGAAACCAACACGCGAGACGCGTGTGTTCTCCGGATGCGCCATCCAGGGTCGCTCCTCGAAACTGCGCGCGGCTCTCCAACCATGTTCGTTTCCGCGCCAAAACCCACGCGGACTCATGTTGGGGTTACAACTTACCGGGTGCCGTTAGGATGAAACGCGTTGCCATTGTTGGCGGGGGCGCCGCCGGTTTTTTTGCGGCGATCGCATGCGCTGAGGCCGTCGCGGAAACTTGCCCGGTCGAAATCGTTGTGCTGGAAAAGGGGACGGAGTTCTTGACCAAAGTGCGCATTTCTGGAGGTGGCCGGTGCAATGTCACCCATGCCTGCTTTGAGCCCCGGCTTCTTGCCGCCAACTATCCGCGTGGCGAGCGGACGTTGATTGGAGCGTTTTCCCGGTTTCAACCCGCGGATACGGTTGCCTGGTTTGCCGCCCACGGTGTGAAGCTCAAGACCGAGGCGGATGGACGCATGTTCCCTGTCACAGACTCTTCGGAGACGGTGATCGAATGCCTGCTGCGGGCGGCGCGCGCTTCGGGCGTAGAGCTGGCATTGCAAAAAGGCGTCAATCGCGTGACCCGGCGGTCCGGCGGCGGTTTCGACCTGACGTTGAGCACCGGCGACACTCTCGGGTGCGACCGCCTGTTGCTGGCCAGCGGCGGATGCCGGACCGGCGACGGCGCCTCGCTGGCGGCGTCGCTCGGGCATGCCATCGAACCGCCTGTTCCGTCATTGTTTACATTTCGCGTCGAGTCGGCGTGGTTGCGGGAACTGGCGGGATTGTCCGTCGAGGACGTGGAAGCGTCGGTGCCGGAGAGGGGACTTCGCGAGCGCGGTCCGCTGCTGGCCACGCATTGGGGGGTGAGCGGTCCGGTCATTCTGCGGCTCTCGGCTTGGGGCGCTCGCGTGCTGCACGGGCTGAATTACCGGTTTCCCCTGGAGATCGACTGGCTGCCCGGGCGTTCTCGCGAAGCGGTTGCCGCGGAACTGGCGGCCCGGCGGGACGCGCAGCCGTCGGTTCTTGTGAACCGGGCGCCGCTGCGGCCCATTCCATTGCGGCTCTGGGAAGCGTTGACCGCTGCCGCCGGTGTCGCGCCCGCGACTCGTTGGGCGCAATTGCCGAAAGCCGCCAAGCACAGTCTCGCCGGGCAACTCAAGGGCACGCGCCTTGAAGTCACAGGCAAGGCCACCAACAAAGCGGAGTTTGTGACCTGCGGAGGAGTCTGCCTGGGCGAGGTCGATTTCAAGACGATGGAAAGCCGCATTTGCCCGGGCCTTCACTTTGCGGGTGAACTTCTCGACATCGACGGTATCACGGGCGGCTTCAACTTCCAGGCGGCGTGGACCACCGGGTGGATTGCGGGGCGGTCGATGGCCGCCGCATTTTCGGTTGCCTCGGAGGGGTTCCAAGGGTAACCTGCCACTGTGAACCGACCCTGTCAGCGCCGGCGCACCAGGCATCCAGAGAACCTGTTCCCGCGAAATCACGTAGGAGGGCAGGGGGACGGCTTGTGGACGTTTGAACCGCTGGCCCGGAATTTGCTTCTTCGCGTTTCGAACCAGTAGTCATCCGACTCCGAACCCGCCTATGTCGCGCCAAACCAGTTATTCGCCGCAAATCGACACGCTTCGCGCGCTCGCGATCCTGGTCGTCATGCTGCACCACTACATCGACGGGCGTTTTCTACTGGCGGGGTTTGGCGTGGTGATGTTTTTTTTGCTGAGCGGCTTTTTTGGCACACACGGGCTGTTGCGGCTTCGCGCCAAAATGGAAGCGCAGGCGGTGACTCCGAGGCAGGCCCTTACAGCGTTCTATCAACGCCGGTATTCGCGGATTGTCCCCCTATACTGGCTGGTCATTCTTTGCGCGGCGATCGGCGGGGTGGAATACGCGCGCGGATCGTTCTTCTGGAACGCCTGTTTCATGTCGAATTTCGTCATCCTTTGTTCCAACGAATGGATCGGACGCTTTTCACAGCTTTGGTCGCTCGGGGTGCTCGAACAGTTTTACCTCGTCTGGCCGGCAGCGATCCTGTTTCTTCCCAAACGCACCCTGGTGCCGTTGAGCGTGGTCGGGATTGCCATGGCGATTCTCTGGCGGGTGCTCTGCGATCAAGCGTTTCTCTCGCCGTTGGCGTGGACAGTGGTGCCCTTTGCCGGGCTCGACCAGCTCTGCACCGGGGCGCTGCTGGCGCTCTGTACTTCGGAACAATACCCGCTGGCGCGCAACGTCCTCGCCAGTATCAGCCGGGTCTCGGTTCTGCTCTTTTGCTTCATCATGGCGGGCCGCGCGTTTGGATTGGAATGCCCTTACGACCCGATTTACCTGCCGCTGATCGCCTCCCTCGGCTTTGCCTGGCTGGTGGACGGCGCCCGGCGTGAGTTCGGCGGTTGGATGGGGCGCATTCTCAATTCGCCGTTTCTCAGCCACTGCGGACGCATCAGTTTTGCGGCGTTTCTCTTGCACAACGTCACCGAGTTGATGCTGCCCCGTTCGCCGCACGTGAAACACTTGCTGGCGACCAACCACCGGTTTCTGATTTTGGTTCCGGCGACGTTCCTGCTGGCCGATTTGGCGTGGCGTTTCTTCGAGGACCCGTTTCAGCGCCTGCGCGAGCAGGCTCTCGTGCAGATATGGCGGAATCCCCGGCTCATTCGCGAGGCGTTTGCGGCGCCGTTTATCGATCTACGCCACAAGTTCGACGCTTTCGTGGCGATGCTGCCGGTGTTTCACCGCAAGCTGGTCGACTCCATCGCCGGGACGACGGTGTAGCGCATCAAGAATGCGCAGGGGTCAGAAACGCTGTAGTATGCTGCGCCGTCGGCGAGGAAAACCGGAAGAACCATCCTGAAGCGCGCCGGATTTTCTCGTTGCTGTTGATGATGACGGGGGTGCCAATCCGCACTTGGTTATACAGCGCGATGACATCGGCCGAACGCATCCGGATGCACCCCCAGCTTACCGGTTTGCCGATTCGCCGTTCTTCGGGGGTGCCATGAATGAGGATCCCGCGGCGGAGCGCATGCCGGTTTTGATCTTCGAGGCCTTGCAGGCGGATCACCCGGCTCACCATGGGATCGCGCCCGGGCGCGTTCGGCTTGAGCACCTCCCCGGTGAACCGTCCGCCTTTGATCACCGCGCCGGATGGCAGTCGGTCTCCCAGTTTATCGCAGATTTGCAGTTTGCCGAGCGGGGTGCGGTAGCTGTGAAAGTCGTCGCCCAAGCCAAATTGGGAGGTAGACACGGGATAGGTCACTATCGGCGCTCCGTCGCGGATGAGTTGAAGCTTTTGTCGCTTTACGTCCACGATAATCGAGGTGGCGGGGGCCGGGCGGGTTAAGCAGGCGACAGCGGTAAACAATATAACGGCGGGGATAAACCGTCTCATGAGAGGCTTTTACAGCATCCGCATGAAAAAGTGAAGCTCGAAGTGAGCTTTGGAAAAACTTTTTTTGCCGGTTAGCGGACCTTATCGCAGGTCATATCGCGCGGCAACGCTCTCGGGAAGCGCGTGGAGATCCACCATCGTCAGGAAATCGATGGTCTGAAACTCCGTATCCATCGCGGGAGGCGCACAAATCTTTGCGCCGATCGAAAAATAGGCGCTCATGAGTTTCGGCGCCCGCACCGGGGCGGACTGCGGTTCGGCCACGCATTCGTAGCCAGGCATGGGGACGGTCCGCCATTCCTCGGGTGCCCAGTACTTTTCCCGCAGCGACCGATAGAGAGTCACCCCCTCGGAGGGATTTTGGGAGGTCAGCGACGAACATCCGATCAGATAGCGACCTCCACGCGGTTTGGAGTAACTGGCGATCCCTTTCCAAAGCAGGCCAAGAACGACCAGGTTGCGATGCTGACGGTGAACGCAGGCCCGGCCCAGTTCGACAATCTCCGGGGCGCGCGATTCAAACGGTGTAAAGTCGAACTCCTGGGCGCTGTAAAAGCCCGCCTTGGCAAGAGCGCGACTGCCCATCTGGATGCGGTAGGTGCCGACCAGCGTGCCGGTGGCGATCTCCTCGACCAGAAGGTGATCGCAGATCGGATCGAAACGGTCGGAATCCAGTCCGGTCTCGTGAGCGCTGGAGAGGCCCTCGCCCATCTCCACGTTGAAAACCTGGAAGCGCAGCCTTTGCGCCCGCTCGACATCCGCCGGACTTTCGGCAAGGCGGAATCGGTAGAGCTGCTGGATGCGGGAGTTGGGCGAAAGCTTGTCGGCGACGGTCTGTGGGACTTCCATTGTAGAGGGTCTCATGATGTGACGGTAAGGGGGGATTTTGAAATTTCGGTGACGGCCATGTTACAATCTTGAAACGATTGAGACACGCTCGCCTCGGATTTGGAAATCATGGCACTCATCCGCCGCCGATGCAAGCTTCTGAAAACGACTGAATTCGGAAAGGGCGCGGGACAAATTTCTTCCAGCGGATCGCAATCACCGGGAGGTCTGTATATACCGGGGTATATACACGGATTAAGAAAACGGTGTCGGCCTGCAACTCTGGGGAGCACAAGCGCCCTCGCGTGTTGGCGTCGGCGCCCTCGCCGACGCGAACTTTTGCTTCATCGAAACCACGGATTTTACGGATTACCACGGATGAAACCTATCCGTGTTCATTCGTGTAATCCGTGGTTACTCGGTTAAATGCGAGCTTCTTGAGAAGATATGCCTTTGGCGGGGCGCCAAAGGCCGCACGCGAGGGCGCGTGCGCTCCCCAGAGCCCGGTCTCCGACGTTCTCGCAAGAATCGGCGGGCCAAATAATAGAAGAAATTTGTCCTGCGCCCAATCGGAAAGGGCGAAGGACAAATTTCTTCCATCGAGCTGCAAGAGGCAGGGAGTCGTTGTGGACGGCGAGGTCGTCGAGGCAATCTTTCCAAAAGGCCGTGGTACTCTGGCTGTGGTGGATGCAGCGGAAGGCCAGGATCTTCTCCGCGCCCGGAGTTGACCAAACCATGCCCGATTGTTTGCATCGGGAGCCAACCACCGTCTTGCATCCGGCCTCGACGTGCGCGCGGAAAACATCAAGCGGGTCGCCCGCCGCGCGGAGGAAACCGGCACCCCACTGAACACGGCCGTCTTTGACACGAGGGAGTCGTGGAAAGATTACGCCCTCGACGCCCTGACGACAGTCGAGCGGATCGCCGGTGAGATCGGCTTGGAAGACCGCCTGCACCTCTGGCCGGACCAGTCATTAGGCTCCCGTTGGGTGGTCGAATCGATGCCCGACCCCGGCGCGTACCAGAAATGGCTGCACAGCAAGTGGTCGCGCATCAGCGAATGGCCACGGTGATCTTGGCAGGATGCAGCCACGGCGAATAGCCTCTTCGCTGGACGCGCAGCCGTTTGAGCTGAATTGGGGCACGATACATTCTAGCCCAGCGCCGCCGAGTCAGGCCCATCCGTCAGGGGTGGGTTCGGGTCCACGACCGGGTTCCAGAAAACGTATAGGCCGGGGTAGCCGCTTTCCCCGGCTTCGTGCGCTTTAGCAACTCCGGTGTCCGAAAAATTCGAGAGATGAAGATCACAGGAGGAATACCCCAGCCGGGATTCCCCAAGCGTCTCAAAGCGGATTTTACCGGCTGCAAAGCTCTCCGGAATGTAGGGTCTTGGCTGGATAAACCCTTCCTCTTTGACCAGGAACGATCGATCGGGCGCGTTGCCGAGAAGCGCTTGCCCAGTGGGATGACGGGCCAGAAATCTGACGTTTTCACTCGGGAGTCTCCGCACAGAGGGCGCCGGTCATCGAGTTGGCCTTAGGACGCGGATAACAGTCCGGCAGCCCCCCCAGCCGCAGGCGCATGCCCGGTAACTCAGGGGCAAGCGGGCGAGATAAACCGAAAAAGTGCAAGAAAAATGCAAGGGGTGAAAAATTTCTCGAAAAAGCAGGGGCCTCGCAAGCCCTTGACTATCAGCCACTTACGAAATGGTGCACCCCCTGGGACTCGAACCCAGAACCTAGTGTTCAGGGTAAATGGTTTCCACTGGTGCCAAATGGTGTCATTTACGAGGGTGCGAGAATTTGTTCCGATTTGCAATTGCTACACTCTTGCTACACTGTTCACAGATGATCCTGTCCTCGTATGAACGCGCCCGCTCCCCATTCGTCCACGTCCAGTGGAGCATAAATCCCGAAGACAAGAAGACCATCGAGAAGACTCGAATCCGAAAGGATGACCCTGAGAAGGAGCACAAAACCGAGCTTCACCTTGCGAAACTTCGCCTGAAGATTCTCCAAGGGGATGTCGCGTCACCTTCTGGAGATTCTGCTTCCAAGCAAACTGCCGGTTGGGGTTGGGTTAAGCCTTGGATCAGCGTCAAATACAAACGCGTCGACGGGACTCGCACCACTTATGTGAGGCACTGGAAAAATTTCATCCCCTACCTGGCCGAACGGAAGATCTTAGCTCCTGCCTTCGTGGAGCGGGAACATGCGTTCGACTACATTGTATGGCGGACCAGCCAGATCAAACAGAAGAGCAAGAAGCATCCCACGCACAATACGGCGCTCCAAGAATTGAAGACGATGGCTCGCGTCATGGACGAGGCCGTCGCGCGTGGAATGGCGGAAAAGAATCCTATCAGGAAACTCGGAATCGGCAGGGAGGATTCAGCCCTCAAGCCAGAAATCACCGAAGCCCAGCAAGCAGCAATCGAGAAGGCTCTCAAAAACCAGCCGGAGTGGATGGCTCGATCATTCAAGCTCGCGATTCGATCGGGCTTGCGGGCGCATACTACCCGGCTACGTCGCAGCCAAGTCGACATCGCCAGCGAAAGCGTCGTAATTGAAAGGCCAAAAGGGGGGCAAAGTCGAGGATTTGCCATCCCGCTCACCACCGCCGTTAAGGAGACACTGCAGCCATGGCTCGACGGAACTGAACCGTATTTTTGGACTCGCCCCCCAGACTTCAATCAGAAACCGCGCGGAGTGGTCTGGCGAGAATTCTTCGATTCCTTGGGGCTCTGTGAATACTGCTTCCACTGTGCGCGAGTCACTTACATTAGCAGAGGCGCGCGCGCGGGCGTTCCGCAGTCGGTGATGATGACTTTGGTCAATCACGCCGACGCTGAGATCCACCGCATTTATCAGCGCTTTTCGAAGTCGGACGTGCGGGGGTGGGCGGAGAAGATTCCAGGGCAAGCTGCCTCCGCTTCCACGCAAGAAAATCCTCCCACGTAACCCGGCCCGATAACAGAGGCAACCCCAGCCCCTTCCAACTCCTCACCGAAGAATAGCTGTAGCCCGTAGCGACAGCAAGCTCACGCAGGGACAGCGCAAAGCCAGCCTCGACCAGGGCCATCACTGTGGCCCGGTCGAGTCCGGTCAATTGTTTGTCGCTGGAACGAATCAAGCATACTCCCAGTAGGAACAACCGCCACGACCGCGCAAGTGCTTATTTGTCCTTTTTCGGGCATTCCCATGCGCTAAGCTCAGGAAACGCCACGGCAGAGGGTGACATGGAAGCGCGAGAGTGCGCCCTTGCGTACGCAGATTTCCGCCACGTCCGTGGAAACCCCCGTCCTTGCTCTTGAAATGGCGAACTTCGTCTGGACGTGGTCTTTCAAGGCCGTGGTTTTCCAGCAAAACCACCAGAAGGTCCAGGTCGCGCGATTCGTCCGCCTCGCCCCGGGGAGGTGGAGCCGAAAAGCCAGATTTTCGCGAAGGTCAGCGCACGGGGCGAGGTGCTCTCACGGCATTTGCGCCCTGCCCCCCCTCCGCCGGGATGCGTGCAGGAAGCTTACCTCGCGGCATGCGGTGGCGGCGTTTGCATTGTGTCCGAAAAACGCTACGTTTATCTGTCATATTCAATGAGCAAACACGCCGACTCTGTCGATTCTGCCGTTCTCGCCCGCGTCCGGTCGGGAACGGAGGGGCATGTCTGGACGCCGAGCGATTTTCTCGATCTCGGCTCCCGCGCCGCCGTGGACAAGGCGCTTTCCCGCCATTGCCAGGCTGGACACATTGGTCGGGCGGGCCGCGGACTCTATCACGTTCCCAAAAACCACCCGATCCTTGGACAACTCGGCCCCGATCCCCGCGACCTCCATGATGCCATCGCCCGGATGGACAACTCTCAACTTTTTCCCACTGGCGCGCACGCCGCCAATGCCCTCGGACTAAGCGACCAGATTCCCATGCGTCCTTTCTTGCTCACGACCGGTCGCAGTCGGCGCATCCGGCAGGGCAAAGGCGAGATTCTCCTTCGCCACGTGTCGCCGCGATTTGTCTCCACAAAGAACCCCAAGAGCGCGCAGGTGATTCTCGCCCTCCGCTGGCTCGGGCGGCGTTTTGTGGACGACGACACTGTTGCCAAGCTTCGACGCAATCTTTCACCAAAAGACAGGGCTGCGCTGCCGACGGATGCGGCTTCCGCTCCGGCATGGATCGGCGCAATCTTTCGCCGCGTGGCAAGCGACGATTACGGCCGCTGAGCATGGACGCCTTCATTCAACTCAGCCGCGAGGAGCGCCGCAGTGCGTGTTTGGAACTCCAATCCTCCATTGGACTCCAGGCCGAGAGCGTGGAAAAGGATTTCTGGGTCTGCTGGACCTTGAAGGAACTCTTCGCCCTGCCGTCAATGGGGGAACATCTCACCTTCAAGGAAGCACTGGGCTTCGCTGGCGAATCCGCCCCCGACAAAGCCGCAAGCAAGAAACAGCGCAAAGTGCGCCTCGAAGCGCTTATGGAAGCCGCGCGCCGTTGGGTGCAGGAAACGCTCCAGCCAGCACTGTCTCTTCGCCTGCGTTCAGTCCTTGGCGAATCAGGATGGAAACTCGAAGTGGACCCCGACACGCCTGACGGACAGTGCCTCTTGCTCCATTATCCATCGGCTTTCTCCGAAAAGGACGCCGGCTACATCTTGCCGCATGTGAAGATCGCCCCAAGATCAGGGGACGATTCAGGGAACCAAGTCATGGAACGGCGAGCGCCGCTCCTGGGGCTCAAACCCACCCCAGACGCCCCGCGTCGAGAGTTCGGGAGGCTACGACGCTGAATCGGGCAAGTCCTCTTGCAAAATGGTGGTCAGTATCGGCAGCAAATGTGGAGTCATCGGAGCGGCCCGAAGGCAGACACGCGTCACTTCCGCAAGGCTGACCTCGTGTCCGACCAGATCCTGAAGGTAAGCCTGTACGGCCAACAGATCGTCATAGGCTTCGTCCGACAACTCGATCGTGATCTCCACCAGGTCGTCGGAAGGATCGAGGGGCTCGCGCAGGAGTCCCAAAACGTAGGTCTTGATATGCTGGAGTCGCTGCAATTCCTGAACGTCGAGCCGCACCACCAGCGTCCTTCGCTGGCCATTTTCTTCTTTTTCGTTTTCCATACCTCATTCGTCTTTCGTTCCAAGATCCTGATCGGGGGAACGGGGAAAATCGGATCTCATTGGCTCTTTCTCAACTGCTCCAGGGCGGACAGCACCGGGTCGATGCAGATCGCGGACTTGTATTCGATCACGCCGGCGCCCAGACCGGCAAAGTCCGGGCAGAACTTGGTATGCACCACCAGGAGAATCGTCTCGCCGGAAAACAGGGCGAGATTGCGCCGCTTGGCCTCCAGATAGGCGGGCGACCAGAACCCCACCACCTCCAGATGCACCCGGAATCCCGTTTCGTGGATAAAGAGGAAGTCGGGGAAAAAGCAGTGCTGACCGCAGTGCAGAATCTCGGCCTCGCGTTGGAGCCGCCAGCCCTCGCGGGGAGCGGTTCCCCATTTGGCGGCAAACTTTTCTTCAACGGACGAGTCGAAGGGCTGCGGGGTGCAAGCCGTGCTGGAGAGGCCGGCGGCGGCGGAAAGGGACAGGGTGAACGGGCGCTGCACGCCCTTGTGCACAATCTCGGCGACCATGGTCCATCCCTGGCAGGCCAGCAGGCCCGGAAGGAAATTGGCGAATGCGATCCCGTAGCGGCGCGTCTCGATGACGGCCGAGGCCGGCCCGTCGAGGACGATGCGGTAGCCCGCGGGTGCGCGTGCAATGGTATGCATCAACCCGGCGAGCTTGGCACGGCGCAAGATATCCTTAAAATCTGTCGTCGCTGTAATCGTCATTCGCCGGGCGTCAAGGAGAGCCGTCTGCGTCTGGGCTACGTTGTACCGCGCCAGCAGGGCACGAGCGGTCGGATAGCCGTGAAACGCCTGAAGCCGGTGGAACTCGGGCACGTCCGCGAACAGGCCCTCGGCAATCTCGCTCCATCCGGCTCCCAATTCTGCCGCGATCGCCTCCTTGACTCCGGTCTCGGCGTGTTGGAAGAGATCGCTTGGCCGGGAGACCAAGGGATGACACCGCCCCGCGGCTTGGAAGACCCGGCTGCGAAGTTCGGCGGCGGAACCGCGGTTGTCCGCATAATCGGACGCGGAGTCTAACAGGGAGCAAAACGCCGCGCCCCGCCGCCCGTCAAACTCGGGATCGCCCGCAAACACGCGCTCGACCGCCGCGTGCAGTTCGCGTCGTGTCTGGCGGCCCACTCCCTCGCGGTAGATCGCAAGCATCCGCTCCGCGTAACCGGAATAATGAGCGTGCCTGCGCGTCGTCAGCCGGTCCGGATGGATCGCTCCAGCGCGAAAATCAATGGCGGCGATGGCGTTTGCCCGCGTAAGCATCGCTACTCCTCCTTTTGCGAGATCTTTGGACTTCCGCGGTGTCGGCACAGACAATTTCATACAGGATCGCTCTGCGTTCGTTTTGCTTGCGCAGCACCCGCCCCAGCCGCTGGGTGGCCTGCCGGATTGAGCCCTGGCCGCCCAAGACAATCCCCACCTTGGCGCAAGGGAGGTCCACGCCCTCGTCGATCACCCGATTGGCCACAATGGCAGGGTAACGTCCATCGGCAAAACGCTCCAAAATTTCGGCTCGCTCGCCCCGCCCGCAGTGGCTCAGGAGCGGGGGGATCAGGAAACGAAGCGAGACATCCAGGGCCATGGCGTTGGAACCGGTAAAGACGATGGTCGGCTCCCCGCGATGCAAAAGGAAAAGATCTTCGACCACGCGCAACTTTTCCGGGCAGGAATTTTCAATTTCCCGTCGCCTCCACCAGGCGCGCATGGCTGCGCGGGCGTCTGGGTCCGCCACGGAACACGCGCACAGCCGCCGCATGTCGAAACCAGGGTCGCGTCGGCGCCGATCGTAGAAATAGCGCCTAATCACGCCACCCAGGCGGTCGTATTCCGCCTGTAGTGCATCCGGCAGGTATACGGAAATGCGCTCCACATCGTAGTCGGCGATCACGGTGCCCCTGACCTCGCTGATCGACTGCCGAAAGCACACCGGGCCGACCAAGTCATCCAGGCGCTCATGGCGTCCGTCGGCGCGCTCGGGCGTCGCGGTCAGCCCGAGCCGCCACGGGGCGGCGGAGAAGAGGGCCGATTCCGCATACGTCTCGCCCGGCAAATGATGCACCTCATCATAGATCACGAGGCGAAACTGGTCCCCGAGCGCGGCCCCGTGGATCGCGGCCGAGGCGTAGGTGGTGCAGGTGACCGGTCGCAGATCGTGGGTGTGGTCCCCGATGATGCCCGCCTCGTAGCCGAGTGCGCTTGCGATCCGGCGCTGCCACTGATACATGAGGTCGCGCACCGGCGCGACCACCAGCGTCGGGACCCCGGTCTGTCGCATGATTTCAAGAGCCACCACGGTCTTGCCCGTGCCCGTTGGGGCGATGATCTGCCCTTTCCTGAGTGCGGTCCAGGCGTCAACCGCCTCCGTCTGGTCGGGGCGCAGGTCGGCTACGTTGTCGGCGGGCCATTGGATCTGAGGCAGGGCCAAATCCACATTGAGAGCGGGATCGCGGAAATTCACAATGGCTGGCGCGGTCCAGGCGTTCACGCGTGGGTCGTGCTGCCACCCGGCTCTGTTATCGGGCGGGTCGGCGGAGACGAGCATCCCGCTTCGGAAATAAATCGGTGTCATATCAAGGGAACTCCGGCAAATCCTTGGCGTCCCCAAGCCCGATTTTCATTTATTTTTTGCCCCCGAGCGCGGGACGGAACTGCCCCTTCCCAACCCCAACCAGGATCGCTGGCGCCCAGGCGGGCCTTCCGCCAGCCGAGCCTGAAAAATAAATCCACTTTTCGCGATTGCGGATGCAAGGAATTCGCCGGATGAAATTATGTTTGCCCTCGCTTCGCCCCTGCGCGGCGGGGGAGCGGTAAATCAAAACCCGGGGCAATGAATGCCACCCACAAAGCGCTGCCGTTTCATCATGGTTTCAATGTCGGTGCGGGAAAAGAACAGGCTGCGCCCCACCTTGTGGTAGGGGATCAATCCTGAGGCCACCCATGAAAAGACCGTCCTGGGGGTCACTCCGTAGATGCGCGCCACGTCCCGCGCCCTCCAGTAGCGGAGTTGACTCTCGTCTTGCTGCAGTATCGGCATAGTTCTGCTCATGAATCGGCGATCCGGGACACTCGCGGTCTACGTCGGATTATTTTTTGTTTGTTGCTGCAGATTTACCTTACGTAGCAGACAAGAAGTTCCTACTTCCTTTGGGTGAACGCTCATTTCGCCCTTCTCCTGACACCGCCGCTGCCCGGCGGCGACGGGGGCGGCGTGCGCCGGCCTGGCGCCCCGGCGCCCGGCTTCCGGGCCGGGTGCGCGGAGCCGAAAATAACCCAAATAACCCGGAGAGTCTTCATCGCTCTTCGCCAAAACGCACCTTTTGCAAAATTCTCCCCCGAGGGGAGTATCTTTCAAAAAGGGGCCTTCTTCCCCAAGAAGGGCGAAAATAACCCGACTAAAACCGAGCACCCGCTCGGAGGGCCGGGAAGGAGGCGCCCGTGAGCACCCCCGAGTGCTGGGTCGAGGGCACCCTCGTCTGGGGGCCGGGCTGCCGCAACCAGACGAGCGTCCGGTTCGTCGCGACGGACCTGGAGGCCATTGCCTCCGGCACCCCGCTCCCACGGGCGCCGAAGAAAACTTCGGAGGTTTTCGAGCAGGGCCGCATTCTCTGGGGGCCGGCGCAGGAACACGGCGCCGCCGTGCAGTTCATGAGCGGGGAAGCGCAGCAGGCCGCAGACGGGAACACCTCGGGGGAGCCAGCCCTCTTCCGGGTTTGCCATAGCAGCCCGGGTATCTTGCGGCTCATGGTTACTCCTGTAAAAATCAAAGGGCAGCCCTGTTACCGCGAAACGGTCGACGGCGAGGAGATGGTGATCCAGTGGGACCTTTTCAAGTATCGAGACCCCAAAACCAAAAAGGTCACCGAGGAGGTCGACCGCTACCGGATTCCCTTCAAGACAAAAGAGTTCGTCACAGACCCCAAGTCTGGAGTACGCGTCGAGAAGGTTGTCACGAAGCGTCCAGTGGTAATGCGCGATTTCGATGAAGCCGTCCGCCAGATGCGGATACTCGGCCGCCAGCAGGCGGCGATGCATCGGCTGATGCAGCAGGACGACACCAACGAGGCCAAGACGCTTTACGGGCAATTTCGATCGGCCGCCGCCAAGGCAGCCAAAGTCGGCTACGACATCGGTGAACTGGTCTCGGATGCCGTGAGTGCCCTGCAGATGATCGCGCGTGCCGCGCACCTGATCATCTGGGCCAAAATTCTCCTGGGGGCCATGGAGCCGGTGGAGGAACTGAAAAAAGAGTCCATAACCCTCAGCAAGCTGGTCAAACTGTTCATTGATCTGGTCAATCACTGCGGTCCAGCCCACCCGATGCTGGTATCGGCTGCCATGAAGACTTACAAGGAGGATGCCGATAAGGCGAGGAAAGAGGGACGCGGGCATGGCGCCGGTTCCTCTTTTAAGAAGCGGCGTGGCATGGCCACCCGTCTCGCGAAAAAGTTCGGGCACCGTTACATGCACACCCTTCGCTACCAGGAAATGCAGGACTGGTACAACACCCCCAGTAACACCGCCAAGGGGTCGAGCATGAGAAACGATCTGAGCGCCCTTCGCCATATTTTCAACACCGCGCGCGACCGGTACGGATGGCTTCGATCCGGGGAGACCGTCGCCGACAGGATGACAGTCATCACGGGGAACTTCCTGCCCGATCCCGCAAACAAATTGCGGAAAATCATCTACACCAAGTACCAAGAAATAGAAGCCATCCTTTCGGAGGCGTGGCGGGAATATCGCGAGTGGGTGGTCGTCATAGTGCTCAGGGCCTACGGAGGGTTGCATTTGCCGGAAATCATGTGCCTGACCTGGAGGCAGATCAGTCTCAAGGGAGTCGTCGATGTCCAACAAAACCTCAACGGAAACCACTGCCCCAGAGGTGTCCGCCTCTCCCTCCCTTGCTTCGCTTTTATCTACGAGGAACGGGTCCGGGCGGAAAAGGAAGGACGGCTCGACACGCCGGTCTTTCCGGGGGTCACCACGCAGGAACTTCTTACCGTGCGCGAGGAAACCTTGCGCGCCCGGTTTGACGCGGTATTCAATCAGATCTGCGAAACCGTTGGGGTCACGAGGCAGAGCAACGGCCTGCGCCGCGGTTTCGCAACCCACATATTTGCTCTGACCGGCAATCTCAAATGGACCGTGTACCTGATGGGTTCCTACGGGATCGACCTGTTCTATTTCTACGTTGCGCTTAACATCGACCGGTCTCAAGCCGAGCGTTACTTCGCGCCCCCGCATCCCGAAGGTTTCGTCCCGGACATCCCCGACTATCGCTGGATTCCCGCGGATAAATTCCGCTCCCATGATGAAGCCGAGATCGAGTACGGGGACGCCGTTGCCGAGGAAAGACAGAGGAAGGCTGACAGGGCGGCAGCACAGGGCACCAAGAAGGGCTAAAATTAAGAGCGCGCCTCAGAATACCGAAAGTCCCGCCGGGCAAATTCAACTCCTTGAATCCGCCGTCTTTCTGACCTCCGGACCGCTCTGGCCACCGCCCTTCGTCAAAACGGCGACCGAGCTTTCGCCGTGCAGACGGCGATTTCCAAAACATGCGACCGAGTCAAGCCACCGAGCTAAACCGGAGCCTCGCCGTTCGTTCCCGCTTTCGATGCGAGTCTTTCGTTTAAGACCACCCTCGTCGACGGTAAGTCGTAATTTCGCATTACAAACACCTCACGAGCGAGATCGGGTGGGAGGCATTCCCAAAACTTGACGCCCTTGAGGACGTCCGTCGAGGGGTGCGCGTATTCCGCCAGATTTTCGGAGCGATGCATCCGCTCCATCATCGTCGTCACCTCGGTCGCGTTGACGCCGGGGGGGAACGTTACGCGGAAATTGTCGATCGCCGGAGCCGCCGCCAGTTTCAGAAGCGAAACGGCGGCTTCGGATAAAAGGGAGTTCACCGGGCCGCCGGCAAAAGTCCACACATGAAGCTCGGCGGTTTGAGGGTCGCGTCGGAAGGTGGCCCCGGATGTCGTGGCGGGTTCATATCCAGCCCTTGCCTGATCCATAGCCTCCTTCGCGCGACGCGACCACGTTTTGCAATGCCCCCTCGTTGACAACAGCTTCCGCACCGTCCGAGCCTGGATGAACGGCATTCCGGGTCGGCTGCCCAGCCACAAGCTGCGGCCTTTTTGGTTGCTGGTTTTCACAAAGACCAGTCGTTCGCGCCAGTCCACATGAACGACTTCCCAGCAGTGGCCCCCCAGCGACAAAATGAGGGGCTGCCCCGGTCGCGCGCTCAAGGAGGCTGGGTCCACGGTTCCCACCTCTTCGCGACCGTGCATGACACGCAATAGGCTCGGGCTGGCGAAGACCGACACCAACTCCAAAAAATGCTTCCTGCCAAATCGCACCTCTCCCTCCACACCGATGGAATAGAGCCCTTGATCCGCGAAGACGATTCCTTCGCTCGTCAGAAACATAATCACCCTCTCCCAGGTGGCGGCGGAGGTTTCGCGCACGACCGGCAACCGCCCAAGCCACTTGGAAATGTCGTTCGCCGCCACCCGTTTTTCCTGGAGCGAAAGCGCGAGAAATTGCTGGGCAAGAATGTGCAGCGGCTGGCGGGGCGGTTCAATCGGCTCGACATAGCCGCCTCGCCATAAATCGATCAAAGCGGCCGCTTGGAGAAGGGCGTTCTGGGTTGTCGCCAAAAACAGGCAATTTCGGGACGTTCCCGGTCGGCGCCCGGTCCGGCCCAGCCGTTGTAAAAACGAGGCCACCGAACCCGGGGCGTCGATTTGGATCACCCGGTCCAAATCGCCCACATCGATCCCCAATTCCAGGGTGCTCGTGGCCAGGATGACGCATGCGTCGCCTTCCGAAAAAGCCTGCTCCGCCTCCCTGCGCCGTTCCGCGGAGAGAGAACTGTGCGATACGTATACCTTCACCCCGGCGCCGCGCAGGTGCATGGCGAGCTTTTCCACGCGTCCCCGACTGTCACAGAACACAAGGCGCTTCTCGTTGGGGTACAGCGTGGCGATCACGGACGCCGCATTCTCCAGCGTGCCTACGTAGTCGAGCGTCACTTCGGGTTCACCGGTAGCGCTTCCGGAAATCGACACCGCCGTGCGGTTCCCTTCGCAGTGGCCGGCCATCCATTCTAGCACCGACTCGGGGTTGCCGATCGTTGCGGACAATCCGATGCGCTGCAATTCCCTGCCGCTCAGCCGGGCGATCCGCTCCAGCACGCACAGCAGGTGCCAGCCGCGGTCGTCTCGGGCAAACGCGTGAACTTCATCGATAAGGACCGCCCTGATCTCCCGCAGCAATTCCCGCGAGTCCGGTTTGGCCGAGATCAGCATCGCCTCCATCGATTCGGGAGTGATCAGTATGCAGGCGGGCCGGCCGCGGCGAGTGGCTCTCTTGGAGGTCTCAGTGATGTCACCATGCCAGATACCGCACTCCAGCCCCACCATGGATAGGTAGCGGCTCAACCGCACATGGAGGTTGTTGAGCAGCGCCTTGAGGGGGCAGACATAAAGAACCGACGTGCCCTGCCATGACTCGGTCAAGATTCGCGAGATGAGCGGAACAATGGCCGATTCCGTTTTTCCACCGGCCGTCGGCGCGGTGACGAGCACATGATCCCCGTCGAGAATCGGGGGGATGCTAGCCTGCTGTAATGGACGCAGTCCGGCCCACCCGAGGGTATTCACCAAGTGGTGTTGCAACGATGGGTGAAGGCGATCGAAGGAACTCACCACTTCAATTCAATATCGTCGACGCACGCCGCTGGGAGCGCGCCTCGCTCTTCTTCCGTCATCTCACTCGCACGCAGCGTCGGGGCGTAGTGCTGCAACGGGTCGAACTCCGGAAACTGATCGATCCGGTCCAGGATATCCGCCACCAGCTTCTTGAGATAGAGGCGTGGAGCCAGCCCGACTTTGCCGCCAAAACCTCCGGCCAATCCTTTGGCAAGCCGTTCCAGAAGATCGTCCCCGGCCAGGCGCCGAATCTGCTCGGGGGCGCTGGCGTGAGAAAGGTAAATGTCCCGCACCCGCCGGCCCACTTCACAAAGCGTCTCCTGCGCGAACCCCGGAAGCCGGACTTGAACCGCCCTAGGGTTGTCGAACCGGGCATCGGTCTGGAAATCGACATGGAGGCGCTGGGCCAGGGGCGCCAGGCGCTGCGCTCCCTGTGGACCGTCGAAAAACGACGGCGTCCCCGTGATAATCAAATACAAACCCGGAAAGCGTCCTGCATCGATTTCATCGATCAACTGCCTCAGCGCATTCAGCCCCTTTTCGCGGGTATCGGCGCGCACGCGTTGGAGCGTTTCAACCTCATCTAGGACGACCACCAACCCAGGGTGCCCGGAGTCGCGCAGGACTGTCAGCAAGCCTTGCAAGAAACCAAGCGCGCCAAAGTGATCGACTTCCCCCTTCAGCAACGCCGAGCGCTTGGCCGCCGCCGCCACATTGGGTTCGCCGCCCAGCCAAGCGAGCAGCGCGTCGGCAACGGGCTGTTCGCCCCGGGCCACCGCGTCGCGATAACCCCGCAGGGCGGCCGCGAACATTGGCGCGGTCCGCGAGATGCTCTCCAGCCTGCCTTCAAGTAGTTTATTGGTCTCGGCAAGCAACGCGTTTTCATCAGACGCACTTACTGCGCCGGAGGCCAGCACATCCTGCTCCAGCACATAAAACCACGATTCCACAACAGACCGGAAGGCACCGGCTTCCGCGCTGCGGATGGATAGCCGATCGATCAGCCTGCGGTAAACCGTTTCCAGCCTATGCAGCGGAGTTTCCGTCTCGGAGATCTGCACCTCGCTGGTGGCAAAATTACGCTCTTTCGCGCGCTCCTGAATCCACCGCGCCACAAAGGTCTTTCCGCAGCCATACTCGCCGCGGATACACTTGAACACGCTTGCCCCAGTCGCCACGCGGTCAAGCTCCTCGTCGATCGTGGCCTCGAACCGGTCAAGGCCAACGGCCAGCGCGCCCAAGCCACGCCTTGGGACGGTTCCCCGCCGAAGGGCATCGAGCATTTCCATCCGCCGTTGTGGGCTGATTGTCATACAGCGCTATTTGAGTTCGAACTGGATGCTCAGAAGTTCGCGGTCTAGCCGCACGGTATCGGTGGCGCTGTCCAGGTGCAAAACGTCATACCCGTCCACGTTCATTATCCGCTGCATCATTCCCAGAAAACTGTTCATCCGAAACGGCGCCATTCCGAGCTTTTGAGCCAGGGCCGGTCGGAGCACCGTATAACGGCGGTCCTCCAGCGCCGCCAGGAAGGCTTCGATCTCGGGCCGTTGTGGCACGGCCCTTCCTGCCATTGCGAGTTGTCCAGCGAGGACCGGACTCTCCATCAATTGTCCGATCCAGGAGGGCCGATCCTGGTTCTCGTTCGCAGTCGCCATCTCAAACAACGGTAACTGCGGAGCTTCCTTCTTGTTCGTCTTGGGCTTCGCCGGAAGCGGGACCGCCGCGGGCACATCCGTCGCGCTGGAATTCCACCACTCCGGTTCTTGAGATGGAACAGCCTGCCATCCCTTGGGGCAAGTCGATTGAACCGTCAAAATCGCCAGCGGAATCAACACCTCCTGCATCGTCGCGCCCCCGTGATATCCATTCTTCTTGGTCGAATAGCGGACACCCTCGGTGACGGGGAGAATCACGCCGTTATGGCCGGTGGCGGCCCGGATTCGGTCCCCGGAAAATACCAACTCGTCGGGGCCGACAGGAACGTCGCCTTCGGGACGCCAACGGTCCGCGGCGCCACCCTTGACCATCACCGTCTCCCGTTCCAGCACGTGCCCGTGGTCGCTCACCAACACGACGATGCGCCCGCTCTCTTTGGCGGCGTGAAGGAGATGAGCCAAAGCGGGGACATGCGCCAGGTTCCAAGCGATTGAAAGCTGATCCCCCTTGAGAAGGTGATCGTCCACCACGTTCACTACAACGGAAACCAATCTGTTCTTACCCTGCGCGATGGCAGTCTGCACCCTTGCGGGCAATCCCGTCTCCCCAATCTCCGAGAGGTCGCTCTTGCGGAACAGAAGGGGCTTCGTCGTTTTGGAGAGGTTCAGGACTGCCTCCTGCGCATCCAGCCCGGCGGCTTCGTCTCCCGCGGAGACATCCACCTTGCCCCAAAAGAGAGCCTTTCTCGAAATTTCAGTGACGCTCGGCAGCACGGCGCAGATCGGGCGCGGCAGGTTCAGGTCCACGGAGTGCAATGACGACCACCCGTACCGCTCGATATCCACAAGCAACTCGCGATAGACCGCCTGGCTCATGCCATCCATGACGATCAACAAGACCGGGACTTCGGCCACAAGCGGGCCAACCACCGTGCGGATTACCGACTCTACCGGCAAAATCCCCGGCGGCACCCCTCCCTCGCGCAACGCCAATGCAAGCTGCCGTCCGAACCGACGATCCTCTCCCTCACGTCGGATGCCGACCTCCTTCAGCAGCTTCGCAAAGCAGTCCGCAAGCCGGCCATTTCCGTCTCCGGGGTACAGGGCGTGGCGCGCCCAATCCACAAAGCCGCCAGTGCCGCTGTAGTCGGCGGCGGCGCTCAGGAGCGGCTTTTCTTCAGGTTTGCCGCGGAGATAACGCACCAAGCGCACCGCCATCCGGCAGCGCTCCACCCGTTCGGGCGCCAGTTGCGAAAGAAAGTGCGCTTCGATAGCCCCAAGCGCATGGTCAGCCGTGGAAGGCGAGGCGCCAGCCATGCTTGCCTCCGCCTGCCCTGCAAATTCTTCGAGTCGCGCCTCAAATCCCCGGATTGAAAAATGGCTCTGGCTGGCAAACTGCGGAATCCGCAACTCGTCAAGCATGGCATCAAGCCGCTCCAGGCATCCCCGCACCACAGAAAAACCTTCGGCGTGGATTCGCTTCTGGACGACCGCTATTGAGGCTTTCGCCCATGATTGGGCTTCTTCCGGGCTGATCCTGTGACCGCCGAAAACCGGTTCCAGCCTGGTCTTGGCGTCTCTTAACGCTTGGGCGGCCGGGGTCGATTCAATGACGTCCAGCACCAACCCCAAGGGGATCAACTCCGAGCCGCGCCCGGATTGAATGGCTGCGAAAACGCTCTTGGATGCGACACCCATGCACGAGCAAAGCCAGGACTCCAGGTCGGTCCGGAAATCGCCATCGATCGTGGCCAAAGCGGATACTCTTCCTGCATCCAGCGACCATTCAAAAAAAGTTTCGAGGTCTGGACGGGAAGAATCGAGGTCCAGTTTCGTTTTGAGTACCGCCCACCAAACGCTCTCCATGTCCAATGCGCCTCCGGGCACGGGGCGATACCCCGCCTCCGGTTGTCGGTCAATGAGGGTTGGCACGAGCCATCGATAGCCGAGCAAGCGGGGGTCCACTGTGCGCGCCTGGAAAAGATCGAGTAACACCTCCTTGGGGCTAAGCACGAATAGCTTGCGACTTGCCAGGCGCACCTTCACGTCCGAACCCAGCTTCGTCGCATCCAGAGGGGTGAGGATGACCAGCGGACCGTCCGGATGCCGGCGCAAAGCATCGCGAATCTGAAGCTCCGAAACGCATGGGGCGACTTGGAAGTTAGTCCCACCGCAGGTGACCTCGGTTCCGCCTGCCCAGACGCCCTCCGCCTGAAGCCCGATCACACCGGCGTCCGGAAGCTTTCGCCGAACGGCAGCCACATGGGCCTTTACCTGTGCTGGGGTGACCGGAACCATGCGCTTAAACGTCCTCAAACCGAATCGCAACGTCCTCACCCGAGGCCGTGTGGCGCAATAGATTCCTGGAAAGATCAATTTCCACCTTGGGATTCTGCTCCAAGAGTGCCTTCCAAGCAAAAGGGAACGTCAAGGCGTAGGACGGATTGGAAACGGTCGGTGTTGGATGCTCCGGATCCTGCGCACCTCGTGCCGCGGGCACTTCCGGTTGCACCGGACTGGGCGAGAACGGTATTGGCGCTGCCGGGGGAATCGCCGGCGTCTGCACCATCGCCGTGATCAGGGTCACGGCGTTCTTCTGAGCAGCTTGCAACACTGGCTTGAGCGCCGTCACGTATTCATCGGCGGCAAGCGCCTGCTTCAACGTATCAAGGATCGCCTGGGCGGTTTCAGCATGGGCGCCCTGTGCCGACCGGATGCCATCGAGAATTTCCCAGCTTGCCCCTTCCAGGGCCGTCGCCACTTCATGAGCTTTTGCAAGGCCGCTCCCAAGCGCCGCGGGCGTAGCTGCCAGCGGTTGGGTGCTGATCTTCTGGACGAGACTTGCTCCCTCGGACGAACCGATCAACCGCAACAGCGCGAGCCCTTCCTGGGCTGTTCCATACCGCCGCAGCAGCTTCGGATCGGTCCCGGAGAATGCGTTCGGCACCCGTTCAAGCCATTTCAGGGAGTTCTGAACCTCCGGCAGGAGACGCTCCGCTGTCTCCCGCAGCTTCGAGGTGAACTGCGCGAGATTGGCCGCATTTAACAACGCGGACGTTGTAATTCCAAAAATGGCCCCACCCCGTTCGATTGCCACTTTCCAGGCGTCCTCGGAGGGCAGCTTCTCCTCCCGCAACTCCAGTTCGTTCTCCAGTTTTTCAAGTCCGGGGGCGACCGGCGTCCCGTGCAAGTAGAACGAGCGGTTGGTCTGCGCAGCAAAAGAAAGGATGATGAGATTCTGAAGTTCCGTCGGCAGCCCCATGGCCTGCGGTTCATCCATCCATTGCCGCAGTTTCCCCGCAGTGAGCGCCCCTCCGGTGGCCGCGCTTTGCTTTTCAAATTGAGTGCGCCAATGCTGGCCCACCTGAAAATGGGTGGCTCCCATGGCTCCGAGTTTCAGCGGCACTGCCACCTGATTCATCGGCGGGCGCATGGGCTGATCGACCGCGATTCGCCCGTCTTCGGTGCGCGCCGCCTTTTCGATCTCCGCCATGATCCGTTTCAGGTTGGCAAGGCCAAGCCCGGCGTTTTCCTCAAAGGGGGGATGATTGGGGAACTGGTGGAGCATCAGCCGTTCGAGCAGCTTGCTGAAGGCGTCATGCAGGTTCGCTCCCGTGGGCGCCCGCAGGTCCAGCGAGGGGTCGAGCGACATCTGGTGTTCCGTCGCCTCCACCTCGTGGGCGGTATCGAGCGCGCCGGGTTCGCCATTCGCCAGGCCATAAGCAGCCTCAAGATGCCCAATCAAACGCGCCTTCAACTGACTGCGCTGGTTTTCGAGTTGCGCTCGCGCGGCCTGCTGATCCGTCGCCGCCAGATGACTGACGAAACCACCAAACCGGTCGCCGGTGAGAATGTGCTCCAGTTTGACAAAGTTGGAGAGATCGCGCTGCGCGGAAAGTCCGAAGAAGGATGGAACCCAAACAACCGTCCGGGTCGGGGGATTAGTGGACGTGTAGCGCCGAATCCGCTCCAGATCGTGCCCCGGCGTGTTGCCTTCGGTATCGAAGGGGTAATCAACAATGAGCTTCCACTCGTCCTCGTCGGTGCGAAGGGTTTCGTCCACCGCCTCCCGGACGTTGGTGAAAAGGACATTGCACCAGCGCTTGGTCGCCCGCCACGTGAACGGATGGCGAACCCAGAGTCCGTCTTGTTCGCCAATTTTCATCTGGGCGAACACCAGTTCCTTGATCTTCCTCGCGCGCTCTCCGTAGCTGTCGATCGACTCCGCTTGGGCGAGAATGGTATCGGTGTCGACATCGGAAAGTTGGATCTGGACCGTCGCTTCAGTTCCCTCGTCCGAAATTCGAAGCTGGCCAACCTGCCCCGCCCAGCGCCGCAGCCGCGCCAGGACCGCTTGCACCTCGCCTCCTTTGATTGGAGACGTGATTGTCCCGTGGTTCAGCGCTGCGAGCCTCGCCGCCGTCATGTTGCGCAGGCTCTCCACCTCCGGAGCCAGCGCCGCCAGCAGCAGCGTTTTCAGCAGGCGCCCATCGTTGCGGAACGCCGTTGCTTTCGGAGCCTCCCATGGCAGGGATTCCAATTCTTCCCGCGTTACACCGTGCTCTTGCTCCAGCAGGGGGCGAAACCGCTGATTCCAAAGATTGCGGGCGCTCTTGAATCGATCCTTCATTACGTCGTTAAACGCCTCGTCGCCTTCTTCAATGGCGTCGAACAAATCGCCCACCGGCACCAACTCGCCCAGCTTGAGCGTGTGCTTCTGCTTCACCAGCAGATCGAGCATGATCTTTAGCGCCGTCCGTTCACGTTGCAGTAGGGAGGAAACCGCCACCAACGCGTCAACGAGCGCCGGGGTGAACGGATAGAGCTTCCGAAAATCGTCCCGCTTCGCATGGTCGGTCAACAACACCTTGCGCACGCTTTCCCGGATGCTGTCCGTGCGCGAGAACTCCGCGTCCATCGCGGCTTTGGCGCCGGCGTCCTTTGGCTTGAGCACCCGCTTTTCAGCAATGGCGGGCAGGTTGCGATCTTCGAGGCGGATGGTTGTGAACCGCCCCTCCCAGTGCCGTAGGATGTCGGTGAACCCGAGCTTGAGATTGCCGGCGATATGCTGACCCACCAGTTCGCTAAGGTCTCGCTGCCTCGCCACAAAACTCACGATGGGCGCAGGGCGGTTCGCGTTCTGCGCTTCCACCAGCTTTGCCAGCTTCGACCCTTCGCGGTTGAGAAACGCAATCTCGGCGGCGTGACTGGCCAGCCAGAGGATCAGTTCGTCCAGAAACAGGATCAGCCCATCATACCCGAGATTGTGCGCGTGCTCGCTGATGACGGCCAGCCCTTCGTCCAGATCGATGAACTCCTCCGAGTTCGTCCGGACGTTGTTGAAGAAAGCGTCCACCAGATCGCCCACGAGGCGGCGATGCTCCGGGCTGTCGGGAACCTTCGCTGCCTTTTCAAAACTCGCCGCATCCCAGTGCTCGGTGATCTCGCCCCACCCTTCGGTGCCCCCTTGAGCGGCCTTGCCTGAATTGAGTGAGGCAAAGAACTGCGCGTCGCCGAACTTCTCCCGGAGTCGGTTGGCGTCCGCCAGCAGGGCCGCAGACCGATAGACTGCCGGAGTCACGCAGCCGGGGTGAACCTTACGGACATGTTCCGCATACCCACCGAGAATGGCCGACTCCATGTCTCGCGCCCCGATCATGTGATACGGCACCAACAGAAAGCGTTTTCCCTGCGTCCAGGCATTGTGCTTCTCCACCACGCCGCTCAGTTCCACGATGCCGCGCGCGTGCGCGTCTTGCTGAAGGAGCAGGAGCAGGATCGCCATGAAATGGCTTTTGCCGCTGCCGAAACTGCCGTGGAGATAGGCCGCCTTGCTCGTCTTCCCATCCAGGGCGGAGCGAATCAAGCCCAGCGCCTCGTCAAAGCACTTCACCAACTGCGGCGTCGCGACGTAATCCGCGACCGTCTCACGGGCGTGCGCCGTCACCCCATCGGAGAGCTTGAGGACAAAATCGCCCTTACGGACTTGGTCGGGCAGGTTGAGGAGGTCGCGAAGGAGCATCGATCAGAACATGCTTTAGAAGGTCAGCGCATGGAAGCCCAAATCGACAGTCAACGATAAACCCTCGTTTGGGCGACGATCAGAATCTCGTGGTTTTCGTCGCCTTCGATTCTGAACGTATTTAGTTGAAGGACGCGGCATCCTCAGACGCATCATGCGGCAATTCCTCTAATGCTTTCTGAAAGGCTCGCATCTGGGACGCTGGTAATAGAATGGGCCACGGACCTTCACCCTCCAGCCCCCAACTTGCAATTTTGGCCCTGAACTCTTCCTCCGGCCTGGAATGGGGGTTGAACAAAGTATTAACCTCGTCAAAACCGTAAGCTCGCTCGGTTCCTGCTTTTACCAAGTCTGTTCCCGCCTGGCTGTAACACCACTCCACAAATGAAGCGCAGGAACATCGGAGAACAGGAAGCGATTCCCTCGGTTCATCTGGATCAGGGATACTGATCTCGTCGACCCCATGAGACGCGAGCCAATACTCAGCATCGATTCTCAAAGAATCGGCCCTTCCTTTAAGGCGATCAAGATACTCAATAACCGTTTTGTAAAATGGAACATCCAGTTCGCCAAAATACCCACGATAAACACTCGGCGATAACGTGAGGAGATGCAACGGGTGGTTATAAAGCAGCCCCCCTCTCATCATATGGGCAAGACCAACTTGGCCGCGGCCATCGTCGAGATCGTAGTTGTCGGTGTTTATGACAACCGCTGCGTGGTAGGGAGGGCCATTTCTGACATCGAATAGAACTTGACCTTCACAGAAATCCTGCCAAGGCGCCATTGTCTGAAACCGATCTAAAGCCATGGTGCTATTCTAGGAAATGCGTCAATTCAGAAATTCGAGCCTTTTGGGCTTCCAGCCAATCCACTTTCTCGATTCGCTCCAGATATTCTTTCGCCCGGTCAACCTCCCTCCTGACGTCCTCTCGGATTTGGGGAAAACGGCCCACAATCTCTCGAATGAGCAGCGATTCCTCGCCTAGCCGGGCGAGGAGCAGCTTGAGCGTCGGCCAAATTAAGCCACCGACTTCGCCAAGGTGACGATTTCCAATCAGTTCAATGCTTCGTGTGACGATCTCGCGGGCACGTTTCTGATAAAAAGATTCCGTAGCTCCTTCAGAGACATAACGAGAAGCAACGCGGTGTGCAGCGTCGAGCGCGTTCATCCTTACTTCGAAGGAATAGTCGCCCAAGCCAAGATCGCCCAATAAAGACAAATCTTTAGCTTTGGCGTAGCTTCCAAAAGTGGCTGCCATTTGGCCGACCAAATTCCGGGAAAACCCGTTGAGCGTCCATTTTGTTGTGTCCCGCTTCTCTTCTAAACGACTCGCCAGGTTAGCGCTTAAAGCCTCACGTTCCTCGGGCGAATGCTTGAGGTATTTCACAGCCACCACCGCTCCATAGAGCACATGAGTCTCTGGCCCGCTTAAAACCTGATCGATGAGAAATTCTCGGTAACCTTCTGGATTGAAATCGAGAAGGGTTTCAATGGCGAACCAACGAACGCGATTGGACCATACACGTCCGTCCGGTCTCTTCACATTCCCGCGAGCGACATTTAATAAATAATCCCGGGCTTCTCCAGATTTTCTAAGGAGTGATTCCAGTGGCGCTATTGCAGCTTCTTGCGGCTTTCGAGCCACATCCACCTCGGTTGCGATCTGTTCCAATGCGAGGCTCGCCTTCTTCTGATCCGTCTGTTCAATTGGCTCATGAAGATTGCGCATTACCTCCGATAGAACGGCAAAGTAATCCGCTGTTCGTACCTCGTTAGCGAATCTAGCTGAGAGACTCGCAGGGATCTCTATTTCATTTTTTTCAAGGAAAGCGCTCGTGTAAAAATCCCGGAAGGCTATTTCTGGTATTATGGGAGTGTTTTCGTAATCAACAGGCAGCATTCCGATTCCACTACGAATAGGCGAACTTTTTCCATGGTGTTTGAAGGTTCCCGTTGACACCTGAACTACCGGTTTAGCTGGAAGGCCGTAACGTTCGGTCAGATCAACATATTCCAAGTCCAATGCCTGATCGTCGGTTTCTTTCGAAGCTAGCATCTCTATTCCCCTTTCCTTAACGTTTCCCCAATGGATACCATGGCGGTTTTGAGCTTCTGAAGCTTTTCGATCAATTCATCAACATCAGCTTCAGTCACTTGAAAATGAGCATTAGAAGGATTTCCAGAGTCGAATTTAAGAAGGATTGAACCCAACGGTATCAATTTACTCAACGGCTCGGACGCTACGACATTCTCTGCAAATGGCGATTCGGTCCACCGAAGATCCACCGTGGCGTCTAATGTCTCAAACATCGGAAGAACCCCACGGATGATCCCTGCCTGGTCGATAATCCGCTGGAATTCACGAGCCTGCGGGAGGAGTAAACTCAGTAACTCACGAACCCCCTCACGTTCTTCGTCTCTTAGTTGGTACTTTGAATCGCTCTCTCCTGACTGCACAATCGCCAGAACAATTTCGTCGACGGCTGAATCCTTGATGTCCACTGCTCTTGCAGCGCTCATCGCAAAGAACGTCAGAATTCCAAGTAAGGATCGGACAAGGTCTGGAACTGCGCCAGTTTTTGCCACAATGGCGCGCTCCACTCGGTCTCGTTGCGCGCTGGATCCTGCTCGAAGATACGACTTTAACTCCCCCATAACGCTCTGAACAAGGGGGGCGTTCTCAACTGCGACAAGTTGGCGCAGGTCTCGAAAAAAGACAGGCGACCGATTGCGGTCAGTGGCTGCGGCGATGATGCGGTCCATATTTAGTTTCCCACGTCGTATCCTGAGTTTCAGGTAAATTCGAGTGGAAATTCTGATTTCTTCGGAAGCTCAGTTGTCGCGGTTTTCACTTCTAGTGCAACTTCGCACACCCTCAGACGAGTTCAAACGCCAACTCCCCGAGCCGCTCCGGGGTGACCCCGAGGGCGCGGGCCTGTTCGGTGAGGTAGTCGCCGTAGTAGTCGCCCATGCGCAGGTTGAAGGCGGGGTCGAGGGCGTTGTGCCACTGTTTGAGCCAGGGGAGGAGTTGGTGGAGGCCGGCCAGGAGGGGGAG